>OLFV01000023.1_pt1 | contig 192718 bp, 158 predicted proteins | sample 1605551 | NCBI WGS metagenome assembly OLFV01 (sample SAMEA3888922, study PRJEB22519) | human gut metagenome | biome: human gut; feature: human-associated habitat; material: faeces | place: Denmark | collected 2011
ACTTCAAAGTGTGGTTACGCGATATTTATTTGTTCAAAAAGTTGTAAACTGCTGTAATAAAAACAAAGTACATGGTGGTACAGCAGATTCTCCATTGGTCAATATTCGTGTCGTCGGTAATAACAATACTGTAACGGCTAGTAATGCGTTAGTACTGGGAAATAATTCTACCGTTCCGGCAACAGGAGGCATTGCAATCGGCAATTCTGTGAAATCTGGAGTAGGGTAATATAATAATACATTTAGCTCCAATACGACGGCTATTGGTAATGAATCCCAAGCCTATCACGACAATGCTGTAGCTATTGGTACAAAGAGCAAAGCAACTGGCACAGGTTCAATTGCAATCGGCGATGAAGCGTCAACTTTCTCTAATCAGGGCGAAGACAATCAACCGAATGATGCTATAGCGATTGGTACAACGGCAAAAGTAGAACGTGGGGATTCTAGCATTGCCATTGGTAAAAATGCAGATATTCTGGCCGATGGCGAGAATACTCAGAATAATATTGCTATTGGTACAAATACTTATATTCGGCATGGTTCCAGTAGTGTCGTTATGGGTAATGCAGCTCAAGATAATTCTGATGCAGGGTCTTCCATTGTTCTTGGCAATGGTGCAAGCGTTGCGAATAGCGTTGCTTCTAATGGTATAGCTATTGGTACAAAGGCAGAAGTTGCCAATACGAATGGCGGTGTAGCCATTGGTAACGGTGCTAAAGCCACCAATTCGAATGGCGGAGATGGGTCCCCTGTGGCTGTAGGCCAAAGTGCTGAAGCTACGGGTACACAGGCCGTAGCTATCGGCTATAAGGCAACAGCTTCTGGCAATCAAGTTGGCCAGACGGTTGTTGGTTCTAATGCTAATGCGACGGCTAACTACGGCACCATCATTGGGTATGGTGCTACTGGTACGAATACTCAGGCCAACCAAACGGCTATCGGCTATTTGGCTACGACTAATGCTGCTGGCGGCGTAGCGCTTGGTGCAAATAGTAATTCTGATCGACCTTATGATTCTACTTCAGCTACGAGCCCATATATTCCGACTGGGGCTAGTGACGAACAAACTAAGCGAATTAACGATACTAAAGCGACTACGGGTGCTGTCAGCGTCGGCTATACTGACTCTAGTGATAGTTCAAAGAATGTAAGACGTCAGATTATTAACGTAGCAGCTGGGAAAGAAGATACAGATGCAGTCAACGTGGCCCAGCTGAAGGCAGTTCAAAGCCAGTCCTATGACATTGCGGCAGAAGCCGTGAAGGTCTCGGCAGAAGGAACAATACCGATAAACGAAGAATATGTGGGCGGAACAAACGCTGATGGCAATATTTTGGCCAATGTGACAACGAATAATGGCGCTAAGGTTTATGACCTGAAATTGAATAAAGACGTAGTTCTTGGCGAGAAAGAGGCCAAGAAGGGCGGAAGCATTACTGTCAATAACGTAGATCAGTTCCGGAAGTCTCCTGAATCGACGGAAACTTATGATGTAGGAGAAGCGGTCAAAATTGATGGTAAGACTGTTTCTATCGTCAAGGTAGGAAAAGCAGATGCGGAAACCGGAGAGACCAATGAGCAGCGTCAGGTGGTTCTTGGCATCGGCCAGGATACTGGTGGCTACATTGCCCTGAATGACAGCACAGGCAAGAAACATACATATATTTACAACGCTATCAGTGCTATCAGTGATGGCAATACCTATTTGGATTCTGATACTTTTAAACAGTTCAATCGTTTGGAATATAGCGACTATTTGCAGGGTCCTGTCCAATTCATCGCTACCCTTGACGATGGTATGAAGTACGCCGGCGATGATGGTCAGGGCGAAACGGAAACGGCTAAGAAACAAGTCATTTCCAAGGAACTTAACAACCAGCTGAATATCATCGGCGGAGCTACTGCTAAGGATGCACAGGGCAAGTCACTGCTTACAGACAGTAACATCGGCGTCAATAATGTAGACGGTAAGCTGAAAATACAGCTGGTGAAGGATATCGATTTGACTCAAGACGGTTCTGTCAAGATGGGCAATACCACCATCAAAAATGGCGGCGTGACCATTACCACAAAAGATGGAGATAAAGTCACTAATCCAATCAGCTTGACCGACAATGGCCTCAATAATGGCGGCAAGACCATTACCAATGTCGCAAACGGCACGAATCCTAACGATGCCGTCAACGTATCGCAGCTCAACGCCGCCAAGACGACGGTGACATCTTCGGACAATAGCATCAGTGTAACGGATACTTCTAACGGAACACCGAACCACGCATACGACATCAAGGTTGCTACGGCAACTCTCTCGAACGGAGCAGATGGCAAGGTTTCCGTAACGAATCCGAATAACAATGCGAATTCCTATGCAACAGGCGAATCTGTTGCCGATGCTATCAACCAGTCTGGCTTTACGCTGACTACATCACAATCTGAGGGCGGTTCTGTATCGGGAACATCGACTACGTTGATCAAGCCGGGCAGCACTGTAACGTTGGATGCAGGCAAGAACATTGCCCTGACTCAGGCAGATAGTAAAGTGACCATTGCTTTGTCGGATGATGTGACCGCGCAGACAATCACTGCTAATGGCAAGAATGGTAATGACGGCGAGATTGGACTCACCGGCAAGAACGGGGCCGATGGCTCTGTGACTACCATCATCAAGACTGTAGGCGCCAAAGGGGCCGACGGCAAAGATGGAATCCCCGGCGTGGATGGCCAGCCTGGCAAGGATGGTATCACCCGACTCATCTATCAGTATGGCAAAGATGGAGAAGAAGGCACTACAACTCATACGGTAGCCACTCTGGAGGACGGCCTGAAATTCCATGGTGACAGCGGCGATGTGGTGACCCGGAAATTGAACACCCAGCTGGATGTACTGGGCGGCCAGACCGATACAACTAAACTGACGGCTACAACTGACGGCAACATCGGCGTGGTTTCTACGAAAGCAGCAGACGAAACCTCCAACGGCAAGCTGGAAATCCGCCTGGCCAAGGATCTGAAAGGTCTCACCAGCGTACAGACCGGGGATACCACTGTGGATGGCAATGGTCTGACTATTAATAAAGCAGGGAACGGCGGCAAGGATTCCATTACCATCAACAAGACCACCGTTTCTGTGGCAGGAAACCAAATCACCAACATGGGCAGCGGCCTGGGCAACACTTACACTACAGCCGGTGACAACAACGGCGCCAATATCGGCGATGTGAAACAGATTGCCGATGGACGCCGGACTACCGTAAAATCTACCGACGGCAGTGTCTCTGTAGTGGATAAGAATGCCGATGACCCCAATGCTACCAGCCATGACTATGACCTGTCCGTGGATACTACGAAAGTGGCGGGAGCTGTAGATCTGAAATACAAGGGCGACAACAACACCCAGGGCAGCAACAAGCTCAGCGAAGCAGTTACCTTCAGCGGCACGGCCAATCAGATTGTTACCGAAGCCACCAATGGCAAAGTCACCTTCAAGCTGGCAGATGACCTGACGACCCAAACCATCACGGCTAACGGGAAGAATGGCAATGACGGCCAGATTGGACTCACCGGCAAGGACGGGGCTGACGGCAAGGTGACTACCATCATCAAGACGGTGGGAGCCAAAGGCACCGACGGTAAGGATGGTATCCCTGGCGTGGACGGCCAGCCTGGCAAGGATGGCATCACCCGCCTCATCTATCAGGATGGCAAGGACGGAGAATCCGGTACGACCACTCATGTAGTGGCTACCCTGGACGACGGCCTGAAGTTCGTGGGCAACGACGGCAACTTAGTTACCCGGAGACTTAATGACACCCTGTCTATCAAGGGTGGTATCGAGGATACAGAAATGCTGGCTGATGCTCAACGCGTATCCAGTCGCAACCTGGGTGTCCGTCAGAACACGACAAAAGACGGGTTGGAAATCGTCATGACCAACAGGCCGGACTTCGAAGCCATCACCGTAGGCCCGGACAGCAGTCCGGCCCATAAGATCACCATCGGCCAGCAGGACAACCAACAGGGCAATCCCAATCCCACCAAGGGCAACTACATCACCGGTCTGGACAACATCCAGTGGGATGCCGGCCATGTGGTGACTGACCGGGCCGCAACGGAAGGCCAGCTGAGTCAGGCCATCACGGATATTTCCGGTAAGGAAAAAGGTGGTTTTGGCCTAGCCGATGAAAAAGGCGACACGGTGAAGAAAGAACTGGGCGGTACCATTGCCGTCAAGGGCGATGGGAAGAACATCGAAACCAAGGTCAACGGCGATGCCCTGGAAGTATCTCTGAAGAAGGATGTGGACCTGGGCCAAGACGGCAGTATCAAAGCTGGTGAAACGACCATTGATAAAGGTGGGGTGAAAACCAACGAAGTGAAAGTCGGTGACATCACCATAACCAAAGACGGCATCAACGGCGGGACCAAGCAGATCACCAACATCGCCAGCGGCATTGACGGCAGTCAGTATACCACTGCCGGAGACAACAACGCGGCCAGCATCGGCGATGTGAAGAAAATTGCCGGAGACGAAGCCAGCAAGGCGGCAGAAGCGGTCAAATCCAAGAGCGGCAAAAACATTACCGTAAAGGGCGACTACACAGTGAACCTGAATGACAACATTACCCTGGGTGATGATCAGGACAAGACCAAACAAGTTGCCATCGACGGCAACGGCGCCAAAGTCACGGCGGGGGACGGAGCCAATAAGGTCACCATGGAAGGTTCCAAAGGCCAGGTGACCATCGGTACTGGTGATAACGCTATGACCTTGGGAAAACAGGCTAATACGGCTGGTGATAGTAACCCTGAAGAAGGAAACTACCTGAACGGCCTGGACAACAAGAAATGGGATGGAGAACACATCCAGAACGGCCGGGCCGCCACGGAAGACCAGCTGAAGACCGTAAGCGACTAGGTGAACAGCGGCCGCGTATTCCAGGGCGATGATGGGAAAGAAGTCAAAGTAGGCATGGGCGATACCCTGAAAATCCAGGGTGGCGTCAAAGCGGAAGATGTCAGCAAAGAAAACAATATTGGCATCGTCAAAGGTGCTGATGATACGCTGAACATCCGTTTGGCTAAAGACCTCAAAGGTCTGGACAGTGTGACTACGGGCAACACGACTATGGATAACGGTGGCCTCACCGTCAAGACTGGCGACAGCAGCCATCAGGACATCACCATCAAACAGGGCAACGTCAATATGGGTGGCAATACCATCAGTGGTGTGGCACCCGGCAAGGTAAGTGCCGATTCCACGGATGCTGTCAACGGCAGCCAGCTCTGGCAGCGTGACCAGGCTATCAACGGCCTCAGTGGTTCGGTCAATAAATTGGGCAACCGCATCAACCGTGTCGGTGCCGGTGCCGCTGCACTGGCAGCTCTCCATCCGCTGGACTTCGACCCGGATGATAAGTGGGACTTCGCCGCTGGTTACGGCAATTACCGTGGTGCCAATGCGGCCGCTGTCGGTGCTTACTACCGTCCCAATGAAGACACCATGTTCAGCGTCGGCGGTTCCTTCGGCGGCGGGGAAAACATGGTCAATGCCGGTGTCAGCATTAAGCTTGGCCAGGGTAACCATGTTTCCACATCTCGCGTGGCCATGGCTAAGGAAATGAAAGCCATGCGCCAGCACATGGCCGAACAGGACGCCCTCATTGCCAAACTGCAAAGTATGCATGGCATGGCTGTCGACCCGGCCAAGAGCGTGCTCTTCCCGGATGTGGCCGAAAACCATTGGGCTTACCAGTACGTCACGACGCTGGCCAAGAAAGGTATCCTTGAAGGCTACCCGGATGGCGAATTTAAAGGCGACCGCATGATGACGCGTTATGAATTTGCTGCCATCGTCTACCGCATCGTCGAAAGCGGTGTCGGCAGCACGGATCCGGAACTGAGCAAGCTGGTCAAAGAATTTTCGCCAGAACTCCAGTACATCCGCATCGACACGATTCAGAAAGACCGCGATGGCAAACCGACCATCGAACGCGTCCGCGTCATTTCCGATGCTAAATAAAAAGGGGGACTATTATGGCTTCACAAATTGGAGTATCTTTTCGTATCAATAAGGAGTTGAAAGAAGACTTTGAAGCCTTCTGTGATTCCGTTGGACTGAGCATGTCTACAGCGATCATCTTGTTCATCAAGACCGCTGTCCGGGAACAACGGATTCCCTTTGAAGTAAAGGCTCCAGGTCAGAATGATATGAGACATTAAATCATGAAAAAGCTAGCACTCGATGAGTCAAATCATCCGGTGCTGGCTTTTTTGTGTTTTCTTCTCAGTTATTGTATAATGTACGTATTCAATACAAAATATAAATCAAATATTGAATTAATACTACGTTCAATATTGCTGGAGACCGTTTTTAAAAATATAAATGAGCAGGTATGAATGACGAGAGATTTTACGTGGGAGGGGGGTAAATAGAAACTTAAAAGTTTCTGTTATCACGACGAATGGGGCTGTCTATGACATGGTCCAGCAGATGACACGGGTATCCCGACGGATTGAACCCTCACAGGTTATCCTCATTAACGGGGCGCGTAAAGGGGCCAAGCTTCAGATTGCAGAAGCCGTCCGTTCGGAAGTGGTCGCTTTTTTGCCTGGGAACCGATGGCGACGAAGCTGGCGGCTTCCTATCCTCAGGTACAGGTCTATGTGATTCAGCCTAGTGTCCTGGATCTGTTGAGGTGTATTTATTTTGCCCCTAAAGGCGGGAAACTAGGGGCTATCATCCCCTTTGCCCTCCGCGATTACTATGATGACTTGGAAGATGCGTTGCAGGTTATGGATGTCTCTTTTTATCGCTTGGCGCCGGCATATGATGAACGGGAATTGCGGGACCTTATCCGGCGGGCCGCGTCCCAAGGGGTTACGGATCTTATCGGGACCGATGCTATTTCTGCCATGACTGTCGCCCGGCATATGAATTGGATTCCCCTGCGGCCGGGACGGGGAGGGATTACCCGTGCCTTTTTCAAGGCGTTGTGGAATATCCACCACCGTTATCAGGGAAATATTCGCGCTGCCTTCCCGCAGAACGGGATGCTGGCCCATTACCATCTGCAAGATATCATCGGCTCTTCTCAGGCTATTACGGGGGTCAAGGAACTGGCAAAAGTCTATGGTGCCACCGACTCGACGATTGAAGTCCCGCCCCTGCGCAAGCGCAAAGGGGACATCCAGGAGATTTCCCAGGCCCTTTTACGGATGCTGGACATCCGCTACCATAAATCCCACACCTTTGATGCCAATGTCTGGGAGCTTTTGAAGAATCAGCCCTGGCCCGGTAATGTACGGCAGTTGGCCCATATCATCGAACGACTGGTGCTGGTCGTCAAGAATCAGACGATTCAGGTAAAAGACGTCTTGCGTGTCATGCCTCGGGATGTTGTTGCTGAGGAACGGGGAAAACTTGACGAAGAAGGCCATCTCAGGGGGCGCACCTATGAAATGATTGAAAAAATGAGCCGTGAAGGCAAAAGCGGTGCCCAAATCGCCAAAGCACTCGGTATCGGCCAATCCACCGTCTACCGCATCAAACGGAGACACGAGGACCAGTGAACGCAGGCCGCAGATGGCGGGCCGCCTTGGACAGGTCGGCCCCTACATATCGCATACAGGCGATGAAGTGGGAAGGCCGTTTACCGAATATAACCACACGGCTAACGGTCTTGTGCGTAGGGGACGCCCAAAGGGCGTCCCGCCGTGACATGTGGTGATAATCGTGTCAATACGGATGAGAAATCATATTGCCCCGACTTGGGGCTTTTTTTTACGAGTCAGAGGTCACTCGAGGCGACCGGCGACCGGCGGGCCGTCAGTCCCAAAAATTCGATGAACGATGAACGACCTACGATGAACAGGGTCGCTAGGCCCTAAAAAGCCCTTCACATAGGCGGCCTATATATGGTATTATATACTATAAACCCTAAATTATGATTTTTGTGAAAAACGGAGAGATTACATGGATTTTCAGAGCAATCGATTTTATCATATTATTTCTTATGGCTGTCAGGCGAATATGTCTGACAGTGAGCATTATGCCGGGCAGTTAGAAGAGCTGGGCTACCATCATACGGAGGATTTGGATACAGCCGATGTCATCCTCATCAATACGTGTTGTGTCCGTGAGACGGCGGAAGACAAGACGCTGGGGAAGATTGGCGAACTCAAGCACTTGAAGACGCAGAATCCCGATTTGATCATTGCCGTCACGGGTTGCATGGCCCAGGAATGGCAGGATAAGCTCTTTAAACGGGCGCCTCATATCGACTTGGTCATTGGGACGCACAATATCCACAAGCTCATCGAGCTCATCCAGGAACGGCGCAGCAAGGCCGACCATTATATGGCTGCCGACATGAGCCTGCCGGCCTTCCACGATATGCCGGTCAAGCGTTTCCAGAAGTTCTTTGCCTGGATTCCCATCATGAACGGCTGCAACAAATTCTGCACGTACTGTATCGTGCCTTATGTCCGGGGCCGCGAAGTGAGCCGTCCTATCGAGGCCATTGTGGAAGAAATCAAGAAGGTCGCCGCTGAAGGCTACAAGGAAATCACCTTGCTCGGTCAGAACGTCAATTCGTATGGCCTGGACCTCAAAGACGGCACGGATTTTTCCAAGCTCGTCGCCGCTGTCGATGATATCGACGGCATCGAACGGGTGCGCTACATGACCAGCCATCCCAAGGACATGACCTTTGCCATGATCGACGCCATTGCCGACAGCCAGAAGGTCGTCAACCACATGCATCTGCCTATCCAGTGCGGCTCCAATGAGCTTTTGAAGAAGATGAACCGCGGTTACACGGTGGAACATTACTTGGAACTCGTCGAGTATGCCCGCAAGCGCATACCCGACTTAGTCCTGACGACGGACATCATCGTCGGCTTTCCTGGCGAAACGGAAGCCATGTTTGAAGATACGCTGAACCTGCTCAAACGCGTCCAGTACGATATGGCTTATACGTTCATTTATTCGCCGCGGACAGGGACACCGGCGGCCAAGATGGAAGACCAGATCCCGCAGGAAGAAAAGAGCCGTCGCCTTCAGCGCCTGATGGAAGTACAGAACGTCTATAGTTTAGCCAAGAATAAAGAAATGGAAGACCATGTCTATGATGTCATCGTCGAAGGACCGACTAAGAATGATGCCAATCACTGGTTTGGCCGGACGACGGGTAACAAGATGATCATTTGGGAAAATGACGGCTCCGTCGCTATCGGTGATACCGTGCCGGTCCAGGTCGACAAGGGCCAGACATGGGTCCTCAAAGGTCACTTAGTGCACTAAAGGAAGGTGAGACTTTGGCAGGAAAAAAATTAACGCCTATGATGCAGCAGTACATGGAAGTCAAAGAGCAGTGCCAGGATAAAATCCTCTTTTTCCGCCTCGGCGACTTTTATGAAATGTTTTTTGACGATGCCCTGACGGCGTCGCGCGAACTGGACCTGACCTTGACGGGCCGGGCTGGCGGCAATAAGGAAAAAGTTCCTATGTGCGGCGTGCCCTTTCATTCGGCCGATACCTATATTGAACGGCTGGTCCACAAAGGCTATAAGGTCGCTATCTGCGAACAGATGGAGGACCCGAAGCTGGCGAAAGGCTTGGTCAAGCGCAAGATTATCAAGGTCATTACACCAGGGACGATTACCCTGGAAAATGCCGTAGCGTCGAAGCAGAACAATTACATCGGCTGCCTGAATGAAAAAGAAGGCATCCTTTCTATGGCCCTTATGGACGTCACGACCGGCGAATGTCTGTGGGCTGACTGCGCTGCGTCGGTCATGGAAGACTCCTTGTTCGATATCCTTGCCGTCTACGAACCGAGTGAACTTATTTACGCCCATATGGGGAAGGATATGGACGCTGTCCGCGAATACTTGCGAAGCCATTTGGCGCAATGTACGGTCACGGAATTTCCTGCTGATGACAACGTCGATTATAGCGAACAGGCCCGGTCCTATTTCCCGCCCGAAGATTTTGCGGCTGCCACAGCGGCTGGCGACTGCATCGGCATGCTCCTGGCCTATGTCAGCGACGTCATGCAGTCCGATATTTCTCACATCAATTCCCTGGAACACATCGACAATGACCGGCGCCTGGTCGTCGATGCGGCCAGCCTGCGCCATCTGGAAATCACGCAGAACGTCCGCGACGGCGGCCGCCGGGGGACGCTTCTTGATGTCTTGGATAAGACCCAGACGGCTATGGGCGGGCGGCTCCTGCGCAAGTGGTTGGAAGCGCCGCTCATCCGCATTGCCGATATTACGCGCCGCCAAGATGCCGTCGAAGACTTCGTCCTCCACGAAATCATGCGCCAAGATACAGCTGACGTGCTGAACCGGATTTACGACTTTGAACGCATCTTGACCCGTATCGAAACGGGAACGGTAAGCCCGAAAGATTTGGTGGCCCTGCGGGAATCGCTGGCCGTCATTCCGCAGCTCAAAAACGTCTTGGCCGGGGCCAGCGCCGACCTCCTGCACAACCTCAATGACCGCTTGCAGACTCATGACGATGTGTATGATCTGCTCTGCCGGGGCATCAAGGACGAACCGGGCCTGGTCATCCGCAACGGCGGCGTCATCCGCGATGGTTTTTCGCCGGAACTCGATGAAATCCGTTCCATTGCGGCCAACAGCCATGCCTTTTTACAGGAATTGGAAGAGAAGGAAAAGGAAAAGACCGGCATTAAGATGAAAATCGGCTATACCAAAGTCTTTGGCTATTACTTCGAGATTTCCCATGCCAATACGAAGCCCATTCCTGATTATTACGTACGCAAGCAGACCTTGGTCAACGCCGAACGCTATATCACGCCGGAATTGAAGGAGTTTGAAGTCAAAGTCCTGACCAGCCAAGAACGGATGCTGGCTTTGGAATACAAGCTTTTCGGCGACATCCGCCGTCAGATCCAGGGACATATCCCGGCCATGCAGGCAACGGCCCGGGCCATTGCCCGCATCGACTGCTTGTACAGCCTGGCCTGCGCGGCTTATGACAACCGCTACGTCCGTCCCAGCCTCAACACGAAGGCGACGATTTCCATCAAGGACGGCCGTCATCCCATTATTGAAAAGTATTTGAAAGATGAATTGTTCGTCCCCAATGACGTCACTTTGAACCATGAAGACCATGAAATCCTGGTCATTACCGGACCGAATATGGCCGGTAAGTCGACGTATATGCGCCAGGTCGCCGTGTTGGTCCTCATGGCTCAAGTTGGCTCCTTCATTCCGGCCAAGGAAGGGTCTATTTGCCCGGTAGACCGCATCTTTACCCGCATCGGTGCCAGCGATGATATCCTCACCGGTCAGAGTACGTTCATGATGGAAATGAAGGAAGTGTCGTATATCCTGAAACATGCGACTAGCCGCAGCCTGCTCATCCTCGACGAAATCGGCCGCGGGACGAGCACCTTTGATGGCATGTCCATCGCCAGGGCCGTCATCGAATACTGCCTGAAGCATATCCACGCCTTGACGCTGTTTGCGACGCATTATCACGAACTCATCGCCATGGCCGACGATTCGCCGAAAATCAAGAATTATACGGTCGCTGTCAAGGAACGGGGCAAGAACATCAAGTTCCTGCGGCGCATCATTCCCGGCGGCGCCGACCGCAGCTACGGCCTGCACGTGGCGCGCCTGGCCGGCTTGCCGGAAAGTCTGCTCAAGCGGGCCGACGTCATCTTGGAAGATTTGGAAAAGAACGGCGGCGCTCCCGTCACGGCCAAAGCGCCTGTGAACCCTGCGCCGTCACCGATGGGGGACAGTCTCTTTTCCAGTCCCGTCATCGATAAGCTGCTCAGTGTCGATGTCAGCAGTATGACGCCGATTGAAGCGATTTCTTTCTTATATAATCTGCAAAAAGATGCCAAAGAAGGAAGTGGGATTCAGTGAGTTCAATCATTCATGTCTTAGATGAAGCGACGCGCAATAAAATCGCTGCCGGCGAAGTCGTTGAACGGCCGGCGTCGTGCATCAAGGAATTGGTAGAAAATGCCATTGATGCCGGTGCCCATGCCATTGAAGTGGAAATCGCCGATGGCGGCCAGTCCTATATGCGGGTCACCGACGACGGCTGCGGTATGAGCCCGGAAGATGCCCATAAGTGCATCATCCGTCACGGCACGAGCAAAATCAGTTCTGTCGAAGATATCTTTGCCATTACGTCTCTGGGCTTCCGCGGCGAAGCCGTGCCCAGTATTGCTGCCGTATCGCACATGCAGATTACGACGCGCCAGGCTGACGACGATTTTGCCACGCACCTCATCCTCGATGGGGGCGAAATTACAGCAGAAGACCAGGCCGGTGCCCCGGTCGGGACGACGATGGAAGTAAGCGACCTCTTTTACAATACGCCAGCACGGCGCAAGTTCCTCAAGAGCGAACGGACAGAAAGTTCGAAAATCTCTGAAATGGTGACTAAACTGGCTCTAGCCAATCCGGCTATTGCCTTTACCTTTACCAATAATGGCCGGACGACGATGAAGACCGGCGGTACAGGGGAACTGCGGGAAACGATTGCCAATATCTACGGGGCCAACGTCGCCCGCGATGTCTTTGCCATCTCTGCCGACCAGGACGGCATCAGCCTGGAAGGCTATGTAGGCAAGCCGTCAGTCTTAAAGAGCAACCGCAACTGGCAGACGTGCATCGTCAATCACCGCATCGTCCATAATCCTTTGATGTTCAAGGCCATCGACAATGCTTATCACGCCATGCTGCCGAAGTCGGGCTATCCCTTTGCCATGCTCCATCTCCATGTCGACCCGGCGACGATTGACGTCAATGTCCATCCTGCGAAGACGGAAATCAAGTTTTCTGATGAACAAGCTGTCTACCGAGCCATCTACCACAGTATCGTCACGGCCCTGGTGGCCCAGGAAAAGCCCGAAGCCATCGCCAAGACCATCGGTGTCGATGTAGGGGCCGTCCCAAAGGGCGGCCCGCAGTGGGAAAAAGCAACCTCCGTAGGGGTCGTCCCAAAGGGCGGCCCGCAGTGGGAAAAAGCAACCTCTCAGTCCGCTGCGCGGACAGCTCCCCTATCAGGGGAGCCTCCTGCGGATGGTCTTGACCGGGCCCAAAAGGGCCTATCAGGGGAGCCCCTTGCGGATGGTCTTGACCGGGCCCAAAAGGGCCTATCAGGGGAGCCCCTTGCGGATGGTCCTGACCGGGTCCCCAAGGGCCTTCACAGGGGAGCCTCCGTATCGACGGGCGGTCCGCAACAGGAAAAGGCAATCCCTGTAGGGGCCAATGTAGGGGCGCCCACGTGGGGCGCCCGCCCGCAAGAGGGTGGCAAAACAACCACCGTAGGGGCCGTCCCCAAGGGCGGCCCGCAGGAAAAGACAACCTCTCAGTCCGCTGTGCGGACAGCTTCCCTATCAGGGGAGCCTCTTGCGGATGGTCCTGACCGGGCCCAAAAGGGCCTATTAGGGGAGCCTCCTGCGTGGGGTGCCCGCCAAGAACGTGGGGGAGCCGATCAACCCAGTCTCTTTTCCCAGGCTTTGGCCCAGCATGGCCAAGGCGGCCCGTCAGAGGCGACATCTGTCGTTTCCGAGGCAGGGGCCCCGAAAATCGTCTTTGACGGCGATGACGACGTCTTCATTCCTTTGGGAGAAGTGGCGGATTGCTTCATCATTGCCAAAAAGGGACAAGATCTATACATCGTCGATCAACATGCCGCTCACGAACGGATCCGCTATGATACCTTTTGTAAGCGTGTCGAACGGATGCCGAGCCAGCAGCTGCTGACGCCGGAGTTCGTCGATGTCGACAGCGACGATATGACGCTTCTGCTGGAACGGAAGGACGTCTTCAACGACCTGGGCTATACCTATTCTGAAGCCGGGCCGACGACGCTGCGCGTGGAAGAAGTACCCTGCGATTTGCAGACCAGCGATATTGCTGATTCCTTGAAAGATATCTGCCTGCTCTTGCACGATCAGAAAGAACCGGATAAAGCCATGGTCCGTCATCGCTCCTTGGCCTATCTGTCCTGCCACGGTGCTGTCAAAGCCGGCGACAGCCTCAATATCCGCCAGATGAAACAACTTTTGGATGATTTGTTCCATACGGAAAAACCCTATGTCTGCCCTCATGGCCGGCCGACAATCATCCGCTTTACACCGAAAGAATTAGCCCATTTATTTAAACGGACATGACTCATATGATTTACGTCGTGCCTTCATTGAAGGCCAAAGAAAAATTACAAAGTGAAGGGAAGGCCTGGGCCGAAAGTCAGGGCTTCACTTATGTGCTACGGCACCAGCGGACTATCCAGGACTTGATGGATGAATACGGCGAGGACTTTCTCGTCTATTCGTCGCGAGGGCCTCAAATAGATCGGCCGGAAGGTAGCCATTTCTTCAGTCTCAACATGGCCGAGCTTCGTATCCAGAATCTGCGGAAAGGCCAGTGCGACCATTTGCTGGAAGCGCTCATGGGGATGAAGGAGAGGGGAGCCGAAAGCCTCTCATGCGAAGGGGAGGGGGACCGCTCGCGGTGGAAGGGTTCTTCCGAGCCGCCTATTACCGTCCTCGACTGTACTTGCGGCTTTGGCGCCGATGCGGCCGTCGCTTCTTTTGGCTTGCCGGCTGGGTCACGCATCGATGCCCTGGAGGTGTCCCCCCTGCTGGAAGCGGTCACGTCGTGGGGCTTTTCCCATTTTGTCCACAAGAAAGACGACGTCACGGCGGCACTGCGACGGATTTCCCTGCGCCGTGGCGATTATCGCGATTACCTATTATCCGACGAAGGGCCCGTGTACGACGTCCTCTATTTCGATCCCATGTTCCAGCGGCCTGTCGAGGCGAGCTGCCAGTTCCAGCCCGTCCGGGCCATTATGGAACACGGCGGTCTGACGCGGGACCTGATTGAACGGGCGCTGCAGAAAGCCCGGCGCCGGGTCGTCATCAAGGAGCGGGATTTCCGCCAACTCTGCCGCGATTTCCCGGAGGTTACCTTATATGGCGGCAAATACAGCCGCATTGGCTATGCCGTATTGGAGTGTGATTCATGGAAAAAGTAATGGTCATCATCGGTCCGACAGCTGTCGGCAAGACGGCGCTCAGTTTTGCCCTGGCCGAACATTACGGGACCGACCTCATTTCTGGCGACGCCTACCAGATTTACCGCCATATGGATATCGGTACGGCGAAACCGACAGCGGACGAATTAGCCCGCTATCACCATTATCTCATCGATATTGCCGAGCCTGACGAGCCCTATTCGGCAGCTCGTTTCTGTGATATGGCAGGGAGCGCCATTGCCGAAGTCAACGGGAAGGGCAAAGTCCCCATCGTCGTCGGCGGCACAGGGCTCTATGTCCAATCCCTCCTGGAAGGCTACGATTTCCAGGCGGCCCGCATGACTGAGGCTGATAAGGAAGCGGCTCAGGCACGCATTGCCTCCCTCGATGAAGGGGCGCTGAAAGACTATATTGTCCGGGAAACGGATTGGCAGCCGCCAGATTGGCACGAGCTGCTTTCCAATACGCATCGACTGACCCGCCTGGTCAGTGCTATCGAACAGGGCGAAGGGAAGACCTTCGTCCGCGCCGGCAAGGCTCACGGCCTGGTCTATGACGCCTATGTCATCGGTCTGCGCCTGCCGCGGGACGTCTTATATGCCCGCATCGAAGAACGCGTCGACGCTATGATCGCTGCCGGCTGGGTCGATGAAGTGCGGCACTTGTTGGACCGGGGCATCCCGACGGACTGTCAGGCCATGAAGGCCATCGGCTATCAGGAGCTGGCTCTGTATATTCAAGGCCAGATGCCCCTCGATGACGCTGTGGCCCGCATCAAGACCCGGACGCGGCGTTTTGCCAAGCGTCAGCTCACGTGGTTCAAACGCATGCCCTACATCCATTGGTACGAAAAAGACCAGTACGAGGACGAAGCCGCCCTGGCCCGGGCCGTCATCCGTGATATAGACGCTCACTGGAGAGCGTAGGGGCGCCCACGTGGGGCGCCCGCGCGAATCCTGTGCACATCCTGATGAATGAAAGCGAAGAGCAGAAAGCCTCCCCTAATAGGGGAGGTGCCTCGAAGAGGCGGAAGGGTTGTTTTTTCGGAATTCTGCAAACGGTATGAGAGAAAAGCAACCCCTCAGTCAGCAAAGCTGACAGCTCCCCTATTAGGAGAGCCTTTCATTATAAACTAAGCAAATACAGAAAGGAATCATAACATTGTCTTTGGATTTAGAAACATTACGAAAAGAAGCGCTGGCCGAATGTGCGGACCAGTTTGAACGGATTGATACGATTTGTCTCCATAATACGGCGAAAGTCCTGGCTGCTTATAAGGAAGCCCAGATTTCGTCGTACCAGTTTGCCGGTACGTCGGGCTATGGCTACAGCGACATGGGCCGGGAAAAGCTCGACGAAGTCTTTGCCCGCGTCTTTAAAGCGGAAAAGGCTATTGTCCGTCCTCATTTCGTATCGGGGACCCATGCGCTGGCGACGGTCCTGCTGGCCCTGTTGCAGACAGGCGACCTCATGATGAGCCTTGTCGGCGCACCATATGATACGATGCAGGGCGTTATCGGCTACGCCCATGAAACGCCCCATTCTCTGAAGGAAAAAGGCGTCCGCTATGAAGAAGTCCCCTTGAAGGACAACGCCTATGATTTGGCCGGTATTGAAGCCGCCGTGGCTGAAAAGCAGCCGAAACTGGTCCTCATTCAGCGTTCTCGCGGTTACAGCACGCGGGCCTCTTTGACGATCGATGATATCCGTTCGATTATTTCTGTCGTCAAGAAGGTCAGTCCGAAGACGATTTGTTTTGTCGATAACTGCTACGGTGAATTTGCTGCCGAAGAAGAACCGATTGAAGCCGGCGCCGACATCATCGCCGGGTCGCTCATCAAGAATCCCGGTGGCGGCATCGCCCCGACAGGCGGTTATATTGCCGGTAAGGAAGAACTGGTCCATGCAGCCGCCGACTACCTGACGGCTCCTGGGCTGGGCGACGAACTCGGCTCCTATGCGGCTGGGTACCGCCTCTTTTTCCAGGGCTTCTTCATGGCACCGCACGTCACGGCACAGGCTATCAAAGGCGCTGTCTTCGCGGCAGCTGTCTTTGAAAAGATGGGCTTCAAGGTCTCGCCGGCCGTCCAGGATCCGCGAGTCGACCTGATTCAGACCATTTATCTGGAAAACGAACAGAATATGTGCCTCTTCTGCCAGGGCATCCAGTCCTTCTCGCCTGTCGATGCCCATGTCACGCCGATTCCTGACGATATGCCGGGCTATGCCGATAAGATCATCATGGCTGCTGGCGATTTCGTCCAAGGGTCATCTATCGAATTGTCTGCCGACGGCCCAATCCGCGATCCCTATATGATTTATCTCCAAGGGGGCATCGTCTTTGAACACAATGTCCTGGCCATCCTCAGCGCAGCGCAGTACATTGCTGAACATCGGGAAGGAGCCGCTCATGATTAAGGAAGTCCTCGTCGTCGAAGGCCGGTCTGATGTCGCCCGCATCCGGGCCAGCCATATCGACGTCGATATGATTACGACAGACGGCTTCAATTTGAAGCCCCATACGCTGGAACAGATACGCTGTGCCTATGAAAAGCGGGGCATCATCATCCTGACCGACCCCGACCGGGCAGGGGAGCAGATCCGCAAATTCCTGACCGACCGCTTCCCGAAGGCCAAGCACGCCTTCATTCCCCGGAAAGATGCCATTGCCAACAATGACCTGGGTGTCGAACAGGCTTCGCCAGAAGCCATCCGCCTGGCTTTGTCCAAAGTCCGCTGTGCCACGTATGAACCGCAGGAAACCTTTACGATGCAGGACATCGCCGCTGCCGGCCTCAACGGGACGCCGGATGCCGCCGACCGCCGGGCCGAAGTGGGCGCTATCCTGGGCATCGGCTATGGCAATGCCAAACAGTTTTTGAAACGCTTGAATCATTACGGCGTCACCCGTGACGAATGGGACGCCGCTCTCCGTCAGATCCACGAGGTGAAATAAATGAAAGAAGTCGACTTGTCCAATCCCGACGTCGTCCGCTACGTCGTCAAACGCTTTGGCCTGCGCATGAATAAGAAGCTGGGCCAGAATTTCCTCATCCGCCACGCCGTCGTCGACGACATTGCCGACGCAGCCGGCATCGGTGAAGGCGACCCGGTCCTGGAAATCGGGCCGGGTATCGGCACGCTGACCCAGGCCCTGGCTGAAACGGGAGCGGCTGTGACGGCTGTCGAACTGGACGATCATCTGCTGCCCGTCCTCGACAAGACGCTGGAACACTATGATAACGTGCGCGTCGTCCACGGCGATATCCTGCGAATCGATATCGAAGAAGTCATGAATCACCAGCCCTTCACGGTCTGTGCCAATTTGCCATACTATATTACGACGCCGATTATCATGAAGCTCCTGGAACAGAAGCTGCCTATTAAGCGCATCGTCGTCATGGTCCAGAAGGAAGTGGCCGAACGCATGGTGGCCGAACCAGGCCATAAAATCTATGGCGCCCTGTCCGTCTCGGTCCAGTACTACACGAAGCCCCAGATGCTTTTTGAAATTTCACCGAAATGCTTCATGCCGGCGCCGGAAGTCACGTCGGCTGTCGTAGCCATGGACGTCCGCCAAGAGCCGCCGGTGGATCTGGCCGATGAAAAGCGCTTCTTCCAGGTCGTCAAGGCCGCTTTCCAGCAGCGCCGCAAGACCTTTGCCAATGCCTTGAAGAATACGGGCATGAGCAAGGAACAGATTGTCCAGGTACTGGAAAAATCCGGTATCGACGGCAAGCGCCGGGGCGAAACCCTGTCCCTGCAGGAATTTGCCGACGTCGCCAACGCCTGGGACGCGCTGCAGTAAGCATGAAAAAGCCTCTGACGTCATACATGAAGCTTTTTTTTCACGTTTGCCGTGGGTCGTTTGTCGTAATGGAGCAAGCCGCAGGTCAGCGTAGGGGCGCCCATACCGGGCGCCCGCGCGAATTCTGTGAACAGCCTGTGCTGTATTTGTGCAGATTTTCGGCAAACGAATCACGCCAAACGAACCACAAAAGGAGCTGTCGCTTTGCGACAGCTCCTTTTTTCACATCAATCCTTAAAATAAGGTTTGAATACGGAACGGTTCGGTTCTTTATGCTGTTTATTTTCACGACGCTGGTTGTTGCGGGAATTATTGCGGTTGTTGTCCCGATTCTTGGGAGCGAAATGGCGGCGCCGTTCACCGCGGTGTTCACTGTTGCTTTCACCGTCGTCTTTGCGATTGCGGCGGTCTCCCCGGCGGTCGTTACGGTTGTAGCGGCGGTTATTGCGGTCGCCGCGGTTGTTGCGGCTGCGGTGGACGCGGAGCGGGGCTTCTTCGGTGATCTTGACTGGCGTCGTGTCCGGTTCTTTCGTCAAGAGCTTGATGGCAGCAGCTACGAGAGCAGCCGAGTCGTAGTTGGACAAGAGTTCTTCGGCATTTTCTTTGTACGTCCCGAAATTGCCTTCTTCTGTCGTCGTGATCAGGCTGCGGATAGCGGCCTGCTGGGCGCCTTCCAAGGCTTCCGAGAAGGTCGGTGCCTTGCGGCGGGTGATGCGGCGCTTGATGAGCCGTTCGATGGTCCGCAAGTGTTCCATTTCGCGGGGAATGACGAAGGTCGTCGCTTCGCCGCTCTGGCCGGCACGGCCGGTACGGCCGACGCGGTGGACGTAGCTTTCCGGGTCCTGAGGCAGGTCGTAGTTGAAGACGTGCGTGACGCCGCTGATGTCGAGGCCTCGGGCGGCAACGTCTGTAGCGACGAGGATGTCGATGGTCTTTTCACGGAACTGGCGGATGACCGTGTCGCGCTTCGCCTGGGTCAGATCGCCGTGGATGCCTTCGGCGGAATATCCGCGCTTCTTGAGGGCTTCCGATACTTCGTCGACGCGGCGCTTGGTGCGGACGAAGATGATGGCCAGGTCCGGTTCCTGCAGGTCCAGGAGACGGCAGAGGATGTCGAATTTCTGGCGGTCCGGCACTTCGATGTAAGACTGTTCGATGAGGTCCATCGTGACTTCTTTGGCCTTCATGCGGATGATGAGCGGGTCGTGCAGGAACGTTTCGGCCAGCTGTTGAATCGGTTTGGGCATGGTAGCCGAGAAGAGCAGGGTCTGGCGCGTGTTCGGCGTAGCGGCCATGATGATGTTGATGTCATCGATGAAGCCCATGTCCAGCATTTCGTCGGCTTCGTCGAGGACGATAGTCGTAATGTGACTCAAATCGATGGTGCCGCGTTTCATATGGTCGATGAGGCGGCCCGGCGTAGCGACGATGATCTGCGGGCATTTGCGCAGGCGGCGCAGCTGGCGTTCCATATCTTGGCCACCGTAGATCGGCAGGGCCTGGATGTTGGTGAACTGGGCCAGGTGGTTCAGTTCTTCAGCAACCTGCATGGCCAGTTCACGCGTCGGCGACAGGACGACGGTCTGGATATCCTTGGACGGTTCGGCTTTCAGGATTTTTTCCAGGACCGGGATGCCATAGGCAGCGGTCTTACCCGTACCGGTCTGGGCCTGACCAATCATGTCGCTGCCGCTCATGGCGACAGGAATCGATTCAGCTTGGATTGGCGTCGGTTCTTCAAAGCCCATTTCGTTGAGAGCGCGGATAATGACTTCGCTAATATTCAAATTTTGGAATTGTTCTAACATGTACTTCCTCCTTGTTGTGTAACTTATTTATTATAGCATTAATCAAGGGAAAAAGATAGGGGCGGGAGTATAGGAGAAGACTTGCATAAAGATAAACGTTAAACCTGGTTTTACTGGTTTTTCTTAAATAAAGTACCACGTTTAAGCTAAAAATATTCGGAAAAGTTCTGGAAAAAGCCTTGCAAATTACAAAAGGGTATGATAACATACAAAGCGTCAACAGACAAACAATCCAAAATAAAAATGCGTTGAAGAGAACTAGTAAGTTCCGGAATGTTTCCAGAGAGCTGCCGGGTGGTGTGAGGCAGCAGCGGCACGGAACAGAACTCATCTCTAAGCAGCTCGCTGAAACAAAAGGAGTAGGTGGAGCCGGGGCCTGGCCGTTAACAGACAGGAGGGTATCGACAGTTGTCCGTACCTGTAGAGAGCCTATCTTCGGATAGGAATTAGAGTGGTAACGCGTAAGTATAATCTTTCGTCTCTTTGAGACGGAAGATTTTTTTATTTTGATTGTGTAATGATTTATTTTAAATTTATTTCATAATCATAGGAGAGATGCAGTATGAAAAACGTAGAACATTACAAAAAAGGTTACTTTATGCCCCCCGTTGTCGATATGTCCTGGACACAGAAAGAATATCCCGATAAAGCGCCGATTTGGTGCAGTGTCGATTTGCGCGATGGCAACCAGGCCCTCATCATTCCTATGAGCCTTGAAGAAAAGATTGAATTCTATAAAGTCTTAGTCGGTATGGGGTTCAAGGAAATCGAAGTCGGCTTCCCGGCCGCTTCGGAAACGGAATTTGAATTCCTGCGCTACTTAGTTGATCACGATATGATTCCTGATGATGTCACGGTCCAAGTCTTGACCCAGGCTCGCGAACACATCATCCGCAAGACCTTCGATGCCCTGAAAGGTGTCAAGAATGCTATCGTCCATGTTTACAATTCCACGTCCTTTGCCCAGCGCCAGCAGGTCTTCCGCAAATCGAAGGAAGAAATCAAGCAGATTGCCGTTGACGGTGCGAAATTATTACAGCGCCTGACGGACGAAGCCGGTGCCAACTTCCGCTTTGAATATTCGCCGGAAAGCTTCACCGGTACGGAACCGGAATATGCTTTGGAAGTCTGCAACGCCGTCCTCGATGTTTGGAAACCGACGGCTGACCGCAAGGCCATCATCAACCTGCCGTCGACGGTACAGATGTCCATGCCTCACGTCTTCGCTTCGCAGATCGCTTACATGTCGCAGAACTTGAAATACCGCGACAACGTCATATTATCGGTCCATCCGCACAATGACCGCGGCACAGGCGTTGCCGATGCCGAAATGGCCATGCTCGCCGGCGCCGACCGCGTTGAAGGGACGCTCTTCGGCAATGGTGAACGGACGGGCAACGCCGACATCGTCACCATCGGCATGAACATGTATGCCTTAGGCGTCGATCCGGGCCTGGATTTCTCCAACATGCCGAAACTGGTGGAAACATACGAACGAGTGACCCGCATGCATGTCCATCCGCGTCAGCCTTATGCCGGCCAGCTGGTCTTCGCCGCTTTCTCTGGTTCTCATCAGGATGCTATCGCCAAGGGAATGCATTTCCGCGAAGAAAACAACGAACAGTACTGGACCTGCCCGTACCTGTACATCGATCCGCATGATGTGGGGCGCACGTACGATGCCGACGTCATCCGCATCAACAGCCAGTCTGGCAAGGGCGGCGTAGGCTTCATTATGGAACAGAACTACGGCATCGACATGCCGAAGAAGATGCGCGAAGACTTCAGCTACTTCGTCAAGGAAGTTTCGGACCACAAGCATCAGGAACTGAAACCGGCTGAAATCTACGACGTCTTCAAGAAGAATTACCTCAATGCCGATACGCCGCTGAAAGTGGAAGACTTCTCGCTCAAGAAGAAAGGCGACAAATGGGTCGGCAAAGTCCTGGTCCGCGCTAATGACCAAGAAGTCGTCCTTGAAGGGTCTGGCAATGGCCAGCTGAACGCCGTCAGCAACGCCGTTTGCAAGGCATATGGCATTGAGTTCAGCAACCTCGTCTACAGTGAACACGATTTGGACCGTGATTCTGATTCCCGAGGCATTGCTTACTTCGGCCTGACTGATAAAGCCGGCCATACGACCTGGGGCGCTGGCGTCGATACGGATACCATTACGGCTTCCATCTTCGCCTTCATGACGGCCATTAACCGCATGGACGGCATGGCCCAGCGCGTTAAGTTCCGGGCCCTCAAGTCCACGCCGGATACGATTACGGCCTTCAAAGCCACGTCGGGTCAGCATTAAAGTTTGATGCTTGATGTTTGATGTTTGACGTAAAATCACTTACATCAAACATCAAACCTACCACATCAAACTTAAATATGATAGCGATTCACTATATTATAACTTTCAGAGTTAATTAGCATAAGGAGTGTATATACATATGGGTATGACGATGACGCAGAAGATTCTGGCAAAACATGCCGGCGTCGACTCGGTGAAACCGGGTGATTTAATTACTTGCAGCCTTGATATGGTCCTGGCCAACGATATTACGGCACCGCCGGCCATTGCACAGTTCGATAAGATCGGCAAGCCTGTTTTCGACAAGACCAAGATTTCCCTGGTTCCCGACCATTTCACGCCGAATAAGGACATCAAGTCCGCCGGCTTGGCTAAAATTGTCCGCGACTTCGCTAAGAAGCACGGCATTACGCATTACTTTGAAGTCGGCCGCGTCGGCATTGAACACGTCCTCTTGCCGGAACAGGGCATCGTCGCTCCGGGCATGCTGACCATCGGCGCTGATTCCCATACCTGTACGTATGGCGCTCTCGGCGGTTTCTCCACCGGCGTCGGCTCGACGGACTTAGGCGTCGCCATGGCGACGGGCAAGGCCTGGTTCAAAGTCCCCGATGCTATCAACGTCCACTTGACGGGCTCCAAACCCGACGACATTACCGGGAAAGACGTCATGCTGACCCTTATCGGCATGATCGGCGTCGACGGTGCCCTCTACCAGTCCCTGGAATTTACTGGCGAAGGCGTCGCAGCCCTGGATATGACCGACCGCTTCACCATTGCCAACATGGCTATCGAAGCCGGTGCCAAGAACGGCATTTTCCCCGTCGATGAACAGACCATCGCTTATGAAAAGGGCCGCGTCCCCGATGGCTACGACATCGTCACGGCCGACGAAGATGCTCATTACAGCCGGACTGTGGAAATCAACTTGTCCGAATTGAAACCCGTCGTCGCTTTCCCGCATCTGCCGGAAAATACCAAGGTCATCGGTACCTTCGGCGACATCAAGATTGACCAGGTCGTCATCGGCTCCTGCACCAACGGCCGGCTGGAAGACTTGAAGATCGCAGCCGACATCTTCAAAGGCCACAAGGTCCATCCCGACGTCCGCTGCATCGTCATTCCCGGCAGCCAGCACGTCTACATGGAAGCCATGAAGGCCGGTTATATTGAAACCTTCATCACCGCCGGCTGTGCCGTTTCGACGCCGACCTGCGGCCCCTGCCTGGGCGGCTACATGGGCATCATGACGGCTGGTGAAAAATGTGTCTCCACGACGAACCGCAACTTCCGCGGCCGCATGGGTCACGTCGACAGCGAAGTTTACCTGGCTGGCCCGCAGGTGGCCGCAGCCAGTGCGATTCTCGGCAAGATTGCCGCACCGAAGGAGGTCCGTTAATCATGACATTAGAAGGAAAAGTATGGCGCTACGGCGATAATATCGATACAGACGTAATCATCCCGGCTCGTTATTTGAACAGCTTCGACCCGAAGGAATTGGCCACGCACTGCATGGTCGACATTGACGAAACTTTTGCCGGCAATGTCAAAGAAGGGGACATCATGGTCGGCGGCCACAACTTCGGCTGTGGCTCGTCCCGTGAACACGCGCCGATTGCCATCAAGGCTTCGGGCGTTCCCGTCGTCATTGCGGCCAGCTTCGCCCGCATCTTTTACCGCAACGCCATCAACGTCGGCCTGCCGGCCCTGGAAATCGGCGACGACGTCGAAAAGATCAAGGCCGGTGACATCCTTTCCATCGACCTCAGTACGGGGAAAATCATCGACAAGACGACGGGCGATACTTTCCAGGCCCCGCCGCTGCCGGGTTTCATCCAGGATATCGCCCAAGCTGGCGGCTTGATTAATTACGTAAAGGAGTCTAAGTAACATGGCTAAACATATCGTCGTCATCCCCGGCGACGGAATCGGGGAAGAAATCACGGCAGGTGCCGTCAAAGTTTTACAGAAAATCGATGAAGTCTGCCACATCGGCCTGACTTTTGAAAAGAAACCGGCTGGCGGTACGGCCTATGACCTCTGCGGCTCGCCGTTGCCGGAAGATACGATTGAAGCGGCTAAGAAGGCCGATGCCATCCTCTTCGGCGCCGTCGGCGGCGACAAGTGGGATAACGTCGACCCGAAACTGCGACCCGAACAGGCTGTCTTAGGGCTGCGCAAGGCCTTGGGACTCTACGTCAACCTGCGTCCAGTCAAGGTGCCGGAAGTCCTGGCTGAATATTCGCCGCTCAAACCGGACATCGTCACTGGTACGGACGTCCTCATCGTCCGCGAACTCGTCGGCGGCATCTACTTCGGCGACCGCTGCGAATCGGAAATCCACAACGGCGTCGAACGCGCCTGGGACCTGGAAAACTACAGCGTCCCGGAAGTACAGCGCATCAGCACGTTTGCCATGAAAGCGGCTCAGAAGCGCCGTCATAAGGTCACGTCCGTCGACAAGGCCAACGTCCTGGCTACGTCCCGCCTGTGGCGCCGCACGGTCATCGACGTCGCCAAGGACTATCCCGATATCGACTTGAATCATTTCTACGTCGATAACTGCGCCATGCAGCTGGCCCTCAATCCGAAACAGTTCGACGTCATCGTCACGAGCAACCTCTTCGGCGACATCCTCAGCGACGAAGCGGCCGTCCTCGGCGGTTCCATCGGCATGATGCCGTCGGCTTCCATCGGCGAAATGACCAGCCTCTACGAACCGATCCACGGTTCGGCACCGGACATCGCCGGCCAGGGCATTGCCAATCCCTGCGCGACCATCCTCTCGGCAGCCATGCTCCTGCGCTACTCCTTAGATGAAGACGCAGCGGCCGACAAGATCGAAAAAGCCGTCGATGCGGCCTTAGCCGACGGCTGGCGCACACCGGATCTCTACAAAGAAGGCTTCAAGAAAGCCGACACCCAGCAGATGACCGACGTCATCATCAGCAAAATTCAATAAATCGTTTGGCTGCAAACTGCTAACTTAATACTCAAAAAGGAGCTGTCACGATGCGACAGCTCCTTTTTTGCACCTATATTATAGTATTAAAGAGAGTCACACCTTGAAAGGTAGCGGCGAATAGTGTATGATGGAAAATAGTTTAAGTACATTTTCAGATTTTGTGTACAGCGAGAGGCAGGATGGAGATAGATGTTAGAATTTCCGATTAAACGCACGATCATTATTGATGATTCCAAAAAGAAGAAGCGAGGCCGCAAGAAAAAAGGCGACGGTGAGAAGACCGTCATCCACGGCACAGTCAATCTGCCCAAGAAGGAACCGCTGAAGAAGCTGGACCCGCTCCCGAAGAACGCCAAGAACCTGGTCATCGTCGAATCGCCGGCCAAGGCCAAGACGATTGAACGCTTTTTAGGCAGCGGCTATAAGGTCATGGCCAGCCGCGGCCACTTGCGCGATCTGCCGCGTAACCAGTTCGGCGTCAATATCGAAGACGGCTTCGTACCGACGTATACCAATATGTGGGACAAGCGCAAGCTCATTGAAGATTTGCAGAACGAATACATCCGCTCGAAAAAAGTCTATCTGGCAACGGACCCGGACCGCGAAGGGGAAGCCATTTCCTGGCATTTGGCCCATTTGCTGGAAATCGATCCGCACGATAAGTGCCGCATCATGTTCCACGAAATTACTAAGAAAGCCATCCTCGAGGCCATCAAGGACCCGGAACCGATCGATTTGAAGAAAGTCGACGCCCAGCAGGCCCGCCGCGTCCTGGACCGCATCGTCGGCTATAAATTGAGCCCTCTCCTGTGGAAGAAAGTCTGCAAGGGCCTCAGCGCCGGCCGCGTCCAGTCCGTCGCCGTCCGCCTCATCTGTGAACGGGAAGAAGCCATCAAGGCCTTCGTACCGGAAGAATATTGGACCGTCAGCGGGACCTATACGACGGAAGACGGCCTGACGTTGCCGACGGAACTGACCAAGATCGACGGCAAGAAGGCGGAAATCCCGACACAGGAGGCAGCCGAAACCATTGCTCACGACCTGACCTGGGAAAGCCGCGGCGAAACGCACGACCCCGATATGATCGTAAAAGTCGAAAAGCGCAAGCGCAAACGCCAGCCCCAGCCACCGTTCACGACGTCGACGATGCAGCAGGAATGTGTCAGCAAGCTCAATTTCGGTGCCAAGAAGACCATGATGCTGGCTCAGCAGCTCTATGAAGGCCTCGATATGGGCGACCAGGGCCATGTCGGCCTCATCACCTACATGCGTACAGACTCGGTCCGCATCAACGACGACATGGTCCAGGCTGCGCGGGAATTCATTACGGCCAACTATGGCGAAGAATATATCCCGGAAAAGCCCCGCGTCTACAAGACCAAGCAGACCAGTCAGGATGCGCATGAAGCTATCCGTCCGACGTCGCTGGAACTGACGCCGTACAAGGTGTCGGAATTTCTGTCCCGCGACCAGCTGCGCCTGTATACCCTCATTTGGAACCGCTTCCTGGCCAGCCAGATGGAATCGGTCGAAACGGAACACATGGCCATCATCATCGAGAGCGGCCGCTATGAACTGCGGGCTGCCGGCTACAAGGTCCTGTTCAAGGGCTTTACGGAACTTTACGAGGACGCCAAAAAGGACAAGACCCTGGCCGAACTGCCGCACATCTCAGCCAATACCGTCGTCCACAACCAGGCCGTCATGCCGCAGCAGCATTTTACCCAGCCGCCGGCGCGCTATACCGAAGCCAGCCTGATCAAGACGCTGGAAGAAAAGGGTATCGGCCGGCCGAGTACGTATGCGCCCATTATGGATACCATCCAGAACCGCAATTACGTCGAAAAGAAGGACAAACAGTTCGTCCCGACGGAACTGGGCGTCATCATCGTCGATTTACTGAAAAAATATTTCGCCCAGATCATCAACGTCGGCTTTACAGCCCACATGGAAGAAGAACTGGACGCCATCGAGCAGGGCAAGGATACGTACCGCCACGTCCTGCAGGAATTTTACGATATTTTTAAGCCGGAAATGGACGAAGCCGAAGAAAAGATGGAAAAAGTCACTATTTCCGGCCAGGATTCGGGACAGGTCTGTGAACTCTGCGGCGCGCCCATGGTCTATAAATTCGGCCGGTTCGGCAAGTTCCTGGCCTGCTCCAATTTCCCGGAATGTCGCAATACCAAGGCCATCGTCGAAGACCTGGGCATTACCTGTCCCAAGTGCGGCAAGGGGACGCTCATCAAGCGTAAGTCCAAGCGGGGCCGCGTCTTCTACGGCTGCAGCCAGTACCCGGAATGTGACTTCGTCCTCTGGAACCAGCCTGTCGACAAGAAATGCCCTGTTTGCGGCAGTATCATGATTGTCAAACATTATAAAAAAGGGCCTGATAAGATTTTTTGCAGCAATGCAGAGTGTGAAAACCATAAAAAAGGTGAGGTAGTGAATGAAGAATAGTGTTTTAGTCATCGGTGCCGGCCTGGCCGGTTCAGAAGCTGCCTGGCAGCTCGTCCGCCGCGGCATCCCGGTGGAACTCGTCGAAATGCGGCCGGTCAAATCGTCGCCGGCACACCATACGGAATATTTTGCCGAACTCGTCTGCAGCAACTCCCTGCGGGCAGCCAATATCGAAAACGCCGTCGGCCTCTTGAAGGAAGAAATGCGTCGTCTGGGCTCGCTCATCATGGACGCAGCCGATACGCACCGCGTCCCGGCTGGCGGCGCCCTGGCCGTCGACCGCGTCCCTTTCAGCCAGTATGTGACGGAAAAACTCAAGGATCATCCTTTGGTCACTATCCGTCATGAAGAAGTGACGGAACTGCCGGATGACCAGATCTGCATCGTCGCCAGCGGTCCTCTGACCAGTGACGCCCTGGCCGATACCATCCGCCGCCTGACGGGGGAAGACTATTTCCATTTCCACGATGCCGCAGCGCCTATCGTCGCCGTCGACTCCCTGGACATGACCAAGGTCTACCGCGCCGCCCGTTACGGCAAGGGAGGCGCAGACTATCTGAACTGCCCTTTTACGAAAGAAGAATATGAAGCTTTCTGGCAGGCTTTGACGACGGCTGAATGTGCCGAACTCCACGAATTTGAAAAGGACGACAGTGTCTTTGAAGGCTGTATGCCTATCGAAGTCATGGCTGGCCGTGGTATCGACACCATGCGTTATGGCCCGATGAAGCCCGTCGGCCTGGAACTGCCCGGTACGGGTGAACTGCCTTATGCTGTCGTCCAGCTGCGCCAGGATAACGGCAGTGCTACGCTGTACAATATCGTCGGCTTCCAGACGCACCTCAAGTTCCCCGAACAGAAGCGGGTCTTTTCTATGATCCCCGGCCTGGAACACGCCGAATTCGTCCGCTACGGCGTCATGCATCGCAATTCCTACATCAATTCGCCGGAACTGCTCTTGCCAACGCTGCAGCTGCGCAAGCAGCCGAATCTCCTCTTTGCCGGCCAGCTGACCGGCGTCGAAGGCTACTTGGAATCGGCAGCCATGGGCCTTTTGGCCGGTGTCAATGCAGCCCGCCTCCTGCAAGGAGAAGACGGCCTGACCTTTTCCAGGCGCACGGCCATGGGCGGCCTGAGCCAGTATATCTCCAGCGGCCCGAACGACCATTTTCAGCCGATGAACATCAACTTCGGTCTCATGGAACCGCTGGGCATCAAGAAGCGCATGAAGAAGAAAGAAAAGAACGCCTTGCTGGCTCAGCGGGCGCTCGATGAAATCGAACAAATGAAGGGGGATTACCCATGTCTGAATTAATGTCTACTGAATTCCACGCTACTACGATATGTGCTGTCCAGCGCGATGGCAAGACGGCCATTGCCGGTGACGGCCAGGTCACGATGGGAAACGCCGTCATCATGAAGGGGACGGCCCAGAAAGTTCGCCGCCTTTACCACGGCAAGATCATCAGCGGCTTTGCCGGTTCCGTCGCCGATGCGTTCACCTTATTCGACCATTTCGAAGCGAAATTGAACGAACACAACGGCAACCTCGTCCGCAGTGCCGTTGAACTGGCCAAGGACTGGCGGTCCGACAAGATCCTCCATAAACTGGAAGCCCTGCTCCTGGTTGCAGACAGCCAGCGCATCCTGCTCATTTCCGGCAACGGCGAAGTCATCGAACCGGACGACGGCGTCCTGGCCATCGGTTCCGGCGGCAACTACGCCCTGGCTTCGGCACGGGCCCTCATGCAGAACACGGACCTGTCGGCCCGGGACATCGCTGAAAAGTCCCTGCACATCGCAGCCGACATCTGCGTCTACACCAACCATAATGTCATTGTCGAAGAAATCTAAGAAAGAGGTATTTCCATGGAAAAAACAGAATTGACGCCAAAACAGATCGTGGCGGAACTGAATAAATACATCGTCGGCCAGAGCGAAGCCAAGAAATCCGTTTCCATCGCCCTGCGCAACCGCTGGCGCCGCAAACGCCTGAGTGAAGACATGCAGGATGAAATCATCCCCAAGAACATCCTGCTCATCGGCCCGACCGGTGTCGGCAAGACAGAAATCGCCCGCCGCCTGGCCAAGCTCGTCGGCGCACCGTTCATCAAAGTCGAAGCGACGAAATATACGGAAGTCGGCTATGTCGGTCGCGACGTCGAACAGATGATCCGCGACCTCGTGGCCAACGCCATCCGCATGGTCCAGGAACAGGAAAGCCAGCGCTATGAAGAAAAGGCGGAAGAAGAAGCCAACAAGCGCATCCTTCAGGTCTTCTGGCCCAAGAAATCCATCAAGGAAAAGGTCAAGAACCCGATGGACGTCTTCTTCAGCAGCGACGATGATGACGACGATACGCCGGAAGAACCGAAGCAGCTCGAAGAACCGAAGTCCGACCGCCGCCAGAAGATGTTTGAAGATATTTGCGCCCACAAGATGGACGACCGGGAAATCGAAGTCGAAGTGGCTGAACAGAACCAGGGTTTCCAGGGCATCCTGACGGGCAATTCGACGGAAGAACTAACCAATAACTTCCAGGAAATGCTGGGCAGCATCATGCCGAAAAAGAAGAAGAAAAAGAAGATGACCGTCGCCAAGGCCCGGGAAATCTTCAAGGAAGAAGAATTGGAAAAATGCCTGGACATGGACATCATCGTCGATAAAGCCATCGAAGCGACAGAAGAATCGGGCATCGTCTTCATCGACGAATTTGATAAGATCGCTGAAAAAGGCCACGCCAACGGGCCGGACGTTTCCCGAGAAGGCGTACAGCGCGACATTCTGCCCATCGTCGAAGGGGCCACGGTCAATACGAAATACGGCCCGGTCAAGACGGACCACATCCTCTTCATCGCTGCCGGTGCCTTCCACGTTTCCAAGCCGAGCGACCTCATTCCGGAACTGCAGGGCCGCTTCCCGATCCGCGTCGAACTCCAGTCCCTGACAGTCGACGATTTCCGCCGCATCCTGACTGAACCGAACCAGTCCCTGGTCAAACAGTACAAGGCCCTCTTGGAAACAGACGGCGTCACCCTGGAATTTACCGATGACGGCATCGACGCTATTGCCGAATACGCATACCGCGTCAATTTAGAAACGGAAAACATCGGCGCCCGCCGGCTGCACACGATTTTGGAAAAAATCCTCGAAGATGTAGCTTATGAAGCACCGGACATCGACGAAAAACACATCGTCGTCAACAAGGGATTCGTTTCGGGCAAACTGAACGACGTCGTCCAGAACGTCGACTTGAGCCATTATATTTTATAAAGCGGAGGTACTATGAACCGACCTTATGCGAAATTAACGATTACGAAAAAGGGGGAACGGGCCGCCCGCAGTGGCCACCCCTGGGTATATGGGGAAGAAGTGACCCATGTCGAAGGCACGTATCAGACCGGGGACATCGTCGACGTTTACAGCGATAAGGACCGCTACCTCGGGACGGGCTTTGCCAATGATATTTCCAAAATCCGCGTGCGCATCGTGTCGCGCAATGCCAACGACCGCTTCGATGAAGCCTTCTGGCAGCGCCGGGTCAAGTACGCCCTGGATTACCGCAAAACCGTCATGGGCGATAAGGACTTTGCCTGCTGCCGCCTCATCTTCGGCGATGCCGACGATATGCCGGGGTTGACAGTAGACCGCTATAACGACGTCCTCGTCGCTCAAACTTTATGCTACGGCATGGACCAGGTGAAACCGGTCATCTTCAAGGCCCTCGTCGATGAACTGGCCGCTATGGGTGTCACCATCCGCGGCATTTACGAACGGAATGACGTCAAGGTCCGTAAACTGGACGGCATGGAAGAGTATAAAGGCTGGTATGAAGCGGACTTCCTGCCTCAGCCGGGCAGCGTCTTGACGACAATCGACGAAAACGGCATCCTCTATGATGTAGACGTCGAAAATGGCCAGAAGACGGGCTTCTTCCTGGACCAGAAATACAACCGCTTGGCTGTTGCCAAAATCGCCGCCGGCAAACACGTCCTGGACTGCTTCACCCATACCGGGGCCTTTGCCCTCAATGCGGCCAAGGGCGGGGCAGCCAGCGTCACGGCTGTCGATATTTCCCAGGAAGCCGTTGACATGACTAACGAGAACATCCGCCGCAACGGCTTGGAAGCCATCGTCACGGCCAAGCAGGCTAACGTCTTCGACCTCTTGACCGACCTGGCCGACCACAAGTGCCACGACTATGACTTCATCATCCTCGACCCGCCGGCCTTCACCAAGTCGGGCCATACCGTCCGCAACGCCATGCGGGGCTATAAGGAAATCAACTTGAAAGCCATGAAACTCTTGCCTCGCGGCGGCTATCTGGCTACGTGCTCGTGCTCGCACTTCATGCGCGACGACCTGTTCCGCCAGATGCTCCACGATGCCGCCAAAGACGCCGGCGTCCGCCTCCGCCAAATCGAAGGACGCCAGCAGTCGCCGGACCATCCCATCCTCTGGAACGTCCCGGAAACGAATTACCTGAAATTCTATTTGTTCCAGGTCGTATAGTGTTAAAAAGGCGCTGCCTTCGTGTGACAGCGCCTTTTTTTATTCTGCGAAATGCGTATGTTTGACCCGCCAGGCTGTCATCTTGTTGAACAGCCAGAAGCCATAGATGCCCAGCGTGATGAGAGTGAAGAACCACCATTTGATGTAGCTGCCGAAGAGCTGCAGACCTGTTCCATCAAAAGTGAGACGCTGGCCGTCGATGATCGTATTGCGGCAGATCCAGCGGCGGAACATGACTTCGCCCCAAGGGTAGGCGATTCCGAACGTACAAATCGTAATGATGACTAAGATGAGGCCATAGCCGATAAATCCGAGTATAGACCCTTCAAATTTCGATTCCCTTTGTAATAACATAACAAGCCTCCTTTATGATATGTATAGAAATATGATACCATATTTTTTGTTTGACCAATAGGAGGAAAGCATGGTAAAATAAAAAGGTACTTGCGAGTGTGGCGGAATGGCAGACGCACCAGACTTAGGATCTGGCGCCTCACGGCGTGAGGGTTCAAGTCCCTCCACTCGCACCACCAATAGGGGCTGTCGCATGAAGCTTTTTGCTATCATGCGAGGCCTTTTTTCTTAAATGTTTGAGGTTTGATGTATGATGTTTGAGGCAATGGCTTTTAAATTTTGTCCCATCCACATCAAACTTTCAACTTCAAACTCAAAAAAGGCGCTGTCTTCGTGCGACAGCGCCTTTTGTATTATGCTCGTGTAAAAATTCACAATATTCCCAATTGCTATTGGCAAGGCCTGGCTAAATATGATATACTACGCGTGACACAGAAGGCAGGTTCTTTTTCAGCGCCGGATTGGTACCGGGAACGGGCGGATACTGGCGCGGACCGGCCGTGTTTTTGTGTCTGTTTGCTTGTTTGCGACTTGTATCTTGCGAGAGAGCGAGAACGGAGGAAAATCATGGGAAAACAGAATGCAGCTGGCACCATGCCGGCACAGCGCACTTTTTTGTCGATCCGGCAGTTGACAGTTGCCGGTTTTTTGTCGGCCATTACGATTTTTTTAGGCCTTACGGGCTATGGCTTCATTCCGCTGGTCATCATGAATGCGACGATCCTTCATATTCCGACGATTATCGGCAGCCTGACGGCAGGCCGCAAGGTCGGCATGATTGTCGGCTTCATGTTCGGCATTTTTTCTTTTATCCGGTCTTTACAGGCGCCAAGTGCCTTGCTCTTGTTCGCCGTTCAGTATAACGTCGTTGCCGATGCCTTCATCTGTATCATACCGCGCATCCTCATCGGCGTCATTGCTTTTGAAATCTATCGTCATCTGAAAATCCGCGAAGTATGGCGTATTGCCATTACGGCAGTCTTGACGACGGTCTGCCATACGATTCTCTTCCTCGGGTCCTTTACGGCCATCGTCGGCGTCCCCTATGCTGAAGCGCAGGGTATTCCCTTCATGAATGTCATCAACATCATGCTGGGCATCACGGCCGTCAATGGTATCCCGGAAGCCATCGTATCGGGCCTCATCATCACTCCTATCGTCATGGCCTTGCACCGCGCCGGCTTGAAAGTCGCGTAAGGGACGGGGCGCGTGGCTGTTTCGGCTGTCATGCATATGTGGGGGTATCCCTGTTTGAAGTTTGATGTTTGGAGCGATGGCTTTTAAATTAAAGACCATCCGCTAGCCATTAGCTGCCAACCACTTAAAAGGGTCTGTCGCACGTGCGACAGGCCCTTTTTTCCATTCCCTGAAATTAGTTAATGCGAAAAGGGGCGCAATGTGATAAAATATGGAATTGATGACTGTTCAACTAAGACAGAATATGCGAAAGGAATAGAAAGGATTTGTTATGGCTTCGATTTTTTCTCCATTAACTAAAAATATAGGGATTGATTTAGGGACGTCTACAACCCAGGTCTATGTGGAGGGCCGGGGCATCGTCCTGTCTGAACCATCGGTCATGGCGACGGACGAACGGAACAGCAAGATCATTGCTGTCGGCCGGGCCGCCGAAGACTTGTTATCCCGGTCACCGGAAACGGTGAAGCTCCATCGGCCGCTGGTCCACGGCGTCATCGCCGATTACAGTGTTACCCGGACCATGCTGGGGTATATCCTCAGCAAGTGCGTCCGCAGTGTCCAGCGCCTGCGCATTATGATCGGCGTGCCGTCGGCAGCGTCGAATGTCGAGAAGCGGGCCGTCATGGAAGCGGTCTACCAGGCCGGCGCGAAAGAAGCCTTTTTGATCGAAACGGCAGCGGCAGCTGCCCTCGGCGTCAACCTGCCCGTCTATGACCCGGTCGGCAACATGGTCATCGACATCGGCGGCGGTACGACTAATGTGGCCATGCTGTCCCTGGGGGGCATCGTCGTTTCCAAGTCGCTCCACTTGGGCAGCCTTGATTTCAATGCGGCCATCAAAGATTATCTGCGCTATCAGTACGATATCGTCACGGACGATACGACTATCGAGGAAATGAAAGTGACCAATGGTTCGGCGATCCTGCCTTTAGAGGACCGGGGCTATTACTTCATGGGCCGCGGCCTCGACGACGGTCTCCAGCGGGAAATGGCCATCAAATCGAGTGAGCTCTACCACGTCATCGGCAAGCCCCTTATCAAGATCCTCGACCTGGTCAAGGATGTCCTGCGGGAAACGCCGCCAGAACTGGCAGCGGACATCATGGAACACGGCATCGTCCTCACCGGCGGCGGCGCCAAGCTCAAGGGCATGGACCAGCTCTTTACGCAGGAACTGGGCGTGCCGGTCATGGTGGCCCCGGAACCGGAACTGGCCGTTGCCAAAGGCACGGGCATTGCCGTCGCGGATCGTGATAAGTTATCGGCCCTCGTCGAAGGGGCTCAGCGTATATATAGGAGGAGATTTTAAAATTGTTTTCGTTCGGTAAAAGAAGCGTCGTCTTCGTACTCATCTTATTCATCGTCATTGCGCTTGTCGGCTGGGCCTGGCGCCAGCGCGATTCCCTGCCGTTCATCACCAAGCCGCTGATGACGATCATGTCGCCTTTTGAATACGGTGCCAGCCGCGTCATGGACTCCTTGACGTCGAGCATCCACATTGTCGACATCAGCCTGAAAAACCGCATTGAATGGGAATCGCTGGAAAAAGAAAATGCCGACCTCAAGAGCCGGACTGTCGACTACGATGAAGTCGTAGCCGAAAACGACCGCCTGCGGGCGCTCCTCAATTTCAAATCGTCCCACAACCAGTACCAGCTTCTGGCTGGGTCCGTCATTTCCCGTGACTATGGCACGTGGACCAATACGATGATCATCGACGTCGGCAGCGGTGAAGGCGTCGAAAAGGATATGCCTGTCATCACGCCGAGCGGCGTCGTCGGCTTCATAAGCGATGTCTATCCTCATTCGGCTCGGGTCCAGCTCCTGACCGACCCGCGGACGAGCATCGGCGCCATCGTCCAGCGTCCGGAATCGCGGGTATCCTCTGTCGTCCGCGGTAACGGCAACGTACCGACGGAACCGCAGTTCGTCAACATCGCCAAGGACGCAGATATCCTGGAAGGGGATACACTGGTCACGTCGGGCTTCGGCTCTATCTACCCGAAGGGCCTGCCCATCGGTACCATCGTGTCGATCCATCAGAATGAAAATGATTTCGTAAAATATGCCGTCATTCGTCCCAGCGTCGATTTCTCCAAACTGGAAGAAGTCTTCGTCATCTTGAAGTCGGCCGACACCGGGTCTTATGAAAAACCGGAGGTTACGCCGAAACTCGTACCGCAGACGAATCGCGACAAAGTAGAAGGGATCAAAGGAGCCGCAGCCTTATGAAGAAACTGAACTGTATCATGACGGCTTTCATCGTCTTCATTTTGCAGAGCGCTGTCCTGCCTTTTATGTTTAACGGTGTGAGCCAGCCGAACCTCATCTTCGTCTTCGTCGTCCTCATGGCCCTCCATCACGGACAGCGCATCGGCATCATCACGGCCCTGCTGGGCGGCTTTTGTCAGGACGTCATCATCGGCAATTTCTTTGGGATGCACCTCCTGGTCTACCTCATCGTAGCCCTGGTCTGCAGCTACCTGGGCCGGGATATCGACAAGGACCAGTGGGTCCTGACGCTGCTCATCGTCCTGGGCGCGACGGAAGTCGGCCTGGCCCTGACCTGTGGCTTCCTTTTCCTGGCCGGCCAGTACATCAATATTGCCGCCTACTTATTGGAATTCAGCATACCCATGCTTGTTTATCACGGGATCCTGGCCCTGCCCGTAGACCACATCGTCTGGCACTTGCGCCGTGAAGATGCTTTTTACGGGTTTCCCGGCTATCGCTGGTAAATGAAGGAGATTAATTTATGCTTGAAGCGTTACTGAAAAAGAAAAATCAAGATGGCCGCTTCCGGTATCTCTACTGGATCATCATCGTGATTTTCATCATACTCGTCAGCCGGCTGGTCTATTTACAGCTCTTTGCCGGCGAATATTACCACACTCTGGCCGAAGGGAACCGCCTGCGGGCTATTCCTATCGCAGCGATGCGCGGCATCATGTACGACCGCAATGGCCAGATCCTGGTCGGCTCGCGGCCGAGCTTCATGGTCACGTATGTACCGCCTAAAGAAGGCATGAGTGACGAAGAACTGCAGAAACTGGCAGGCATCCTCAACATGCCCGAAGATAAATTGCGGGAAAAGGTCCAGAAAGTCAAGAGTTCCTATGTGCCGACGGTCCTGGCCAATGATTTGACCCAGGATATCATCACCAAAATCGAAGAACAGCGCAATGACCTGCCTGGCGTTTCTGTCGACGTCCAGCCGATCCGCTATTATCCTTATAAGATGATGGCCGCTCAGGTTTTCGGTTATGTCGGCCAGATCGATGAAGAAGATGCCAAGCGCCTGAAAGGCGTCGAAGGCGTGTCCAACATCACCCAGATCGGCCGGGCCGGCCTGGAAGCTTATTATGACGACCTCCTGCGCGGCAAGGACGGCGGCCGTCAGGTCGAAGTCGATGCGGCCGGCAGCCCGGTCAAGGAAATGGAACGGAAGGAACCCGTCGCCGGCCATAATATGCACTTGACCATCGACCTCTACCTGCAGCAGGCTACGGAACGGGCCATGGACCGCCAGATTGCCAATGGCATCGGCACCCACGGCATCGCCGCCGTCGCCGTCGACCCCAACACGGGCGCTGTCCTGGCCATGGCCAGCCGCCCGGCATACGACCCGAACTGGTTCACCCGGGGCATTACGGAAAAGGAATGGTCCCTCATCAACGACAATCCCAACCACCCCATGGAAAACCGCGTCATTGCCGGTGAATATCCGCCAGGTTCGACGTTCAAGCTGATCACAGGGTCGGCCGCTTTGGAATTGAAGAAAGTCACGCCTGATGAAATGATCTTCGACAGTGGCCGTCACTGGTTAGTCGATATGCGCAACGCCGGTGGCGAAGCCCTGGGCTGGATCAACTTCGTCGAAGCCCTGGCCAAGTCCGATAACGTATACTTCTACGAAATGGGCCGCCGCGTCGGCATCGACGAACTGGCAAAATACGCCCGCATGTTCGGCATGGGCAAGAAAACGGGCATCGCCCTGCGCGGCGAAGCACCGGGCCTGGTCGCCAGTGCGGAATATAAGAAGAAGAATTTCCACGATGAATGGTACCTCGGCGATACGTTCAACTCGGCTATCGGTCAGGGCTTCCAGCTGGTCACGCCGCTCCAGGCAGCGATGATCGTCAGCGAAGTCGCCAACGGCGGCATCCAGTACCGGCCGTTCATCGTCAGCCGTATCGACAATCTCGACGGCACGCCATATAAGATCTTCGCACCGGAACAGGTCGGCACCTTGTCCGTATCCAAATCGACGCTGGACCTGGTCCGCGAAGGGATGCGTAACGTTGCCGAAGAATCCGGTACTGCCGGTTCCTTGTTCGCAGGCTTCCCGATTCAGGTCGCCGGCAAGACAGGGACGGCGGAAAACTTCGGCGGCACGGACCATGGCTGGTTCGTCGCCTATGCGCCGTATGAACATCCGCGCATCGTCATCGCCGTCCTGACGGAACAGGGCGGGTTCGGCTCCCTGTCGTCCGGCCCGATTGTCCGTTCCATGCTGGAAGCGTACTTCCACGTCGGCGAATATGCCGAAGGCGCACCGAAGGATAAGGACAAGAACGGCAAAGATAAAAATACTAAAGCCGATAAGAACACCCACGATGGGAAGGGTGACAGTCAGCACGACAGTGATGACCGGTAAGCGCCGGTGACGGCTGCATCCCATCAGAAAGGAAAGTGATTTCATGTCCCAGCTCATCGCCATCGCCTCCGGCAAGGGCGGCGTCGGCAAGACCTTGATCACGGCGGCCCTGTCCGTCCTCTTGCAGCGCCGGGGCCATCGCGTCCTGGCGGCCGATGCCGATATGGGGTTGCGCAACCTGGACCTGCTCTTCGGTCTGGACGGCGCCATCCATTACGATGCCAGCCAGGCGGCGCGGGGCAAGTGCCTGCCCGGCCAGGCCCTGTTGACGGTCGTGCCGGGACTGGATTTCCTGCCGGCCAGCCAGAAACGGACCTGGGAGCGGGTCGATATCCCGTCATACCAGTATGTCCTGGAGTCGCTATCTGCTTCTTATGACTATACGCTCATCGACTGCCCGCCTGGCCGCGATGGCGCCTATAAGGCGGCGACGGCCCTGGCCGATGACATCTTGTTCGTCGTCGGACCGTCGCCGTCGTCGCTGCGCGATGTGTCCAGGCTCATGCAGTATTGCGACCGGCAGAAGCGTTTTCACTACGACGTCATCCTCAATAATTTTTACGCCGACGGCCTCATCACCGCCGATACGGCCCAATCGTGCTTGCAGACCGGCCACCTCGCCGGTCTCTTGCCGCATGATGAAGGCATCGACCGGGCTGCCGGAGAAGGGCGGATTGCCAGCGTATCGGAATCGCTGCCGTTCTGTCAGGCCTTGTCGGCGACGGCAGACTGGCTGGAAACGGGGCAGGCCATCGACACGGCCGCGTTGACGGCCTTACTGCCGAAGCAGCTGGCCCGGCCTGTTTCATCGGGCCTGTCACTGCGCCGCCGTCGTCAGGAATGTCAGAATTGGCGCCACTATCGTCGATAGGAGAGAGAAATGTTTATTCAACGCGAATGGAAAAACTTAGATAAAGTCCTGCTCATCGTGAGCTTCCTCATCGTCTGCATCAGCCTGTGTATCATCGGCAGTGCGACGCATATCAACAAAGGGGCCATCAATTACGACTTCGTCGCCAAGCAGGGGGCGGCTTTCGTCGTCGACTTGATGATCATCCTCTTTTTCAGCCGCTTCGACTATGCGAAGCTGAAAAAATACGCCAAACCCCTGTACATCATCAACCTGCTCATGCTGGTCGCCGTCATGTTCGTCGGCACGTCGGCCCTGGGGGCCCAGCGCTGGATCCAGCTCGGGCCGATTACCCTGCAGCCGTCGGAATTTTCCAAGCTCATCATGATCATCTGCACGGCGTCCATCCTCAGCGACCGCGTAGGCCAGCTCAATACGTGGCGCCAGGTCCTGCCCATCGGCCTCTATGTCGGGATTCCGTTCCTGCTTGTCTTGAAACAGCCTGACTTGGGGACGAGTCTTGTCTTCCTGGCCATTACCTTTGGCATGCTCTTCGTCGGCCGCATCAAGATGTCCCTCTTGCGGAATGTCTTTTTGGCCGGCGTCGTCCTGGCGCCTGTAGGCTGGCATTTTCTCAAGGATTACCAGAAGTCCCGTATTACGGTCTTCCTCAATCCGAATGCCGACCCTTTCGGTGCCGGTTACCACATCATCCAGTCCAAAATCGCCATCGGTTCGGGCATGCTCTTTGGCAAGGGCCTCTTCCAGGGGACCCAGAGCCAGCTGAACTTCCTGCCGGAAAACCACACGGACTTCATCTTTTCCGTCATTGGTGAAGAACTGGGCTTTTTGGGCTGCGTCTTTCTCTTGTTCCTGTATTTCATCCTCGTCTATCGCGGCCTGATGATCGCCAAGGACTGCAAGGACAGCTTCGGCATGATGCTGGCGACCGGCGTCGTGTCCATGTGGGCTTTCCAGATACTGGTCAACGTCGGCATGACCTGCGGCATCATGCCGGTCACGGGGATTCCTCTGCCGTTCATGAGTTACGGTGTCAGCGCCTTGACGACCAATATGATGGGCCTGGGCCTGTTACTGAGTATTTACATGCGTCAACAGACGATGATTTTTTAACCCGCCGTGAAGGAGGAAACTAATTTGTCACATCCCGTGGAGATCGATCCGATTTTATTGAGCAAAGTCAGCAAGCCCGCCCGTTATGTCGGCGGCGAATGGAACAGCGTCGTCAAAGACCACGACGCCGTCAAGCTGACCGTTGCTTATTGTTTCCCTGACGTCTATGAAGTCGCCATGAGCCACCTGGGGCTGCGCATCCTCTATGCGCTCCTCAATGAACGGCCCGATGTGGCGGCTGAACGGGTCTATGCGCCCTGGCCGGATATGGAAGAAGTCATGCGCAGTCAGGGCTATCCGCTCTTTTCCCTGGAAACGAAGACGCCTGTCCGCGATTTCGACATGGTCGGCTTTACCCTCCAGTACGAAATGAGCTTCACCAACATCCTCAACATGCTCGACCTGGCCGGCATCCCGCTCTTTGCCAAAGACCGCGGCGACGATATGCCCCTGGTGGCAGCCGGCGGTCCCTGTGCCTATAATGCCGAACCTTTAGCCGATTATATCGACGTCTTTTTCCTGGGCGAATCGGAAGAATCGACGCAGGTCCTGGCCGATACGATCATCGCCTGGAAAGAGCAGGGGAAGCCTGGCGGAAAGAAGGGCCTGTTGAAACAGCTCTCCCAGCAGCCGGGCAACTACGTGCCGTCTTTCTATGAAGCCCACTACGATGACAACGGTGATTTCCAGGGCCTGACTGTGACCGAACCGGGGGCACCGGCAGAAATCGAGAAATGCGTCGTCTCCGATGTGGAACACGTCTTTTTCCCGACCAAGCCTATCGTCCCTAACATCGACATCGTCCACAACCGGGCCGTCCTGGAACTCTTCCGCGGCTGCAGCCGGGGCTGCCGTTTCTGTCAGGCCGGCATGCTTTACCGGCCGGTCCGGGAAAAATCGCCGGAACACCTGGCGGACCTGGCCAAACAGATTATCGCCAATTCCGGTTACAATGAAATTTCCCTCATGAGTCTCAGCTCGGCTGATTATTCGTGCCTGCCGGAACTGGTCGACCAGCTCCTGGATGAATTTAAGGGGCAGAAAGTCAGCGTCAGCCTGCCGTCACTGCGGGTCGACAGCTTTTCCGTCGACATCGCCAAGAAGGTCCAGCAGGTCCGCAAGAGCGGCCTGACCTTTGCGCCCGAAGCGGGGACCCAGCGCCTGCGCGACGTCATCAACAAGGGCGTCACCGAAGAAGATTTGCTGGCAGCCTGTGAAAATGCCTTCCAGAACGGCTGGTCCACGGTCAAGCTCTACTTCATGATGGGCTTGCCGACGGAAACCGATGAAGACCTGGCCGGCATTGCCGATTTGGCCTATAAGGTCCTCAACTTGTACCGCAAAGTGACCCACAAGAACAACGGCAAGGTCACGGTTTCCGTATCAAGCTTCGTGCCCAAGTCGCACACGGCCTTCCAGTGGTTCGGCCAGCTGCCCATCGAAGAAATCGAACGGAAACAGCAGTACATCAAGGGCCTTATCAACGACAAGCACATTTCCTATCACTACCACGACGCCAAGACGGGCCGCCTGGAAGCGACCTTCGCCCGCGGCGACCGCCGTATGGGCAAAGTCCTTTACCAAGCCTGGAAATTGGGCTGCAAGTTCGACGGCTGGACGGAAATGTTCGATTACGATATGTGGATGAAGGCCTTCGACCTGGCCGGCATCGACCCCGATTACTACGCGGCCCGGACGCGCAGCCTCGACGAAGCCCTGCCCTGGGACCACCTGAGCAACGGCGCTGCCAAGGCTTATTTGAAACGTGAATGGCAGAAAGCCACGGTGGCTGAACTGACCCACGACTGCCGCCGCCTGCCCTGTACGGGCTGCGGTGTCTGCCCGCACCTGGGCGTATCCATCATCGACAGAAAGGAAGGGGACGACCATGGAAAGACTACGTTTAGCTGTTAAGAAGGATGGGGCCCTGCAGTTCCTGTCGCACCTGGATTTTGCCCGGGCCGTGCGCTACGTCATCATCCGGGCCAAGCTGCCCATCTGTTATTCCGAAGGCTTCAATCCCCATATGAAGCTCAGTTTCGCCTCCGCCCTGGGCGTCGGCGTCTCGGCCGATGTGGAATACCTCGACATGGAACTGGCGGAAAAACTGCCTGTCCCCGACGTCATGGAACGGATGAACGCCATGTCGCCTAACGGCTTTGCCGTCCTCGACGGCAAGTACGTCGATGCCAAGGCGCCGAAGTTGATGGCCATTGCCAACTACGCCGTCTATACCCTGCGCGGCCCGCTGACGGAAGACCTCAGCCAGGACGGGCTCAATCAGATCCTGGCGAAGTTCAACGACGCGCCCAGCGTCCTCTATGAAAAAGTATCCCATAAGGGCAAGCACCGCGTGCGGACCATCGACGTCAAGCAGCACGTCGTTGAAGCCGTCCACGGCAACGTCAAAGAGGGTAATGTCTATTTGACCGTCGGCATCTACCAGACCGGCGAAGGGGCCATCAAGCCGTCCCAGGTCTGGGAAATATTGGGCCATGAATTTGGCCTGCCCATCCATACGGACATGATGCTGGCCCGCCGGACGGGCATCTTCGTCTGCAAGGAAGATGGCAAGAAATATTCATTATTCGAGGGATAACATAATATGAAAGGAACACTGTACTGCGTCGGCGTCGGCCCGGGCGATCCGGAACTGCTGACCCTGAAGGCGCTGAAAATCATCCGCACCTGTCCCGTCCTGGCCGTACCCCAGAGCCGGACAGGCGTCGTCACGGCCCAGGGCATCCTCATGAAAGCCCTGGACGGCTGTGGCATTACCATCGACGACAAGACCGTCATCGCCATGGATTTTCCCATGACCCGTGACGACCAGGTCCTGAAGGGCGCTCATGAAAAAGCGGCGCGCCGCCTCATGGACGAACTCGACGAAGGCCGCGACGTCTGCCTCATCACCCTGGGCTGCCCGACGGTCTATGCGACCAGTATCTACGTCCACCGCCTGATCCGCCAGGCCGGCTATGCGACGGAAATCGTGCCCGGCGTGCCCAGCTTCTGTGCCGTCGCAGCCGAGCTCCAGCAGCCGCTGTGCGAAAAAGATGAGGCCCTCATCGTCATCCCCGGCAATCATAAGCACCGCCGGGACCTGCTGGCCCTGGACGGCAGCAAGGTCATCATGAAGCCGTCCGGGAAACTGGGCCCTATCCAGGACGAGCTGCGGGACTTGCAGCTCCTGGACAAGACGGCCATGATCGAGCGCTGCGGCCTGCCGGGAGAAACGGTTTATGAAAAAGCGGCCGACGCCAAAGATACGGGCTATTTCGCCGTCTTGCTGGTGAAATAATCCGGGCCGGAGTTATGAATTTGTCCGCACAGGAGGAATGAGAAGATGAAAACAATCATAGGCAATGTCATGCCAGAAGAAACGCGCATGGCGATCCTGGAAGATGGCCGTCTTCGCGATTTCGCCGTCGAACGCAATGACGACATGCACATCGTCAATCATATCTACAAGGGGACGATCCAGAACATCCTGCCGTCGCTGCAGGCCGCTTTCGTCAACATCGGCCGCCACAAGAATGCTTTCATCTATATGGGCGATATGTTCCCGCGGGCGGCGTCGAAAGAGGAAATCCAGCAGATGCACCTGTCCATAGGCCAGTCGGTCCTGGTCCAGGTCATCAAGGACGAACAGGGCATGAAAGGACCCAAAGTCACGACCAATGTCAGCCTGGCCGGCCGTTATGCCGTCCTCATGCCGACGGTCGATTATATCGGCGTCTCTAAAAAAATCCGCGACGAAGAAGAACGCAACCGCCTGCGCCGCATCGTGTCGGAAATCAAGCCTGCCGGCATGGGCCTCATCATCCGCACCGTCGCCAAAGGCGTGTCCCGGGAAGAACTCTTAGGCGACTTGAAGTATCTCCTGGGGACCTGGGACAGTATCTGCCAGCGCTATAAGCTGGCCCGCAAGCCGACTCTCTTATATCGCGAAGCCGACCTGGTCATGCGCATGATCCGCGACCATTTTACGGCCGACGTCAAGCAGGTCGTCGTCGACAGCCGCGAGGCTTATGAACGGATCTGCCAGGTCTTCCCGGATCCGGCCTGGCGCAGCCGTGTCCGCTTTTACGAAGGCGCCGCGCCTATTTTTGAACACTATGGCGTCGAAGACAGCCTGAAAGGCCTCATGTCGCGCATCGTGCCCCTGCCGTCAGGGGGCAATCTGGTCATCGACCATACGGAAGCCCTGACGGTCATCGACGTCAACAGCAGCAAGTATACAGGCAACGGCTCGACCTTGCAGGATACGATTTTCCACGTCAACAAGGAAGCCGCCGTAGAAATCGCCCGCCAGCTGCGCCTGCGCGACATCGGCGGCATCATCATCATCGATTTCATCGACATGGCCCAGCCGACGAAACGCGACGAGATTTTGCAGATCCTAACCCGCGAGACGGCCCTGGATTGCACCAAGACCCGCGTCCTGGGCATGACGGCGCTGAATCTGGTGGAAATTACCCGCAAGAAGGCCCGCCAGAGCCTCTATCAGGTCCAGTTCAGCTCCTGCGATGTCTGCGGCGGTTCGGGCGTCCTCTATTCGCCGGAAACCGTGGCCATCCAGATTATCCGCCGCCTGCGCCACCTGGCCGGGAGCCATCATCTGCAGGGCGACGTCCTCATCGAGGCGCATCCCGATGTCCTGGCTCTGCTCAAGGATAAGAAGCGCAAAGCCGAATGGGAACGGGAACTGAAGCGGACCCTTTATTTTGAAGAATCGCACCACCCGAATCGGGAAGTCTTTTCCATCTTGTCCTATCAGCCCTGACAGCACCGTGGCTGGCAGGACAGGTGTCGTAGAAATGGCTTGTACTTCTGCCTGTCTCATACTATAATTAATACAAAGTATTACGGATAGCTATATATAGTAGACATAGGGAGAGGAGGCGGTTGTGATGCAGACGATCCGCTCGCGATTCCTGACTATCATCTGCGGCGTGTCGCTGACGCTGTCCATGGTCTTTGGCGCCCTCGCTGTCATTCTTGTCGATCACGATGAAACCATCATTGCCGCCAGGACGCTCAATGGTCAGGCAGCTCATGTCTATACGACGTTGAACCCCATTTTCATCCAGTCTGAAGATATCGTCCATTACATCGGCAACACGATCGAACACGAAGTCAAGGACCCGCAGGAACTGCGCGATAAAGCGTATCGGGACCGCTTGGAAGACAAGGTCCGGCGGTCTTTTTATAATGCCATCAGCGGTATCGACGGCGTTCAGGGTTATTATCTCCACTACAATGAAGATATATCCGGTACGCCCGACGGCTTCTGGTATGCCCGCCGCAATTCGCGCTACGATTTTACGATTCAGCCTATTACGCCGGTCAAAGCCTATGGAGAAAAAGCCGTGAACCGGACGAACTGGTATTACCGGCCTTTGCGGACGAAACAGGCCCAATGGCTCGAACCGTATATCAATGGTAATAACGGCGTCCGTATGATTACCTATGTCATGCCTATCTTCGTCAAAGGCCAGTTCGTCGCCGTCGCCGGCGTCGACATCGATTTCAACGTGCTCTGCGACGTCGTCGGAGCCATGAAAGCCTATCAGGATGGCTATGGCTTTTTGTTCAAAGATGGGCAGACCGTCTATTTCCATCCCGATGGCAAAGGCATTGAGCCTGATTTTAATCCGGATTTTATGATTCTCCAAAACGGTGACCTGCTGCAGCGGTCGGCAACGGAACAAAAGCTGATCCATTACGAGTATAAAGGCATACCCATGGGCCTTAGCCTTCACCACTTTTCGTAATGGTATGAAACTGGCCATTACAGCACCGGCCGATGAAATCTACGCCGGCCGCCGGACGATGATCTTCCTAGTCCTGGCCATTACAATCGTCGTCGGCCTGGGTTCGACCATCCTAGCTGTGAAGGCGGCCGACCGCATCGTCCGTCCTTTGCAGGATATCAGCGCAGCTGCCCGCCGCCTGGGCCGCGGGGAATACGACCAGCATCTGACCTATACCGGTCACGATGAAATCGGCAGCCTGGCCAGCCACATGAACGATACGATGGAACGGATGCGAAACTACGTTGGCGCCATGCAGAAACAGGCCTATCAAGATGAACTGACGTCTGTGAAGAACGTTGCCGCTTACGATAAGAAGGTATACGACCTGAATCAGAAAATCTCCGCCGGCCAAGCTGCCTTTGCCGTAGTCATGGTCGATTTGAACCAGCTCAAGGAAGTCAACGACCGCTTTGGTCATGAAAAAGGGAACATCGCTTTGCAGACTTTGTGTCGGGCCGTCTGCCGCCTTTACAAGCACAGGCCGGTTTACCGCATCGGCGGCGACGAATTCGTCGTCATCCTCGAAGGCGAGGACTACGATAACCGGGACGCTTTGTTCCCAAAAGTCCAGGCTTTCGAACGCATCCGCGATTTGAAAGCCGCTCAGCCGTGGACGCAGCTCGCCGCTTCTGTAGGCATGGCCGTCTACGACCAGACTTGCGATGCTGCGTACCAAGCCGTCTTCAACCGGGCCGACACGAAAATGTATGAACAGAAAAAGCACTTGGCTCCACGGTCGTAAAGGCGGAAAACCGTGTCCTTTCCTGCTGGGTCTGTGTTACCATAAAAGAGAAGACTGGCAGACAAGAGGAGGGGGAATGTTATGGATGCAGATAAAGAGACAGTACGGCAGTTTTTACAGACTTACCCTAAAAAGACGCTGGACCTCGACGTATTGCAGGACGCTTTTGCTTCCTGGGATTACAGCCGTTTCCGGCCTGCTGTAGCGGCGCTCTTAGCCGATGGCAGCCTGATAGCGGTCCGTTCGGCCGGCGTCGATTTCAGCGGCTTGCCGCGGCGGCTGAAACGGGTACCGGCTAAGCTCTTTTCGTCGGTGACGACCATCCAGACTGAAGCCATTCAACTGGCCTTGTCGGAAAAACTCGATTTTTCTTTTTACTATGAACAGCCTTTGACAGCTTGGCAGGCTGATTTGCCGTATATCAGGAAACTGAGTGCCTGGCTTTCACAGGGGCTCCCGCAGGGACCGGCTTCGCTCCAGCAGCGGTCGTGGGATATTTTTGCCGATGAGAAATACCTCCTGGAAGAGGGGGCAGGCTTATTGAAGCGCTTGGGATTGACGACGGCTGATTTGAACATCTGTGACCAGCCAGCCCCACTCATGATGGCGGTCCAACCGCAGCTATCCGCAAACAGCAGGCCGCCTAGGGCGAAGCGAGGAAGCTGGCTGCACTGCATCAACGATTGGATGTGAAGAACGAACGCCTCCTCTTTGCGGCCGATGATGTGCCTGAAGGTCTCGTCGAAGGGCTGGAAACGATTAAAATGGCAGACGGCCTGGCCCAGGCTGTCACGCCCATCCTGGAACAGGCTGAAACGGTCCGGGAAGATGTCGACAGACGGCGCAGTGCCTGCGACGAACAACGGGAAAAATTCCGGACATACTGCGAAAAGAACGTGGCTGATGTCAAGCTGCGCAGCAGCATCGTCGACGGCCTACCTGGAATGGCAGGACAAGAGCCGGGAACGGCTGGAACGGGTCATTTCCGTTTCTGAAGAAGAACGGCAGAGCCATTGTGCTCATCTGGAACACATGCTAAACCACATGATCCTCCATTTGCAGGATGTCTGCACCGGCTTAGGGGAGCTGGCGGCCAAAACGCGCATCAAAATCGGAGAGACGACGAAGGATATTTTCCAGATACAAGTGCCGCCCTGGCAGGATGCGGCAGCCCGTACGTCAATCCGCGATTATCTCAATGCCTTGACGGCCGAGCTGGACCGGGCCGACGAGGGGGAAGAGCCGGAAGTAAAATCCCGGGCCATCCTGGAAAAAAAGCTGCGGACCCAGCCAATGCTGCGCTGTATTTTCGGCAATCAGACCATCAAAGTCCGTTGCCGCAAGGCGACGAGTGGCAATACTTTCTCAGAACGGCCTTTTTCCTGGGAAGAATCGAATAAATGGTCTGGCGGTGAAATGTGGAGCAAGAACATGGCCCTTTTCCTGGGTTGCCTGAATTATTTGTCGGAAAAGCGCTGCCACCTGCGCCGGGCTAAATACAATACGCGTGTCGTTATCGCCGACAATCCTTTTGGCAAGGCGTCGAGCGACCACGTCCTCAGTCCGGTCTTCTTCATCGCCAAGCAGCTGGGCTTCCAGATTCTCGCCTTGACGGCCCATCAGGAGGGCAGTTTCATCCGCAAGTATTTCCCTGTCGTCTACAGCTGCCGCTTCGCCGAAATGGCCAACAAGAAGGGGAAAGTCCTGGTACCGGATAAGGAAATCAAGACGGCCTTTTTTGAAGAACACCATCCCGAAAGCCTGGCCCGCCTCGACGAATACGAACAATTGGGCCTTTTCTGAGGAGGCCAGGGCGGCGAAGGGGAAAGATGTACAAAAACGATAAAATGTGATACTATTTGTAGGGGATGGAACATGGTGGTTTGCGCCGTCATGTGGAGCCCCTTTTTTCTTAATGTTTGAAGTTTGACGTTTGAAGTCTGAGGTGATGTTTTTAAATTTTCACCTTCGTACATCAAACATCAAACTTTCAACATCAAACTTTTAAGGAGGTCTTTCCTTTGCGTATTGTTGTCGTAGGGGCTGGCAAACTGGGGTACAGTATTGCCGAGCTGTTATCGAATGAACAATTCGACGTCGTCGTCGTCGACCATAATGAAGAACGGCTGGAAGTCGTCAAGAATAATCTCGATGTGTTGACGGTCCTGGCCAACGGGGCCAGCCCGATCACCATGAATGACCCGGACATCCGCGGTGCCGATATCCTCGTCGCCTGCACGGCCGTCGATGAAGTGAATATGGTGGCCTGCATCATGGCCAAGAAGCACGGCATCAAATATACGGCAGCCCGTATTCGGGACATGCAGTTCCTGTCGGAAGCCAAGGATTATCTCAAGCAGAATTTCGACATCGACCTCATGCTCAACCCGGAAATGATTACGGCCCGCGAAATCAACCGCATCCTCATGACGCCGGCAGCGCTCAACGTCGAAGATTTCGCCAATGGCAAGGTGCGGCTTTTTGAAACCAAGGTTCGCCGCCATTCGCCGCTCATCAACATTCCCTTTAAAGACATGAACATGCCGCCGTCTATCCTGGCAGGCATGATTTTCCGCGACCACCGCATGATCATCCCTCACGGCGATGACTGCCTGTTTCCGCGGGACAATGCCTACTTCATCGGCGATCCCAAGGCCATCGAGAAATTCAGCAAGAACTTCGTTCCCAGCGATACGAAAATGGTCGAACGGGTCATCATCATCGGTGCCGGCCGGACCGGCCGCTTTCTGGCGCCCATGCTCGATAAGGAAGGCATCAAGGTCAAGATTTTCGATAAAGACCGCGAACGCTGCCGTCAGGCGGCCGAGCTCCTGGACAATGGCCTGGCTATCTACGGCGACGGTACGGATATCGACCTGTTGGAACAGGAAGGCATCGCCGATGCAGACGTCGTCATCTGCCTGACCGATGACGACCGGCTGAACCTCATGCTGGCCCTCATCGCCAAACACCTGGGCGCCAAGAAGACCATCGTCCGCGTATCGCGCATCGAATACAGCGACCTCATGGAAAAAGTCGGCGTCGACATCGTCTTGTCGACGCGCCTCTTGTCGGCCAGTGAAGTCCTGGCCTTTGCCCGCCGCGGCGGCGTCGTCTCTGTTTCCCTCCTGGAAGGGGCCAAGGCCGAAGCTGTGGAAGTCATCGTACAGGACGGGGCTCCCGTAGCCGGTAAACGCCTCATGGATGTCCGCCTGCCCAAGGAATGTCTGGTCTGCGCCTATGTCCGCGACGGCGAAGCCTATATCCCCAATGGCCAGTCTGTCCTCATGGCCGGGGACCGGATCATCCTCTTCATCCAGACCGAGTACTCCAAGAAGGTCATGAAGTACTTCAAAGGCAGGGAATAATCATGAACCGCAGTATCGTCTTTTATCTCGTCAGCCGCCTGGCCCTGATCAATGGCTTGGCCCTGGTCATTCCCATGCTGGCTGCCTGGTGGTGGGGCGAAGCGGGGCTCCGCTATTTTGCTCCGGCCCTGGCGGCTGCCTTGATGGTGGCGGCGTTCTGCCAGTACCGCGGCCGCCATCACAAGCGCCACCTGGGACCGGGCGAAGGGGCCTGGTACATGGTATCGGCCTGGGTCCTCTTGGGACTCCTGGGCATGATTCCCTATGTCATGGCCGGTATCTTTGCGTCGCCCGTCGATGCCTTCTTTGAAAGTGTGTCGGCTTTTACGACGACGGGGACGTCGTGCCTGGCTGATGGCGGGGCAGCCCTGCCGCAGTCCCTCTTGTTATGGCACAGCCTCATGGAATGGCTCGGCGGCCTCAATTTCATCCTCATGCTAGTTTCGGTCATGCCCCAGGTCAGCGGCTGTTTCGGCCTGACCCTGTCGGTTCACCAGAGCGTGGCCTTCAGTCCCATGGTCGCCCGCATGCAGGAAGCGGCCCGCCAGGCCGGACGCATCTACCTGGCCATTACGGCCTTTTCCATGCTCCTGTACTGGCTGGCCGGCCTGCCTTTGGGAATGGCCATCAACCAGGGGTTCATGACCATGTCGACCAGCGGCGGCGACGCTCTCTTTGATTTTTCCCGCTATGACAGCCTGGCCCTGGAAGCCGTCGGTGCCGTCTCCATGCTCCTGGCCAGCGGTAATTTCCTGCTCTACTGGAAGGGCTGGGAACGGCGCGATTTCAAGGGACTCTTCAAGGATGCGGAGCTGCAGGTCTTCCTGGCGGTCCTGGTGGCCGCAGGGATCGTCGTGTCTTTCCATTTATGGCGTTTCGGCGTCTATGACGGCTGGGACAACCTGCGCTACGGCTTTTTCCAGGTCCTGTCCTTCAGCAGCACCAGCGGGTTTGCCTCGGCATCGTATCAGGACTGGCCGGAATTTGATAAATACGTCCTCTTCACATTGGCCTTTGTCGGCGGCTGTATCGGTTCGGCTACGGGCGGCCTCCGGGTCATGCGCTTCATGGTCCTCTTTAAGATGGCGGCTCAGGAAATGCGCCGGACCCTGCATCCGCATATGGTCATTTCCCTGAAGGTCGACGGCGTCCCTGTCGACATGAAGATCATCAGCCGCGTCCTCAGTTATTTTTTCCTGTTCATGGCGACGTTTTTTGTTTCCATGCTGATCATCTCTTTGTCCGGCGTCACGCCCATGCAGGCTATGGGCATGGCCGTCGGCTGCCTGTCCAGTGTCGGTTCGACGATGGACCTCTTTGGCGTAGCCGATGTCTCTGTCTTGCCGGCATGGACTAAGATTTATTGCAGTTTCCTCATGATTTTAGGACGCGTCGAAATCTTTTCCTTCCTCGTCGTCATCCAGACCGCATTCGGGTATCTGCGGCGGCGCTGGTAGGAGGTGCATCATGAATATACGGATTATTTTATTCGTCTTGGGGAAATTGGCCCAGGCCTGCGGCCTGGCTCTGATGATTCCCTTTGTTGTCGCCCTTTTTTATGGGGAAAGCAGCCTCATGGCGTTCCTGGTGGCCATCGTCATCAGTCTCTTCCTGGGGCGCCTGTTCATGGGGCAGGGCCATCGGCCGACCGACAGCCTGACTGTCCGCGAAGGCGTGGCCATTACGGCCCTGGGCTGGATCATGATTACCTTGCTGGGGATGATTCCCTATGCCGCCGGCGGCTATTTGTCCGTCCTGGACAGCATCTTTGAATGTATTTCCGGCCTGTCCGGCACGGGGGCGACGGTCATCGACGACATCGAAGGCCTGCCGGCCAGCCTGGTCCTCTGGCGGGCCCTGACCCACTGGTTCGGCGGCTTGGGCATCATCGTCATCTTCATCGCCGTCTTTCCGCAGTTCGGCAAGGGCATCGTCCACATGTTCAACGCCGAAAGCACGGGTCCCCGGTCGGACCGGACCTTGCCGCGCATCAAGGAAATGGCCAAGGCCCTGTTCACGGTGTATGTCGCCTTTACGATTGTTTCGACGCTTGTCTTCATGCTCTGCGGCATGCCGTTCCTCATCGCCGCCGACCATGCCTTCGCGACCATCGCGACGGGCGGCTTTTCGCCGTATAATGACAGTGTGGCCCATTTCCACAGCCCCGTTATTGAACTGTGTCTTTCTTTCTTCATGCTCATCAGCAGTGCCAACTTCGGCATGTACGTCGCCGCTTGGCAGAAGGGCTTTAAAGTCATCCTGGACGACACGGAATTTCGCGTCTATCTGGCCATCGTCGCCGTGGCGACGGCGGCGATGAGCCTCGACCTCGTCTTAGCCCAGCAATGGGATGGCGTCGAAGCCCTGCGCCAGGCCTTTTTCCAGTCCGTGTCCATTTCGTCGTCGACGGGGTTTGTCTCCAACGACTTCGACCAGTGGCCGGTCTTCTCGAAGTTCATCCTCCTGGTCTTGATGTTCGTCGGCGGCTGCGCCGGTTCGACGACAGGCGGCCTGAAGGTCACGCGTATCATGCTGCTGGTCAAGACCCTTGCTGCCATCATCCGTCAGAAGATGCATCCCAACCTGGTCCTGCACATCCGTTCCAATGGCGAAGAATTCTCGATGGACCTCATTTACGGCGTGGCCAGATTCTTCTTCGTCTATACCATGCTCGGCGTCCTCTGGACGTTCATCCTGGTCTTTGACGGCGTGGCCATCTTCGATGCCATCGGCCTCAGCGTATCGACGATGGGCAGCTGCGGACCGGGCTTCGGCCAGTTCGGCGCGACCGCGACTTGTTCGGCCCTGCCGCCGCTCAGCAAGGTCGCCCTCTGCTTTTCCATGCTCATGGGCCGGCTGGAAGCCTTTCCGGTTCTGGCCATCCTCATGCCGTCTTTCTGGCGCCACCGCAACAGCTGGTAATTGGGGGGAATCCCTTGCATGAGACTATCCCTTTGCCGTATAATAAAGACAATATTATCGTTACTTTATCTTTTATCAAAGGGGGAATTACCTATGAGTTTTTGGGAACAAATGGCGAAGACCATCGATGCAGGCGAAGAAAAAAAGAAGAAGGAAGAGCTCTATCAGAAGACCTTCCATGAATTAGCGGAAAAACTCAGTGAAATCCGCAACAAAGAAACGCAGGACGAATCGGAAGATTAAGGAATCCTTAAATTTTCCGATTTTCCATTAGAGAACGATTAAATTTTGTCAGACCGTCTCCTTTCCATGCTATGCTAGCTATGGAAAGGAGATTTTTTTATGGACGTAAACAAGTTATTGCAAGACGCCCTGGCCGCCGGGGCCAGTGACATCCACATCGAACCCATGGACGACGCCGTCCGCATCCGCTGGCGCCGGGACGGCGTCCTCTGTCAGGCCGGGTGTCTCCACAAAAGCAGCCTGGAGAAACTGGTGAGCCGCATCAAAGTCCTGGCCGGCCTGGATATTGCCAACCGCCGCCTGCCCCAGGACGGGCGCATCGTCTGGAAGGATGGGAATCGCCGCCTGGACCTGCGGGTCAGTACACTGCCGACGGTACGCGGCGAAAAGGTCGTCATCCGTATCCTCGACGGCCAGCGCATCCCCCTGGACCTTTTGGCCCTGGGCATGGATGACCAGGCCCGGCGCTGCCTGGAAAGACTCATCCGCTGCCGCCAGGGGCTCATCGTCATCTGCGGCCCGACGGGCAGCGGCAAGACGACGACCCTCTACGCGGCCCTCCATGAGATCCAGGATGATTCCGTCAGTATTGCGACCTTGGAAGACCCGGTGGAAATCCTCATGGAAGGCGTTTCCCAAAGCCAGGTCCAGGTCAAAGGGGGCATGATGTTCCAGGAAGGCCTGCGGGCCCTGCTGCGCCAGGACCCGGATATCCTCGTCGTCGGCGAAATCCGTGACAGCGAGACGGCGCGCATTGCCGTGCGGGCCGCTTTGACGGGACACGTCATCTTCAGCACCCTCCATGCGCCGAGTGCCGTTGAAGCTGTAATCCGCCTGACCGATATGGGCATCGCCCCGTATCTGGCAGCCGATGCCCTGGCGGGCGTTGTCTCGCAGCGCCTGGTCCGGCGGAAAACCAAAGCAGGGACTTATGAAGGCCGCTTCTGTCTGTGTGAAGTCGTGCCGGCCGGCCGTCATCTCCGCACGGCCATCCGCAGCCGTGCCGGCGTCGCTGCCCTGACCGAAGCGGCCCGGAACGATGGGGCTGTCCTCCTGACCGATGTCATCGCCCGGGTCCTGGCGGCCGGCTGGACCGATGAACAAGAGATACGCCGCGTCTGTGAAGGTGGTGAGGCCCGATGGACGTAACGGCACTGATGGAAAAGGCCATTGGTCAGCAGGCGGCGGACCTTCACTTGCAGACGGGGCGGCCGCCCATGCTTCGCCTGGCCCAGGGCCTCTGTTCCTTTCCCGGTCCGCCGTTGTCCGAAGACGACGTGCGCTGCCTGCTGCACGCTGTCGGCTGGACCCGGGACGAAGTGGGGGATGGCGCCTTTTCCTGGCGCCGGTCCCTGCGCTGCCGCCTCCATGTCTGCCGGGAATACGCCGGCCTCCACGCGACGATACGCTTCCTCTATCCCCTGGCGTCCCTGCCGCCGGATGGCGACGGGCCCCTGCTGGAGCGCCTCAGCCGGCTGACACAGGGCCTGGTCCTGGTCTGCGGTCCCACGGGCAGCGGCAAGACGACGGCCTTGTGGCGCATCTTGCAGGCCATCAATGAACGGCGGCCGTGCCACATCATCACCTTGGAAGACCCTATCGAATACGTCGAAAAGGGCAAGGCCGCCTTGATTACGCAGCGCGAACTGGGAACGCATTTCCCGGACTTTGCCGAGGGCATCCGCCAGGCCCTGCGCCAGGACCCGGACGTCATCCTCATCGGTGAGATGCGCGACCGGCCGGCCATGGATGCGGCCCTGATGGCCGCTGAAACGGGGCACTTCGTCTTGTCGACGCTGCACACGCCGTCCGCGGCCCAGGCCGTGAGCCGCATTGCCGGGGCTTACAGCGGCGATGCCCGGCAGGAAGTCCGCTACCGCCTGGCCATGGTACTGCAGGCCGTATTGGCCCAGCGCCGGCTGGAAGGGCAGGGGCAGGTCGAAATTGTCCGGGAGGTTCTCGTGCGCACGCCGGCCGTAGTCCAGCTCATCCGCAGCGGCAAAGAATATCAGCTGCCGACGGTCATGCAGACCGGTGCCGCTGCCGGTATGCGGACGATGGACCAGGCCCTGCGCCGCTGCCGGGCCGGAGGGGCCTTATGAGGCGCCGGGTTGCGCGATTGCCCGTGACCTTGCTGGCCTTTTTCTTTCGCCAGCTGGCAACCCTCGTCGGCAGCGGCATCCCGCTGGTCCAGGCCTGGCAGCTGCTGATGGCCGACATGCCGGGCCGCTATCGCCGTCCGCTCCATCTGGCGGCCTTGCAGATGGAGCAGGGGGTCTGTCCGTCCCAGGCCATGGACCAGTGCCGGGCCTTCCCCGAGTTGGCCTGCCGCCTCATCCGGGCCGGCGAGCAGACAGGGAACCTCGAAGGACTCTGCCGTGTCCTGGCCGATTTCTATGAAACCAAGGGGAAGGAGCGGCGCCTCCTCGTCCAGGCCCTGGCCTATCCGGCCTTCCTGCTGGTCTGCCTGATCCTGCTGACGGCAGGGGCGTGCCTTTTCATCATCCCTGTCTTTACGGATATGATGGACCAGATGGCCGTCCCCCTGCCAAAAGGGACGCAGTATCTGCTGGCCGCCATGGGCGCCTTGCGCCATTACGGCATCTATGGCCTGGCCGGGCTGACCGTCGGCCTCCTCGTCCTGCGCTGGGCCTGGCAGCAGGCCGAATGGCGGCTGGAACTGGAACGGCAATTTTTCCGCCTGCCCTGGCTCCAGACCTGGGTCCTCGTCTGGGCCTGGCAGCGGTTCAGCCAGATCCTGGCCGTCCAGCTGGCCGGCGGCATCCCCTTGCTGGACAGTCTGCCCGAAGCCGCTGCCGTCGTGCCGTCGCGCCTTTTCCGGCAGTATATCCTGCAAGCCCGGCTGCTGCTGGAACGGGGCTGTGCCTTCAGCCAGGCCGTCCACGCCGGCCGTTTCGGCACGCCTTATGTCGAAACCATGCTGGCCGTCGGGGAAATGACCGGCAGGTACGATGAGGCCCTGGCATCGATTTCCCGCTATTACGGCAGCCGCCTCCAACAGCTGGCCGGCCGGCTGCAGCGCTGGCTCGGGCCGGTCGTCCTCTTGCTGACCGGGGCCTTGATGGGCTTTTTGATTCTTTGTTTCCTCTTACCCCTGCTGGATATGGCATCCAGCGTTGTGACTTGATGAAAGGAGTTTTTACTATGCAGACTCGCAATGGTTTTTCTCTGTTGGAAATGTTGATTTGTGTATCCCTGGTCCTCATTTTCGCCTCCTTTGCCGTACCGCGCTTCTCTTCGGCGACGAAGACGGCCCAGGAAGCCAAGGTACAAGCCGATATCCGGACCATCAGCAATGCTGCCGCCCTCTATGAAATCGACCATGGCGTCTTTCCGGCCAGTATCGACGACTTAGTGACCAAGGACAGCGATGGCAAGCAGTACTTGCAGTTCAAGCCGCTCACGCCGGACAAAGGGGAATATCAGATAGCCGATGGCGTTGTCTCTGCCGACTATAACAACAAGCATTTTTCGTCCGATGCGGCGTCGGCCCAGGAAGGGAAGGGCTGAGCCTATGGAGTGGCCTGAACTGTTCCTCTGGTATGGCACGGCCGCAGGCTGTACGGCCTGGATCTGCTACACCGATATCCGGCGCTGCTGGATTGCCGACGCTCCCGTCCTGGCCCTGGCCCTGGGCAACGGCCTGGCCGGATATGCCGGCTTAGTGCGCCCGTTTTGGCCGGTCTCTGTCGGCGTCGCCGCCTTTTTCCTGGTCCTCTATGGCCTCTGGCCCGGCGCTATCGGCAGCGGCGACATCAAACTGGCCCTGGCCTTGTCGCCGGGCTGCCCCGACTGGGGCGCCTGGGTCATGCTGGTCGTGTCCTTTTGCCTGGCTGCACCGGCCGCCTTGGTGTATCGGCGCTGGAAAGGTGCCTCTGTCATTCCCTTCGGCCCGTTCCTCCTGCTGGGCTGGTGGCTGGCCCAGGGGCCTTTCCCGTCGTGGTGGCCAGGAGGCTGGCTATGGTGAAGGGAAACGGCTTCCTCAGCCTGACCGGCTTGATGCTGGCTGCGGGATTGCTGGTGCTGTACCTGGGATTGTGCCTGACCGGGAGCCAGCGCAGCCGCAGCCATCAGGCCGTCGATGGCCTGGCGCGGGAAATGGCCCTGGATATGCAGCAGGTCCGGCAGCGTTGTGTCGGCAACAACCAGGGCAGCGGCCGCTGGAAACTGGTCCTGGAAGGGGACCGCTATGTCCTCCAGGAAGGCTACGTCCGGATCAAGGAACGGCCTTATCCGCCGGGCCTGCAAGTGACGAAAGGAGATGTGTGCTTTGATGTCGATGGCCGTCCGCAGCATACGATGTCTGTGGTCATCACGGCGCCCGATGGGGCTTATGAGCGATCCATCGTCGTGGCGGCTCAGACCGGGCGCATCCGCCTGGCCTGAAGTCAATGGCTTCTTGTTCTTCGCCGACGGCCTGGCTGGCCTGCTCATCGGGGCCTGTCTGCTCATGACGGCCCTGGGCCTTTCGCTCCAGGCCATCCAATGGCATCAGCAGGCCCGGCAGCGGCAGCTGGCCGCCATGGTCTGCCGGCAGGTCATGGAAGCCTGGGAAGGCAGCTGTCCGCCGCCCAGTCGCGTCGTCTTGGAGGGCCGGTCTTATGAAGTGGTTTCTCAGCAGACCGAACGGGATGGCGGCCTGATTTTACGGTATGTAGAGGCAGGTGATGACCATGGGCTCCGTGTTTCCTGCCGGCTCCTGGCGCCGGAAAAGACCGGAAAAGAACGGCTGGATTCTCTTAGACGTGCTCCTGGCCTTGAGCCTGTCCGCCCTGACCCTGACGGCCCTGCTGCCCCTGGCCGGACAGACGGCCCGGCTGGACCGGCGCTGTCAGATTGAAGAAGCCTTGCTGCGGCAGCACGTCAACGTGGAAGAAACGCTGTTCCAGGCCCTGCGCTACGGCCAGGAGGTGGAAGTGGCGCCGGCGGAGGTCCGGTTCCACACGTCCCAGGGCACGGCCAGGGGCTTTGCCGTCCGCCATCAAAGCCTGTATGTCCGCCTCAGTGATGGCCGCTATCAGCCCCTGACGGGCGGCGGCAGTACGGTGAAAGGCCGTTTTCTAGCCATCCTGCCTCTCGACGGCCAGCCCTTTTTCTCCCGGACAGGCCGGGCTGTCCAGGTCGCCTTCCTCCTGAAAGAAAAGCGGAGCGGCCTGTCCCGGCCCGTGCAGTTTGCCGTATGGCCTTTGAACGAAGGTGAGCTATGAAAAAACGAAACGGTTTCTTTTCTTTTTCTATCGTAACCGTGGCCCTGCTGGCTTTGAGCCTGTCCCTGACGGCGGCGTCCCTGGCGTGGAAGCATTTCCAGATGGCCCGGACTTACGAAGAAACGGTGCGGCTGACCTATTTAGCAGAAAGTGCCCTCCATGAAGGCTGGGACCAGCTCTGCCGGCATCCCGATGATTTCCTCCAGGGAAGGCCTATCCCCGTGCCGCAGGCAGAAGGCCTGGCTTCTCAGGGAGAACAGCTTTCCGTGCGCTGCCGGTATCAGCCGGCCGGTGCAGTGGCCGGTGGTTTCTTGAAGGCCCAGGCGGCCGTGCCAGACTCGGCGGTCCAGCAGACGTGCGGCCTCCGCTTCGAGGTCCGTGCCGATGAGCAGGGGCGGCCTGTGCTGCATCGCTGCCAGTATGTGAATTAACGAGAGAGGTGAGCGTATGTGGTGGCAACAAAATGCCTGTTTGTGGCTGAATGGACAGTCTGTCCATCTATTAAAGACGAAACGGACCTGGTATGGAGGCGTCGCTTTCCGCCAGGGTCACTGGGATTATGAAGCGAAGCGGGACCTGGACTGGATGGGCCGGGAAACTGCAGTACAGGCCTGTCTGCCCGGCCTCCTGCGGCGCTATGGCCTGGCCGGCTGGCACCTGCGTCTGCTCCTGGGCGGGCCGGGCGTGCTCTGGAAACGCCTGTCCCTGGGGACGCCGGACCGACAGGAAGCGGATGCCCTCATTGCCGGGGCCGGCCTGGTCAGTGAGGAAGGGCGGGCCTATGCCTTCGAGGCAGCCTGTCCGGCCAAAAGCGATGGCGGCCTTTATGACTGGACCGTCGGGGCCTATCCCAAGGAAGGTGTCGCCGCTATCTGTAAGGCCTGCCATGATGCCGGGGCTGTCATCCGGTCCATCGATTTGCTGCCCGCTTTCCTGGGACGCCTTTGGCCTTCCGGTACGGGGACGCTGGTCTTCCAGGAAATGCCGGATAGACAGCAGCACCGGATCCGCCTGAAAGATGGCCTGCCCCTGGCTTATGAGGTACAAGCGGTTGTGCCGCCGGCGGACCTGCCGCCTTTCCGCTGGCTTCCCGAAGGGGCCGGTGCGGAAGACTGGCAGCCGGCCGGGCCGAGTCCGGCTGTTCGCTGCCTGATGGAGGACTGCCAGCTGACCCAGGCCACGGCCATGCTGGCTTTCTTATGAGGAGGGATGATCATGAAATGCAATCTCTTGCCCTTGGGATACCGCCAGCACCACGGGCTTTGGCAGCGGCCGGCCTGTCTGGGCTTGCTCCTGATGCTGACGGTCTGTTTGGGGGCAGGCCTCTTTTTCCAGTACCAGCTGCACCGGGAAAAGGCCTATTATACGGACTGCCTGTACCCGCTGCAGCAACAGATACGGCAGGGAAACGAAGCAATCCGCCGCGGCCAGGCACAGGTGGAACGGGCTGCAAAGGAGCGGCCGGCTGACCCCTTATCGCCGTCCCTGATGGTGGCTTTGGCCGGGTCTAAGCCGGAGGGACTCGCCGTCGAAAAGGTCAGCAGCCGGTCCGGCCGGGTCGTCATCGAAGGCCGGACGGCCTCACCGGATACGCCGCAGCAGTGGCAGCGGTCCTTGCAGCAGCAGGGCCTCGGCCAGGCGGCCGTTGCCAGGATGAAGCCCGATATGGGCCAGGGGATTCCCTTTGCGCTGGAGGTGACCTGCCGTGAAGGCGTGGCGAAAACGGGTTGACTGGCAGCGGGCCTTTCCCATCCTGGCCATCCTGACCGTGGGAGCCGCTCTTTTTGCCGTCTCGTCGTATCAGGCCTGGCAGGGATGGCAAGGCGTCCATCGCCAGTTAGCGCCGTATGCCCGTTCGTGGCGGCCGCGGCCGGTACCGGCGCCTGCTGGCTGTGACGGCGTCCCCGATGTAACGGCCTCCCTGGCGGCCCGGGACATCCAGCTTCTGTCGTGGCAGCAGTCGGGCCGCGAAGCCGGCCGGCAGACCCTGGTCCTGGCCGGTACCTTTGCCAGTCTCCTGAGCTGGATCAATGATTGGCCCGCCGTCTGCCCTCAAGGGACTTGCCAGATACTCCAATGGGAGAAAAGCGAGACCGGAAGCGTCGTGACCGTTGAAGTCACGACGGCCGGAATGGACGGCCAGGCCCTTCATTGACAGTCTGACGCCGGGCATGATATAGTTATGTTTGTAAGTTTGAAGTAAGTCAGGTGTCACAGACTCAATAGAGAAGCCGGTCCGATGCCGGCGCGGTCCCGCCGCTGTAGGGTGGAGCCAGGCTGCAACGATGTCACTGTACGGAGGTATGGGAAGGCGCAGCCAGGGCCATGAAGCCAAGCCAGAAGAACTGCCTGACGGATAATCACCGATAGACCTGCGAGCGATGGGAAGGAGATTGTATGGAAAGTTACTTGGAGGAGCTGTCAGCTAAAGGCGGCTCCTTTTCTATTTGTACCTCTATTCGGCGCTTTGCCAGGCCGGACAGGAGGTCATAATGGAAGCGATTTTAAAGGGATTTCAGTTATTTCAGGCAGGCGGGCCGGTCATGTACCTGCTCCTGGCCTGTTCACTCTTCGTCGGCTATATTGGCATCGAACGGGCTTTGTTCTATGGGAACATGGACGCCGGGAAGGCCTTTGCCGAACAGTTCTATACGCAGATGAAACTGCGGCGCTGCGACCAGGCACAGCAGCTGGCTGCCGGAGCTCATGGCGGACTGCCCCTCATCTTGCAGGAGGTCTTCCAGGGCCAGGCTGGGCCTGACGTCAAGGCCTTCGTCGAGATGCAGTCGGGCATCTTCATTGCGAAATTGCGCAACCGCCTCTATTATCTGTCGGTCATCGTCACCATGGCGCCGCTCTTGGGGCTTTTGGGGACAATCAGCGGCATGATTCGCGCCTTCAGTGTCCTCAACATCCAGTCCGGCCAGGCCATCGCCATTACCGGCGGCGTCGGCGAAGCCCTCATCGCCACGGCTTTCGGCCTCTGCGTGGCCATCCTGGCCCTGGCCGTCCACGCCTATTTCACGCAGCGCCTGGACCGCATCATTACCGACATGGAACTGTGCTTTTCGGCGCTGGAAACGATGGCTGAGAAAGTGGGGCAGTGACCATGCAATTACGCAATCGCCGCCAGTTCGAGCGGCCTTCGATTATGATTATCCCCATGATCGACATCATGTTCTTCCTGCTGGTCTTCTTCATGATGACGTCCCTGTCCATGGTCGACCTGCACAGCCTGGGTGTTCAGCTGCCGCGGGCTTCGGCTGCCCAGGCCCAGCCGTCGGCGCCGTACGTCGTGACCTTGAAGACTGACGGGTCGTTGTGGCTCAACGGTCAGCCCGTCCAGGAAAAAGAACTGATCGCCTCCGCCCGGGATCAGCAGGCTCAGGACAGCGCGTTCTACGTCGTCCTCTGTGCCGACCGGGGCCTTGATTACGGCCAGGTCGCCGATGTCCTCGACGATTTGAAGCGGGCCGGCATCACCCGTATCGGCCTGGTTGCTGAGAAAGGGGACCAGCCGTGAAGCCCTGGAAGGGGAAACGGGGACGCATCGCTGCCGGCGCCTCCGTATCGCTCCACGCTGCCGTCTACCTGGTCCTGGCAGCCGGTGGTTTCTTTACCTTGTTCCAGCAGTATACGCGTCAGGCCGGCGTGACTGAGGTCATGGTCTACAACGCGGAAGACCTGGCCGGCGCCGGCGGCCGTGATGCGGCAGGGACCGATGAGGACCTGGGCGGCGCCGCTGACCCAGAAGGCAGGGCTGAAGCATCAGACGCCATGGCTGCTGGCGAAGTTGCTTCGACTAATCCTGACGAGATGGGAACCGCTGCCGATGGGATGACCTATGGGACCATATCCCAGGCCCGCCGGGAAGGGGGCGCTTCGACAGGCGCCGGGACTGTCTCCCGGCCACCCGCCTTGGCAGGGAAGCCCCAATCTGCCAGCCAATCCGGCCGGGACTCGGGCGGTACGGGATGGGCTGCCGGGCCGGGGAAGAACGAGGCAGCCGCTCCGGCTGGGACTCTCCAGGTACCCGATGCCGTCGCCGATATTCTTGACGCCTTGCGGAAAAAATTTCCCGTAAAGTTATCGGAAGCGAAGATAGTTCCACCCACACCGGCCATCCCGCCCAGCCAATCGAATACGACCGTCATTACGGCGGAAAACATGGAAGCCCACCAGGATACGACGGTCCAGCAGGCCCTGCAGCGCGTCACGGGCGTAACGGTCAACGAAATGGTGCCCGGTATTTCCTCGTATGTCAAACTCAATGGCGACGACCGGGTCCTGATCCTCGTCGACGGCCAGAGCCTGGCTAACGCCCAGGGTTCCGGCTATGGCCGGGGCAGCGTCGATTTGGCCAGTCTGCCCGGCATCGGGGCCATCGACCACATCGAAGTCACCAAGGGCAGTGGCTCCGTCCGCTACGGCAGCGGTGCCGTCGGCGGTGTCATCAATATCGTCACCAAGAAAGGAGACCGTCGCGAATCGTCCCTCTATGCCTATACCGGCTCCTGGGGGATGCACGGCTACACCCTGACCGACAGCGGCCGGGCCGGTGCGACGAGCTGGCTTGTCAGCGGCAGCCTGGAACAGCGGGAGTACTATGCCTTTCCTCACGGGGCCAATACGGACCATTCCCGCGGCGACATCGCCAAGAAGTCCTTATCCCTGCGGCTGGACCAGGACCTGACGGACCAGACGTCGCTGACGGTGAAAGCCTATCATCAGGACTATCACGGCCACGGTTCGACGTATAAAGCCGACCCGGCCGGCTGGTACCTGACGGCGAATAAGCCCATCGACCGGCTGGTCAACGACTACAGTGTGACTTATCATTTTAAGAAGCAGACAGCCCAGCCGGGTTTCCTGCGTTATTTCAATGATTACCAGCGGACGTACTGGTCCAACCATTATTTCACCCGCACCCAGGGCCTGGAATGGCAGGATAACTGGCAGCTCGATTCGCATCAGCATGTGACGGCCGGTGCCGAATGGACGGAAGACATGGGAACCAATTATGAGGCCCATTATATCGACAAAAAACGTCATAATCAGGCCTTCTATGCCGAAGATGCCCTGACCTTCGGCAAGTTCACCGTCACGCCGGGTCTGCGCTGGGACCGGAACAGTACCTTTGGGTCGCACCAGACGCCGCGCCTGGCCATGAATTATAAGGCCAATGACGCCTTCAACGTCTATGCCTCATGGGGCCGCGTCTTTTCGCCGCCCCGCCTGAACGACCAGTTCTACATTACCTCGACGTCGCACGGCAACGAAAACTTGCAGCCTGAAGAAGGCTATACCCAGACCCTGGGCTTCCAGTATCAGGCCGGTCCCAAGACGAGCCTCGAAGGCAGCATTTTCCACAGCAATTTGGAAAACGTCATCCGCTGGAACCGCACGTCCAGCTACTCGGAAGCGGAAAACCTCAACGAAGAGGACAAGCGGGGCTTTGAGCTGACGTGGAAGCAGAAGGTTAACGACAAGTGGGATTACGAAGCGGGTTATTCCTATATCCATACGAAAGTGGACCAGGGCAAGGGCGACGGCCTCGTCTACGACATGTCGTACAACCAGCCGAACGGCTATCACGCCGGCGTCCATTACCACAGCGGTAAATGGCAGGCTGGCGCCGATATGACTGCCGGGACCGGACGCAACGATACGTATTACCGCAATAATTCCTATGTCGTCTGGAATGTCAGCGCGTCGTATTCGCCTGATGCGGCGACGACGATGTATGTCAAAGTCAACAACCTCAACGACGAGGCCTATGATCTGTACCATAATTATCCGGCTGCCGGGCGCAACTGGCAGGTCGGCGTGAAGAAAAAATTTTAGGAGGTGCCTTTACGGTGAAAAAAATTTGTCTGCTCATCGTCGCTTTTTGCCTGCTGGCTCTGGCAGGATGTGCGCCGCAGAACGCAGCTACTCAGGGCGGCAGCTCATCTGGAGCCTATGCCGCCGTCGTGACCGACGATAGGGGGACGGTTGTCACGTTGCCTGAGAAACCGCAGCGCGTCGTCGTCCTGTCGACGTCACTCCTCAATTTTGCCGCGGCTGTCGATGGGGACCTGGCCGGCCGGTCGGCGGTCAAAGCGGAAGATGCGTCCCTGCCGGCGAAGTATCAAGCCGTGCCGGATGTCGGCCCGGTCTACAACGTGAGCCTGGAAAAGGTCCTGGCCTGCCAGCCGGATTTGGTCATTGCCAGCGCCGACCACCATGCGAAATTGGCGGCCCAGCTGGAAGAAAGCCATATTCCCGTTTTGGTCCTCAAGACCAAGACCTATGACGACGTCAAGCGCAACCTCGATATCATCGGCAAAGTATACGGCAAAGAAGACGCGGCCAAGGCCAAGGAAGCCGAACTGGACCAGGCTGTCCAGGCCATCGCCGATGCCGTACCGGCTCAAGGGAAGCGTGTCGCCATCATCCACGCTACACCCAGCTCGGTCAGCGTCGAACTGCCGTCGAGCATTGCCGGCGACATGGCCCAGCGCCTGCATTTACAGAACATCGCTGGCGGCGCCTCGACGGACGGCCAGACGACGCGTATCCCGTACAGCATGGAAAGCCTGGTACAGGCCGATCCGGACGTCATTTTCCTGACCTCTATGGGTTCGTCGGATAAAATCGAAAAGCGCATCCAGGAAGACATCAAGGGCAATCCGGCCTGGGCGTCCCTGTCAGCCGTGAAAGCCGGCCGGGTCTATGTCCTGCCGGAAAAATATTTCCTTCTCAATCCGGGCCTGGACTATCCGGAAGCCGTCGCCTATATGGCCCATCTGGTCTATCCGGAGGCCGTTCATGAATAGTGTCGCCAGCCGTCACCGCACGCTTTGGCGCTGGCTCGTGCTGGGTGCCTTTGCCGTCCTGGCCCTGGCCGGCCTGATCCTATCCATCTTGCAGGGCGTTGCGGCGATTACGCCGGTTGACGTCATCCATATCCTCTGGCAGCCGTCGGTCCGGACGGCCGATCAGATTATCTGGAATATCCGCCTGCCCCGGACCTTGACGGGGGCCCTGGTCGGGGCGAATCTGGCTTTGTCCGGTGCCATCCTCCAGGCGGTCATGCGCAATCCCCTGGCCGACCCGCATATCATCGGCATTTCATCCGGTGCCGGCCTGGCGGGCATTGTCGTCCTCATCGTATGGCCGGCATACCTCTTCTGGATGACGCCGGCCGCCTTCCTCGGGGCCATGGCGGCAGCCGTCCTCATTTATCTCCTGGCCTGGAAAGACGGCATCCGGCCAGTGCGCATCATCCTGGCCGGTGTCGCCGTATCGGCCTTCCTGGGTGCTATCATTTCGGGCATCCTCATTTTTTACAGTGACCGCGTCCACGGCGCCCTGTTGTGGATGGTCGGCGGCCTGGCTGCTAGCAGCTGGAAAGACGTGACGACGATTCTGCCGTATACGGTCATCGGCTTGATTCTGTCGGGAATCGGGGCCTATTACCTCAACCTGCTCCAGCTCGGCGACGACATGGCCCGCAGCCTGGGCCTGTCTGTCGAAGGCGCCCGCCTGGGCCTGACGGCGGTGGCTGCCCTGCTGGCGGCTAGTGCCGTCAGCGTCGCCGGCCTGCTGGGCTTCGTCGGTCTCATCGTACCCCATATCGTGCGCCTCCTGGTCGGGTCCGATTATCGCTATCTCATCCCGGGGGCGGCCATCCTCGGCGTGGCGACGGTGACCTTGAGCGATACGGCGGCCCGGCTGATCCTGGCGCCGGCTGAATTGCCCGTAGGCATCATCATGGCTTTCATCGGGGCGCCGTTTTTCTTATTTCTCTTGCGGAAGGAAGTGTGAGTCATGGCTGATGCCATTACGGTCCGGAATCTTGTCGTCTGCCGCGGCCGGCGGACAATACTCCATGATTTCAGCATAGGCCTGCCCAAGGGGAAGGTGACGGCCATCATCGGCCCCAACGGCTGCGGCAAGAGTACCTTTCTCAAGGCCGTGAACGGCATGATTCCCGTCGTCGGCGGGTCTATCTGCCTCGGTGGCCGCGACGTCCATGATTTTTCCCGAAAGGCCTTGTCGCGGGAAATCGCTTTCCTGACCCAGACCCATGACGTGCCGCCAGATGTGACTGTCCACGAGTTGGTGCGGATGGGGCGCTTTCCCTACCGCCGTCTTTGGAGTGGCTCGCGACGGGAAGACCGGGACGCTGTCGAAGGGGCTATCCGGGCCGTCGGCCTCGAAGCCCATGCCGGCCAAGCCATGCAGCACCTGTCTGGCGGGGAACAGCAGCGGGCCTGGCTGGCCGTCCTGCTGGCCCAGGATGCACCCATCCTCTTGTTGGACGAACCGACGACGTACCTCGACGTGCATCATCAATTGCGCATCCTCGACCTCCTGCGCCGCATCAACGAGCGCTGGCAGAAGACCGTCGTCGTCGTTCTCCACGATATGAACCAGGCCTGGCAATATGCCGACGAAGTGGTCGTCATGAAAGACGGGAGACTGGTCTGCACCGGACCACCTCAGGCCGTCCTCACGCCAGAACGCCTGTGGGATGTTTTTGCCGTCCATACGGACATCGTCACCACCTGTGATGGCCGTTCGGCGATTGTCGTCTTGCGGAGTGATGTTTCACTTCAAACTTAGGGAAAACGTGATAAGATTTGTAGAGAGATAGGAAGAGAGAATATTACCATGTCATTATTCACTATCAAAGAGGGGAAGAAACTGCGCTGCGGCTATACGACCGGCTCTTGTGCCGCTGCGGCAGCCAAGGCGGCGGCCATGATGGTCCTGACCGGGCGCCGCGTCGATGCCGTGTCGCTGCAGACGCCGCAGGGGACCGTGCTCCAGCTCATCCCGGAAGACGTCTCCTTCGGCCCGCAGTCGGCGACGTGTGCCATCCGCAAGGACAGTGGCGACGACCCGGATATTACCGACGGCATGTTGGTCTACGGCACTGTCGAAAAGACGCCTTCTGGTCTGAGCCTCATCGGCGGAGAGGGCGTCGGCCGCGTGACCCAGCCCGGCCTGGCCTGTGCCGTCGGCGACTGGGCCATCAATCCCGTGCCGCGCCGCATGATTATCGAAGCCCTGCAACAGGCTTGCCAGCAGTGCGGCTATACCGGCGGCCTGCGCCTGACTCTGTCCATTCCCGATGGCCAGCGCCTGGCCCAAAAGACCTTCAACCCGCGCCTGGGCATCGTCGGCGGCCTGTCCATCCTAGGGACATCGGGCATCGTCGACCCCATGAGCGAACAGGCCCTGGTCGATACGATCCATACGGAAATGGATTCCCGCCGCGCTGCCGGCCAGGCTCATTTACTGGCTTTTTTCGGCAATTACGGCGTCGATTTTAGCCGGGACCATCTGGGCCTCGACGTCAGTCCGCGCGTGACTATCAGCAATTATGTCGGCGAAACCCTCGACTACGCCGCCTATAAAGGCTTTTCCGACGTCCTTCTCATCGGACACATCGGAAAACTGGTCAAAGTCGCCCAAGGCATCATGAATACCCATTCGCGCTATGCCGATGGCCGGACGACGCTGTTGGCCCTGGAAGCGGTTTTTGCCGGCGCTTCCCGTGAGGTGGCCAAAAAGATCTACGACAGCCTGACGACGGACGAAGCCGTCCGCCTGCTGAAAGAAACGGGCCTGCTGGAGCCCGTCATGGCCGCAGTCTGTGACAAGATAGAAAGCTATATGGACCAGCGGACCCACGGCCAGGTCCCGACGGCAGCCGTCGTCTTTTCCAATGCCTATGGCGTCCTGGGACAGTCGTCACGGGCCCAGGCATTTCTTGCATTGCATACAAAGGGGGAACTACGATGATACATTTTGTCGGCGCCGGTCCCGGTGCTGTCGACCTCATTACCGTCCGCGGCCAGAAACTGCTGGAAACAGCGGATCAGATCATTTACGCTGGCTCTTTGGTCAACCCGCAGCTGCTGGCCTGTGCGAAAAAAGACTGCCGTATCCTCGACAGTGCCGGCATGACCTTGGAAGCGGTCATCGCCGCCATGGAAGCCGGGGAACGCCAAGGCTGGATGACTGTCCGCCTGCATACGGGCGACCCGTCGGTCTACGGTGCCATCCGCGAACAAATGGATATCCTCAGCCAGAAAGGCCTTGCCTATGACGTCGTGCCCGGCGTCAGCTCCTTCTGCGCCGCTGCCGCGTCCCTCCAGGCCGAATATACCCTGCCGGGAATCAGCCAGTCCGTCATCATCACCCGCATGGAAGGGCGGACGCCTGTGCCGGACAAGCAGAAAATCGCCGATTACGCCGCTCATCAGGCGACGATGGTCATTTTCCTCAGCGCGTCCCTCTTAGACGGACTCCAGGCCGAACTCCTGCGCGGCGGCTATCCCGCCGATACACCGGCGGCTATCGTCTATAAGGCTTCGTGGCCGGAAGAGCGGACCTATACCTGCACGGTCGGCACGTTGGCCGAAACGGCGCAGCGTGAAGGCATTTTCAAGACGGCTCTCATTGTCGTAGGACAGGTCCTGGGCCAGGCTTATGACCGCAGCCTCTTGTATCATCCCGCCTTTACCCATGGCTGCCGCCAGGCCGCTCCGGACGAGCAGCAGTACGGCGACCATATCCAAGGGGAGACGGAATCATGAAAGCCGTCGTCTTTTCCTTTACCCAGACCGGGACGGCCTTAGGATGCCGCGTCGCTGCCCATCTCCGGGGAGAAGGCTGGGACGTCCGTCAGGCATCATTGAAGAAATTCGCCGTCGTCCAGGAAGGGGTCCTGCCGTTTACGCCCAATCTCCACGACGAAGCGGCCCGGGCTTTTGAAGCGGCGCGGCTCGTCGTCTTCATCGGCGCGGCGGGCATCGCCGTCCGGACCATTGCCCCCTTTATCCGCCATAAAGACCTGGACCCGGCCGTCCTGGTCATCGACGAAAAAGGGCAGTTCGTCATTCCCCTTTTGTCCGGCCATATCGGCGGAGCCAATGCCATTGCCCGCCGTTTGGCAGAAGAACTGCAGGGCCAGGCCATCGTGACGACGGCGACCGATGTCAACGCCTTATTTGCCGTCGATGAATGGGCCGCCCGCCAGGGCCTGCGCCTGTCTTCTCTGGCCGACGCCAAGGCTTTCGCTGCAGCTATGCTGGAGAAGGGCGCTGCCGGTGTCTACAGTGACTTTCCCCTGCAAGGGCCGCTGCCGCAGGGCCTGGTCTATGCCTTCCACGGCGATGCCGGTCTGGTGATTACGACTAAAGCCCAGGTACCCGTCTTCCGCACGACCGTCGTCGCCCGGCCGGTCATCGTCCACGTCGGTATCGGTTGCCGCAAGGGGACGACGACCAGGGATATCGCCTATTGGGTCAATGCCGTCCTGCAGCGGGCCAACTTATCGCCCGATGCCATTGCCGACGTCAGCTCCATCGACGTGAAACGGGGCGAAGCCGGTCTCCTGGCCTTTGCCAAAGCCCAGCAGTGGCCGCTGCACTTCTTTACAGCCGATGAACTCAATGCCGTTCCAGGTGACTTTACGGCGTCGGATTTCGTCAAAGAAAGGGTCGGCACGGATAACGTCTGCGAACGGGCGGCTGTCCTGGCCAGCCATCAGGGGACACTCATCGTCACCAAACAGAGTCGCCGCGGCATCACCGTAGCCGTAGCCTGTGAACGCTACCAGGCCCGGTTCGATTATTGAGAGGAGAAATTTTATGAAACATCGCATTTATGTCGTCGGCATCGGGCCGGGGTCCTTGCAGGGCATGACTTTGCAGGCCCGGGAAATCCTCGATGGCTGCGACTGTATTGTCGGTTATGATACATATATCAATTTGATTCGCCATTACTTCCCGGGCAAAGAATTCGTCACGACAGGCATGACCAAGGAAGTCGAACGCTGCCGGATGGTACGGGACCGGGCCCTGCAAGGCCAGACCGTGGCCATCGTGTCCAGCGGCGATGCCGGGATTTACGGCATGGCCGGTATCATGCACGAAGTCGCTGCCGGCGAGGATATCGACATCGAAGTCATTCCCGGTGTGACCGCTGCCAGTGCCGGTGCGGCCCTGCTCGGCGCGCCCTTAGTCGCCGATACGTGTCTCATTTCCCTCAGCGACTTGCTGACGCCGTGGGAAAAAATCGCCAACCGCCTCGATTGCGCCGCTGCCGGTGATTTCGTCATCTGCCTGTACAACCCGGCCAGCAAGAAGCGGGCCGATTATCTGGAAAAGGCCTGCGACATCATCTTGCGCCATCAGCCGGCCGATACGCCAGCCGGCATCGTCCGCAACATCGGCCGCGAAGGCCAGGAAGTCACTGTCCTGACCTTGGGCGAACTGCGTAAGATGCACCTGGACATGTTCTGTACCGTCTTCATCGGCAATAGCCAGACCAAGAATATCGGAGGCAAACTGGTCACGCCGCGGGGTTATCATTTATGAGGAGCCCTGTCTGGATTGCCGGCGGCACGACAGAAGGGCGGAAATTGGCCCATTATGCCGACCGCTGTCATATCCGGGCCTATGTGTCCGTGGCGACGGAATACGGCGCTTCCCTGGTGCCGGACAGTCCCTTCGTGACTGTCGTGACCGGTCGCATGGACGAAGGGGAGATGGAAAGCTTTCTTCGGGAACAAGCCATTGCCCAGGTCATCGACGCGACCCATCCCTACGCGACGGCTGTGACCGCTAATATCCGTCAGGCCTGCCGGGCCGTCGGCGTCCCGTACCGCCGCATACAACGGCGAAGCGGCAGCTATGCCGAACAGGCCGATTGCATCGCCGTCCATTCCGTCGACGAAGCCGTCGAGGTCCTGAGCCATACGACGGGCCCTGTCTTTTTGACGACAGGCAGCAAGGATTTGGACTCCTTTGCCCAGCTTCCCGACTACGCCCAGCGCCTCTATGCCCGCATCCTGCCCGTCCGGACTTCGCTGGACCGGGCCCTGGGCCTGGGCTATCTGCCAGCTCATATCATCTGTATGCAGGGACCGTTCACGACAGAACTCAATGCGGCCATGTTCCGCCAGACAGGCGCCCGCTACGTCGTCACCAAGAACTCCGGCCGCACCGGCGGTTTCCAAGAGAAATTAGAGGCCGTCCGGCAGACAGGCGCCAAGGTCATCGTCATCGAACGGGGAGAGTAATGACAAAAAAGCAACCTCTCCGGCTCTTTGAGCCACCTCCCCTATGAGGGGAGGTGGCAGCGCAGCTGATTGAGAGGTTGCTTTTCACGCATATCTATTCAGTCAAATAGGAGAGGCGCAGGTCACAAAAAGACGGCCCCGTTCGGGGCATTACGGCCTGCAACATGCCAGGGAGGCTAAGAGCAAGGCTACCCTCATAGGGGAGCTGTCAGCGCAGCTGACTGAGAGGTTGCTTTTTACGCATATCTATTCAGTTAAATAGGAGAGGCGCAGGTTGCAGAAAAATGGCCCCGTTCAGGGAATTTTTACGAGCGAGGGTTACTCGAAGTGATGTTGTCAGCTTGAAACTGTTGCCGCGTCGCGGCATCTGAGTCCAATCGGACTGCGACCGGCGGACTGCGGCCTGCGGGCGCCCAACGAGGGCGCCCCTGCACCCCATGAAAGGAGACATACCATGCACATCTATATTATCGGTACCGGTCCTGGCAATCCGGACTTGCTGACGGGGCAGGCGAAAGCAGCTATTGCGACATCGCCCATCCTGGTCGGCGACAAGCGGATGCTGGCGCCTTTTACTTCTTCCGGGAAGCGCCTGGTCCCGACATACCGGCGCGACGAGATTTGCCGGCTCGCCGCTTCGTTGTCTGCTGACGAAGGCCCCGTGGCCGTCCTGGTATCGGGAGATGTCGGCTTTTTCAGTCTCGCCGCCCTGCTTACGGATATTCCCGGCTGCACGGTGACCCGCATGCCAGGCATCAGCAGTCTCGTCTATTTTGCCGCGGCCTTGCAGACGACATGGAACGACGCTTTCGTCGTCAGCCGCCACGGCCGCCAGGAATCCCTCGTCGCCGCCGTCTGCCAGCACCGGAAAGTCTTCGTCCTGACGGGTGGATCCGATTCACCGGCGGCCTTGTGCCGGGAACTCTGTCAGGCCGGCCTGGATGCGGTATCCGTGGCCATTGGCTGCAATTTGTCTTATGACAATGAAACCATCCTACGCGGGACAGCTGCCGATTTTACCAGCCGCTCTGAGGATGCCCTGGCTGTCATGATGATTGAAAACGAACAGGCCCGGCCCTGGGTGCGTCCCGTCCATGGACTGCCGGACGAAGCCTTCCTGCGCGGCAAAGCGCCTATGACCAAGCAGGAAATCCGCAGCGTCGCCCTGTCCAAGCTGGCGCCATCAGCGGACGCCGTCGTCTGTGACATCGGCGCCGGCACCGGTTCCTGTACGGTCGAACTGGCCTTGCAGGCGCCGTTTGGACATGTCTATGCCTTTGAGATCAATGAAGAAGCCCTGGACGTATTACGAGAAAACATTGGCCATTTCGACCTGTCCAACGTCACCGTTGTCGCCGGCGATGCCAGCCAGACCTTGCCATCGCTGGATATCGTACCGGAGTATGCTTTCATTGGCGGGACTAAAGGCAATCTGGCCGCCATCCTCGATGACCTGTACCGCAAAAACAAAACCTGCCGCATGGTCGTCACGGCCATTACCTTGGAAACCTTGGCCGCCGTCACGGCCTATTATGCTGCCCATGACGAATACCACCTGGATATCACCCAGGTCAGCACGGCCCGCAGTAAACAAGCCGGCCAGCACCACCTCATGATAGCCCAGAACCCGGTATATATCATCACCGCTGTCCGTCAGGACGCAGAGAAGGCCTAGCCCCCCGACCGGGGCTTGCGTAGGGGCTGACCTGAAAGACGGCCCGTTGCCTCCCCTGCGAAGGCGGGCTGCCCTTTGGGACGGCCCCTACAAAGTGGCCTGCGGCCTGCGGCCCCTACATTCACGAAAGGAGATTTTCATGCCCTCATCCATATCACCTACGCCGCTTCCGCGGCTGCTCTTGGTAGCTCCGCGCAGCGGCAGCGGCAAGACGACCGTAGTCTGTGCCTTGCTGCAGGCCCTCAAGGACCGCGGCTTGTCGCCGGCGGCTTTTAAGAGCGGCCCCGATTATATCGACCCCATGTTCCATCGCCGGGTCCTGGATACACCGTCATATAATCTGGACCTCTTTCTCTTCGGCCGCCATGAACAGGGCGCGGCAGCTGCCCGGGAAGTGCTGATGAACCATGGCGCGGCTGCGGATATTTCCATCCTGGAAGGGGCCATGGGGTATTACGACGGCGTCGGCACGGGCCGTGAAGCCAGTGCCTATGAATTGGCTGTGGCGACGGATACACCGGTCATCCTCGTCGTCGACGGCCGCGGTGCGGGATTGTCTTTAGCCGCCGTCTTGCAGGGTCTGGCTGCATTTCGTCCTGACAGCCATGTCGCAGGTTTCATCGTCAACCGCATCAAGCCCATGGTGTACGAACATTTCAAATCGTCCTGGGAAGCCGCATCGGGCCTGAAGGCTTTTGGCTGTTTCCCGGACATGCCGGACTGCACCTTTTCCAGTCGCCATCTGGGCCTGGTCACGGCCGGGGAAATTGCCGATCTCCAGGAAACCATGAGAAAACTGGCTCTCCAGGCAGAAAAGAGCCTCGATCTGGACGGCCTTTTGGCCTGTGCCCGTCAGGCCGCTCCCTTGGCAGGGGGCAGTCGAAACCCGGCCCCGCCAGCATCGGGGCGGGCCGTCATCGCCGTCGCCCAGGACGAAGCCTTCTGCTTTTATTATGAAGACAGCCTCCAGGTCCTGCGGGAGGCGGGAGCAGACCTCACCTTTTTCAGCCCCCTCCACGACAGGGAACTGCCGCCTTGTGACGGCGTCTATCTTGGCGGCGGCTATCCCGAACTCTACGCCCAGGCTTTGAGCCAGAACGAATCGATGCGGGCGTCCCTGCGCCGGGCCCTGGCCGCACACGTGCCGTGCTTCGCCGAATGTGGGGGCTTCATGTACCTCCATGAAAGGTTTCGCGACAGTCAGGACCACAGCTGGCCCTGGGTCGGCGCCGTCCCTGGCGAGACCTTCATGACGCCGTCCTTGAAGCGCTTCGGCTACGTCACTCTCCAGGCCGAAAAGGACAATCTCTTCTGCCAGGCCGGAGATACCGTAACGGCCCACGAGTTCCATTATTCGGACAGCACGGACAGGGGCAGTGACTTTACGGCCTATAAGGCCGGGAGCCAGCGCCATTGGCCCTGCATCATCGCTGACGACCACTTTGTCGGCGGCTATCCCCATATCCATTTCCTGGGGAAACGGGACTGGGCCGCCCGTTTCGTCGCAGCCTGCATCCATCGAAAGGAAGGATCCCATGAAAATTGAACATATTTTGCCGGCCGATATCGAACGGCGCAGCATGGAAATCATTGAAGACGAATTAGGCGACATCATCCTGCCGCCGGACGAAAAAGACATCATCAAGCGCGTCGTCCACACCAGCGCTGACTTCGACTATGTCCGCAACCTGCGCTTCAGCCCAGGCGCCGTCGAACAGGCCCTGACCGCCTTGAAATCGGGCTGTACTATCGTGACCGATACCAATATGGCCTGCATGGGTATCAGCCAGCCAGGCCTTGAGAAACTGGGCTGCCGTAAAGTCTGCTTCATGGCCGATGCAGATGTCGCGGCGGCGGCCAAAGCCCAGGGGACGACGCGGGCCCAGGCTTCCATGGATAAAGCCGCAGCCCTGGAAGGGGCGGTCATCGTCGCCGTCGGCAATGCGCCGACAGCCCTCCTGCGCCTGCGGGAACTCATCGACGCTGGCAAGATGAAACCGGCCCTGATCATCGGCGTCCCCGTCGGTTTCGTCAACGTCGTCTATGCCAAAGAAACCATTATGGAAGCCGGCGTCCCGTATATCGTCGCCAAAGGACGGAAAGGGGGCAGCACCATCGCCGCCGCCATCTGCAACGCCCTCATCTATCGCCTGATGAGAGGGTAGGCATTGTAGGGGACGCCCAAAGGGCGTCCCGCAGGCCACCGGCCGCCTCGGACTCAGATGCGGCTTTGCCGCGTCAGATTCATGATTGTATTACGACCGCGTGCCATTCGTCATAAATTCCGGCTAGGCACAGGATTCACGGCGGCCTTTTTGGCCCGTCAGGTGCCGACCAGCGGAAGGCGCAAGACGGTTGCCAAAACGGACAGCCGTGGCTGGACGCCTTCTAGGCGTCCCCTACGGTATCGCATACAGGCGATGAGTTGATATTTACTGCAAACTGCAAACGCAAAACGAGGCTGTCTTGGTGGGCAGCCTCGTTTGCCGTCTGCCACCTGCGGCATTGGCTCCGAGGCTTGCAAAATATGGCAAAAGGTGATTAAATTATATATGTGTTGAATTTTGACAAACGATTCCGATTTGTCACGCTAAAAATATCTGCAAGGAGTGTCAGTATGAAAATCAGTGCCGAAGAAATAAAGAAGATCGCACTGTTGTCCCGCCTGGAAGTCAAGGAAGACCAGATGGAAACGGTCGGGAAACAGCTGAACGACATTTTATCGTACATGGATCTCTTGAGCCAGGTCGATGTGACCGATGTCAAACCGACGGCCCATGCCGTATCTATGTCCAACGTCATGCGCGACGACGTTCCCCAGCCGTCGCTGGCCAATGAAAAAGCGCTTCAGAATGCGCCGGAACAGGCTGATGGCTATTTCAAAGTTCCGAAAGTCATCCAGGATTAACAGGGAGGCGTATGTATGTTAACAATCCATGAACTGCATGAAAAACTGGTCAACGGCGACGTATCGGCTGTCGAATTGACCAAGGCTTTTCTTGCACATAAAGATACAGTAGAACCGAAAGTACAGGCATTCTTGTCGGATAACCGCGAATATGCCCTGGAAGCGGCTGCCGCTGTCGATGCTAAAATCGCAGCTGGCGAAACGATCAGTGACCTTGCCGGTGTCCCCGGTGCCATTAAGGATAACATCTGCATCAAAGGCCAGAAGGCTACGTGTGCTTCGAAGATGTTGGAAAATTTCAAATCGCCGTACAATGCGACGGTCATCGACAAATTGATGGCAGCTGATTACGTCAGCCTGGGCAAGACCAACATGGACGAATTTGCCATGGGCAGCTCGACGGAAAACTCGGCTTTCCAGCTGACTCACAATCCGTGGAACCTCGATTGCGTCCCCGGCGGTTCTTCCGGCGGTTCGGCGGCTGCTGTCGCTTCGGGTGAAACGGTCTGGGCCCTCGGCTCGGATACTGGCGGATCCGTCCGCCAGCCGGCTTCCTACTGCGGTGTCGTTGGCCTCAAACCGACATACGGCCTCATTTCCCGTTACGGCCTCATCGCCTTCGCTTCGTCCCTGGACCAGATCGGTACTTTCACGAATGACGTCGAAGACTGCGCCATCGTCCTCAATGCCGTTGCCGGCCATGACGCCAAGGACTCGACGTCCATTCCCCAGGCCGAAAAAGACTATAAACAGGCTTTGGTCAATGACGTCAAGGGCATGAAAATCGGCGTCCCCGAAGAATTCTTCGGCGAAGGCCTCGACGCTGACTGCCGCAAGGCTTTGGAAGACGCTATCGAAACGTATAAGAAACTCGGTGCCGAAATCGTACCGGTCAGCATGCCGCACATGAAATACGGTATCGCTGCCTACTATATCATCGCGCCGGCCGAAGCTAGCTCCAACCTGGCCCGTTACGACGGCGTCGGTTTTGGTATGCGCGTCGACGGCAAGGATATCGTTGACATGTACATCAAGACCCGTACTGAAGGCTTTGGCGACGAAGTCAAACGCCGTATCCTCCTCGGGACCTACGTCCTCAGCTCGGGCTATTACGATGCCTATTACCTGCGGGCCATGAAAGTCCGTACCCTGATCAAACAGGACTACGACGAAGCTTTGAAGAAATGCGACGTCCTGCTCACGCCGACGGCGCCGGACACAGCCTTCAAGATTGGCCAGAACAGCGGCAATCCGCTGGCTATGTACCTCGGCGACGTCTGCACGGTTACGTTGAACCTGGCTGGCCTGCCGGGCCTCAGCATTCCCTGCGGCTACAAAGACGGCCTGCCCATCGGCATGCAGCTCATCGGCAAGGCCCTGGACGAAGCAACACTGCTTCGCGTGGCCTATACGTTTGAACAGAATCGGACGGACCTTCGCAAGCCGTCGCCCATGGGGGAGGTTGAACTTTAATGAAATATGAATCCGTTATCGGCTTGGAAGTCCATGTCGAATTAAAAACGAAAACGAAGATTTTCTGCGGCTGCAGCACGGAATTTGGTGCCGAACCGAATACCCACGTCTGCCCGGTCTGCTTAGGCCTGCCCGGCGTCCTGCCCGTACTCAATAAAGAAGTTCTGCATTATGCCGTCAAAGCCGGCCTGGCCCTGCATTGCGACATCCTGCCGTTCAGCAAATTCGACCGTAAGAACTACTACTATCCCGATTTGCCGAAGAACTTCCAGACGTCCCAGTTCGACCTGCCGATCTGCAAAGGCGGTTACATCGACATCGACGTCGACGGCAAACAGCGCCGCATCCATCTGACCCGTATCCACATGGAAGAAGACGCAGGCAAGCTCGTCCACAGCGGCGGCAGTATTGCCAACTCCGACTCGACCAGCGTCGACTATAACCGGACGGGTGTACCGCTCCTAGAAATCGTCGGCGAACCGGAACTGCGCAGCGGTGCCGAAGCCAGAGCCTATCTGGAAAAACTGCGCTCCATCATGCAGTATCTCGGCGTTTCCGACTGCCGTCTGGAAGAAGGCAGTATGCGCTGCGACGCCAACATTTCTGTCCGTCCCGTCGGTTCGGATAAATTGGGGACCAAGACGGAAATCAAGAACATCAACTCCTTCAGTGCCGTCCAGAAGGGCATTGAATACGAAGCCGTCCGCCAGGCACAGATCCTCGACGAAGGCGGCACCATCCAGCAGGCTACGCGCGGCTGGGATGAAGCCAAGGGCATTACCATCCTCCAGCGTGTCAAGGAAGGGGACAGCGACTACCGTTACTTCCCGGAACCGGACCTCATTCCTATCGAAGTCTCGCCGGAATACATCGAACAGGTCCGTCAGGAACTGCCGGAAATGCCCGATGCCCGCTGCCAGCGCTTCCAGGATGAACTGGGCTTGTCCGAATACGATGCCAACTTGCTGACCCTGGAAAAACAGACGGCTGATTACTTCGAAGCTGTCGTCAAAGAAGGCGTCGACGCCAAAGAAGCGGCCAACTGGATGCTCGGTGAATTCGCCAAGAAATTGAACGAAGAAAACATCGGCATCACGGCTTCGCCAGTCAAACCGGCTGACCTGGCTGGTCTCTTGAAGCTCATCGCCAAAGGGACCATCTCCGGCAAGATCGCCAAGAAAGTCCTGCCGGAAATGTGGGAATCCGGCAAATCGGCTGATGTCGTCGTCAAAGAACAGGGCCTGGTCCAGATTACTGATACAGGGGCCCTGGAAGACATGGTCAAGAAAGTCATCGCCGCCAACCCGCAGTCCGTGGCTGACTACAAGGCAGGCAAGAAGAAAGCCATCGGCTTCCTCGTCGGCCAGATCATGAAAGAAACCAAAGGCCGGGCCAACCCGGGCGTCGTCAACCAGCTGTTGACTAAGAATTTGCAGTAAAAGAAAAAGGGACTATCGCGCGAATGTTTTTTTGCCATCATGCGAGGTCCCTTTTACTTTATAGTTTGTAGTACAGAGTTTGTAGTTTTCAGAGAAAACCTTTAAATTTAAAGCCATCCGCTAACCACTAACTGCTAGCTACTAACCACTTAAAAGGGCTTGTCGTCGTGCGACAAGGCCCTTTTTTCTATCATTCTTCCGGATGGAGCAGTTTGTGGATAGCTGTGCTGGTCGGCAACGTTTCTGTTTCTTCGCCGTCTGTCGTGTAGAGCAGGGGCGCGCCGAAGGTGTCGCCGCGGAGCATGGCTTCCTTGGCAATTTTGCCGATAGGATGGGGGATGACCGTTGCGTCATGATGGGCTTCGTGGAAGTCTTTGGCCGCATCTTCCAGGGCCTGGATGTCTTCCTGAGTCTGGACGGGGACGGCCAGTTCAAAGGTCTTGGCTTCCAAATCCCAGCGGCTTTCCATCTTCTGGATTAATTCATCGGCCTTTGCGCCTTGGTCAGCACGGATGACGATGATGGGGACACTGCCCAGGTCGACGGCCTGGCCGGCGATATCGTCGATATCATCTTCGTCGAGGCTGCCTTCGATTTTGACCGCGTCGATGAGGGCCGAGCGGATGGCAAAGCGCAGAATCGTAGCATAATCGTTGTCGGTCTGATACATTTCCGGCAGCTTGCTCTTATCGCAGGAAAAGAGCACCGACGGCTGTTCCGCATCACGGGCGATGAATAACAAGGCGTTCCAGAGCTGGGACAAATTGATGGTGCCGTTGAAGAGGCCGGCATCAAAAGCAATCATGTCATAAGGTTTCTTCAAAATTTCGTCGATCCGGTCCTGCAAATCCTCAATGGTTTCACATTCCAAAGGAACGGCGATAAAAGGATGATCCGATTCAAAATGAATACTCATTGCACTAGGCATAACGTATATTACCTCCTAAGTCGTATTACCTTTATTGTACTCGGAATATGACATATTTGCAATGGCTCCGGGCGGGACCAGCCTCTCATCACAAATCCCTCTAAAATGGTTGCCAAATAGGTGTAAATCACGGTATAATGTGGTATTGAAGGCATTTATACATATATGAAAGGGAGTTACATCGATGGATAACGAAACGACCAAGAATTTTATTGAAAATATTATCGATGAAGACAACGAAAAGAATACATATGGCAAGCGGGTCTATACCCGTTTCCCGCCGGAACCGAATGGCTATCTCCACCTCGGCCACGCCAAGTCGATTTGCCTGAATTTCGGCATTGCCAAGAAATATGGCGGACTGACGAATCTCCGTTTTGATGATACCAATCCGTCCAAGGAAAATACGGAATATGTCGAATCGATCAAGCGCGACGTCAAATGGCTCGGCTTCGATTGGGATGACCGCATGTTCTATGCTTCGGATTATTTCGATAAGCTCTATGAATATGCCAAGAAATTGATTCGCCTGGGCAAGGCTTATGTCGATGACCTGTCGGGCGATGAAATCCGCGAATACCGCGGCACGTTCAATACGCCGGGGAAGGAAAGCCCGTACCGCAACCGCAGTGTCGAAGAAAATCTCCAGCTCTTTGAAGAAATGAAGGACGGCAAGTATGCCGATGGGGAAAAGGTCCTGCGCGCCAAAATCGATATGGCCAGCCCGAACCTCAATATGCGCGACCCCGTCATTTACCGTATCGTCCATGCTTCGCATCACCGGACGGGCGACAAGTGGTGCATCTATCCGATGTACGACTTCGCTCATCCTGTATCGGACGCCATCGAACGCATTACACATTCTATCTGCACGCTGGAATTTGAAGCCCATCGTCCGCTGTACAACTGGGTCCTCGAAGACTGGGACGATCCGGAAGGCCAGAAACCGCGGCAGATCGAATTTGCCCGCCTGAATGTCACCAACATGATCACGAGCAAGCGCAAACTGCGTCTCCTCGTCGAAAAGGGCATCGTCAGCGGCTGGGATGACCCGCGTATGCCGACCATTTCCGGTATCCGCCGCCGCGGCTACACGCCGGAATCGATCCGTGATTTCTGCGAACGCATCGGCGTCGCCAAGGCTGACAGCCTGGTCGATATTTCTCTCTTGGAATACTGCATCCGCGAAGACTTGAAGCTGAAAGCACCGCGCCTGATGACGGTCATCGACCCGATCAAGGTCGTCCTCACCAACTATCCCGACGGCAAGACGGAAACGATGACAGCCGACAACAACCAGGAAAATGAAGCCATGGGTACGCGTGAAATGACGTTCAGCAAGAACCTCTACATCGAACGCAATGATTTCATGGAAGAACCGGTCAAGAAATTCTTCCGCCTGGCTCCGGGCAAGGAAGTCCGCCTCAAATATGCATACATCATCAAGTGCGAAGAAGTCATCAAGGACGAAGACGGCAACATCGTCGAACTGCACTGCACGTATGATCCGGAAAGCAAGAGCGGCAGCGGTGCCAACGCCAACCGCAAGGTCAAAGGGACGCTGCACTGGGTCAACGCAGAAGACGCTGTCGATGTCGAAACCCGCGTCTATGATTATCTCCTCAAGGACGATGGCAGCGAAGAAGAAGGGGAAAGCAAGGATTTCCTCGACCAGATTAATCCCCACAGCCTCGATGTATACCACAGCAAGGCTGAAAAGGCATTGGCAACGTACCACGTAGGTGATAAGTTCCAGTTCCTGCGCCAGGGCTATTTTGTCATTGATCCCGATACGACGGCAGACCATTTCGTCGTCAACCGCATCGTCGGCCTCCGCGATACGTGGGCTAAAATGCAGAAAAAGAAAAATCAATAAGGTCATTTATTAAAAAAGGGGCTGCCTTTCTCAGAATGGATTAGAATTTCATGAGAAAGGGCGGCCCCTTCGTATCTTTCGTGTATAATGGAGGTAGTCCATGAAAACCCCTGGTTCACACAGCCTGCTGTTCTTTTTTATCTTTCTCATCGTCGGCGGCATCCTCGGTGGTATCGTCGGGGAAGCGTTGTATGCGGTCCCGGCCCTGAAGGGCATCCTGCCGGCGCTGACGCAGCATTATGAAATCTTGAATATCCAGAATATTCACCTCAATCTTTATCTCATGGAATTGCAGTTTGGCATCCACCTGGCTCCGAACATGCTCAGCATCATCGGCGTCATCCTGGCAGCCATCCTCTTCCGTCATCTTCAGTAATTTAGGAGGGATTACATGCTTATCTTAGCTTCTGGTTCGCCCCGTCGCCGCGAACTGTTGACGCAAATCGGCGTCGCCTATATGGTCAATCCGAGTACGTATAATGAAGAATCGCCGAAAAAGAAGGACCCAGAAAAATACGTCCAGGCCCAGGCTCTGGGGAAAGCCCGCGATGTAGCCGAGAAATTCCCGGGCCAGTGGGTCCTGGGGGCCGATACGATCGTCGCCATCGATGGGGAAATGCTGGGCAAGCCCAAGAATGAAGCAGCGGCCATCGAGATGCTCCGCGAATTATCGGGAAGGAAACATTCCGTCTATACGGGCATCGCTCTGATCAATGGCCACAAGGAATACACGAAGGTCGTCGAAACGAAGGTCTGGTTCCGACGGCTCAGTGAAAAGGAAATCAAAGCCTATGTCGCTTCCGGGGAACCGCTGGACAAAGCCGGTGCCTATGGCATACAGGGCCGGGCTGCGGCTTTCGTCGATAAAATCAACGGTTCCTATACCAATGTCGTCGGCCTGCCCTTGTCCCAGGTATGCAAGTTGTTCCACAAGGCCAAGGTCCATGTATGAGCGATCCTTTCCGCAGCCTCGCTGTTTGTGAGAAACCGCGGGAAAAATTCCTCCGTCACGGCCCGGCCGCTGTGACCGATCAGGATTTGCTGGCGATTTTATTGCGGACGGGTACGAAGGGACAATCCGTCCTCGATGTGTCGCGGCAGGTCCTCCATTCCCTACCAGGGGAAAATATTTGTTATCTCAGCGATACCAGTATCGGTGACCTCTGCCAGATTCCCGGTATCGGAACGGACAAGGCCGTCACGGTCTGTGCCGCTGTCGAGCTGGGACGGCGCATTTCCCGGCAGCATGTCAAGGAAGCGGCACCCGATTTCAGTACGCCCCAGGCCATTGCCGGCTATGTCATGGAAGACCTGCGCTTTTTGCCGCAGGAACAGTTCGGCGCCGTCTATTTATCGACGAAGAACCAGCTCATCGCCTATCGGACTTTGACCATCGGTACGATCAACGCCAGCCTGGCCAAGTCGCGGGAGGTTTTCCGTTATGCTTTGCGCTACAATGCGGCGGCGGTCGTCCTGGTCCACAACCACCCGTCGGGGAACCCTGAACCGAGCCACGAGGACATCGTCGTCACCCAGCGCATTGCCGATGCCGGCCAGATCATGGAAATCCCCGTCCTCGACCATATCATCATCGGCGACGGGACTTTCGTCAGCCTTTGTGAACGCGGATACGTGTAAAGACAAAAGTATCAAGACAAATGTATCAAGACAAATGACAGGGTTTCATGCTATAATGGATGTAAAATACCGTCCGTCTGCAAAAGGGAAATTTGCAGTGCGGTCTCTGAGGTGAGCCTTATGATTCTTTACTTTTCAGGAACGGGAAATTCATTATATGTGGCCAAGAAACTGGCTGAACTGACCGGTGATACGGCGGTGCCCATTTCGGCTATCCACGAACGGTGCCAGCGCATCCAGGACCGCATCATCGGCTTCGTCTTTCCCGTCTATTTCGGGGACCTTCCTGACCCCGTACAGGATTTCATCAGACAAGTCCGGTTCCAGAAATCGACGTATTTCTATGGCATCGCCACCTGCGGCAGTACGGCCGGCCGGGCGCTCAAGACGATGGACCGGATTTTGCAGCGCCAGCAGTGTGCCTTGTCGTATGGCGCCGTCTTGCCGATGATCGCCAACAGCACCATCGCGTCGCGCCGCCATATCCGCTACGACACGAACCGCCTGGACCACGCCGATGAGCTGATTGCCGCTGCCGCCGATAAGATACGCAGGCAGATCCGGGATACCGATGCCATCCGTTCGTCTGCATCGGCCTGGCTCATGAACCTGGGCCTGGTCCGCCGTGCCGGGGAACGCTGGCTGACGCCTTCCGTCGACGGGGACCGCTGCATTGCCTGCGGCCTCTGTGCCCGCATCTGCCCCGTGAGCAATATCATCTGTACGGCCAAACGAGCCGTCATCGGGTCCCATTGCAGCCATTGCCTGGCCTGTGTCCACTGGTGTCCCCAGCAGGCCGTCACCGTCCATGGAAAAAAGGTCCTCGCCGAAGACCAGTACCACCATCCCAACGTCACCGCCGCCGACATGACGCGGCGATAAGAGAAAAAGGGCCCTGTCGCACGAAGGCTTCTGCCATCATGCGAGATTCCTTTTCTTAAATGTTTGAGATTTGATGTATGATGTTTGAGGCGATGGCTTTTAAATTTTGTCTCATCCACATCAAACATCAAACTTTCAACTTCAAACACAAAAAGGCGCTGTCTTCATAGGACAGCGCCTTTTTCACCCGGCACCCTTATTTCCAGACGAGGAGCAGGGAGGCACCGAATTCTTTTTTGAATTGTTTGCTCAGTTGTTTCATTTCGTAGTCGGCCGCGTTGTATGTCGAGCCCGGTGTCGTCGTGAGAATCATGACGGCGACGTTTTCGGCCAGCGTGACTTCGACGTTGGTGACGATTTGTTCATACGTCAGGTCCGACGCTTCGGCCAGGGCCAGGATGGTCGAGAGCTTGCGGATCATAATCCAGTCTTCAGCCGAGGCCATGTTGGCATAGCGGTAGGCACGGATGATCTTGCGGCTGATGCCGTGGTGGAAGCCGGCGATGAAGCCGGTAATGATCTGTTCGACCTGGGTCAGGCCGTAGAGCGGAGCGTGGGCGATCATGAAGGCCGAGTGGCGGGCGTGATTGTAGAAGTTGACAATCTTGCCGACGTCGTGCATGCGGGCTGCCGTCTGCAATAAGAGGCGTTCCCGCGGACCGTAGCCGTGGAGGGGCTGGAGCTGGTCGAAGAGCTGCGTTGCGATGCGCGTGACCTGGTCGTAGTGGGCCTGGTTGATGATGACGCCGCTCAGGGTCCCGAGGAAGTTCTTGACGCTGAAATCGAGGATGTCGTCGAAGCGAGGCGAGGGCAGATGGCAGTAGGAGGCATAATATTCATAGAACAAGCCTTCGCGGAGACCGCAGCCGCTGACGACCATTTCCGGACTGCCCGTCATGTCGAAGATGGTCTTGATGACGGCAGCACCAGCGACGATGAGGTCTGACCGTTCGCTGGACAGCCCGGCGATTTTCTTGCGGTTGGCGCTGGTCCGCGTCGTGATTTCCTGGTACAGGCCTTCGAAGTGGTCCAAGGGCATGATGTAGTTGTGGAGCTTCGACAATTCGTAATTCGTCGCCCGCTGGTCCATCTTGGCGAAATTACGGGCTGTGCCGCCGATGCCGACGATGGGCAGGTGGATGTCCTGGATCCAGGGGACGGCGGCCATTTTTTTGCGGACGAATTTCATCAGGCTGGCAATGGCGTCGGCGTCCGGGTTGCCCTGGGTGCCGAATTTTTCAGTCAGCGTGACGGCGCCGATGGGGACCGACAGAGAATGAACGGCTTCGCCATTGCGGACCAAGGTCATTTCGACGCTGGCACCGCCCAGGTCGAAGATGAGGAAATCTTTCATGGCAATGGTGTTGATGACGCCGAGATAACCCAAGTACGCTTCGCGTTCGCCGCTGATGACTTCCATCGTGATGCCCGTTTCCGCATTGATGCGCTGCAAGAAGGCTTCGCCGTTGCTGGCATTGCGGACGGCTGCTGTCGCGACAGCCCGGCATTCATGGATGTCCATGACTTCCATGATGTGTTTATAGACGTGCAGGCAGGTCAGGGCCCGCTGCACCCCTTCTTCGCTGATGACCCCGGTCTGGCTCAGGCCGTGGCCCAGGCGGATGGCTTCCTTTTCCTGGTAGAGCAGGGAATAGGACTGGTTATCGGCAATCTGCATGACGACAAAGCGGATGGAGTTAGAGCCCATGTCGATGATGGCTAATTTTTCCATGGTATACCTCATTTCTGCGGATGCTTATCAAGTTTATCGTTTACCTTTCCATTATACTACAGATTACTGGTAAAACAAAGAGACGCCGGGGCCGAAAGATAAGCGGAAAATGCCCGTCAGTCCTTGAGGAACAGTGGACAATATGGGGATTTCCCATTATAATAGAACTACTTATAGCCATTCTATGAGGTTAGCCAAAAAGGGGGATTTTATCGATGAATTTTAGAAGTACACGATCTGACGAATGTGTTTCGCCGTCTTATGCACTCTTGCATGGGCTGGCTGCTGACGGAGGCCTTTATGTACCGGAATCATTCCCGGAAAATGTCCTGTCTTATAAAGACCTGGCCGGCAAATCCTATCAGGACATCGCCGAAGCCGTCTTGTCCCATTTCTTTACGAATTTCACGGCGGAAGAACGGAAGCAGATGATCGCTTCGGCCTACAATGATACGACTTTCCGCGATGACCGCATCGTACCGCTCCATTCCATCGATACGGATTTGTCCATTGCCGAACTGTTCCACGGCCGGACGCTGGCCTTCAAGGACCTGGCCCTGTCGTTGTTCCCGTACTTGCTGACGGCGGCCAAGAAGCAAGAAAAAGAAGACCGGGATATCCTTATCCTGACGGCGACCAGCGGCGACACGGGTAAAGCCGCCCTGGAAGGGTTCAAAGATGTACCCGGTACGAATATCATGGTCTTTTATCCCAGCGAAGGCGTCAGCCCCATGCAGAAGCAGCAGATGCAGAAGCAGGAAGGGGACAATGTCAAGGTTTCGGCCATTTACGGCAATTTCGACGACGCTCAGAGCTTCTTGAAACGCGTTTTCACCAGCGCCGAAGTCAATGCCTATGCCAACGAAAAAGGCGTCCTCTTCTCCAGCGCCAACTCCATCAACATCGGCCGCTTGTTCCCGCAGGTCGCTTACTATGTATCGACGTATGTCTCCCTCGTCGATAATGGCGCCATCAGCGAAGGCGAAACATTCGACGTCATCGTCCCGACAGGGAATTTCGGCAATATCCTGGCCGGCTATTTCGCCAAGAAAATGGGCATCCCCATTGGCAAACTGATCTGTGCATCCAATCAGAACAAGGTCCTGGCCGACTTCTTTGAAACCGGCGTCTACGATATGAACCGCGATTTCTATACGACGTCGAGCCCGTCTATGGACATCCTCTTGTCGAGCAACTTTGAACGCTTTTTGTTCTACGTCGCCGGACAGAATGCCCAAAAGGTCACCCAGTGGGAAAAAGACCTGCTGGAAACGGGGAAGATGAGCGTTTCGGAAGCGGAATTGAAGACCCTCCGCCAGGAATTTGAAGGCGGCTGGATTGACGATGACGAAACGAAGGCCGTCATCAACCACGTCTACAATGATTTTGGCTATCTCCTCGATCCCCATACGGCGGTCGCTTACGGCGTCGGCATGAACCGCCACCGCCAGGGCCTGGACGAAGGCCGCCACACTGTCGTCATGGCGACGGCTCATCCCTATAAATTCCCGCCGGTCATCTGCGAAGCCCTGGCCCTGCGCCAGAGCGATGATCCCTTCGACATGCTGGCCGACATCAGCAGCGTCACGGGCATTGCCCTGCCCAAGCCCCTGGCTGATTTCAAGGACAAACCGGTCCGTTTCAGCGATTCCATCGACAAAGAAGACATGAAGAAAGCCGTCCTGGCTTTTGTCGACGCCATTGCTGCCAAGCACTAGGAAAAGAGGCCTTTGGTTTGAGTAAAGGGGTTATTTACGCTATCTTATCAGCCCTGGCCTTCAGTATCCAGAATGTCATCGTAAAAGAATTGTCCTATACGACGAGCACTGGGGAAATCGCGTTCTTCCGCGGCTTCCTCAGTGCCCTTCTGATATTGGGGCTCATGCGCATCCAGCATGTACATCTGTCGAAGCAGGACATACCGACGCTGACCCTGCGCGGTGTCCTCGGCGGCATCGGCATGATCTGCATCTTCTATGCCCTCCGCGGCATGCCCTTGGCCGACGTATCCATCATCTCCCAGTTGTCGGCGTTCTTCGTCATGCTCTTCGCGGCGCTTTTCTTAAAGGAAGTCCTGCCGCCTGGGTCGAAATTGCCGCTGCTCATCATCTTCATCGGCGGCTGCCTCGTCGTCCGGCCCTGGAATTTTTCGTCCTTCAACGTCTATTCCCTGTTCGCCCTGGGGCAGGCCGTCTTTGCCGCCGGTGCCTATACGACGGTGAGCAAGCTCACCGGTTCCGGCCGTCATCACCCGTATGAAGTCGTCCTGTACTTCCTGGTCTGTGCCGCCCTGGCCGGCATCGTCCTCATGGCCCTGACCGGCGGCTTCGTCATGCCGGCTCATGGCGACTGGATCTATTATGGCGGCCTGGCGTTGTTCAGCGTCATCGCCCAGATCTGGATGACCAATGCTTATGCGACGGCCAATCCCGTCGTCGTCAGCTTCGTTTCCTATATCGGCGTCTTCTTCAACGCCCTCTGGGGCTTCGTCATCTTTGGCGAAATCCTGACGGGCCTGACCGTTGCCGGCGGCGTGCTCATCATCGGCGGGTCCATGTACCTGACCAAGCTCAAGCACGATAAGATTGCCGAAATGGTCAAGATGCAGGAACGAAAATAGAAAGAGGCATCCGAATGACTACGCAGCAGATTCATGAAACACATATCAAAATCGCTTTCTTTGCCGTTTTAGTGATCATGCTGGCCGCGATTTATGTGGCCATCCCTGACTTTTACCGCACGGTCTGGCAGCTGTCGACGAGCGGCAATATGCAGGGGACCATCGACTACCTGCGCTCCTTCGGCGCCTGGGCCGTCCTGGTCAGCATGATCATCGACATCGTCATCAACATCGTCGGCTTCCTGCCGTCCATCTTCATTTCCACGGCCAACGGCGTCCTCTTCGGCGTCGTCGGCGGGACCGTCGTCTCCTGGGTGGCCGAGACTATCGGCGTCATCATCAGCTTCTTCTTCATGCGGACCCTGTTCCGCCATAAGGCCAAGAAGGTCATCGAGAAGAGCCGCATGCTCAGCAAGCTCGACCACTACAGTACGTGGCAGGCCATGACCTTGGCCCGGGCCGTCCCGTATTCGCCTAACGGCCTGGTCACGGCCCTGGGGGCGCTGAGCCGCATCAGCTACCGCGACTATATCCTGGGCTGCTTCATCGGCAAATTGCCGTCTGTAGCCTGCGAAGTCCTGGTCGGCCACGACCTGGTCATGATGGAAGAACATTCTATGCGCCTGACCATCGTCCTCATCGTCATCGCCATCGTCTACGGCGGCCTGTGGTACTGGCATCGCCGTCAGCAGGCCAAGAAGGTCCTCCACAAGATCGCCGACGATCTCAAGGACGGCGAAGGCCGGAGTTAATTACGAAAGGATTGATCCTCATGGAAAGAGAATATAAATTAGCAGAACAGTATCATTTGCAGGGCAATAACTGTATCGAATCGGTCATCAAGACCTGTAACGATACGATGAACCTCCAGTTGCCGGACGTGGCCATCCGCATGGCTTCGGGCATGGGCGGCGGCATCGGCCGGTCGGGCTGTGTCTGCGGCGCTTTGAGCGGGGCCTGTCTGGTCATCGGCGCCCTCGTCGGCCGCCGGACACCGGACGAAAAGCCCTTGCCGGAAGTCTATAAATACACCAGCGAATTTCATGACCGCTTCAAACAGCACTTCGGCGCCACCTGCTGCCGGGCTCTCAATACCCTCAGCTTCGGTACGCCGGAATACCGCAAGCACTGCATCAAGATCACGGCTACCGCCGCCGACATGGTCTCCGACTTCATCGCCGAAAAAGGATTGTTGAAGTGATTTTAGTGGTTCGTGGTTCGTATAACAAAAAAGCTGTCGCTTATGCGACAGCTTTTTTGTTAGCCACTAGCCCCTATCTCTTACAAGAAAATGTACTTCATGACGAAGATGACGGCCAGGCAGTACATGAGGAGGGAAATCTTTTCCCGTTTGCCTGTGAGCAGGTTGATGACGACATACGAGATGATGCCGAAGGAGATGCCTTCAGAGATGCTGTAGCAGAACGGCATGGCGATGATGGTGATGTATGCCGGAATGGATTCGCTGAAGTCATTGAAATCGATGCCGGCGACGGAGGTCAGCATGAGGAAGCCGACGATGACCAGGGCCGGTGCCGTAGCAAAGGCCGGGATGGCCATGAAGAACGGCGACAGGAAGAGGGACAAGGCGAAGAGGACGGCGACGCAGATTGCCGTCAGACCCGTACGGCCGCCTTCGCTGACGCCGGTAGCGCTTTCGACGAAGGTCGTCGTCGTACTCGTACCGAGGACTGCCCCAATAGTCGTGGCGACGGCGTCGGCCAGGAGGGCGCCTTTGATGTGAGGCAGGCGGCCCCGTTCATCGAGCATGTTGGCCTTGGACGAGACGCCGATGAGCGTGCCCAACGTGTCGAAGATATCGACGAAGAGGAAAGCGAACATGACGACCAGGAAGTCCAGGCTGAAGACGCGGCTGAAGTCGAGCTGGCCCAGGATGGGACTCAGGCTGGCCGGAGCAAAGGCAGCGGCACCGCCGGACAGGTCGGGGATGACGCTGAACATCTTCATTTCCGGGTTGGGGACGTAGAGGCCGGTCAGTTCGCAGAGGATGGCCAGGATCCACGTGAAGAGGATGCCCCAGAGGATGTTGCCGCGGACTTTCTTGACCATGAGGACGGCCGTGAAGACGATGCCGAGCATGGCCAGGAGGACCGTAATGCCGACGGTGTGGAAGGTCCCCGTAGCAGCGGACTGTTTGAACGAGAACAGGGCAATCTTGGTTGCCGGATTGGCGACGATGATCTGGGCGTTCAGCAGGCCGATGAGGGCGATGAACAGGCCGATGCCGGCAGAGACGGCTTTCTTCAAGGTAATAGGGATGGCGTTGAAGATGGCTTCGCGGACATTGGTCAGGGACAGGACGATGAAAATCAGGCCTTCAAAGAAGACGGCGGCCAGGGCCATTTCCCAGGTGTAGCCCATCTGCAGGACGACGGTAAAGGCGAAGAAGGCGTTCAAGCCCATGCCCGGTGCCAGGGCGAAGGGGTAGTTGGCAAAGAAGGCCATGCACAGCGTCCCGATGAAGGAGGCCAGGGCCGTCGCCGTGAGGACGGCGCCTTTGTCCATGCCGGCGGCACTCATGATGGTCGGGTTGACGGCCAGGATGTAGGCCATGGTCATGAACGTCGTGATGCCAGCCAGGATTTCCGTGCGGACCGTCGTGCCGTTTTCACTCAGGTGAAAGAACCGGTCGAGAAAGGACGGTTGGTTTTCCATAATACATCACACTCCTTTTGAAATGAAACAAGTTGATACCCATACATGTACACACATAAAGCCAAAAAGACGACGGACATCAACTGAATATAATTATTATAGGGGGTTCTGCCTTTTTGAGCAACTATTTTGTCAAAAAAAGGAAATTTATGATACAATGAGTCCGAAAGAAAAAAATTTACGCTTTTGCCGAAGGGAAGGAGCACTTTATGACTATGACAGGGAATCTTTTAAAACGGCGCATTGCCGTAGCCCGGGGCCTGGAACCGGGGGACGTCGTCCTCAAGGACTGCCGGATTGTCGACGTCTATACACAGACCATCCGGACCGGGGATATCGTCGTGGCTGACGGGGTCATCGCCGGTGTCGGCGGCCCTTATGAAGGACGGGAAGTCATCGAGGCCCATGGGGCTTATGTTGCACCGGGCCTCATCGAAAGCCATATCCATATCGAGTCGTCTTATGTCAGCCCGGAAGAGTTCGGCCGCCTCGTCGTACCCCTGGGGACGACGACCGTCGTCGCCGACCCGCATGAAATCGTCAATGTCTGCGGCCTGGCCGGCCTGCGCTACATGATGGAAGCCGCAGAAAAGACGGCCCTGGACATCCGCTTCATGGTGCCGTCGTGCGTCCCGGCGACGCCGTTCGACCACAGCGGCGCTGTGCTGGAAGCCGACGATATGAAAGGTCCCCTGGCAGACGACCGCATCCTCGGCGTCGGCGAATTTATGAACTGCCCGGGCATCCTGAACGGCGACGATGCCGTCCTGGACAAGCTCGTCGCCGCCTATGAAGCGAAAAAGCCCATCGACGGCCACAGCCCCGGTATCTCGGGCAAGGACCTGCAGGCCTATGCATCGGCCCGGATCCGGACGGACCACGAATGTTTCACCTTGGATGACGTCGAAGCGCGCCTCCAGGCCGGTATATATGTCATGCTGCGCAACGGCTCGGCCTGCCATGACCTGCCCAACCTGGTCAAGGCCGTGACGCCGGCCAACCTGCGCCGGTTTCTGCTCTGCTCGGACGACCTTCATCCCAAGACGATTTTCGAGAAAGGCCACCTCAACGAACACCTGCGCCTCTGCGTCGCCGCCGGCCTGTCGCCGGAAGCGGCCATTACCATGGCGACCCTCAACGCCGCCGACTGCTATCACTTCGACGACCGCGGCGCCCTGGCACCGGGCAAGCGGGCGGACATCGTCCTCTTCGAGGATTTGAAGGACTTCAAGGCCCTGGCGACCTTCATCGGCGGCCGGAAAGTAGCCGAAAAAGGCCGGTACAGCCTGCCCTTTACGCGAGCCGATTACAGCGCCGTCGGCAGTTCCGTCTGCATTGCCGGCTTTTCTGAAGATAAATTGGTTATGCACCTGACATCGGACCAGGTCCGGACCATCGATATCCTGCCGGGAGGCGTCGTCACTGAAAAGGGGCAAGCTTCCATCCGGCGCGACGACCGCGGCGATTTCATCTACGACCCGCAGGCCGATATCGTCAAGGTCGCCGTCGTCGAACGCCATCACGGCACGGGCAACGTCGGCCTGGGCCTGCTGCGCGGTTACGGCCTGAAGCGGGGCGCCGTCGCCGTGTCCATTGCCCACGATTCGCATAACATCATCGTCGCCGGCACGAACAACGGGGACATGGCTGCTGCCGTCAAGGTCCTGGAAACCCAGAAGGGCGGCATGGCCATCGTCCTGGACGGACAGGTCCTGGCAGCCATTCCCCTGCCCATTGCCGGCCTCATGAGCGACCAGCCGGCAGCTGCCGTCGATGCCGCCATGGATGAGCTCTACGCCAAGGCCCATCATATCCTGGGTGTCAGCGATGAGGTCGACGTCATCATGACCCTTTGTTTCATGAGCCTGCCCGTCATTCCCAAACTGAAATTACTGGACACGGGCCTCTTCGACGTCGAAGCCTTCGATTTCGTTCCTGTTGAACTGTAAGGGGGTATTATAATGGATGCCAAGAAAGTCAAATTAGTCGTCGTCGAATCTCATTGCGATCTCTATAAGGAAGGCGATGAAATCGTCTTCGACGGGCCTGTCGTCAATAAAGAAAAGAGCGGTGCCCTCTGCATGACGGCCCTTCAGGCCCTCTATCCCTATGTCTTCGCCGGCCGCCAGGGGGCGCTCTGGCCATCGGACATCCAGTGTCCCGACTGCGACGAAGGCGTCGTCTTCCGCATCGTGGAACAATGATGCAGAACCCTAATAGGGCAGACGTAAAAGGTATTGGCCGATAGCTTGACGACCATGCTATAATAAAAGGTAGAGTATCGTCGTGAGTGGGGAGGAATGTGAAAGTTGATACTTAGCAAAGCCTGTAAGACAAAAATGGCGGCCTTTTTGCTGGCTGTCATGACCCTGGCGCCGGTCCAGGCCATTACACAGGAAGAAATGGTCTACGACCAGGTCAGCAAATATATCCGCGGCAGCGAAGCGGCGGCTATCGCCCAGGATATCTGCGATGCATCCTATATGTATGACGTCGACCCGATCCTGGTCACGGCTGTCTTTACGACAGAAAGCCATTTCGACAATTCTGCCGTTTCCGGTGTCGGCGCCGTCGGCATCGCCCAGCTCATGCCGGCTACGGCGGCCTCGCTCAACGTCAACCCGTACAACCGGCGGGAGAACATCTTTGGCGGCGTCAAATACCTCGGCCAGATGGTCGAACGCTACCGTACGTGGGACAAGCCCTTCGTCTATGCCGAAGCGGCCTATAATGCCGGCCCCGGTGCCGTCGACCGGGCCCGTGGCGTCCCGCATTATACGGAGACCATGAACTACGTCCAGACCGTCGAACAGACGCGGCGGGAAATCTGGCGCCTCGCCGGTCATGAAGCCATGACCATGCAGCCCTATAAGCGGTCGGCCATGACGACGCAGGAAAAGGAAGCGCCGATTTTCCCGAGCCTGAAGGAATGGCATGAACAGCATAGTCAGAAGGCTGCCCAGGTCCAGGCGAAATCCGTCGGTTCCACCAAACCCGCTCTGGTCCGGACCAAAGCGGCGCGCGTAGCACCGGAACGCCCGCGTCCGTCCTATTGGACGACGTCCCTGCCATGGGGCGAAGGGACCCGTAGAAAATAATATCGAGAAAGGGACCTCGCATCGAGCTTATGCGACTCCCTTTTTTTACGGTCTTATTTATAAATAGAAGGAGAAGTGAGAATGGAAAAAGAATTGATTCACTTGGAGCACGTATCCAAGACCTATGATGGGCACAAGGTATTAGACGGCCTGGACCTGGCGATTTCGGAAAATGAATTTGTCACCCTCCTCGGCCCCAGCGGCTGCGGCAAGACGACGACGCTCCGCCTCATTGCCGGCTTTGAGACGCCTGATGAAGGGCGCATCCTCTTTGAGGGAGCCGATATCACCCAGCTGCCGCCGAACCGGCGCCAGGTCAATACGGTGTTCCAGAATTATTCTCTTTTTTCCCATATGGACGTCGCCGAAAATATCGCCTTCGGTCCGAAAATCCACGGCAAGTCCCGCGACTATATCCGCGACAAGATTCGTTATGCCTTGAAACTGGTCAACCTCGACGGCTATGAACATGCCAACATCGTCGACTTGTCCGGCGGCCAGCAGCAGCGCGTGGCCATCGCCCGGGCCGTCGTCAATGAGCCGCGGGTCCTGCTCCTGGACGAACCGCTGAGCGCCTTGGACCGCAAACTGCGGCGCAGTATGCAGCTGGAACTCATCAAGATCAAAGAGGAACTGGGCATTACCTTCGTCTTCGTCACCCACGACCAGGAAGAGGCCCTGAGCATGTCCGACACGGTCGTCGTCATGAACCAGGGCTATATCCAGCAGATCGGTACGCCGGAAAACATCTACAATGAACCGGAAAACGCCTTTGTTGCCGACTTCATCGGGGACAGCAACATCGTCGACGGCCTCATGGTCCACGATAAGCTCGTGCGCATTGCCGACTACGACTTCGACTGCGTCGACGTCGGCTTCGGGACCAACCGGCCTGTTGACGTCCAGATCCGGCCGGAAGACATGGAACTGCGTCCGCCTCAGGACGGCGGTTTCAACGGCGTCGTCACCAAGACCATCTTCGAAGGCATGACCTACAACCTCACTATCCAGGCGCGGGGCATCGAATGGCTGGTCAAATCGACGAAGCACTACCAGCCTGGCGACGAAGTCAGCCTCTGGGTGGACCCCTTCAACATCCAGATCATGAATAAACCGGAATCGGAAGACGAAAGGGCGATGGAAAATGATTAATTCAGCAGCAATCCGCAACCTCTTTGCCGCGCCGTTCCTCATCTGGGCGGTTCTGTTCATCTTCTGTCCCGTCGTGGCCATCGCCTGGTACGGCCTGACCGATGCCCAGGGGGCGATGACCTTGGCCAATATCAGCCTCATGACCCACTGGGAATACTTGAAGGCCCTGGAATTGTCCATCGTCCTGGCCCTTATCAGCACGGTCATCTGCCTCATCGTGGCCTATCCGCTATGCCTCATCCTGACTGAGAAGAAGCGGGGGAAGGGCTCGCTCCTGTTCCTGCTCTTCATCCTGCCCATGTGGATGAATTCCCTGCTGACGACCATGGCCTGGCAGACGATTCTGGAAAAGAACGGCATCCTCAACCAGTTCCTGCGCCTCTTGTCCCTGCCCGACATGAGCCTCATAAATACGCCGGCAGCCATCGTCATCGGCATGATTTACAATTTCCTGCCCTATATGGTCCTGCCCCTTTACGTGGCCCTGAGCAAGATCAACGGCAACGTCATCGCCGCTGCCCGCGATTTGGGCGCCAGTTCCTGGCAGACCTTCACCAAGGTCATCCTGCCCTTGTCCCTGCCCGGTGCCATCAGCGGCATCACCATGGTCTTCATTCCGTCGCTGACGACGTTCTTCATCAGCGGCCTCTTAGGGGGCAACAAGATTCTCCTCATCGGCAATATCGTCGAACAGGAATTTACCATGGCCTACGACTGGCACCTGGGCAGCGGCCTGTCGTTGGTGCTCATGGTCTTCATCGTCATCAACATGGCCGTGACGGCTTATTTCGACCGCAGTGAAGGGCAGGTGAAGAAGTGATGGAAAAAGTGAAGAAACTCTACGTCGCCCTGGTCGTCCTCTTCCTCTATGCGCCCATCGGCGTCCTCGTGGCCCAGTCCTTCAACGCCAGCCGCTACCGCGGTCACTGGACGGGTTTTACCCTGCAGTGGTATGGCGAACTCTTCCAGAATGAAGGCATCCTCGACGCCTTGCAGAACACCGTCACTATCGGCCTGTCGTCAGCGGCCATTGCCACCGTCCTGGGCCTCATCACCTGCATGGCCCTGCGCGGCATGGGCCGCAAACCGCGCTCGGTCTTCCTCGGCGTGGCCAGTATGCCTCTGCTCAATGCGGACATCGTCACGGGGATTTCCCTGATGCTCCTCTTTTTGGGCATGGGCCTGCGCCTGGGTTATGGTTCCATCCTCATGGCCCACGTCGTCTTCAACCTGCCCTATGTCATCCTGTGCATCATGCCCCAGTTCCTGTCCCTGGACCGCAGCTGCTATGATGCGGCCCGCGACCTGGGAGCGACGCCGTTCGTGGCTTTCCGCCGCGTCGTCCTGCCGGAATTGCGGCCGAGCCTCCTGGCAGGCTTCATGCTGGCCTTCACCATGTCTGCCGATGACTTCATCATTACTCATTTCACCAAAGGTGCCGGCATCGATACGCTGCCGACGAAAATCTATGCCGAACTGAAATTGGGCATCCATCCGGAAATGTACGCCCTTTCGACGTTAGTCTTCGTCTTCGTCCTGGTCTTCGCCGTCTTGCTCATCGTCAACCGCAAGCGCCTGACCCTGGGACGGAACTGGTAGGAGGTCTGTCATGAAATATATCCGCCTGATCCTGCTCGGCCTTTGCTGCATCCTGGCCTTGAGCGGCTGTGGCTTCTGGGAAAGTGAAGAAGACGGGGACAACGTCGTCTATGTCTATAACTGGGGGGACTATGTCGACCCGGACACGCTCAAGCAGTTCGAAGAAGAAACGGGCATCCGCGTCGTCATGGATGAATTTGATACCAACGAGAGCATGTATCCCCTGGTCGCAGCCGGTGCCGAACGCTATGACGTCATCTGCCCGTCGGACTACATGATCCAGAAGATGATCCACAACGATCTCTTGCAGCCCCTCGATTATTCCCAGCTACCTAACGCCCGCCAGTACGTCGGCAAGCAGTTCTGGACTCAGTCCGAATCCTTCGACCCGGGCAACCGCTATGCCGTCCCTTATTGCTGGGGGACTGTCGGCATCGTCTACAACCGGACCATGGTCGATGAACCCGTCGACAGCTGGTCCATCCTCTGGAAAGAGAAGTATAAGAATGACATCATCATGCAGGATTCGCCGCGCGATTCCTTCATGGTCGCCTTGAAGCGCCTGGGTTATTCCCTGAATACGACAGATCCCCAGCAGATCCAAGAAGCCCGGGAGATGCTCATTGCCCAGAAGCCCCTGGTCCAGGCTTATGGCATCGATGACGTCAAGGACAAGCTCGTCTCCGGCGAAGCGGCCATGGGCGTCGTCTTTTCCGGCGAAGCCCTGCGCATGATCCTGGAGAACCGCGACCTGGAATACGTCATCCCCAAAGAAGGGACCAACCTCTGGATCGACTCGTGGGTCATCCCCAAGAACGCCGAACACGTCGAGAATGCCCATAAATTCATCGATTTCATGAGCCGCCCGGACATTGCCCTGAAGAACTTCGAGTACCTGACCTATTCGACTCCCAATACGGCCGTTCCGGATATGGAAGAAGACGAAGACTATAAAGATAACCCTGTCGTCTTCCCGCCGGAAGAAGCCTATGCCGGTCAGGAAACCTATAAGTATTTAGGCGAAGACGGGGATAAACGCTATAATGATGAATGGATACAAGTTAAAGTATGGTGATTTTTAGGCTAAATGCTTTTCAGACATAAAAATGTGTTGTATAATGAGCTTGAGTTCAGAATAGAACCAATGGAGGCCTGTTGCACAAAGAAGTACTCTTTGTGTGACGGCCTCTTTTTTGTTTGACATTGGCTGGGGGTGAGGCCATGGCTGAAAGAAGGCCGTTGATTTTCAATGTACAGAAATTTTCCGTCCACGACGGGCCAGGCATACGGACGACGATTTTCTTCAAAGGCTGTCCCTTGGCCTGTCCGTGGTGCCATAATCCCGAAAGTCAGCGTTTCTGTGGCGAACGGATGGCGCGCGACGATGGGGGCTGGGATGACGTCGGGGCGTATTATCCGCTGGCAGAAGTCATCCGCCAGGCCGTACAGGATCAGATTTTCTACGAACGCTCTGGCGGTGGCGTCACCTTGTCTGGCGGCGAAGTCCTGGCCCAGCCCATGGACTATGTGACCGCTTTGGTCCAGGCCCTGGCAGAGAAGGGGATTTCCGTCGGCATCGATACGAGCGGTGCCGCGCCCTTTACGGCCTTTGAACAGGTCCTGCCTTATACGGACTTCTTTCTCTACGATATGAAGCTCTTCGATGACGAACGCCATCGGCAGTATATGGGACAGGGCAACCGGCAGATACTGGAGAACATGAAGGCCCTCAGCGATGCCGGCGCGGTCCTCTATCTGCGGCTCATCATGGTAGACGGCGTCAATACCGACCGGGACCGGGATATCCAGCCCTTTCAGGAATGGCTCCAGGCGCAGCAGATACGCGTGGAGACGATCCATCTGCTGCCGTACCACGAGCTGGGCCGTCATAAATATCAAGCGTTACAGCGGCCATTCCAGCCTTTCCGCGCCCCGTCGGCGCAGGTTTTGGAAGGCATCCGCCAGTCCTTTGCCGGGCTGGGGTATGATACCGTCATCGGTGGTTAAGTGAGGAGGGGATTCACATGGCAACAGTTTTGAAAGAACAGAAATTCGTCGAAGGGATCCGGGGGTGCAGCGACCGCATCCGCCGGCTGCGGGAAGAGAGCGTCCACGGTTCTGTCCCATCTATTTCTATGGAACGGGCCGTGCTGTTGACAGAAGCGTACCAGCAGTACGAAGGGACTTGTTCCATTCCCGTCCTGCGGGGCAAGGCCTTTTACTATCTCATGGCCCATCGGACCCTCTATTTAGGCCGGGATTCACTCATCGTCGGCGAAAAAGGGCCCCGGCCCTGGGCGGCGCCGACCTTCCCGGAACTGTGCTGCCATACCCTGGAAGATTTCGACACTTTGAACAGCCGCGAACGGGTCTTTTTCAAAGTGACGGACGAAGATAAGCGTATCCAGCGGGATGTCATCATCCCGTACTGGAAGGACCGGGCCATGCTATCCAAGATGAACCGCCTGCTGCCCCAGCGGTGGCAGAAATTGTTCGCTGCCGGCATGTATACGGAATTCCTGCAGCAGCGCGGCCCTGGTCATACCGTGGCCGATGGCAAGATTTACCAGAAAGGCTATGGCGATTTCCTGCGGGATATCCAGAAACAGATTGACAGCCTTGATTTCAATAACGACTTGGACGCCCTGGAAAAACGGGAAGAATGGGAAGGCATGACCTGGGTCTGCCGGGGCATGATCCTCTTGGGGAAACGCTATGCCGCCCTGGCCAGGGACATGGCGGCTCACGAAAAGGACCCGGTCTGGCGCCGGGAATTGCTGGACATCGCTGCCGTCTGCGACGTCGTCCCGGAACACCGGCCCCGGACCTTCCGCCAGGCCATCCAGATGTACTGGTTCACCCATATCGGCGTGACGACGGAAATGAATAACTGGGACGCCTATTCGCCAGGCAAGTTCGACCAGTACCTGGAACCTTTCTATAACCGGGACCTGGCCGAAGGCCGCCTGACCCGGGACCGGGCCAAGGAACTCCTGGAAGCCTTGTGGATCCAGTTCAATAACCAGCCGGCACCACCGAAAGTGGGCATTACCCTCAAGGAAAGCGCGACGTATACCGATTTCTGCAACATCAATACCGGCGCCCTGCGGCCCGACGGGACCTGCGGCGTCAGCGACGTGAGCTACCTCATCCTGGAAGTCATGGATGACATGCGCCTCCTCCAGCCGAGTTCCAACGTCCAGATTTCCCAGAAGACACCGGAACGGTTCCTCAAAAAGGCCTTGGAAATCTCCCGCAAAGGCTGGGGCCAGCCGGCTTTCTATAACAGCGAGGCCATCGTCCAGGAATTGATGTATCTAGGGAAATCCTTGGACGACGCCCGGGCCTGCGGCATTGCCAGCGGCTGCGTCGAAACCGGGACAGCCGGCAAGGAAGCCTATGTCTTGACGGGTTATCTCAACATCCCCAAGGTCCTGGAATTGGCCCTGCACCGCGGTTACGATGCCTATACCGGGGAAAAGGCGGGCATCGACGTCGGCGACCCGCTGCAGTTTACATCGTATGACGATGTATGGCAGGCTTTCCTGAAAGAACTGAAATACGTCGTCGACGTCAAAATCGCCGGAAACAACCTCATTGAACGGCTCTATATGCAGTACATGCCCGTACCATTGCTGTCGGTCATCACCGACGACTGCATCGCCAGCGGCAAGGACTACAATGCCGGTGGCGCCCGCTACAATACGAGCTATATCCAGTGCGTCGGCATCGCGACCATTACGGATTCCCTGGCCGTGCTGAAACAGCAGGTCTTTGAACAGCAGCGCTTCACCATGGGGGATATCATCGCCGCCTGCGACCGGGATTTCGACGGCGACGACGCCTTGCTCGACGTGCTCCTCCATCATATGCCGAAGTACGGCAACGATGACGACTATGCCGACGCCATCCTCCACGACGTCGACCGGGCCCTGCAGGCCACCATTGCTGGCAGGCCGACGCCGAAAGGTTCGAAGACGGTCGTCGAATTCCTACCGACGACGTGTCACGTCTACTTCGGCCAGGTCATGGGTGCCAGCCCCAACGGCCGCCGAGCCCATATGCCCCTGCCCGATGGGATTTCGCCGGAAAAGGGGGCCGACACTCACGGGCCGACAGCGGTCATCAAGTCCTGTGCCAAACTGGAACAGCTCAAGACTGGCGGGGCCCTGCTCAATCAGAAATTCACGCCGTCTGTTGTCGCCGGTCCGAAAGGCCTGGCCTGCCTGGCCGCCCTGGTCCGGTCGTATTTCACCATGGACGGCCACCACATCCAATTCAACGTCGTCGACAGGGAAACCCTCCTCGACGCTCAGCGCCATCCGGAACAATACGAAAACCTCATCGTCCGCGTCGCCGGCTACAGCGATTACTTCAACAACCTGGACAAAGCCCTGCAGGACGAGATCATCAACCGTACCGAACAGAACTTTGGAGCATAAAAAAAGAGGCTGTCGCATTAAGACAGCCTCTTTTTGAGTATTAAGTTTGCAGTTTTTAGTTTTTAGTGAATGGTTCTAAATTTAAAGGTTTTCTTTGAAAACTACGAACCACGAACCACTAGCCACTAGTCAAAGGCTTTGCCTGTGAGCATTTCGTAAGCTTCTTTGTATTTGGCAATGGTCTTGTCGATGACGTCCTGGGGCAGGAGATAATCGCTGTCCGGGTTGGCTTTGAGCCAATCGCGGACGAACTGCTTGTCATACGACGGCTGGCTCTGGCCGGCTTTGTAGCCTTCGAGGGGCCAGAAGCGGGAGCTGTCCGGTGTGAGCATTTCGTCACCTAAGACGATATTGCCTTTGTCGTCGAGGCCGAATTCGAATTTCGTGTCGGCAATGATGATGCCTTTGGAAAGGGCGTATTCGGCGCATTTTTTATAAAGGGCCAGGGTATAATCGCGGATTTTTTCAGCGTATTCCTTGCCTTTTCCCGGGAAGGTCTTGTCGATGAAAGCGGCTCCTTCTTCGAGGGAGACGTTTTCGTCGTGGTCACCGAGTTCCGCTTTCGTGCTCGGCGTGAAGATCGGTTCCGGGAGTTTTTCTGATTCTTTGAGGCCTGCCGGCAATTTGATGCCGCAAACGGTGCCGTCTTTCTGATAGCTTTCCCAGCCGCTGCCCGTGATGTAGCCGCGGACGATGCATTCCATGGGAATCATCGTCAGTTTCTGGCATTTCATACTGTTGCCGACGAACTGTTCCTGCTGGAAAAATTCCGGCATGTCAGCGTTGTCGACGGAAATCATGTGGTTCGGGATGATGTCCGACGTCATATCGAACCAAAACTTGGACATCTGCGTGAGGATGGCGCCTTTTTTGGTGATCTTGTTCTTGAGGATATGGTCGAAAGCGGAAATGCGGTCCGTTGCAACCATGATAATGCTGTCACCTGCGTCATAGACTTCGCGTACTTTACCGGATTTAAAAGGGGTGTATTCTTTCATCTTGTCTGGCCTCCATGATTTAGAACTTATTTTATTATGGTAGAACAGTATTATCATAGCATATTTTGGGGAAAGAAAAAAGGCTTTGTCATCAAAGGACAAAACCTTTTTTCGTAGCTCGTGGCTCGTGATTCGTTAGGAAATCCATTTTGAATTTATGGTTTTCAGTACAGAGTATGTAGTTTTCAGCGAAATCCTTTAAATTCAAAGTCATCTACTAGCCACTAACCACTAACCACTTAAAATAGGTCCGTTGGAACAGGTTCCTACGATGCGGTCGTGGTCCGGCTTACTGCAGATAATAAGTCAGGCTGACGCTTTGGCTGAGGGTATTGGTGCCGGCTTCGACAGGCGTCGAATCGGCGGCTTCCATCTTGACGGCCCGCAGGCTCATGCCGGCTGCATAGACGCGGTTATACGAGGGGCTTGTGCCGGAAATGTTGATTTCCTTGACGGCGCCGAGCTGGCTGCCAGCGGCTTCCGCTGCGGCCTGGGCAGCGCGCTGACCGTTGTGGACAGCTTCTTTGATCAGGTTTTCTTTGATCTGGTCGGCGTGTTCATTGGTGAAACGTACGTTGTTGATCTGGTTGGCACCGAGACTGCCGGCCTTGTTGATGACCTGCGATACCATGGTCAGGTCGGTCAGTTTGACTTCCAGGTTGTTGCTTACCGTATACGACGTGACTTTCTGGCCTTTCATGTCGTAGTTCGGCGACATATAGAATCCCGTAGTCTTCATGTTTTCGGCCGGGATGCCCATGGCTTTCAGGGCATTGGTCACTTCATTCATGGCCAGGTTGTTCTTGGTCCGGGCCTGCTGGGCGTCGGCATCGGTGTTGGTCGTGCCGATAGTGACATAGGCCGTATCCGGTGCGACTTCCTGCTGGGCATAGCCCGTGACGGTGACGACAGATGGTTCCGGGCCAGCTGCCAGGGACTGCGGGGCAGCGAGTACCAGGGACGACGCCAGCATGGCTGCGACGATCAGGCCTTTCAAGGGTTTATATTTCATAGGTAAGACCTCCTTTTCAATGTGGTTTCATTATACCATATCGGTGAATGTACGTCTATGTAGGATAAATAACGTATTTGTCTATGCCAAATATGACAAAAGTGTTGCATTTTTTTTCGTGGCGTACTATAATAGCCACAGATACATAGAAAAAGCTAGGGGAGCCTTCGGGCTGAGAAAAGTGACGGATTACACTTGACCCTTTACCTGATGCGGATCATGCCGCCGTAGGGAAGCTTTACGGGATTATAAAGCTCACCTGCGGAGGACCGTAGGGCGAGCTTTTTTTATTGCATTGGATTATTTTTTTGTATAGGAAGGATGTTAGTAATGGATTACACAACACAGATGGATGCTGCCCGCAAAGGCATCGTCACGCCGCAGATGAAGATCGTCGCTGAAAAGGAACACATGCCTGTCGAAAAACTCATGGCCCTCGTCGCCAGCGGCAAAGTCGCCATTCCGGCCAACAAAGTCCACACCAGTCTGTCGCCGGAAGCCGTCGGCCAGGACTGCCGCACCAAGATTAACGTCAACCTCGGCGTTTCTCCGGAACACAACAACCATGAAGAAGAATTGCAGAAAGTCCAGAATGCCATCGATATGAAAGCCGAAGCCATCATGGACTTGTCCAACTTCGGCAAGACCCGTGAATTTCGCCGTAAACTGGTCAAGATGTCTACGGCCATGATCGGCACGGTCCCCATGTACGATGCTGTCGGCATGCTGGAAAAGGACCTGAAAGACATTACCGTCGATGAATTTTTCTCCGTCGTCGAACAGCACGCAGAAGACGGCGTCGACTTCATGACCATCCACTGCGGCATGAATCGCAAGACGGCTCAGCGCATCAAAGACAACCCGCGCCTGACCAACGTCGTTTCCCGCGGCGGCTCGCTGCTCTTCGCCTGGATGGAAATGAACAATCAGGAAAACCCGTTCTACGAATACTACGACCGTCTCCTCGACATCTGTGAAAAATATGACGTCACCTTGAGCCTCGGCGACGCTTGTCGTCCGGGCTGTACCCATGACGCTACCGATGCCGCACAGATTGAAGAACTCATTACCCTCGGCGAATTGACCAAACGCGCCTGGGCCCATAACGTCCAGGTCATGATTGAAGGCCCGGGCCACATGGTCCTCAATGAAATCGCAGCCAACATGAAAATTGAAAAACGCCTGTGCCACGGCGCTCCGTTCTACGTCCTCGGGCCCCTGGTCACGGACATTGCACCGGGCTATGACCATATCACCAGTGCCATCGGCGGTGCTATCGCCGCTTCCTGTGGTGCCGACTTCCTCTGCTACGTCACACCGGCTGAACACCTGCGCCTGCCGACCGTCGACGACGTCAAAGAAGGCATCATCGCTGCCCGCATCGCAGCTCACGCTGCCGACCTGGTCAAAGGCATCCCGGGTGCCCAGGAATGGGATGACGCCATGAGTAAAGCCCGCGTCGACGTCGACTTCGACAAGATGATTTCCTTGTCCATCGATCCGGAAAAAGCCCGCCGCTACTACGAATCGAGCAAACCGGAATGTGAAGGCACCTGCACTATGTGCGGCAAGATGTGCCCGGCTCGCACGATGAAACGCATCCTCGCCGGCGAAGACGTTTCTATCCGCTAGGCTCCAGCTAAAATTTACCTCATAGATACTGAAAAAGGCCCGTCGCCATATGACGGGCCTTTTTCAGCTGCAGATCGCAGGTCGCAAAAACATACACGGCCCATGGCCTTGTGCGTAGGGGCCGACCCGGTTAGGGCGGCCCGCTGCGAAGTTCGACCACAGCCTATCCGAGTATAATGGCAGGATTTTTACGAACCACGAGCCACGATTTTTTCCACGAGCCGTGGGTTCCACGAGGCGATGTCGTCAGGTTGAATTTGCCGCTGCGTAGCGGCATCTGAATCCACAACGTAGAAGTCACGGATTTTTCATTTTTTCAAGGCCATTCCTATCGGAAAATAGGCCGCATCTACCATCATGCGAGGTCCCTTTTTTCTAATGTCCAGCAGTTTCGGCTGTCGGCTGGAATGCCTGGGCAGCTTCAGGGTTTTCGTTCATGGCGTCGATGCGGGCGCGGTATTTGCTGTCAGCGGCATAGCGTTTGTTTTTGTAGCGGCCGATGGTCAGGAAGGGAACGATGATGATGGCGATGGCTAAGTAACCGCAATAGCCGTAGCCGTATTTGATGATGTTGGTCAGGCCGGCAACGGAGACGGTCATGGAAGCGATGATGATGAATAAGGTGACGATAGCCGAGCGGGTAACGGTGTTGCGGCTGATTTTCTTCAGGCATTTCGTTTCCGAGAAGCGGGCCGTGAAACCGAAGACCGTCGTGACACCTGTCGAGATGAGGCACAGCAGTAAGAAGGCGCTGTAGGCAATGGTCAGCCAGGACATGCCCATGGCTTTGCAGCTGGTCAGGGTCGGTAAGGGCGATTTGCCGTAGATGCCGGTCCAGCCTAAGAGCATGCAGACAGCTAAGGTCAGGGCGATGGCGTTCATGGCGAAGGAGAACCACATGGACGTGGCACAGTTCTTACGGGTGACTAAGGGCGTGCCGACGACGATCATCGTCGGGATGACGACGCACTGGAAACCGGAATAGGTGAAAGCGTGGAGAATGGCTGTCGGTACTTTGCTGAAGCCGTTCGTGGCGAAATCCTGGGCCATGGCAGCCGTGAAGAACTGCGTCCCTTCAATGGAACCGCCCATGTAGATGCCGACGGAGAAAATCATGATGACCATGGCTAAGATGGCCATGCCCATGTAGGTCGTGGCCCGACGTACCAGGCCGGCACCGAAGATGGTCAGGAAGAAGATGATCGTGCCGACGATACCGATACCGGCGTAATAATTGAGGCCCGTCTGGGCATTGATGGCCGAGGCGGCGCCGGAAATCGTAGCCGATACGGCCATTAAGACCATGATATAGAAGAAGGCTTCGAAGAGGTATTCAATGCCTTTGAAGGGGCTGTATAAGTTCTGGAATAATTGACGGTAGCTCGTGAGGTGACGGGAATTGTACATGTTCATGGCTTCCTTGATGGTCAGCGTGAACAGCAGCATGGTGATGATAGCCGTAATCGGGCCGAGCCAGCCGAGGCTGACGAAGTAGACGTTTTCCTGGTTGCCCGTAGCGAAACCGCCGCCGGCGTGAGAACTGAATAAGACGGCACCGACGGAAAAACACATGCTCAGTGAAGCGGCTTTGATCGATGAAATATTAGCCATAAGATTTTCCTCCTTTTAAAACCATGGAGAGAAACGAAAACGCCCTTCGTCTCTCTGCCTGAAGCATTGAAGAGACGAAAGGCGTCATATAATCCTTCCGCGGTACCACTCTGTTTCATCCTTTGCGGATGCCCTCTCGGATACGGCTCATGGCGATATCCACGCTCTGTAACGGGAGTTCCCGTATCGGCCTACTTTATTCAGCCTTTCCGCTCGGCAATGAGTTCGGTCTAGTCCCTGTACTGCCTCACACCAGCCGGCAGCTCTCTGGAAACGATAGACTCAGACGTACTATTTTGCGTCATCGCGTTTGTGACGTTTATCAGTTGATGGTGCTATGATAGCATCATCATTTAATAAAGTCAAGAATAAAACATAATATTTTTTGAAATAATTCCAATAAACGTTTAAGTTTAAGGTTTAACTTAAATGACAACTAAGTCGCGTCGATACTGGATTTTATGGTATAATATAATTGTCGTTTTTGTGGATTCCACAGGGACGTGGATTGAAATTGTAACGTTGAATAGTAAGTGAGGTGGAAACCTGCCGTATGCTAACCCTGCGGCAGGCTTTTTCTATAGCTATTAAATTACTATTCAACATTACAGAATTATATATTGATTTTCTATGGTGAAAGAGGTATACTAACCATATAAAATAGATTACCGAATTAAGACAGGGCATCTTGGCTATCCGTATATGTAACCCGGTCATACCGAACTCTGTCAAGACTGATTTATAGAGAGAAAGTGGTGCGAAGCGGCATCACCCATAAAATATATCGAGGTTCCGCGCAGGCCTTACTTTCTATAAAATTAAGCAATATCCAGATAATTAACTCAAAAAATTAGATTGGCTTTCTCTCAGTTCGCAATATAGATGATAGAAAAGCAGGCGATGACTGAGTTAATTTGAAGACTGTCGCACCCTTCATGGGTGCGTGGATTGAAATCGAGATTTTAATAATGACACCTTGTACGCCAGCGGGTCGCACCCTTCATGGGTGCGTGGATTGAAATGATAACAGGACGGTTTTGCCGCTTAAAACGGCTCAGTCGCACCCTTCATGGGTGCGTGGATTGAAATCAACAAATCCTTGGTGCTTTTCACGATATCCGTACGTTGCACCCTTCATGGGTGCGTGGATTGAAATTTATTCCCATATAAAAATTAGGGGGGTATTAACGTCGCACCCTTCAGGGGTGCGTGGATTGAAATAATAGCATCTACATTGACCTGCATTAATGACGGACGTCGCACCCTTCATGGGTGCGTGGATTGAAATCACATGGAGGCTCCGCCTTGTACGGATACTTACAAGTCTCACCTTTCATGGGAAAAAAGAATGTTAACTTACTTTAGATTGTTCGGGCAAAATTACTGCGGAAGAGAATCTTCAATGGTGAGAATCCGTATTGGGATGGGGAAATGTTTTTATGGATCAGCAGTCGAATTTTACAATATAATGAGGGGGTGTCTGTTATGGAATACGATGAAGATGATTTTTTGATGATTTCAGGGATACAACATTTTTCATTTTGTCCTCGACAATGGGCCTTGATTCACATCGACCAGGTTTGGGATGAAAACATGAAGACGATGGAAGGCAATATTATCCATAAAAATTGCCATAATCCAGATTTTATAGAGAAGCGTGGTGAAATTCTTATTTCTCGCGGGATTCGGATTGCTTCAAGGACTTTAGGTGTAACTGGACAATGTGATGTGGTGGAATTTCACCGGGATGATGATGGTGGAGGTCGTTTATATGGACATAATGGCTTATGGCTTCCATTTCCTATTGAGTACAAACGAGGGAAAACAAAGGATATTAATGCAGATCGTCTTCAACTATGTTGCCAAGCGATGTGTTTAGAAGAGATGTTAGGTGTTTCTATATATCAAGGGGCTTTATATTATCACGAAACACATAGAAGGGAACCTGTTGAGCTAACAGAACCTTTACGCCAAGAAGTTAGAAAAATGCTGGAAATGATGCATGATTATTTTAAACGCGGATATATTCCCAAAGTACGGCCTAAAAAGGGCTGCCCCAGTTGTTCTTTGAAAGAAATCTGCCTACCCGTTATTTGTAAAAAGAAGTCTGCCCAACCGTATTATGAAGCTATGTTAGGAAGCGACGACGTATGAGAAAACTATTGAATACATTATATGTCATGACTCCAGCAACGTATCTGGCATTGGAAAACGATAATATTATCATTTTACTGGATGGAAAAGTCTTGGGGAAATTTCCACTCCATACGTTGGAACAGATTGTTTATTTTGGCTATAAAGGGGCATCTCCGGCCTTGATGGGGGAATGTGCTAAAAGAAATATAGGTCTTTATTTTTATCGCCCCAATGGCAGGTTTTTAGCCAGAACAGTGGGTACGACGCAAGGAAATGTTTTGTTGCGAAAAGAGCAGTATCGTTGTTCTGATGATGAAATACGAAGCTGCCAAATCGCCAAATATTTTATTGTTGGGAAAATATTCAATTCCCGCAGTGTACTGGAAAGAGCCAAACGGGATCATCCTATGAGTTTTGATATACAATCTTTGAAAGAAATCAGCTCGTCGTTACTTCGGTTGGCAAAGGAGGCCAGGAAGTGTTGTGATTTAGACAGCTTACGCGGTTACGAAGGAGAAGCGGCCAGCTTGTATTTTTCAGTATTTGATCATCTGATTTTACAAAATAAGAAAATTTTTTCTTTTAAACAACGGATGAAACGACCGCCTAAGGATTATGTCAATGCGTTACTTTCTTTTTGTTATACTATTTTGGCAAATGATTGTGCTTCTGCCTTGGAAGCGGTGGGACTCGATGCTTATGTAGGCTTCTTACATCGTGACCGGCCGGGACGTATTTCATTGGCCTTGGATCTAATGGAAGAACTTCGTAGTATCTATGCGGACCGTTTCGTCTTAACATTGATAAATAATCGCAAAATAAATGCTAGTGCCTTTGAGCGACAAGAAAATGGAGCCGTATTGTTGAATGATAAAGGCAGGAAAATTTTCCTGACAGATTGGCAGAATCGTAAGAAAGATATCATCAAACATCCTTTTTTAGATGAAAAAATACCTTGGGGATTGGTGCCTTTTGTGCAGGCACAATTATTGGGAAAGGTATTACGTGGTGACTTAGATGTATATCCTTCGTTTTTATGGAAATGAGATGAGCCTATGTTGGTATTAGTAACTTATGATGTCAGTATGGAAGATGATGCTGGAAAACGGCGACTGCATCAGGTGGCTAAACAGTGCGAAAAGTACGGACAGCGGGTACAGAATTCAGTTTTTGAGTGTCTGTTACAGCCAGATGAATTGATGCTGTTGAAACATCAGTTGATTAAAATTATGGATGAAAATAAAGATAGCATCCGATTCTATAACCTCGGTAAAAAATATCAATCAAAAATAGAGCACTATGGGGCTAAAAACACGTATGACCCTGAAGACGTATTGATTTTCTGATTTCCAAAAGATGTATTCAGAATCTTACCCAGTCCCTTTCATAACCACTTAAAAAGGGACTGTCGCACGAAGGCTTCTACCATCATGTGAGGCCCCTTAAACTTAAAAGTTTTTTGTTCGTAGTTCATCGTTCATCGCGATGGATTGATATTTTTAATCCCATACGACAAACGATGAACGACCTACGATCAACGGAAAAAGAGGCTGTCTTAATGCGACAGCCTCTTTTTCCTACTTATCCCGGGAAAGATTGACTTCTTTCAAGGGGATGAGGTGGGTCTTATGTTTGATTTTATGATAGAAGAAGATGGCTAAGAAGACAGGGATGCCGATGTAGGCTACGCTGGCTCCGTACCAGTCGATTTCAGCGCCTGTGAAGGCCGAGTAGTTCTGGCCGGCCGTGACGATGATGCACATGATCAGGGCCAGGAGGGGGCCGAAGGGGAACCACGTGGCTTTATAAGGCAGGTCTTTCAAGTCCTTGCCCTGGGCGACGTAGGCCCGGCGGAAACGGAAGTGGCAGATGGCGATGCCTATCCAGGTGATGAAACCGGCCATGCCGCTGATGTTGACCAGCCAGTCATAGGCTTTGCCTTCGCCGATGAGGGACGTCAGGAAAGCGGCCAGGCCGAAGACGACCGTAGCGAACAGGGCATACGACGGGACGCTGCGCTTGTTCAGCTTGAGGAAGCATTTCGGAGCCTGTCCCGTTTCAGCCATGGCGTAGAGCATACGCGTCGAAACGTAGAGGCCCGAGTTGCCTGCCGACAGGACAGCGGTCAGGATGACGGCGTTCATGATGGAAGCGGCTGCGGCCAGGCCGAAGCGTTCAAAGACCAGCGTGAACGGGCTGATGGAGATGTTTTCGATGTTCGTGTTGAGCAGGTTCGGGTCCGTATAGGGGATGAGGAAACCGATGACCGTGAAGGCGCCTAAATAGAAAATCAGGATACGCCAGAAGATGGAGTGGACGGCGCGGGGCACGTTCTTTTCCGGATCTTCACTTTCACCGGCTGCGATGCCGATCATTTCCGTCCCCTGGAAGGAGAAACCGGCGACCATGAAGATGCCCAGCATGGCCGTGAAGCCGCCGACAAAGGGGGCTTCGCCGATGGTCCAGTTGGTAAAGCCCGGCGACGATTCCGGCCCGAGGCCCAGGATGAGCAGCGTCCCGGCGAAGAGGAAGACCAGGACGGTCAGGACCTTGATGCCGGCGAAGATAAATTCGCTTTCGCCATACGAACGGGTCGACAAGTAGTTGAGGACGAAGAGGATGATCAGGAACAAGCCGCTCCAGATGGCAGCCGGTACGTCGGGGAACCAATACTTCATGATCAGGGCGCCGGCGACGAGTTCGGCTGCTACCGTGATGGCCCAGTTGAACCAGTAGTTCCAGCCCAGGGCAAAGCCCAGGGATTTATCGACATAGCGGTTGGCATAGGTTTCAAAAGAACCGCTGACCGGCAGGTACGACGCCATTTCGCCGAGGCCCGTCATGAGGAAATAAACCATGATGCCGATGAGGGCGTAAGCCACGAGGGCGCCGCCAGGACCTGCCGAGCTGACCGTTTCACCGCCAGCGACGAATAAGCCCGTGCCGATAGCGCCGCCGATGGCGATCATGTTCATGTGGCGGGCTTTCAGGCTGCGGCGCAGCCCCTGCTGCTGTTGAGTTTCTTCCATGCAAAATCACAACCTTTTTTTTACAGAATTGATAAATAAAATCTAAAAAAACTCATACCTTTATATTATAAAGGAAGAATCGGGCTCTGACAAATGGAGATTCTGCATGGACGTAAATCGTTTATGCGATTAATGGATTATAGGGATTGGCCGCAGTTTTTTTACTATGTTATAATAAGGATATTAATTGCAGAAGGGAAGGGCAGTGTATGGATTTAGAAGAATGTCGCCGGGAAATCGACGTATTGGACCGGGACTTGACGAAAATATTGGAACGGCGCATGCAGGTCGTCGCCGAAGTCGCCGCCTATAAGAAGGAACATCATATGGAAATCTACGACCCCCGTCGGGAACGGCAGGTCCTGGATAAAATCGCCAATTTGACGGTCCAGAAGGAATTGTCGCCGTATCTGCGGCGTATTTATCAGTGCATCATGGACGAAAGCAAGAAATACGAACGGGAGCATATGGGGCTGTGAAGATGGAACATGTAGTACGAGGCATTGCGGAACGCCTCTTATTTGAAGCGCCCGACTCGGATTACCGCGTCTTCCGCCTTCATGACGAAGCCGACGACGCGACGTATACCGTCACCGGCCATGGGACGAAACCTCTTGTCGGCGACCGCCTGGAAATCAAGGGCCACTGGGTCCAGCATAAGCGCTATGGCCGCCAGTTCGCCGCCGACGGCTGGAGCCGCATCATCCCTGAATCGGTCGACGGCATCGAACGCTTCCTGGGAAGCGGTGCCGTCAAGGGACTGGGGCCGGCCCTGGCCCACCGCGTCGTCGCGGCCTTTGGCAAGGACACGATGAAGATATTGGAAAGGGACCCGCAGCGGCTCCTGGAAGTCGAAGGCATTGGCCCGAAGAAACTGGCCGTCATTACGGAGTCATTCTACGAAGAGAAACAGGTCAACGACATCGCCTACGACCTGGAACAGCATGGCGTCGCCGGGCGCTACGCCGGCAGGCTCTTGCAGAAATACGGTGACGACGTCCACTATGTCCTGACGGAAGAACCGTACCGCATGATCGCCGAAATCGACGGCATCGGTTTCAAGACGGCCGACCAGATGGCCCTGGCCTATGGCATGGACCGGCAGGACCCGCAGCGCCTCAGCGCCGGCCTGACCTATGTCTTGCAGACCATGACCCAGAACGGCCACGTCTGCATACCCGATGCGGAATTGGTCCGCCGGGCGGCTTTCATCTTACAGGCCGATGCCCTGGGGCTGCACGATATCCTGAAGGAAGCTATCGAAGTGGGCCAGCTCTGTACGGCCGATTTCCAGGGGACCGTCTATGTCTATACGCCGGAAGCCTATGAAGAAGAAAATTATATTGCCCGGCGCATCCAGGACATGGCAGCCATGAAGCCCCTGCCCATGAAGACCCATGTCCAGCTCTTCCTCGACCGCTGGCAGGATTCGTGCCACTTTGAACTGGCCGATAAGCAGCGCGAAGCCGTCGAAAAATCGCTGGGATCGGGCATGACGGTCATTACCGGCGGTCCCGGGACGGGCAAGACGACTGTCGTCCAGACCATCATCCGCCTGGCCGAACAGGAAGGGCTGCGTATCCTCCTCTGTGCGCCGACCGGGCGGGCTGCCAAGCGCCTGGCCGAAACGACGCAGCGCAAGGCCAAGACCATTCACCGCCTGCTCATCCCCGACGGTCGTCAGGGACGGATTCAGGTCTTTGAATACAACGAAACCAAGCTGCTGCCGGCCGACTTGGTCATCGTCGATGAAGTCTCTATGCTCGACATGGAAATGATGTACCATCTCCTCAGTGCCTTGAAACCGCAGTGCCGCTGTATCCTCGTCGGCGACGCCGATCAGCTGCCGTCGGTCGGGGCCGGTGCCGTCCTGCATGATATCATCGCCTCGGGACAGGTCCCGGTCGTCCGCCTGGATACGATTTTCCGTCAGCAAGAAGGCGGGCGTATCGTGACCAATGCCCACCTCATCAACAGCGGCCGTCTGCCCGTCGTCAATGAAGACCCGGAATTTCGCTTCGTTGAAATCGAAGACGAAGCCCAGGGGGCCGAGAAGATAAGCGCCCTCTATAACAGCGAGCTCCTGGAAACGGGGGATAAGTTCGCCGTTCAGGTCCTGTCGCCGATGTACAAGAACCCTTGCGGCGTCGACAACCTCAATCAGCTCATCCAGGGGCGGTTCAACCCGCCGGCTGAAGGAAAAGGCGAGCTGAAGGGGAAGAACGTGATTTTCCGTGTCGGAGACAAGGTCATGCAGAAGCACAATGACTATGAAAAAGGCGTCTTCAACGGTGATATAGGGGAAATCTTTGCCATCCAGAAGGATATGGTCTATGTCCGCTATCCCGAACAGGACGTCAAGTACGAAGGGCAGGAAGTCGATGAGATTACCCTGGCCTATGCCATTACCGTCCACAAGAGCCAGGGCAGCGAATACCACACGGTCATCATGGTCCTGGTCAACAGCCATGCCATCATGCTCCAGCGTAATCTCTTTTATACGGCCGTCACCCGGGCCAAGCGGAAAGTCATCCTCGTCGGCAGCAAGCGGGCTGTCCAGACTGCCGTCCAGAACCAGCGCACGAGCCGCCGCTTCACGCTGCTCATCCCGCGCCTGCAAGGAGAGCTCATCGTCTAGGGAGGGAAGACTATGTCCCTGATTACACACCTTTTCAATCTCTTATACCCGCCGCGGTGTCCGGCCTGCGGGGCCCTGGTAGCCCGCGACGGCGACTGGTGCCCGTCCTGCCTGACCGCTGTCTGGCATCCCCGGCGCATCAACAAGCCGGCGGCAGTGAGGCACCTCGCCGCTTGTTACTGCCTGGCCGATTACCGCGGCGCCATGCGCCACATCCTGCACGACATCAAATATAACGGCAAACAAGGGAAGTGCCGGGCCTGCAGGGTATTGCTCGACCGCTTTCCCTGGCCGGAACGGTTCGACCGCATCGACCGGGTCGTACCCGTCCCGCTGGCACCGGAAAAATTGCAGCGCCGCGGTTTCAACCAGGCCGAAGCCCTCTTTCGCGACTGGGCTTCGGTCCGCTGGGATTGGTGCGACGCCTTGCAGCGCCTGCGGCCGACGAAAGTCCAGTGGCAGCTCTGCCGGGACGAGCGGAAGGAGAATGTCCACGACGCCTTTGCCGTCAAAGAAACCGTCCCCGTCCAGGGAAAACACATCCTCCTCGTCGACGACATCTTCACGACCGGCGCGACCTTAGAAGCCTGTGCCCAGGCGCTGACAAAAAAAGGCGCCACCAGCGTGACAGGACTCGTCATCGCCAGCGGCGCACCGTAAAATGAACGCAGTTCGCAGACGGCCGGCTGCAGGTCGCCGCGGTCCTGCAGACTGCAAAAAAAATACGGCAATAGCCTTGTGCGTAGGGGCCGCCCAGAGGGCCAATGTCAAAAAGGTATTCACGTGGTGCAAATTGTAGCCTCCGCTCGCGGATTGTTCGCCCGTTGTTATCGTATCGGGAGTATGTTATACTACAGTTATCTGCCGTATAGGAAATTTAGAAAATAGACCCGTAGAAGATAGCTGCTATAGCTAAAAAAACGTTGACAAACTATTTCATTTCTTGTATAATATTTTTTGTTGGCGGGGCATAGCGCAGTTTGGTAGCGCACCTGGCTTGGGACCAGGGGGTCGCAGGTTCAAATCCTGCTGCTCCGACCATTACCGACGAATGCGGGTGTAGCTCAGTGGTAGAGCGCCAGCCTTCCAAGCTGGTTATGTGGGTTCGATTCCCATCACCCGCTCCATTTTTTGAGACTCAGTAGCTCAGCTGGATAGAGCAACAGCCTTCTAAGCTGTGGGTCTAGGGTTCGAATCCCTACTGGGTCACCACTTACTTGCGCCTATAGCTCAGGGGATAGAGCACCGGTCTCCGGAACCGGGTGCGAAGGTTCGAATCCTTCTAGGCGCACCAAAAGATAGTTAAAGACGCTGTCACATGATGACAGCGTCTTTTTTTGACTTTTAACTGTAGTGGCCGAATGAAAATAAATTCTAGTGTAAAGAAATTGCAAGGTGATAATGTGTTTGTTTACAGTAAAAATTCTTCAGGAACACATAAAATTTATACAGCGCAAGAGGCCGAACAGGAAGGATATCATTTGTGTAAGTTGTGTCAGCGTCATCAGCTGAAAAAACTGCAAATGCGTAGTATCCCCCAGATTTATGCTCAAGAAAAAGAAGTGGCGCAACGGTTATACCAGAGGAAAGAAAAAGAAGCACCCGGAAAATGAAAGACAAATGAGGTATGAGACAAAGCATATGCTCGATTTGATTGACTCCATGAAGAATAAAAATGAGGGGTGGAAATGAAACATGCCAGCGTGTTTTCAGGCCTTTGTCAAGGCATCAATGAACTGGCGGGCTATGCTGGACAGGTAGCGGTGTTTTGGGGTGATGACGGCTAATTGGGTGCGCAGGCGCGGTTCGTCGATGGCTTTTGTCTTGAGCTGGGGCCGACTGGCCGGTGAGATGGCCGATGCCGGGACGACGGCGTAGCCCAGGCCGGTTTCGGCCCAGAGCAGGGTCGTCCGGGCGTCGTCGTTGCGGCAGAGGAGGTTCGGTGTGAGGTTGTGGGCTTCGCAGACGTCATGGAAGAGCTGGTCGAAGCGGCGGTAGAGGATGAGCGGCAGGCCCTGCAGTTGTTCTATGGTCATCGACGGCTGGCCCGGATTGGGGTCGGCCAGGGACTCGGTATAGGCCAGGACCATCGGTTCTTTCGGCAGCAGAGTGCAGTCGAAGGCGTCCTGCTTAAAGGGCGTGCGGACGATGCCGATTTCGATGAGGCCCTTGCGCAGCATGTCCAGGACGCGGAAGGTGTTGCCGTCGTAGATTTCGAAGCGGATTCCGCGATGGTCGTCGTGGAACTGGCGGAGGGCTGGCTGGAGGATGACGCTGCCCGATGACGATACAGTCCCGATGGACAAGGTGCCGCGCAGGCCGTTCTTGAAATCGGCGATTTCCCGGCGCGTCGAGTCGGTGAGGGTGACGATCTGCCGGGCCCGGCGGTAGAGGATTTCGCCGGCGTCGGTCAAGGTGACGCTGCGCGGCTCCCGCTGCAGGAGCTGGACGCCCAGTTCTTCTTCCAGGGCCTTCATCTGCTGGCTCAGCGGCGGCTGGGCCATGTGAAGGCGCCGGGCGGCGGCTGTGATCTGGCCTTCTTCGGCGATGACCATGAAATAAGTGAGTTGACGGATATCCATACCCATGCCTCCTTGACATATGATTTACATATATTATATCAATTGTACAAATATTTTCAATATAGTAAAAGACGTGTTATACTAAGACCATAGAAAAGATACCTATCCGGAAAGGAATGATACACGATGAACGAAATTGTGACACCGAAACGGGATGCCCATTTCTTTTGGACCCTGTTCAAATCGACCTTTTTAATCAGTGCCTTCACCGTCGGCGGAGGCTTCGTCATTATTCCCCTGCTGAAAGGGAAATACGTCGATGAATACCATTGGATCAACGACAAGGATACCCTCGACATGGTAGCCATTGCCCAGTCCATGCCAGGCGTCATCGCCGTCAACAGTGCCGTCATCCTGGGCTATCGCATGGCTGGGGTCCTGGGGACGCTGGTTGCTATGGTGGCTACGGTGCTGCCCTGTCTGATTACGCTGTCGATCATTTCATACTGCTATGATTTCTTTATCCAGAACTTATATATCAAGATGATCCTCCGCGGCATGCAGTGCGGGGCGACGGCGCTCATCGTCAACGTCGGCATCGACCTCCTCATCAAGCAGGGCAAGAAGAGATTGCTCCTGCCCCTGGCCATCATCGTGGCGACATTCATTGCCAACTTGTGCTTCGATGTCAATATCATGGCGCTCATCATCATTGACGGCATCATCGGCTTCGCCTTCATGCGCGATAAGAAGTACGACTAAGGGGAGGGACTTATTATGATATATGCATTACTTTTTTGGGAATTCTGTAAAGTCGGGGCCTTCTGCGTCGGCGGCGGTTATGCTTCCATGCCGCTGATCCAGGCCAGTGTCGTCGATACCTTCCATTGGCTCTCTATGAGCGAATTTGTCGATATATTCACCATTTCTCAGATGACTCCGGGACCGATCGGCATCAATGCCGCTACCTTTGTCGGCACCAAGATCGCCGGGCTGGGCGGGGCTGTTGCAGCCACCCTGGGCTTCGTCACGCCGTCGTTCTTCTTGGGAATTATTTTAGCACGCGTCTTCCTCAAGTATGGCGACATCGGTCCAATCCGGGGCATCCTCAATGGCCTGCGGCCGGCAGTGGTCGCCCTCATCTGTGTCGCCAGCCTGAGCTTCATCCTCCTGGCCCTGTGGAATACGGAAACCCTGCCCGACGACTGGTCGGCCTTCAGTCTCGGCGGCCTGGCCATACTCATCCTGGCCATTGCAGCCACGCGCCGCAAAATCGGCGTCATCAAGGTCCTCATCGGGTCTGGCGTCTTAGGCCTGGTCTTAGGCATAGCCGGCCTCATCTAACTTCGGTATATTGGGAATCCAGGCTCTGGAGGAAGCGGCTCGGCGCATAGCGCTGATTGCCGTTCCCTTCGTGCCAGCTCAGATACAGCCTCTTTTTGGCCCGCGTAATGGCGACATAAAAGAGGCGTTTTTCTTCTTCTATATTCCCTTTCTTTACGGACCAGAAGGTCGGGAAGACCCGGTCTTCCAGATGGGCCAGGAAGACGTAATCGAATTCCAGGCCCTTGGCCTGATGGATGGTGATGATGGGGATTTTCGGGTCCTTGGCCAGCATGCTGTCCAGTTCGCTGTTGGACAGGGCGGTCAGCTTGAGAAATTCTGCCAGGGCGTCGCGCGGGTCCTGGCCCAGGTCGTCTGTTTCTTTGGCGATGCGGTAGAGCTTGCGGACGTTTTCCAGCCTGTCGATGTACTGGGCCGCATCGCTGGGGTCGCGATGGCTTTCGTACCAGGCCTTGACGCCGCCTTCGTTCATGACGGCGGCGATGAGGTCTATGGGCCGGTCCTGATAGGACTGTCGGCGGAAACGGGCTATGTCACGGCTGAACGGGGCGAAGAGAGGCAGGTAGATGGCCAGGGACGAACGGCGGGCCGTCATAGCCGGGCGGATCTGTTTCGTTACGGCATAGCATAGGAGGCCGGCCGTGGCCAGGATGTCGTCGAAGGCGTCGTGCGATGGCTGATGGTCGATGGGGAAGGTTTCACTGAGCGTGGCCAGTTTGTGGTTGATGAGGTTGGGATAGAAGCGGCGGTAGATGTCCAGCGTGTCGTAATAGGGGAAATCGCCGCTTTCGCCCATGCCTAGGCGCTGGAGCTCGCTGTGCAGGATGGACAGGTCATACGTGACGTTGTGGCCGACGATGACGGCGTCTTTGGCAAAGTCCAGGAAGGCCGTCAGAGCCTGGCGCGGTTCCATCCCCTGGGCCTCCAGGGTTTCGTCGCTGATGTGGTGGACGTAGAAGGAAGCCCCGACAGGCCGGCTGGCACGGACATAGGTGTTGAAGGTGTCTGTAACCTGGCCGGCGGCATCGAGGCGGACGGCGGCAATCTGGATGATTTCATCCCTCGTCGTGTCGGTGCCGGTGCTTTCGACGTCGAAGACGACGATCCGGCCTTCATCCAGGGCTGATAGCAGGAGCCCGTAAGGGTCGCCCGTTTCCTGGGAAATGGGGTCGATGAAGTCGCAGAGCCGAAGGCCCAGGCGGCGGTAGGATTCGCTTTCGATGGTCTCTACGGTTCGCCGGCCGATGCGGGGGACGAAGCGCAATAAAATCCGCTTCAGGCTCAGGTTATCGTGCTTGTTTAGGAGCAGCCTCAGGTAGGCCAGGACGTCTTTACATTCCTGGCGCTTGAACAGGTGGAACTGGTCGATACAGGTCACGGGCAGCTGGTCTTCCGGCGGATAGTGCTGGTTGTGGGCGTTGATGCCCGTCCAGAGCTGCTGGGCCTGGCGGTTGCCACGGACGAGGACGCAGGCTTTCAGTCGTTCCTGCTGTGGCAGGCGCATCAGTTCCTGGGAGATCCAGCGGCTTTCGCCGATGAAGTTGTTTGCCTTATGGACGACGATGGGGTCACCGGGAACGGCGGCTGCGGCCTGGCCGGGCTGGGGATAGATGTGGTGGACCGTCACTTGGCCGAAGAGACGGTTCAGGCAGCCTTCGGCAGCTTTCAAGAGGAGCTGCGTAGCCCGGTAGTTGGTCGTAAAGGTGATTTCCCGGGGATGATAGGTCTTGCGGAATTGTTCCAGGATGTATTCCGGATAGGAGCCGCGCCATTCGTAAATGGTCTGGAAGTAATCGCCGCAGAGGAGGACGTTGCGGCCGGGGAAGAGGCGGCTGATGACGGCGTATTCGACTTCGCTCGTGTCCTGCATTTCATCGACGGCGATGAAGCGGAACCGGTCCCGCCAGCGCTGGCAGCAGGCTTCGTCTGTGAGGAAGTCATAGGCGCCGGTGATGAGGTCCGTGAAATCGACGGCGTGGTTGTCGGCCAGGATGGCATCGTATTGCCGGACGAGGTCGTCGCCGTGGTCATGGAGCCAGGCCTGGAGGGGTTCTTTCGGCGCCGTGAAATCGTGGAGGTCCGGGAGGACGCGCTGTTTCTTGGCAAATTCGATATAGTTCTGCAGGGCCTGGGTGTCATTGCCCGGTGCCGACGCCGCCGCCGGGAGGTTGTCGATGAGCTGCCAGCAGTCTTCGTCATCGTAGAGGAGAAAATCATTATAACAGTCGCTCTGGCGCTTTGTTTCCTCTTTGATGAGGCTGTAACAGAAACTGTGGATCGTCTTGACGACGACGTCCAGGCCCTTTTCGTGGGCCGTAGCGACGATGCGTTCCTTCAGCTCCTTGCAGGCCCGGTTGGTGAAGGTCAGACAGAGTATCTGCGCGCCTTCAGCGGCCTTCGTTTCCAGGATATGGGCGACCCGGCAGGCCAGGACACGGGTCTTGCCCGTGCCGGCCGGGGCGTTGAGCAGGATGGGCTGCGACAGGTCGCGGACGACTTGCTGCTGCTGGTCATTTAATTCCATAATCTATCCCTCCGTGTGGGTAATCTCCTCCCATTGTACCATAGTCGGCGTTATCCGTGTACAAACTGTGAGGGAACGGGCAAATTTCATTGACAGCCTCGTAGGTTTTTGATAGAATCAAAGTGTGTTTGATAATCTTTCAATCAATAAGGAGATGCACTATGACAAGACGTTTATGGACAGGTTCTTTGCCGTTTGTAAACAGTCTCCGTGTGTCTAACTGAAAACCCAAAGGTGATACTGCGTCACTTTTGGGTTTTGTTTTTCTAAGGAGGGGTCTCTGTTGAAGGTCGGTTTGATCATGGGAAGCGATTCTGATTTTCCCGTTATGAAAAAAGCGATTGCTATTTTTAAAGAATTTGGTGTTGAATATGAAGTCTTGTTAGCGTCGGCCCACCGCACGCCGGCCGCTGTCCGGGAATTCGTTTCGACAGCCGAAGAACGGGGCATCAGTGCCTTTGTCGTCGGTGCCGGCATGGCCGCTCATCTGCCCGGTGTCGTCGCCAGCTATACGACGCTGCCCGTCATCGGTGTCCCCTTGGAAAGCGGCAGCCTCCAGGGCATGGATGCGCTGCTGGCCATCGTCCAGATGCCGTCGGGCATTCCCGTTGCCACCGTCGCCATCAACGGTGCCAAGAACGGAGCGCTCCTGGCTGTACAGATCGGCGCTGCCAGCGATGCCGGATTAGCTAAGAAATACAAGGCATACCGCGAAAACATGGCTAAAGAAGTCATGGAAAAGAACCAGAAATTGCAAGAAACCGTAAAGTCCCTCTAAGGGCATGTACAGACTATTTTTCGTTATAACAGGAGGTTTAATTCATGTTTTACGATCCGATTTGGGATAAGCAGCATGAAGAATGTGGTGTCTTAGGTATTTACGATAAACACCTCGATATTCCCCGCTATATCTACTGGGGGTTGTTCGCATTACAGCATCGTGGCCAGGAAAGCGGCGGCATCGCCCTGACTGACGGCCAGGATATCCATACGTTCCGCGGCATGGGCCTCATCAGCACGGTCTTCGCCAACGGCGTACCTGACGAAGAAGGCGGCCCTGTCGGTATCGGCCACGTCCGCTATTCGACGACAGGCTCCAATAATCCCCGCAACATCCAGCCCCTGGCCGTATACACGCCCATGGGACAGCTGGCCCTGGCGCACAACGGCAACCTGACCAATACGCGGGTTCTGCGGGAAGAACTGGACCGCGGCGGCGCGACGTTCCAGACGACCATGGACAGTGAAATCATCGTCAACCTCATCAGCCGCAGCCAGAAAGACACCATCGAAGAACGCATCATGGAAAGCATGAACCGCATCCAGGGGGCGTACTCGCTGGTGCTCATGACGAAAGATACGCTCTACGGCGTCCGCGACCCCTACGGTTTCCGCCCGCTCTGCATCGGCCGTACCGATGAAGGCGGCTGGGTCCTGGCTTCGGAAACGTGTGCCCTCGACGCCATCGGTGCCAAGTTTGTCCGCGACGTACAGCCTGGCGAATTTGTCCAGATCAACGAAAAAGGCGTCAAATCGTCGATTTTTGCCAAGGCACCGCGCAAGCAGGTCTGTTCCTTCGAATACATTTACTTCGCCCGTCCGGACAGTGTCATCGACGGCCAGGATGTCTATCAGGCTCGCCTGAACATGGGCCGGGAAATGTGGAACGAAACGCAGTATGATGCGGATATCGTCATTTCCGTCCCGGACAGTGGCAACACGGCGGCCATCGGCTATGCCCAGGCTTCGGGCATCCCCTTCAAGCACGGCCTCATCAAGAACCGCTACATGGGCCGTACCTTCATCAAGCCGAACCAGAAACAGCGTGAACTGGCAGTCCGCATGAAATTGAACGTCGTCAAGTCCGTCGTCAAGGGCAAGCGCATCGTCATGGTCGACGACTCCATCGTCCGCGGCACGACGAGCGGCATCATCTGCAAGCTCCTGCGCGAAGCCGGCGCCAAGGAAGTCTACATGTGCGTATCGGCACCGCCTATCAAATACCCCTGCTTCTACGGTATCGACACGTCGGTCCGCAAGGAACTCATCGCTTCGACGTTCAGTGTCGAACAGATCCAGAAGTACATCGGCGTCGACAAACTCCATTTCATTTCCATCGATGGCCTCAACCGGGCTGTCGAACATATCCCCAAGGAAGATATGTGCTTAGCTTGCTTCAACAACGACTATCCTACGGAAACTCCGCAGGCCAATGAGGAAGGAGAAAAATATGCTCTCGAACACAAATAAAGGATTGACTTATGCTGATGCCGGTGTCGACATCGATGCTGGCAACAAAGCCGTAGAATTGATGAAAGATTCGGTCAAAGCCACGTACCGTCCGGAAGTCCTCGGCGACCTCGGCGGCTTCGGCGGCCTCTTTTCCTTGATGAACAGCGACATCAAGAAACCCATCCTGGTCAGCGGTACCGATGGTGTCGGTACGAAATTGCGCCTGGCCATCATGATGGGCAAGCACGATACAGTCGGCCAGGACTGCGTCGCTATGTCCATCAATGATGTCCTCGTCCAGGGGGCAGAACCGCTCTTTTTCCTGGACTACATTGCTGTCGGCAAGCTCGACCCGGTACAGGTTGCAACTATTGTCAAAGGCGTTGCTAATGCCTGCCAGGAATCGGGCTGCGCCCTCCTCGGCGGCGAAACGGCTGAAATGGCCGGCTTTTATGCCAAAGACGACTATGACCTGGCTGGCTTCGGCGTCGGTATCGTCGACCGCGACAAGGTCATTACCGGCGAAAATATTAAAGCCGGCGACGTCCTCATCGGTCTGCCGTCGACAGGGGTCCACTCCAATGGTTTCTCCTTGGTCCGCAAGATTGTCCTGGAACGGCAGAACATGAAGCTCGACCAGTACATCGACGAACTGGGTATGACTATCGGCGAATGCCTGCTCACGCCGACCCGCCTCTATCCGCGTCCGTGCCTGCCGATCATCAAGAACTTCACTGTCAAGGGCATGGTCCATATCACCGGCGGCGGTTTCTATGAAAACATCCCCCGCGTCCTGCCGCAAGGCGTCGGCGTCGATATCGACGTCACCTCGTGGCCGCAGCTGCCGATTTTCGGACTTCTCCAGAAATGGGGTAACGTCGATGCCAAGGAAATGTACCGTACCTTCAACATGGGTATCGGCATGATCATGATCGTCGATGAAAAAGACGCAGATGCCGTCCTCAAGAACCTGGCCGACCGCGATGAAAAGGCTTATGTCATCGGCAAAGTCGTCGATTCCGACGTACCCGTAACCTTGCGGGGAGGCGTGTTCCATGACTAAGAAGAACATGGTCATTTTCGCATCGGGCCGTGGCTCTAATGCCATTGCCCTCCACGATGCCGTCGAAGCCGGCACGATCAACGCCGACATCAAGGCCTTGGTCTGCGATATCCCAGGCGCACCGGTCATGGATCGGGCCAAGGAATGGGGCGTACCGGTCATCTTGGCCGACCGTAAATCTTTTGACTCGAAAGCTGCCTTTGAAAAATACATCCTCGATGCCATCGAACCGTACAAGGCCGACGTCATCTGTTTGGCTGGCTTCATGCGCCTCTTGAGCGGTGACTTCATTTCCCATTATGAACACAAGATGCTCAACATCCATCCGGCCCTGCTGCCGTCGTTCCGCGGTCTCCACGCCCAGCGCCAGGCCGTCGAAGCCGGTGTCAAGATTGCTGGCTGCACGGTCCATTTCGTCGTACCCGACATGGATGCCGGCCCAATCATCTTGCAGTCGGCTGTACCGGTCTACGAAGACGATACGGAAGACACGCTGGCAGCCCGGATCCTTACCAAGGAACATCCGACCTATGTCAGAGCGGCAGCGCTCTTTTGCGATGATAAATTGACCATTGACGGTAACGTCGTCAAAGGGACTCAGGAATAGGAAGAGGAGGAATTTTCCATGAAAGTAAAACGCGCACTCATTAGTGTATCTGATAAAACGGGCGTCGTCGAATTGGGCAAAGCCCTGGCAGACCTCGGCATTGAAATCATCTCCACAGGCGGTACGATGCGTACCTTGAAAGAAGCTGGCGTACCGGTCATCGCCGTTCAGGACGTCACGGGCTTCCCGGAAATGATGGACGGCCGCGTCAAGACGCTGAATCCGAAAATCCACGGCGCTATCCTGGCAGTCCGCGACAATCCGGAACACGTCAAAGCCATGAAAGAACACGGCATCAAACCGATCGACCTGGTCGTCGTCAACCTCTATCCGTTCCAGCAGACCATTGCCAAACCGGACGTCACCTTGGCTGAAGCCATTGAAAACATCGACATCGGTGGCCCCTGCATGGTCCGCGCTTCGGCGAAGAACAACAAATACGTCGCCATCGTCACCAATCCGGATAAATACGGCGAAATCATTTCCATTCTCCAGAAGGACGGCGAATTCTCTGATCAGTACCGCCTGGAACTGGCTCAGGAAGCTTTCCACCACACCGCTGTCTATGATACGGCTATTGCCGCATACTTAGCGGAACAGGTTCAGAAGGGGGCTGCGAAATAATGAAGGTAGCAGTCATCGGCGGCGGCGGCCGCGAACATACCCTGGCCTGGAAATTGGCCCAGAGCCCGAGCGTCGATAAGCTCTACGCCATTCCCGGCAGTGCCGCTATGAGTGAAGTCGCCCAGTGTGTCGATATCGCCTTGTCTGATTTGGACGCCATCACGGATTATGCCCAAAAAGAAGGCATCGACATGCTCGTCGTCGGCCCGGAAGTGCCCTTGACCGAAGGCCTTGCCGACCTGGCCCAGGCTAAAGGCCTGGCTGTCTTTGGCCCGAACAAGGCTGCGGCTCAGATGGAAGGGTCGAAAGTCTTCGCCAAGAACCTCATGAAGAAATACCACGTTCCGACGGCAGCTTATGCGTCCTTTACGGATGGTGCCGCTGCTAAGGCCTATATTAAAGAACAAGGCGCACCAATCGTCGTCAAAGCCGATGGCTTGGCTGCCGGCAAAGGTGTCGTCGTCGCCCAGACGGAAGACGAAGCTATTGAAGCGGTCAACGCCATGATGGAAGACCATATCTTCGGTGCTTCTGGCGGCCGTATCGTCATTGAAGAATGTATGGTCGGCGAAGAAGCGAGCCTCCTGGCTTTTGTCGACGGTAAGACCATTGTACCCATGATTTCAGCTCAGGACCATAAGCGTATCTTCGATAACGACGAAGGCCCCAACACGGGCGGCATGGGAGCGTATGCTCCGGCACCGGTTGTCACACCGGAAATCCGCAAGGAAGTCGAAGAAAAGATCTTGAAACCTGTCGTCGCCGGCCTCAAACAGGAAGGCATCATCTATCAGGGCTGCCTTTACGCCGGTCTCATGATCACGGCCGATGGCCCGAAAGTTGTCGAATTCAACTGCCGCTTCGGCGATCCTGAAACGCAGGCCGTCTTGCCGCTCCTCGACGGCGACTTGGCCCAAATCATGTATGCCTGCGCCAAAGGTACGCTGACTGCGGACATGGTCCATTGGAAAGACGCTGCAGCCTGCTGCGTCATCATGGCCTCTGCCGGCTATCCGGCATCGTCTCATAAAGGCGATGTCATCAGCGGGCTCGATGCTGTCGATAAAGAAGACGTCATGGTCTTCCATTCCGGTACGGCTAAGAAAGACGGCCAATACGTCACCAACGGCGGCCGCGTCCTCGGCGTCACGGCAGTAGCCCCGGACCTCAAGAGCGCTATCGAAAAGGCTTATGCCAATGTCAAACGCATCCATTTCGACGGCCAGCAAGTCCGCAGCGATATCGGCGCTAAAGGATTGAAACACTTGAAATAACGTGATTCCAATATCAAACTCAAAAAAGGCTGTCGTAGACAGCCTTTTTTACTACCACACGAAAGGAAGGTCCTTATGACACAGTTTATTACGCCTGTTGAAGCGGCCCGTCTCGTTGGCGATAATATGACCTTGGCTGTCAGCGGCCATGCCGGTTTCGGGACGCCAGACGGCTTATTCAAGGCCCTCCACGACCGCTATGGTGAAGAAGGCCATCCCCGCAACGTGACCTTGGTCAAGATTGCCGGTACTGGCGACGGCGGCCAGCGCGGCGGTGACCGCTTGGCCCCTGACGGCCTCATCGGGACGATCATTACCAGTCATTTCGGCATGGAAAAGAAGCTGGCCGATAAAGTTGCAGCTAACCAATGCCTGGCCTATGTCGTACCGGCAGGGACGATACTGGCCTTGTATCGGGCCATCGCTGCCGGTCATAAAGGTGTCTGGACCGACATTGGCCTGCATACCTTGGCTGACCCGCGTCTGGACGGCAGCAAGGCCAATGAAAAGACCGTCCGCGAAGGGAAAGACATCGTCCGCCTGATGAACATCGATGGCAGCGAATACCTGTATTATCCGGCTTTTCCCATACAGGTCTGCTTTATCCGCGGTTCTCTGGCTGACGAAGACGGCAACATTTCCCTCCAGCGCGAAGCCATGATCGGTGAACAGCTGGAAGTGGCTGAAGCGACGCATAATTCCGGCGGTATCGTCGTCGTCCAGGTCGAAGACGTCGTGCCTCGCGGCAGCCTCGATTCGCGTCTCGTGAAAATCCACCATTTTCTCGTCGACTACGTCGTCGTGCCGCGGCCGAAGTATCACGTCCAGAGCTTTTCGACTCACGGCTACCGGCCGGAATTGAGCGGTGAAGGGCGCAAGGCCATCCAGTCCCTGCCGCCGTATCCCCTGGATAATCGCAAAATCTGTGCCCGCCGGGCAGCTATGGAATTGAAAAAAGGGGATGTCATGAATTTAGGTATTGGCATCCCAGAAATCATCGGCTCCGTTGCCGCTGAAGAAGGCTTTGGGCCGAGTCTGACCTTGGCGGCCGATTCAGGAATCATCGGCGGCATTCCCTTGTCGGGCCTCGATATGGGAGCGGCTGTCAATGCTGAGGCAGAACTGAAAATGGCCGATATGTTCGACATCTGTCACGGCGGCGGTCTCGACCTCTGTGCCTTGGGCCTGGCAGAAATCGACGCCATGGGGAATGTCAATGTCTCGAAGTTCCACGGCCGTGTCACCGGACCGGGAGGCTTCATCGATTTAGCCCAGCATACGAAGAAGCTCATCCTCATGGGGACCTTTACGGCCGGCGGCCTGCGCGAGCACTGCGAAAACGGGCAGCTCGTCATCGACAGGGAAGGGAAGTACCAGAAGTTTAAGCGCCATATCGAACAGGTCACCTTTTCCGGAGACTACGCGGCAGCCCACGGCCAGCACGTCCTGGTCGTTACGGAACGGGCCGTCTTCCGCTTGACGCCCCAAGGCCTGATGCTGACAGAAATCGCACCGGGCGTGGACCTGGAACGGGACATCTTGGGACAGATGGAATTCCGCCCGGTCATTGCCAACGACTTGCGCCGCATGGATAGCCGCATTTTCCAGCCCGGCCCTATGAGGATGTCGATGTAGGAGCGACCACGTGGGGCGCCCGCCTGAATCCGCTATGTTTTATATAATTTGATTATATGGGAGGTTGTCATGGAATACCGTATAGAAAAAGATTCGATGGGGGAAATCAAAGTCCCAGCTGATAAACTCTGGGGCGCCCAGACACAGCGTAGTTTCGAGAATTTTAAGATTGGCACGGAAAAAATTCCCGCCGAAATGGTCACGGTCTTTGCTTACCTGAAAAAAGCCGCTGCCTTGACCAACAAGGAATTGGGCGTCGTCGACAGCGACCGGGCCGATGCCATTATCCAGGCCTGCGATGACATCCTGGCCGGCAAGCTCGATGGCAATTTCCCCCTGGCCGTATGGATGACCGGCAGTGGCACGCAGTTCAACATGAACGTCAACGAAGTCGTCGCTAACCGGGCCAAGCAGATTTTGCAATCCCAGGGCAAGGACCTGAACGTCCATCCCAATGACCACGTCAATCATTCTCAGAGCTCGAATGATACCTTCCCGACGGGCCTGCATATGGTCGGCGTCCTGCTCATCGAAGAAAAATTGTTCCCCGCTATGGAAGCCCTCTATCGGGCTCTCCGGGTCAAGCAGGAAGCCTTTAAGGATATCGTCAAAATCGGCCGGACCCATTTGCAGGATGCCACGCCGTTGACGCTGGGCCAGGAATTCAGCGGCTGGGCCCGCATGATTCAGCGCGACCGGGACATGCTGGCCCAGGGCATCGATTTCCTCCGCGACTTGGCTATGGGTGGCACGGCCGTCGGCACGGGCATCAACTGCCCGAAAGGCTATGACGTGCGCTTCGCGGAAATCGTCAGCCAGCTGACGGGGACGACCTTCCATACGGCGCCGAACAAGTTCCAAGCCCTGACCAGTAAAGACGAACTCGTCGTCGTCCACGGTATGCTCAAGGCCTTGGCCTGCGACCTCATGAAGATTGCCAATGACATCCGCTGGCTGTCGTCAGGTCCGCGTTGCGGCATCGGGGAAATCCGCATTCCCGAAAATGAACCGGGCAGCTCCATCATGCCCAGCAAAGTTAACCCGACGCAGTGCGAAGCCGTCACCATGGTCGCCGTCCAGGTCATGGGCAACGATGCCACCTTGGGTATCGCCGCCAGCCAGGGGAACTTCGAACTCAATGTCTTCATGCCGGTCATCGCCTACAACCTGATCCAGTCCATCCGACTGCTCACGGACTGCATGGATTCTTTCCGCAAGCATTGCGTCGTCGGCATCGAACCGAACCGCGAACGGATCACGACCAACCTGTACAATTCGCTCATCCTGGTCACGGGCCTGGTGCCTCTCGTCGGTTATGACAAGGCCTGCACCATTGCCAAACAGGCAGCCAAAGAAGGGCTGACCCTGAAAGAGTCAGCCCTGAAGACGGGGTGGGTCATGGCAGAGCAGTTCGACAAAGCCATGGATCCGGCTAAATTGGCAGGTTTGAAATAAGCCTTACTTATCTTTTTCGATGTTATCTTTCCAGGAGTCGTCGTCTTGCTGCTGAACGGCACTGCGCGTGTAGGCGGCAATGGCGACGAAGTTCTTCTGGACGCCCGTCGAAGTATTGCGATACTTGACGGCATGGTCGGCATCGATACCCAGGTTCTGGGCTTCCGAAGCGGCGTCGATATTGGCGCCGAGGAAAATGAAGTCCCAGCCCTGAGCTTTTTTATCGGAAATCATTTTCTGGATCGTCGCTTTAGAATATTCAGTGCTGGCATTTTCCAGGCCGTCGGTAATGATGACGAAGATGACCTTATGGTCCTTATCGGAAATGCCCGGCGTATCGGATATCTTGGCAATCGTGTTGCCTACGGCATCGAGAAGGGCCGTCGAGCCGCCGACGCGGTAATCCTTAGTCGTCATGTCCGACAGGCTGTTGATGTTGCTGCGGTCCGTCAGGATATCGACTTTGTTGTTGAACAGGACCGTTGTGACCTTGGTGTCGACGTCGAGGTCTTTTTCCTTGGCAATCATGGCATTGTAGCCGCCGATGGTATCGCTTTCCAGGCCATACATGGAGCCGCTCTTATCGAGGACCAGGACCAGATCGAGGTGCTTGATCGTCGACGGCAGGGATTGCGTTTCTGCCTGGCGCGCCTTGTCGGTCATGGACGTCGTGTCGGCCGCTGCGGCGACACTGCAGCAGAGCAGGGCGCTGAGCGTGAGAATGAGTAATTTTTTGAACATAACAGGTTCCTCCTTAAAAAATAGACGAATGACGTTTCTTTTATTGTATCATAAAAGTTGTTACAAAAGAGAGACGGTCCGTTTACAAATCTTTGTCTTTCCCTTATGGCCCGTAATAGCTTAACTATTGACACACCCTTTGTCTGCCAGTATAATAAAATAATAGTTTGAATTAAAACTAATAGGAGGAGTCGTCATGGACGAGGAAGCGTTACATATTTTACTGATGTTAGGATTTCACCGGTCGAACCGGGAAATCGCCCGCCGCATCAAGCGGGAAGGGCTCATGCCCGGTCAACCAAAGATTTTGGAATACTTGTGGTTCCACGATGGCGCCAGCCAGAAGGATATCAGCCGCGAGTGCATCATCGACAAATCGACGGTGACCAGCCTGCTGAAGCGCATGGAAAATCTGGACCTCATCCGCAAGGAAACGCGGCCTGAAGACCAGCGGGGCGTAGCTATTTTCCTGACCGACAAGGGCTGGGACAAAGCCGAGCGGATCCGCCAGGTCATTTACGGCATCGACGAGGAAATGTGGCAGGACATCGAGCCGGAAGCGCGCCAGCAGTTCATGGCGACATTTCAGCGCATCATGGAAAATGAAAAGAAATGGGGCGATTGAATATGCGGCACATGCATCATTTGAAAATCCGTATCAGTGCCTTTAGTGGCAGTATCTTGATGACGGCCTTGGGCATCGACTTGATTACCGTCGCCAGCCTGGGGACGTCACCCATTTCCAGCGTGCCCCTCGTCATCAGCCTCTATACGCAGTGGACCTTCGGCCAGCTGACCTTTGTCCTCAACATGGCCTTCATCGCCTTGCAGATTGTCCTGCTCCGCCGCCAGTTCCGGCCAGCAGAACTATTACAAGTTGCCGTCAACTTCGTCTTCAGCGCAGCCATCGACTTTTTCATGCATGCCATGGCAGGATTACAGGGACTGAGCTGGCCTTTGGCCCTGGCCCTCTTAATCGCCGGTTGTGCTACCCTGGCCTTCGGTATCTGCATCGAAGTGGCATCGCAGGTCCTGATGGTGCCCGGTGACGGGGCCGTCAAAGCCATTGCCCAGACGGGAAAATGGCGGATGGGCTCGACAAAAGTCGTCTTCGATTCGACCATGGTCACCCTGGCCGTTATCTTATCTTTCCTTTATGGAGGCCTGGGGACCCTGACCGGCCTTGGCATCGGTACCCTCATATCGGCCATGCTCGTAGGCCGTTTCGTCAACTTCTTCAATGGCCGAGTCTTCTTCATCGAACGCCTGGCCCGACTGTCCTTGGATGATGAAACCAAGGCGGCCGGAGCCTTGTCCAAAGAAATCCAGCCCTAAATTGGTCAGACACTGTCTGACCAATTCTATAGCTAATTCCTATTTTGGAAACGCGAAATTTGGCACGCATGCGTACCAAATCTTACCTGGATACCAGACTTGTCAGGATTCCTTGCAGAAGTAAAGATTTCAAAATAACGGAGCTGTTACAGAAAGTAGAATTTGCTTCCTGTGACAGCTCCGCTCTATTTTATTAGCTCAAAAGTATCAAACGACCTATCCATTAGCGAAACGTCGATGTATAATTGAATTAGCATGTAACCTATCTGTGATTTTGCATCAAAATGGTATAAACAGCAAAAAAAGATGGGGTAAAATCGATACGGCAGAACGGAGTCATTCAATGGAAATATTCAATAACGCTACTAAGGTCGTAAAAGATGATCTTGTCAAGAAAATACAATCTGGAAGCAAGGTGTCTGTGGCAGCGGCATGTTTTTCTATTTATGCATATCAGGCACTTCAACATGAGCTGGAACATTGTGATGAATTCCGGTTCATTTTTACGTCGCCCACTTTCATTGCAGAAAAAACGCCCAAGGAAAGACGAGAATTCTATATTCCGAGACTGAATCGCGAAAAGGGTCTGTATGGGACGGAATTTGAAGTCCGCCTCCGGAATGAACTGAAACAGAAAGCGGTATCCAAGGAATGTGCAGAATGGATGCGTAAGAAGGCGACATTCCGTTCCAATAAGACCTGGGAAGGCATGAACAATTTTCTCGTCGTAGAAAATCTGGAAGATACTTATACCTATATGCCTGTGAATTCTTTTACGACAGTCGACCTGGGTTGTGAGCGGGGCAATAATATCAGTAACATGGTGACACGCTTTGAAAATCCGGCAAGCAAGGAATTTTTGCATCTTTTTAATACTATTTGGGAGGATAAAGAAAAACTTACCGATGTGACAAGCGAAGTTATCAATATGATTTCTACAGTCTATCAGGAAAATGCGCCGGAACTTATATATTTCATGACGTTGTATCATATTTTCAGTGAATTTCTCGATGATATTTCGGAAGACGTCCTTCCCAATGAAGCTACGGGGTTCAAGAATAGTGTAATATGGAACAAGCTTTATCATTTCCAGAAGGATGCGGCCCTTGGCATTATTAATAAATTGGAACAATACAATGGCTGTATTCTGGCCGACAGCGTAGGGCTGGGAAAGACATTTACTGCACTGGCCGTAATCAAGTATTATGAAGGCCGTAATAAAAATGTGCTCGTCCTCTGCCCGAAAAAACTCTCTGAGAACTGGATGACTTATCGTGGCAATCTGGTGAACAATCCATTGGCAGCAGACCGTTTCCGTTACGATGTGCTCTATCATACAGATCTTTCCCGTAACCGTGGGATGACATCTATTGGTCTTCCCATCGACCGAATCAATTGGGACAATTATGATTTAGTAGTCATTGACGAAAGCCATAACTTCCGGAATGGTAATGGTACCAATACGCATGGTGGTGAAAAAGAAAACCGCTACATGCGCCTTATGAACCGTGTAATCAGGCCGGGAGTCCGCACCAAAGTACTTATGCTCTCTGCTACACCCGTCAATAACCGATTTTATGATTTACGGAACCAGCTGGCCCTTGCCTACGAAGGTAACCCGGAAGAAATCAATGAAAAATTAAAGATACAGTCAGATATCGACATGATTTTCCGCCAGGCTCAACGCGTCTATAATGCATGGTGCAAGCTCCCGGCAAAAGAAAGAACTACGAAAGCTTTGCTTTCCCAATTGGATTTTGACTTCTTTGAAGTTCTGGACTCTGTTACCATTGCCAGGTCCCGTCACCATATACAGACCTATTATGATACAACGGATATCGGAACATTCCCGACAAGAAATAAGCCCATTTCTTTATATCCCAAGCTAACGGATAAGAAAGGGGCAATCAATTATAAGGAAGTCTATGAATGTCTGTCTGATTTGAATCTTACTATTTATACGCCTACGCAGTTCATTTTGCCGAGCAAGCTGTCCAAGTACCTGTCGAAAGAGGAAACGGAGAACTTCCGAAAAGGTCGTGAAACAGGTATCCAGCGTCTCATGAGCATCAACCTCTTAAAACGTATGGAAAGCTCTGTTCATTCTTTCCTGCTGACGGTACAAAGGGTATACCAGTATCTTTATGAAACGAACCAGATTATCGATACCTTCATAAAGAATGGGCAGGGAAATCTAAGCGAAATGGATGATTTGTCTGGAGCAGCCGCAGATTTTGATGAAGACGATCAGAACACGGATTTCTTTTCTGTAGGGAAAAAGATACAAATTGATTTACGCGATATGGATTATATTTCATGGCAGCGTGACATTAAAGCAGATCTGGAAACGCTTTCCCTGCTTATCGGCATGGTGAAAGATATTACTCCGGAATACGATTATAAACTGAATCAACTGATTCGAGTCATTCAGAAAAAGGAAGCGGCTCCCATTAACCCGGGCAACCGGAAAATCCTTGTTTTTACGGCTTTTGCCGACACGGCAGAATACCTTTACGAAAATATAGCGCCTAAAGCCCAAGAGATGGGCCTTCATACGGCACTTGTTACTGGCAGCATTGAAGGCAGGACGACGATTCCTCATTTCAAGGCAGACATGAATCATGTATTGTCCTGCTTCTCTCCCAAATCAAAAGACAGGGATATCCTCTATCCAGCAGATAAGGATAAAAACATTGATATCCTGATTGGCACGGACTGCATTTCCGAAGGCCAGAATCTGCAAGATTGTGATTATTGCATCAATTATGATATTCATTGGAATCCCGTCCGTATCATTCAGCGGTTCGGGCGAATCGACCGTATCGGCAGTCAGAACAAGGTCATTCAGCTGGTGAATTTCTGGCCCGATTTGACGCTGGACGAATATATTAACCTGAAGGCGAGAGTCGAAACAAGGATGAGGATTTCTGTTATGACTTCAACCGGTGACGATGACCTGATCAATCAGGATGAAAAAGGCGATTTAGCCTACCGTAAGGAACAGCTGAAAAAGCTGCAGGAAGAAGTCGTGGACTTGGAAGACATGACAAGTGGTGTCTCTATTACCGATTTAGGACTCAATGACTTCCGCATGGATTTGCTCGCCTATATGAAGGACCATCCAGATATAGAGCATATACCACTTGGCATCCATGCCGTGGCAAAGGGAAGTAAGCCGGGCGTGATATTCGTATTGAAGAATGTAAACCCGAAAATCAACATCAAAAATCAGAACCGGCTGCATCCGTTCTATATGGTATATATTGGCAGTGATGGTGAGATTATTACCCACCACTTGCAGCCAAAAGATACGCTGGACGAAATGCGGCATATAGCTAAAGGGAAGAAGGTTCCCATTCAGAAACTGTGCCATATCTTTAATAAAGAGACGAAAGATGGCCGAAACATGGGAAATGTTTCCAAACTCCTTGAAGTGGCTATCGAATCGATTATTGAAACGAAAGAGGAAGAAGATATTGACAGCTTCTTTTCTTCGGGAGAGACTACGTTTCAGTCCATGGGATTCTCCGGGCTGGATGATTTTGAACTGATTTGTTTTATGGTGGTGAAATGAATGATTGACTTTCCGAAAAGCACGGTTGTTCGCCGGAGACTTCCGAAAGAAGCCTTTTATCAGCATTTATCACTTACGGCAACGCTGAAAGCACGGTTTGTATCTGACGTAGAGCAGATTCAAGTCGAAAACAGTTTGACTCAGCGCAATCTGAATCTGGAAAATAAAAGTGATATAAAGGAAATTTTGCTTTTATCTCTGCATCTTAAAAAGCAGGATTTTGATGGAAAAATCGTGGAGGCTATTGCCAGACAGAATCCTCATAAGCTCATTTTTTTGCTTATGTATGGAGAATGTTGTCAGCTGGCTGCGTATCACCGCAAACTCTATCGCACGGCCTGGATGAAGAAAAATGACCTTTCCCTGGTACTTCAAGGGAATACGTTGGAAGAGATATGGGATAATCTGGTACGGCAAATTGCCATTTCTTCAGAAGAGGTTCGGCAGAGAAAAGAACTACCCATAGATGAACAGTTAAAACGGCAGGATGAGATCAACCGGCTGAAGAAACTGATTCAAAAGGCAGAAGCCGCTGCCTGGAAAGAACAACAGCCGAAAAAGCGATTTGAAATATATACCCAGATGCAAGACTATAAAAAACAATTGGAGGAAATCACTCATGGAAAAGCTTGAAATGCATACGGCTGATTTAGCAAAAGAAAATTACGAAAAACTGGCGGCCTTGTTTCCCAATGCGGTCACAGAAACCGTCGATGAAGAGGGACATGTGGTTCGTGCCATCGATAAAGATGTGCTTATGCAGGAAATCAATACGCAGGTCGTAGATGATGGTCAGGAACGTTATCAGTTTACCTGGCCGGATAAGCGGAAAACCATCATGCTTGCAAATCAGCCCATTGCCAAAACACTGAGACTTGCTCGAGAAAAATCGGTCAGTCGCGATGGTACACAGGGGGGGGGACATCGATAGCGAAAATATCTACATCGAAGGCGATAACCTCGACGCTTTGAAAATCTTGAGGGAAACATATCTGGGAAAAGTGAAGATGATTTATATCGATCCACCGTATAATACGGGAAATGATTTTATCTATGAGGACGATTTTTCCAAAAAGACAGATGACTATGTGGAAAACAGTGGGCAGACTGACGAAGAAGGGAATCGGCTGGTACAGAATACGGAAAGCAACGGCAGATTTCATACGGATTGGCTGAATATGATTTATCCGAGATTGAGGATAGCAAAAGATTTATTGTGCAATGAGGGTGCCATATTTGTAAGTATAGATGAACATGAAATCGATAACTGCTTAAAAATAATGGATGAAGCTTTTGGAAGAAATAATCGTATAGGAGTAATTGTTGTAAAAAGTAATCCAAGAGGTTCTATGTCGATAGGCAAAATAGCGAATCTACATGAATATTTGGCTGTGTATGCGAAAGATATTTATGAAGTGAACATTATTGGACATAAACTAACGGAAAGCATGGAGGATGAATATAAATATGAAGATCAAAATGGAAAATATCGTCTACTAGGATTGAGGATGCGCGGCGGATTCTGGAGAAGAAGTGATAGGCCCAATCTTTATTATCCAATTTTTGTTAATCCATTTGATGGAACAGTATCCCTCCAAAAAAATGACACTTTTTCTGAAGAAGCTTTACCAGTGCAACCATCTACGATGGAGGATGGAACATGGCGATGGTCAGCTGACAAAGTAAAAAAAGAGGCTGCTGTTTTAGTTGCTAGACAAGTGAAACGAAAAGATATTTATTTCTGGGATATTTATCAGAAAGATTACTATAATCGGGAAGGCGGACGAAGGACAAAAGCAAAGTCAATTTGGGAGGCTTCAGAAATAAATTATCAAAATGGTGCTAAAGAAGTAAAAAATCTTCTTGGTTCTAATATCTTTAATTACTCAAAACCTGTGTATTTGATTTCACAAATTATTGAAATGGTTGGCTTTGAAGCTAATGATATTATTATGGATTTCTTTTCTGGATCTGGAACTACTGCCCAGGCTGTTATGAAATTTAATGTTACTGGAGAAAGAAATATATCATTTATTATGGTTCAGCTATCTGAACAAATTGAAGAAAAATCCGATGCCTATAAAGCCGGTTATAAAAATATCTGCGACATTGGAGAAGAACGTATTCGTCGTGCTGGCAAGAAAATCAAGGAAGAAACGGGGGCAGATATCGACTATGGTTTCCGCTGCTTTAAAGTGGATTCTTCCAACATGAAGGATGTCTATTACAAGCCGGCGGACATTAAACAAGCAGAAATGGACCTTTTTGCCGATAATATCAAGGAAGACCGTACGCCAGAAGATTTGCTCATCCAGGTGATGCTTGATCTAGGCGTACTCCTTTCGTCAAAAATCGAGGAGAAGGAAATAGATGGTAAAAAAGTCTTTTCTGTAGAAAACGGCTATCTGATTGCCTGCTTTGATGAAAAGGTTACCGAAGAAGTGGTAACGGCTATTGCCCAACAGCATCCTTTCTATGCGGTATTCCGTGACAGTTCTTTCAGCTCTGACAGTGTGGCTGCAAACTTCGAGCAGATTTTTGATACCTATAGTCCGAAAACGGTAAGGAAGGTGCTGTAATATGGCTGCCATGAAATTTAAATTCACCATACAGGGTTATCAGACGGATGCTGTAAACAGCGTAGTCAAAGTATTCTCTGGCCAGCCTTTTCAGGACAAGGTCAGCTACCGGCGGGATGCTGGCAGCCAGGATGATGATTGTACCTTATTTAACTGGCAACAGTCTGATGAAGACCTTTTCATGGGGTTTGCCAATGCACCAGTCGCACTGAGCGAGACACAGCTTCTTCATAATATCCGGGAAGTCCAAAACGACAACAATATTAAGGAGTCTTCTTCTCTGGCAAAGCATTTAGGCGCCTGTTCTCTGGATGTAGAAATGGAAACAGGGACAGGGAAGACCTATGTCTATATCAAGACGATGTTTGAGCTGAATAAGCGTTACGGCTGGAGTAAATTCATCGTCGTCGTTCCGTCCATTGCGATTCGCGAAGGCGTACAGAAGAGTTTTCAGACCATGCAGGACCACTTCATGGAACAGTATGGCAAGAAAGCCCGCTTCTTTGTTTATACCTCTAAGAATTTGACCGATATCGACAGTTTCAGTTCCAGTGCAGACCTCTCGGTCATGATTATCAATGTACAGGCTTTCAATGCCGGATTTAATAAAGAGAAAAATAAAGAAGGCAGAGGCGGTGATAAGGCGGCTAGAATTATTTTTTCAGCAAGAGATGATTTTGGCTCAAGAAAGCCTATTGATGTAATTGCAGCGAACCGGCCCATTGTGATTCTCGATGAACCTCAGAAGATGGGCGGAAAGAAAACGCAGGAAGCATTGAAAGAATTCCATCCGCTTTTTACGTTGAATTATTCTGCTACGCATAAAGAGCATCATGACCTTGTTTACGTCTTGGATGCCCTGGATGCGTATCGGATGAAGCTGGTCAAAAAGATTGAAGTCAAAGGCTTTGACATCCATAACCTGCGTGGGACAGATGGTTATCTGTATCTTGAAAACATTATCATTTCACCGAAAAAGCCGCCCATGGCCCGACTGGAATTTGAAATCAAATATGATAAATCCATCAAGCGTGAAACCCGTATTGTCGGAGTCGATGATGATTTATATGCTCTTTCCAAAGAGATGGAACAGTATCAAGGCTATCATATCAATGATATTGACCCGATTCGAGGCGTCGTGACCTTTACCAATGGCGCGGAAATCCACACGGGTGAAGCCCTGGGCGATGTCAGCGAAAAGGACATTCGCCGAGTTCAGATTCGGGAAACTATCCGGTCTCATTTCGAGAAGGAAAAGGAATTGTATAACCGCGGTATCAAGACGCTGTCTTTGTTTTTTATCGATAAGGTAGAGAATTATCGGAAGTATGATGAAGAAGGCAATGAAGTCAACTCAGAATATGGACAAATGTTTGAAGAGGAATATATTTCTATTTTGAATGAGTATCTGACACTCTTTAATACACCCTATAATCAGTATCTGAAGCAGATTGATGTCCATGCAACCCATGCAGGATACTTCAGTATTGACAAGAAAGGGCATAAGGTAGATTCTAAAACAAAACGTGGTTCGGATTTCAGTGATGACGAATCCGCTTATGAATTGATTCTAAAGGATAAAGAAAGACTGCTTTCTCTCGATAACCCAGTGCGGTTCATTTTCTCACATTCTGCGCTTCGTGAAGGCTGGGATAATCCCAATGTCTTCCAAATCTGCACCTTAAAGCATGGTGGAGACAGTACGACGAATAAAAGGCAGGAAGTAGGCCGTGGTCTTCGCCTCTGCGTCAATCAGTCTGGTGACAGGATGGATGAACAAGTTCTTGGTTCAGATGTGCAGGGAATCAACAAACTGACCGTCATTGCCAGTGACGGGTATAAAGATTTTGTTTCTTCGCTTCAAAACGACATTAAAGATGACCTGTATGAACGTCCGACCAAAGCTACAGTGGAATATTTCCAAGGCAAGCGGATTAAAATTGGCGACGATGTGGTGACTATTACTAGTGACCAGGCAAATGCGATTTATTTCTATCTTGTCAAGAACTCTTATATAGATGAAGATGGGCATGTAACAGATGCGTATCGTGCTGAGGCAGAAAACAAGACCTTAGCTCCGCTTCCGGACAAGATAAAGAGTATGGCAGCGGGAGTGCATGCACTGGTCCAGAGTATTTTTGATGAACATGCACTGGATGATATGATTGATGACGGTCATCAGACGAAAATTCAGGAAAACGCGTTGAATGATAACTTCTATAAGAAAGAATTCCAGACTCTTTGGCACTACATCAACCATAAGTGGAGCTATACTGTACATTTTGATAGTCAGGAGCTGATTCGAAAAGCCATTCGCCATATTGATGAGAAGCTCTTTGTTTCTCAATTGCAGTATACCGTAACAAAAGGGAAGCAAGGCGACGATTGGTCAGCTGAGACTATAAAATCAGGGAATGGTTTTGTATCAGAAAAAAGCCATACATACGATTTGAAACGAGGCGAAACGAGCCAAGTCAAGTACGATCTTGTTGGCAAAATTGGTGCTGGGACACATCTGACTAGAAAAACGGTTGCTATGATTCTGAAGGGGATTTCTTCTGCGAAATTTGCAATGTACCGACATAATCCGGAAGAATTCATTTCCAAGGTAACGAAACTTATCAATGAAGAAAAGGCCACCATGATTGTCGATGACATTACGTATAACAAGACAGATGGCACCTATGATTCTGAAATCTTTACAGCTGAAAAAAATAAGGATTTTTCTAAGGCGTACCCGGCCAAGAAAAATGTGCAGGACTATGTATTTACTGATGGAACAGCAGAAAAATCTATAGAGCGAAAATTTGCAGAAGACATGGATTTAGACGATAAAGTGGTTGTGTATGCTAAATTGCCGCGCGGCTTCCAGATTCCGACACCTGTCGGAAATTATGCACCGGACTGGGCGATAGCATTTCAGAAGGGAACTGTGAAGCATATTTACTTTGTAGCTGAAACAAAAGGCTCTATGGAAAGTATGGATTTGCGTCCCATTGAACAGGCTAAGATTAAATGCGCCAAGACATTGTTCAATGAAATTTCAACGGATGATGTAGTCTATGGACAAGTAGATTCCTATCAGAATCTGCTAAACATGATGAATGCTATCAGGATGAAATCCTGAACTGGCTGAATTTTGTAAGATGAAAGGAGGCGTAGTATGCATAAGCATATCATTTTGAATAATGGCCTGACCATGCCGATTGTCGGCTTTGGTACGTGGATGTTGAAGGGCGAGGCGGGGAAGCGGGCGGTCCTCGATGCTTTGGCTGTGGGCTACCGCCTCATCGATACGGCCCACATGTACGATAACGAAGCCATGGTCGGCCAGGCCGTGGCCGAGAGCGGTCTGCGCCGGGAGGATATCTTCATTACGACGAAGCTCTGTCAGACCCGGGCCGGCTATGAACTGGCCTGGCAGGGCATTGAAGAATCGCTGGCCCGGTTGCAGACTGACTATATCGATTTGCTGCTCATCCACGAGCCTTATGACGAGGCTTTGGACATGTATCGGGCCTTGACCGAAGCCTACCACAAGGGAATAGTCCGGGCTATCGGTATTTCCAATTTCAATGCCCGGGAGTATCTTGAATTTATCGGAAGTTGTGATGTCATCCCTACCATCAACCAAGTCGAATGCCACGTCTATTACAGACGAAAAGAGCTCCAGCAGACACTTGTGGCACAGGGGACACAAATGCAGGCATGGAGCCCTTTTACAGAAGGGAAAAAAAACATATTCCAGGAACCCGTCCTGCAGGCTGTCGGCCAGAAATATAGTAAAACGAAGGCACAGATTGCCTTGCAGTACCTGGTACAACAGGGCATCGGCGTCATCCCGAAATCATCCCATCGGGACCGGATGGCCAAAAACCTCGATATTTTCGACGTCACCCTGACACCGGACGACATGGCCCGGATTCAGCAGTTGGAAACGGGGAAAACCCTGTTCGGCTGGTATGAGGACTGACCCGAATCAGATATCGAGGGCAGCCCAGTACCCCCAGTAGACGGCATTGGTGATGGTCGATACTTTGGCGGCATCGCCGATGACGCGGACGAAGGGCGCGCTGTCTTGCAAGGCTTCTACGACGTCGGTGCGGGACCGCTGGCCTAAGGCACAGATGACCGTATCGCCAGGGACGAGGACGCGCTTACCCTGCGGATCTTCACAGAGGACGCCTTCCGGCGTGACTTCGAGGCCTTTATACGATGTGTGGACGTGGACGTACTTTTCGATTTGAGCCAGGAGCAGGGGACGATGGCGGATATTGGCATCCGGTGCCAGAGTAGGACGCATTTCGATGAGCTCGACTTCTTTGCCTTCCTGGCCGAGGTGGATGGCACATTCGCAGCCTGCCAGGCCGCCGCCGAAGACGATGACGTGATTCCCGACTTTGGCCTTTTCTTTATAGTATTGGTTCACGATGATGACGTTGTCGCCGTCCAGGCCTTTGATGGGCGGGACGAGGGGGCGGGACCCGGCGGCGATGATCAGGGCCTGCGGTTTTTCTTTAGCTGCGTAAGCCGGCGTTACTTCTGTATTCAGGCGGATTTCGACACCGGCTTGGCGGGCCAGCCGTTCATAGGTCTTTCCCGGTTCGTACATTTCCCGTTTGAAGGGGATGGCCTGTTCGCTCTTCAAGATGTCGCCGACTTCGCTTTCTTTTTCACAGAGGATGACCTGATGGCCGCGGCGGGCTGCCGTATAGGCCGCGTACAAGCCGCCCGGGCCGGCGCCGACGACAAGGACTTTCTTTTTCATGGGTGCCGGCTGGATTTCCGTTCCGTCCAGTTCCCGGCCAATGAGCGGGTTGACCGTACAGCGGCGCGTGGCAGTCGACGCCCGTTCAGCCATGCAGGTGAAACAGCGCAGGCAGTGGACGATGTCTGCGTCCCGGCCTTCCATGATCTTCTGCGGCGTTTCGGGATCGGCCAGCAGCTGCCGGGCCATGTAGACGATGTCGGCTTTTCCCGAAGCGATGATGTCTTCCATCATGGCCGGGTCGGTCAAGCCGCCGATAGTGGCTACGGGCTTGCTGACATGTTTCTTGATTTCAGCAGCCAAATAGACATTGCGGCCGTGGGCTTCGAACATGGAAGGATGGGTGATGCCAAAGGTTTTCTGATACGTACCGGCCGATACATGGATGATATCGGCATAGGCTTCGATGGCCTGGGCAATCTGGATGCCTTCTTCCAAGCCGTATCCGCCTTCCGTAAATTCAGCACCGCTCATGCGAAATTCGATGGGGAAAAAGGGGCCGACCGCGGCGCGGACTGATTGCAGGACTTCGACGGCGAAGCGGACGCGGTTTTCCAGGGAGCCGCCGTAGGAGTCGCTGCGGTGATTGAACAAGAGTGAGAGGAACTGGTTGATGAGCCAGCCATGGCCGCCGTGAATCATGACCATTTCAAAACCGGCGCGTTTGGCCAGGCCCGCAGCATGACCATAAGCTTTCACGATATCGTCGATGAGTTCCTGGGTCAGGGCTTTGACCGGGACGCCGTCAGCCCGTATCCCATCGCTGGGGCCCCACTGGCAGAGCCCGTTCTGACGGCTCTTGTCAGTCATATAGGTCCCGGCGAATTGGCCGGAATGGGATAACTCCAGCGAGGGGATGGCACCATGCCGGCGGATGGAGTCGGCCGTGTAGGTCGCCGCGGCCAGGGAATTGAGAATCGATTCATCCAGGTGGTAGGCGTGGGAACCATCGGTCTGGGGATGGACCATCAATTCGGAAACGGTGACGGCTGCGGCACCGCCTTTGGCGCGCAGTTCGTAAAAGGCCGTCGATTTCGGACCGATACAGCCGTCGTTGGTAATATCCGTACCGCCCATGGGGGCCGAAAAGATACGGTTGCGGAAGGTCGTGCGGCCAATGGTGATGGGGCTGGATACGTGCGGGAATTTTCGAGTCATGAGGAACCTCCTGTAATCAGCGTAATAGCGTTTCTGTATTTCTCCTCTACGGTACCATAAAAAAAGTACTGCCGTCCATCAAAGGAACGACAGCAGGTGTCAACAATTTGTTTCTATGGGTGGTGACGCGAGGTCAGGGCCGCGATGATTTCCTGGAATAAGGAGTCGCCGCGCTTTTCCTTTTTACAGACAAAGAAGATGCGCCACGGCGTCCCTTCGGTAATGGGGACGTAACGGAGCGGCGGCGGGGCGGCATGGATGTTCACGTCGATGCCGATGCCGACGCGTTCCTGACAGAAATGATAGATGAGGCGGCTCTCCATGGTCTTGACGACGAACTGCGGCGTAAAGCCGAAATCGGCACAGCGCCTGACCAGACTATGGAATAAAGAGAAATGCTCGTTCAGGCCGACGAGGGGCTGCCCTTTCAGGTTTTCAATAGTGATGGACGGCCGGTCGTAAAAAGGGTGACCCTCATAGATGACGGCTTCAATGCCGGTGCGATAGATTTCCTCTTGGAAAAAGGCGTCTGACCGGATCGGGCCGATACAGAAGCCGCAGGACAGGCTATCTTCGGCGATGAGCTGGACAATCTTTTCGTTGAAATCTTCGACCCATTCCAGGGACTTGTCCGGATGGCGGGCCATGACATCTTTCAAGACATGGATAGACAGGATAGTCAGTACGCCGCAGGAGAAGCCGATGTGCAGGCCTGCTTTTTTCCGCTTCAACGCCTGCATCCCCAGCTGCAGGTCCAGGAGCTGTCGTGTCAGTTCCTGGGTATGCTCGTAAAAATACCGTCCCTCCGGCGTCGCTTCCATGCCTTTGCGGCTGCGGACAAAGAGAGGCGTCTGCATTTCCCCTTCCAAGGCAGTGATGACCCGGATCACGCCCTGCGGCGTCAGGCACAAGTCCTTGGCCGCCTGGTGGATGCTCTCTTTTTCAAAGACCCGCTGAAAGCAGCGGATAGCATGGATGTCCATGGTCAGGACTCCTTATTGTCTGTCATACCACTGGAACAAGGCCTGGGTCCCGCAGTTTTCCATGCCCTGGGCGGCCAGCTGGTCGTAGAGTTTTTTTGCTAAGCAGAGGCCTGGCAGGTCCAGTCCCATTTCTTCGGCCGATTCGATGGCGATGCGCATGTCTTTGAGGAAATGCTTGATGTAAAATCCCGGCTTGGTGTCGCCTTTCAGCATACGTGGCGCCAGGTTGGCCAGGGACCAGGAGCCGGCAGCTCCGGCCGATAAGGTGGCGATGACTTTTTCCGGGTCGAGGCCGCTTTTTTTCGCATAGGCCATGGCTTCGCAGACGCCCATCATGTTCGAGGCGATGGCGATTTGGTTGCTCATCTTGGCATACTGGCCGCTGCCGGCCGGGCCAAAATAGGTCAGGGTCTGGCCCATGGCCGAAAAAATAGGTTTCATGCCTTCAAAGGCCGCTTCGTCGCCGCCGGCCATGATGGCCAGCGTCCCTTGACGGGCGCCGATGTCGCCGCCGGAAACGGGAGCATCCAAGGCCTGGATGCCCTGTTTTTGGGCCTGGGCATAGATTTTCTTGGCCAGGGAGGGACTGGACGTGGTCATGTCGATGACAAAACCGCCCTGTTTACCGCGAAAGACGCCGTGTTCCCCGAAATAGACGGATTCCACGTCTTGGGGATAGCCGACCATGGAAATGACGACGTCCGATTGGGCAGCCAGTTCTGCCTGCGAATCGAACCAGTGACAGCCTTCCTGGATGAGTTCTTCTGCCTTGGCTTTCGTCCGCGTCGTGATGTTGACGGGATACCCCGCTTTCTGTAAATTGCGGATCATGCCGCTGCCCATGACGCCGGTCCCGATGAATCCGATACGTTGTGTACTCATGATGATACCTCCTGTTTTTTTGCTTTTATTATAACATGGAACGGTAAGAAACGATATTGACAAGATGGGTTCCGGCCTGTTATACTTAACCTATAATTGAATCGCGAAGGGGAGTAACCTTCTCGTGAGTTGCCATCAACATCGTGCCGTCATCGACCGGCTGGTGGCAGCGTTGCAATTTGCAATAGGTGAGACTTTCGCATGATACCAGTTTTGCTGATACCATGCGGAAGTCTCTTTTGTTTTTTACCGTTAGTTTTTTAGAAAGAGGTATATTATGGAAATCGTATCGATGCAATTTTTCATGGCTTTAGGTTCTATCATTTTGCTGGACATCCTCCTCGGTGGTGACAATGCCGTCGTCATCGCCATGGCAGCCAACAAACTGCCGGGCAATCTGCGCCGCAAGGCCATCCTCATCGGGACCGGCGGTGCCGTCGTCATCCGCCTGGTCATGACGCTCATCGCCGTCTGGCTGTTGACCATTCCCTTTTTACAGGCCTTAGGCGGCCTCATCCTGCTGCCCATTGCCGTAAAATTGCTCGTCCCGGAAGAACACGATGAGAACGTGACGGCTTCGGACAGCTTTATGGGCGCTATCAAGACCATCATCATCGCCGACGCCGCCATGGGCGTCGATAACGTCCTGGCCATCGCCGGCGCTTCGCACGGCAGCTTCCTCCTCGTGGCCTGCGGCTTCCTCATCAGCATCCCCATCATCGTCGGCGGCAGTACTATCATCGGCAAGCTCATGGACCGCTTCCCGGTCATCCTCTATGCCGGCGCCGGCTTGCTGGGCTGGACGGCCGGTTCCATGATCGGTCACGATAAAATCTTGGGGACCCTGATGCAGCAAATGGCCGGTACCTGGGCTCCCATGACCCTTCAAATCGTATTGGCTGCCGGCGTCATCGCCATCGGCCTGTGGATGAGCCGGAAACGTGCCGTGCAGTAACAAAAAGGGCTTGTCGCACGATGGACAAGCCCTTTTTGAGTATTCAGTTTGTAGTTTGTAGTTTGCAGCAAATGGTAAAAAATTTGAAACCAGCTTCTACAAACTCTGTACTACAAACTATAGAGTAAGAGTGACTACGCATGATGACATATGCTACAATGTAAATTAGCTGGCAGGGATTTGCCTGTCAGCTAATTTATATTGAAGGGGATAGGAATATGAGACAACGATTATTTCGTATCGTTTTAAGCTTGGCCTTTTTCGTGATGACTATGGTGACAGGAATGGCTAGTGAACCGGGACAGGGGACAGAAACAGACAAAAAGGTACTGACTGTGGGGTTGTTCAAATACGTTCCCGATATCCAGGCCTTTGAAACGGCTTTGACCACACAATGGAAGGACATCGAACCCGATGTGGCATTGCGTTTCGTCGATTGGGACTGCTATTTCGAAGAACCGAAAAGTGATGTTTTTGTCTTTGATGGCCTGTACGCATCGCAATATATAGAAAAAGGCCTGCTCTATTCGTTAGGGGAAAGCATACCAGCACGGTCTGCCTATCCAGCCTGGACGTTAGAACAAGCTTCTTCTCAGGGGATATATTATGGCATTCCCCAGATGGTCTGTATGGATACGCTGTTTTACCGCAAAGACGATCAGGCCGTGGCCCGTGTTCAGACGATGCAGCAGCTGTATGAAGCCATCGGTCCGCGGAAGACTCAGGCATTGCTTCCTGATCGGGATGAAGGTGTCATCGCTGATTTCAGCTTGAATAATGAAATGAAATATTATAACATCCTTCAGGACCATACCGGAGAAGTCGTTCCGGTACAGGCCATGGGAGACGTTCAAGAGGATGCCATGCAGTATTTGAAAGAATTGTACGCTATGACGGGTACTGCGACGGGCCGTTATGACGATGGCAATGAGTTTACGCGGGCTGAATGGTTTGCCCAGGGCCATGGCCGGGCCTTGTATGCCTATCCGGAAGCGATGAGTGCCATCGTCCGCTTAGGGCAGGGGAACGATACCGACGTCAAGGCCATTTCCAGTTGCGAACATCCCGATGTGGCTACGGCCTATGTCGATTATGTCAGCATCTCTTCCCGGATTCCCGCGAATAAAGTAGGGCCGGCTAAAAAATTAGTTGCTTTATTGACTTCTAAGCCTTTCATGCTGGCCGCCCTGAAACCGGCTTCGAAAGAGGGCGTACCGCAGTATCTCTTAGCAGCCCGTCAGGATGTCATGCAGGAATTGGCTTCATCGGACCCGAACTATCAGAAATTGTACCGCCATCTATATCGCGCCAAATCATGGCATGTCATGACGGGGACAAAGGATTTTACTGCATGGGAAGCCAAAGTAGGACCGGATATCGAAAAAGCGTTGAAAGAACGTTAAAAGAACTGCACGAAGGTATAGCCTAGGTGGAGACCGTACAGCATGAGGACGGTGCCGCAAAGGACGTTGATGGCGCGCAGGATGCGGGGCGTCATGGCGTGGCGGAATGCGGCGACGCAGCCTGTAAGCGAAAGGAACCATAGGCCCGAGGCCAGGAGAACGCCCATCAAGAACGTCGTGGCTTCGGTGGCAGGCAGGGTGATGCGGAAGGCGCCGAGGAGCATGGTGCCGTCCAAGATGGCCTGAGGATTCATCCAGGTGACGATGCAGGCTTTGGAAACGGTTTGGCCCAGAGAGGCTGGTTGATCTTTGAGGGTCAGTGCATCCGGAACTTGGCGGATCATGCCATAGGCCATGTAGAGGATGAGCAGTGTGCCTGCCCCCAGGATGACCGCTTTGATCCAGGGAAGATGATCCAGCAGGCTGCCGATGCCGTAAAAACAGCTCAGCGACAGGCTGATGTCGAAGAACAAGACGATGAGCGCTGTCACGACGGCGCGGCGCAGAGAATGGGATAACGCCGAATGGATGACGAAGAGATTTTGCATGCCAATGGGAGCGACGTAAGCCAGTCCCATGGTCAGGCCTTGGAAAAAGAACATAAAAAAAGCCTCCTTCTTTTCCAACCAAAACAAGTTGGTTCATGTGGTATAATCACAGTATAACAGAGCTATGCAGGATTCCAACCAACCAAAGCTATGTGAATTATACCAACCAAAAAAGGAGAGGATGTGATGAAGCGGCATATTCCCGTTCAAATTGAATGGCATCCCGACCCAGCGCAGCCCGTACCGATATACCGACAGATTCTCGAATGGATGTATGGAAAAATGGAAAGTGGTGAATGGCCAGCCGGGACGCGCCTGCCATCTCAGCGCGCTATGGCCCGGCACTTCCAGGTGAACCGGAGTACCCTGAATCAGGCTTTGAAGCCGTTGCTGGAAGCGGGCGTACTCCAGGGCCGGGGCAGCCAGGGGACGGTCGTAGCCAGTACGGCCTGGTCCCTGCGTCTGCCGGTTCAGCCGGATTGGAACCGCTACATGACAGCTGGTTATTTCCGGGCTAATCAGGAAATCGTCCAGGCCATCAATACCTTGGAGTTCGATGACCGCCTGATCCGTCTCGGTACGGGGGAACTGGACCCTAGGCTGTTCCCGCAGGATGCCTTCCGTCAGACTTTGCGGGATGTGGCCGATGCCATCACATCCCTGGGCTATGTCGAGCCGTTGGGGATGCCCGCTCTGCGTCAGGCTCTGGTTTGGTATGCCAGGCAGCGGAACCTAATGGTGGCGCCGTCGTCCATCTTGATTACATCTGGCGCCCTACAGGGACTCCAGCTCATATCGGCTGGGCTTCTCCGCGGCGGGGCGACGGTTTACGTCGAAGACCCGACGTATGTCAAATCGCTCCAGGTCTTCCAGTCTGCACATCTCCGCCTCTGCGGCCTGCCTATGGATGACCAGGGTCTGTCTTTGGAAGCCCTGGAAAAGCACTTGCGCCAGTCTTCAGATAGGGGGAACAGCGTCCTCTATACCATTCCGACGAACCACAATCCGACAGGCAGGACCATGAGCTACCGGCGCCGCATCTAGCTCTTGGACTTGTGCAGCCGCTATGACCTGCCCATTATCGAAGACGGGGCGTATGAAGAACTAACCTTTGACGGAACGCCGCCGCCATCGCTGAAAAGCTTGGATCCTGGCGGTCGGGTCCTCTATCTGGGGAGTATTTCCAAATCGCTGGCGCCAGGGCTGCGCATCGGCTGGATGATAGCACCGGAACCAGTCGCACAGCGCCTGGGCGACGTCAAGATGCAGATCGACTATGGCGCCAGCTCCCTGTCCCAACAAGTCTTGACCAGGTTCTTGACCAGCGGCCGTTATGCTCAGTATCTGGATGGGCTGCGGTGTGAATTGCAGCGGCGCTGTCAGGCAGCCTGCCAGGTTCTGTCAGAAGTCTTTACGGGCCTCGCCGATTGGCAGGTACCGCAAGGCGGTTTCTATATTTGGCTCACCTTCCACGATAAGTTGCCTATGGATCTGCTCTTCCGCAAGGCCGTATCGGCTGGCGTCCTCATCAATCCTGGCGATATCTATTCCAGCCGTCATACCCAGTCCCTGCGCCTGTCCTATGCCTATACGACGCCGGACGAATTCCGCTGGGCTGTCCGTCAGCTGGCTGCGGTCGTCCGTTGATTTGCCGTATCTTGCCGTTTTGCTGAAAAATTCGTATACTAGGTTAGTGGTTAGTGGTTAGTGGTTAGTGGTTAGTGGTTAGTGGCTAACTTATAAAAGGGGGATTATATATGAAATTGTTGGAACATGCTGTCATCGCCGGGATGCCCGTGCGCAACCGTATTCTTCGCAGTGCGACGTGGGAAGCTTTGGCCGATGCTGAGGGCTATATGTCGGAAAAACAGTACCGCATCTACGATCAGCTGGCTAAGAACGAAGTCGGCTTGATTTGTACGGGCTATGCCCGCGTTGATAAAGAAGATCGGCCCAACGCCGGCATGATGGGTATTTATGATGATGCCTTTATCCCGCAATATCAGGAACTGACGCGGCGCGTCCATGCTTATGGGGCAAAAATCATGATGCAGATTGCCTATGGCGGAACTAAGACGACCTTTGAACGGGAAGGGCGGACTATCTTCTCGCCGTCCGCCGTGCCAGAACGCAAGACGGGAACCGTTGGCGTCGCCATGAGTCCGGCTGATATCCAGCACCTCATCGGCGAATACGCCCAGGCAGCCAAGCGCGTCCGTGACAGTGGCTTCGATGCCGTTGAAATCCACGGTGGCCATTCGTATCTGCTCAACCAGTTCCTCAGTCCTTATTACAATCGGCGCAGCGACGCCTATGGCGGTTCGCCGGCCAATCGCTACCGCATCGTCGGCGATATCATCGCGGCCATTCGTCAGACTGCGGGACCGCATTTTCCCATTTGGATCAAAATTACTTGTTCCGATTTCTTTGAAGGCGGCCTGACCTTTGAAGAGTCGCTGGACATCTGCCGGCGCCTGCAGCAATCGGGCATTGACGTTATCGAAGTGAGCGGCAATATCCACGGCAAGGCCCAGCAGGAAATCGGCCTGGAATGGGATGGCCACGTCATCCGCGACAGCGGTTATTTTCTCGATTACGCTAAAGACATCGTCAATGCGGTCCGCGTCCCTGTCTACGTGACCGGTGGTTTCAAGGACCCGCGGCAAATGGAAACGGCCTTGAAGACATCGAAACTGGCCGGTATCGGTCTGAGCCGGCCCTTATTATCGGAACCGGATTTGGTCCACCGTTGGAATCAGGGCAAGCTGCAGCCAGCCCGTTGTGTCCACTGTTCGAAATGCCGGACGCCGGAAGGCAACTACTGTACGGTCTTTGCTGCCCGGGATGCCAAGAAAGGAGCTAATAAATGAAATTCTTCATTGCTTCAGATATCCACGGATCGGCTTATTACTGCCGCCGTATGCTCGACGCCTGGAAGCGGGAAGGGGCTGACCGCCTGGTCCTGCTCGGCGATATCCTCTATCACGGGCCGCGCAATGACTTGCCTAAAGACTATGCCCCGAAGGAAGTCTTTGCCATGCTCAACGAAGTCAAAGATTCCATCTTCTGTGTCCGTGGAAATTGTGACGCCGATGTGGACCAAATGGTACTGGAATTCCCCATCATGGCGACCTATGCCATCCTGACCCAGGGCAGCCGCCTCGTCTATGCGACCCATGGCGACCGCTACAACGTAGCATCTCTGCCGCCCATGCAGGCTGGTGACATCTTGCTCCACGGCCATACCCATGTCCCGGCCTGGCAGCCCTTCGGCCAGGATAACTATTACTTGAATCCCGGCTCGACGTCTCTCCCCAAAGACAATAGCCCGCACAGCTATCTCCTCTGGGATGGGAATACCTTCACCTGGAAGGACATGGACGGCCAGGCCTTTCACCAGCTCGTCTTATAGCATCCAGGGAAGGGATGGTTCTTATCTGCTTCATAACGGCGGAATAAGGTGGCCGTCTGCGTTTCTGCGGATACAGGAAAGGCGACGGTGCCAAAGCGGCGGACTGGCATGAGCCCCATGAGGGAATTAGTCAGGAAACACTCGTCGAAAGTCTCGATATCTTCCGGATACAAGGGCTTTTCGATGACATCATAACATTGACAGAGATAAGACCGGATGATGCCTGGCAGTAATCCGGCCTTTACGGGCGGCGTATAGAGCCGCCCGTTTTTTATAAAAAATAAGTTGCTGACAGCGCCTTCTGTTAATTGGCCCTGCATATTGCAGAAAATCGGTTCGTCAATACCTTCAGCCCGGGCCTGTCGTTTGGCTAACATCGAGTCGCCATAATTAAAGGTCTTGTGCCGCACTAAGGGCGACGTTTCATTGCGGCGGATTGACGACAAGGCGATGACATAACCAGGGCGGACGGTCATAGATGCATATGGATTGGCACGGGATGTAAAATTTATATTTTTATCGGAAGCAAGTATTTTCAATGCCCAATCTTCCTTATCCATACTATATACATACTCCCACAAACGACGTTCCCAATCAAAAGAAAGCTCAATCCCTAAATATTCCAAGGTATGCCGCAAACGCCTTTCATGAGCCTCCAGCCAGACTAGCCGACCTTGATAGATGGGGATGGTTTCAAAAGCTCCCAGACCGAATTGGTAGCCGTCATCAAAGATAAGATTCATAATTAAAAGTGTCTCCTTTCAAAGCACTGAGCAAGGCTTTGGATTTTTGCCAGATTTCTTCGTATTCAAAAGCCTCGTCGGATTCTGCCGTAATGCCGCCGCCGACGCCGATGGTATATTGATCATCGTGGTGGACGGCCGTCCGTATGACGATGTTTAAGTCACAGTTCCCATCTAAGGACAGGTAGCCAATCGTCCCTGTATAAAGCTGGCGCCGGCTGAATTCTAATTCGTCGATGATTTCCATAGCCCGCTGTTTCGGCGCGCCTGTAATGGACTCACCTGGAAAGAGTGCCGTCAAGGCGTCGATGGCCGTCTGTCCTGGCCGCAGGGTCCCTGTTACGTCGGCGATTAAATGGAAAACCGTGGCATACGGCTCGATGGCAAACAGCGTCGGAACGGACACGCTGCCAGGACGGCAGATTTTGTGCAGGTCATTGCGCTCTAAATCGACAATCATCAGCAATTCACTCTGGTCCTTTTGCGATTGAGCCAGTTCCTGCCGCAGCCTTTTATCTTCTGCAGGCGTCTTGCCGCGGCGCCGCGTGCCCTTGATGGGACGCGTTTCAATCTGGTCATCGCGCAGGCACAGCAGCCGTTCCATGGAAGCACTGATGATTTGATAGGCTCCGTATTGTAAATAAGCCCCAAATGGCGACGGATTATCCCGGCGCAGACGGGAAAAGAAGGTGTACGGCGGGCAGTGGCTCCGGACATGAAACGTACTGGTAAAATTCGTTACGTAAACGTCACCGGCGACGATATAATTCCTGAGCTTTTTCAAAGCCCTTTGATAGTCTTCACGAGTACTGTCGGGTTGGACGGTTATGGCATATCGAGGATTTTCGCCAGTACGTGGAAAGGACCTTTCCTGAAGGCGAGTCCGGATTTTTTCTTTCATCTGTGCTAAGAGAGCCTCGGCTGGCATTGTCTGCCCATTGGCGGCAAACCATACGGTATGGCTTTGCCGATGTTCGATGATGAAGAAATCGTAAAAGACCCAATTCATATCGGGCAGGGGAAAGGCAGGGGCGTGGCGGGACTTCATCCCATAGTGTGCCAGTCCGTAGTCATAGCTGACATAGCCAATGGCCCCAGCCGTCAAGGGCAGGTCTGTCGGATTGGCCTGGTAATGCTTTTTTAAATAGGCTTTGAGATACGTTTCAGCCGTTCCTTCACGAGCTTTTCCATCAATCTTCAGCTGGCCTTGTTCTACGCTTACCCTATGGTAGGGCACGAGGCCGATGATGGAATAACGCCCCAAGTGGTTGGTCAGCGACGAATCGAGGAAAACGGCATCTCTTTCATCGGCAAAGAGGGCGAAGAGCTGGCTGGCCGTATAGGGAAAGGGGGAATGGCAGATGAGCGGCTCAGTCATGACAGTCACCTGCTTTCTCCAGGCTGGATTCGGCCAAGCGGCAAAACATTGTTATCAGTTCCCTGCCATATTCGGATAAGACGGCTTCGGGATGGAACTGCAGCCCATAGAGTGGCAGGCTGCGATGAGATAAGGCCATGACTGCGCCGTCATCGCTGACAGCGTCTATAGTATAAGCGGCGGGCAGCGTTTCCCCTTGGACCACCAGCGAATGATAGCGCGTGACCTGGAAGGTTTCCGGCAGCCCCCGAAAGAGGCCCCGGCCACGATGGTGAATCGCTGTGACTTTCCCATGCATAGGGCGTTTCCCACGGGTGACGACAGCCCCGGCAGCATAAGCCAGGACCTGCATCCCCAAGCAGACGCCCAAGATGGGCAGGGTGCGGCAGAAAGCGTGGACGATGGATAGGGAATGGACGGCGTCTTCTGGCCTTTTCGGCCCAGGCGAAATAATCAGTCCCTGCGGTTTCAAGGTGGCAATCTCAGCCGGGCTTATCTGGTTACAGCGGTAAACCCTTACGTCGTGTCCCGTTTCAGCGAATAAATCGGCTAGATTGTAGGTAAAAGAATCATAATTGTCGATGAGCAGATACATACGCCCTCCTTTATACAAAAAAAGGATAACGACGGCAGCCCGAAAACTGCACAGTCGTTATCCTTATAGGTCCGTAAACTGTGGACTGAATCAGTATAGCACATTTTTACAAATTGCGGTATACTAAGAAAAAAGAAATGAGGGGGATTCGTTATGCGAAATTTAGAAAAGAAACTGCGCGCCGCTATCGTACAGGCTGCGCCTGTATTTTTCGATCAACAGGCGACGCTGCAGAAGGTCGTCCATCAAATCGAAGAAGCCGGTCGGAATGGGGCACAGCTCATCGTCTTTCCGGAGTCGCTAGTCCCATGTTATCCCTATGGCCTGACTTTCGGCTTTACTGTCGGCAGCCGGTCGGATGCTGAACGGGCAGACTGGAAACGCTATTATGACCAGGCCGTCGTCGTCCGCCAAGACCTGCAGGATGTAGCCGCTGCGGCCCAAGCAGCCGGGGCCTATGTCAGCCTGGGCATTACGGAACGCGACGAAACGACGTATTCCCTCTATTGCAGCAACGTCATCTTTGCACCGGATGGCACCTTGGCAGCTCATCATCGGAAAATCAAGCCGACTGGGGCGGAACGGTATATCTGGGCTGATTCCCACGTGCCGTCGACGTATTTTCCTGTGGTCCAGACACCGTGGGGGCCCATGGGTTCCCTCATCTGCTGGGAAAACTACATGCCCCTGGCCCGGACGGCCCTCTACCAGAAGGGCGTCAGCCTCTATCTGGCACCGAATACGAACGATAACCCTGAATGGCAGGACACAGTGAAGCACATCGCCATCGAAGGCCGCTGCTACGTATTCAACGTCGACCAGTATTTCACCAAGGACATGTACCCCGCCGATTTGGTTGAAAGCGCAGCCGTTGCCAAATTGAATGACACAGCCTGCCGTGGCGGCAGCTGCATTATCGACCCGTGCGGCCATTACGTCACAGAACCTGTGTGGGACCGGGAAGCCATAATCTACGCCGACTTGGATATGGATCAAGTGGTCCTGCGTCACATGGAATTCGATGCCGCCGGCCACTATACCCGGCCGGACATCCTGGAACTCATCGTACATGAGTAGGGATGGTGTCGCGTGAAGGTTTCTGCCATCATGCGAAGCCACGTTCTCTTTTATGTTTGAAGTTTGATGTATGATGTTTGAGGCGATTGCTTTAAATTTAAAACCATCCGCTAACCACTAACCACTAGCTACTAACCACTTAAAAAAGCTTGTCGCACATGCGACAAGCTTTTTTTCACCGCCGCAACATGCGGTATTTGAATTTGATTCGTTTCAGGCCCGTGGCTTTCCAGAAGTTGCGGGCCATTTTTTCAGAAATGATGTAAAACGCTGGGATGAGGAGCAACCCGCAGAGGGTAGCGAAGGTCATGCCGCCGACGACGGCGACGCCCATGCCGCAGCGGGCTCCGGCACCGGCACCGCTGGCAAAGGCCAAGGGCAGGCAGCCGATGATGGCCGTAAAGGCCGTCATGAGGATTGGCCGCAGGCGCAGCTTGGATGCGATGACGACGGCTTCCATCGGGTCGATGCCCTTGTCGACGCGCTCTTTGGCGAACTCGACGATGAGGATGGCGTTCTTCGCTGCCAAGCCGATAATCATGATGACGCCGATTTGCATGTAGACACTGTTCAAAAAGCCGCTCGTGTTGGCATTGAACAAAGTTGCCAGCTGGCGGATGATGTATTCTGAGCCGACGGCTCCAAAGATACCCGTCGGTACAGTGAATAAGACGGCGAACGGCATGGACCAGCTTTCATAGAGGGCCGCCAGGCAGAGAAAGGCAAAGACCAGAGCCATAATCAGAATTTTTGTCGTTGAACTGGACGAGGTGCTTTCTTCGCGGCTCTGGCCGGACCATTCGATGGTCATCCCTGTCGGCATGACGCTCTTGGCCGCTTCTTCGGCCGCTGCCATGGCTTCGCCAGAGCTGTAGCCGCTGGCAGCACTGCCTTGGATGGTGACGCTGCGGACGCCATTAAACCGGGTGATTGACGACGGCCCGGTGGTCATCGAACTGGTCAGCAGTGTATCGAGGGGAACCATTTTCCCTGACGACGACTTGACGGAAATGAACTTCAAGCTGTCTGCTTGAGAACGGTACGACGTGTCGGCCTGGACGATGACCTTGTACGACCGGCCGAACTGGGTGAAGTCATTGACCGACGAACCGCCGAAGTTGGTCTGGAGCGCTGTGAAAACGTCGGACAGTTCAATGCCCAGGTTCTTGATCTTTTCGCGGTCTACCGTATAAGCGACGCTCGGTGTATTGGTGGCGTAACTCGTGCGGACACCGGATAATTCCGGCCGCTGGGAGCAGGCAGCGACTACCTGGTTGGCCGCGTTGCCCAGTTCCGTATCGGACAAGCCTGTATTATCCATGAGCTGCATCGTCCAGTCGCCTTCCTGGCCCATGCCGGGCAGGGACGACGGATTAAAAGCCGCTACGCGGGCTTCGGGATGGTTGGGAACGACGGTTTTATTGAATTTGGCAATAATCGATTCGGCGCTGAGGTCGTTCGATTGGCGGTCATCCCAATTTTCCAGCGCGACATAGAGATTGCCCGTATTCGACGTAGAACCGCCAGCGTGGGTCATGACATCTTTGACGCCGGGAATCTGCCGCGTCTCTTCCGCTGCCGCGTCGACGGTCTTGATGGTCTGGTTCAGGGAAGTCCCTTCAGGCATGGTGATGCTGGCCATGAACACGCCCTGGTCTTCATCGGGGACAAACGTCGAAGGCAGGACGCGGTAGCAGATACCCATGAGGCCCGTAACCAAGATGAGGAAGACCGCCGCATATTTCAGATGATGGATCATCCAGCCGACTTTGCCGGTGTAACGGTCCTTGAAATGGTCGAAAGCCCCGTTGAATCCGCGGAAGAAGGCGCCTAACGGCCTGCCTTGGATGGCCTTGTCGCCGGGCTTCAGAAGGACACCGCATAAGGCTGGCGTTAAGGTCAGGGCAACGAAAGCCGAAATGACGACGGAAATAGTGATGGTCACGGCGAACTGCTTGTACAGGACGCCAGTGACACCGCCGATGAAAGCGACGGGAATGAAAATCGAAGCCAAGACGGCTGTCGTAGCGATGATGGGGCCTTGGACTTCTTTCATGGCTGCTTCCGTCGCATCCTTAGCAGACAGTTTATCCTTGGACATATGCTCTTCAACGTTTTCAATGACGACGATAGCGTCGTCGACGACCAGGCCGATGGCCAAGACCATGGCGAACAGGGTCAGCGTATTGATGGTGAAATCGAGGACTTTGAAAGAAGCAAAAGTACCGACGATAGAAACGGGAACGGCCAGGACCGGGATGAGCGTCGTCCGCCATTTCTGCAGAAAGACGAAGACGACGAGGATGACCAGGAGCAGCGATTCGACAAAGGTATCTTTGACTTCGTTAATCGAAGCGTTGATGAAATTCGTATTGTCCATGACGATGGTATAATCCAGGTCAGGCGGGAATGTTTCCTTAGCCTGGTCCAGGACCTTCTTGACTTCCGTAATCGTATCTAAAGCATTCGCGTCACTGGAGAGCTGGATACCGAAGCCGATACCGGTCTTCCCGTTGATCTTGGAATTGCTGCTTTCGTTCTGCGTCCCCGTCTGGATGTTGGCTACATCCTTGAGGTAGACGAATTGGCCGTTTGAAGCCGATTTCAAGATAATATTGCCGAATTGTTCCGGCGTCGTCAATTGGCCTTCGACTTTAGCGCTGTATTGCTTTTCCTGTGTGGCCGGAGCCGGCAGGCTGCCAATGGTCCCGGCCGGAGCCGACATATTCTGTTCTTTGATGGCCGAGACGACGTCCGATACGGTCAAGCCGCGTTCGGCCAGCTTTTCCGGATTGAGCCAGACGCGCATGGCATAGCTGGAACCGAAGGTATTGACGTTGCCGACGCCATCGATGCGCTGGATTTTATCGAGCAAGTAAATATCGGCGTAATTCTTGAGGAAAGCCTGGTTATACGTTCCGTTCGGCGAATAAAGGTTGGCCATGAGGACCATGTCGCCTGACGACCTGCGAACGGTCAGCCCCTGGGTCTGTACGTCGCTGGGCAGGCTGTTCTTAGCCAGATTGGCGTCGTTCTGGACGTTGATGGCATCTGTATTGCCGTCACTGTCCAAGCTGAAAACGACAGACAGGCTATACGAGCCGTCGTTGCTCGACGTCGAGGACATATAAGACATATCGTCGACGCCTTTGAGCTGGTCTTCGATGACTTGGGCGACAGTCTGATTGACAATCGTCGCATTAGCGCCGGTGTACGTCGTACTCAGATTGACTGTCGGCGGCGAAATCTGCGGATACTGGGCAATCGGTAAGGAGAGGAGGGATATGGCCCCCAAGATGACGATAATAATGGAAATGACGATGGCGAAAATTGGCCGCCGGATAAAGAAACTAGACATGAAGCGCCTCCTTATTTAGCCGTAAGCGATACCGATGAGGTAGAAGAAGTATCATTGGCGGTCAAGGATAGACCTAATTCGTCAGCTGTCGTCATAGTGACGTCCAGATCTTGGCCTTCCTTCAAATTGCTCAAGCCTTCAACGACGACGACATCATCCTTGTCGAGACCGCTCTTGACGATATAGTAGCTGCCGACCTGGTCGCCTAAGGTGACGACGCGGGCGACTGATTTATTATCGGAACCGACGACAATAACGAAGGACTGGTCCAGGACTTGTTGTACCGCACGCTGAGGGACGAGGATAGCATCCTTCAAAGGCTGACCTTCCATAGTGACGCGGGCGAACATCCCCGGCAGGAGAACGCCATCGGCATTATTGAAGAGGGCCTTGACCGTAATCGTCCCCGTACTGTCCGAGACTTCCCGGTCGAATTGGTATGATGTCGAGATTTCGTCGTATTTCTTGCCGTTGCTCAAGGTCAGGGACGCTGTCGGCGGCGTATGATTTTCTGGCCCATTGGCATCCTTGTCATCGGCCATGCGGAAATTCAAGAATTCATTTTCGCTGATCGAGAACTGGACGTAGATAGGGTTGATCGAACCGACCGATACTAAAGCCGTATTGCCAGCCGTGACATAGGTCCCGCTGGGGACATCGTCGACAGAAAGCTTGCCGGCAATCGGCGACCTGATGATCGTATCGTCTAAATTTTCCTGGGCCTTCTGCAAGAGGGCATTGGCATCGTCGTAACTCGACTGATTGCTGTCTACCGTGGCTTGCTGATTCGTCAAGGTCTGTTCCGCTACGGCGCCGGATGCTGCCAACTGCTGATAGCGATTCAAGTCGACGAGGGAGTTATTGAGCGTCGTCCGGGCCTTATCGACATTCGATTTAGCCGAGAGGACTTCCGATTCATATTGGCGGTCGTCGATTTTATATAAGGCCTGCCCCTTTTCGACGGGGGCGCCAGACGTGAAGTATTTCTCCACGATTTCCCCGGAGACGCGGGGCTTGATCGTGACGGCGTTAGTCGATTTGATCTGCCCTGAATAGTCGTGGCTCACAGCCGTATCCTGTTGGAGTACTTTCATGGCCTTGACTGAAACAGCAGTACTCTTAGTCTGTGTCGTACTGCCGCATCCTGCCGTCAGCAGGGACAGGGCCAGCAGTCCGGTCAGGACCGTAATGAGAAGTGTTCCTTTTCCATAACGTAGCATAAGTATGATTCCTTTCTCTGCAACATATTTTAAGCTATATTATAAGTGTATCATGGAAAAGAAAAAGCGACATGCCTAAATGTTAAAAATTAGGTGTCGCCTTTTTTTCGATAAGCTACGAAATATGTATATTTTATCATAATTATATGACAACCAAACGCGTCATGCGATTTTATTGCCATTGGCTACCAATTTGAAGCGCAGGCCCAGGACTTCGGCAGCCCGCTTGCACATGAGCATGCGCTGGGAAAAGATTTCAAAATAATCAATCATAGAACAAATCGATTCATCGAGCTCGATGTTCAAAGTAATGACTTTCTTGTGCGTATCGACGTGGAGCTTTGAAGACAGGGCTGCATAATTGACGCGGTCGTGCTTGTCGAAAGTTTCCGGTACGGTGTTGCGGACGCGGTCCCGGCGGACGTCGCTCTTGTCGGCTAAGATTAAGGCTGCCGAAATAGGGTCGAAAGCGATGCCGCTTCGTTCATCATGCTGACCGATAGCCGAGATGATGGCCGCAATATCTTCTGGCGGTGCACCCCAGTCGCGCAGGAAATGAAAGGCCATGAGAGCCCCTGTATGGGCATGATCCACGCGGTTGATGCTGTTCCCCAGGTCATGCATATACCCCGCGATGCGCACGAGTTCCACCGTGTGGGCGTCATAGCCGAGCTTCTTTAGAATTTTACCGGCCGTCACAGCCACTTTGGCCGTATGTTTTTGCGAATGGTCCGTATACCCCAAGGCATCGAGGACTCGGTTCCCCTGTTCTAAATAGACATTCAACTCTTTCGCATGGGCAATATTTTCATAAGTCAGTTTCTTCACTCTCTATCATTCCTTTTCTATGCTAGTTTTTTCAGTATAGCAAAGGAATGTATGAAATGCGTAAATACTGGATAAAAAATGGTGCAGGATTTTACTGTTTTGTATCGAATTAATAAATAGAGCGGTTCGCAGTGAGTCAAGAGAGTACGGAATAGGAGATGACCGGAATGGATGAATACGAAAAGCTTAAAGAACTCTACGAGCATATGATGGTTGTCCGTAAAGACAGCCGGCAGCATATTCAGGAGTTATGTGTAGCCTTGGATAATGGATTGTGGTTTCCGGAACGTCAGCAGCAAGCTGTCCGGGACGATTTGCAAGCACTGAGCCAGGCCCAGGATGCGCTATGTCAGGCCCTGGCACAGGTCCAGATTGCGACGGCCGATAAAGCCGATGAATTAGGGGAACGAATCGAAGCTTGGCATCGGGAACAGGAAAACCGCGAGGCCATGAAAGCCATGGTACATCAATTGGAAGGCATATTCGACGTGGCCTATGTGGGAACCGATGAGTCCATAGCCAGCCAGTTCCGCCAGATGCAGGGCGATGTCAAGGCCTTGTTGGGCTTGTCCCTGACCTTCGACGAACTATCGGCACGGGCAGAAAAATATATCCGCTTCCTGGAAGCCGTCCACTTCGACGGACCCCTCTTGGACCGGGACCTGGCCGATTCCCTGCGCAGCCAGTTCGGCGGCGATATCAGCCTGGCCTGCATCTATCATGATTTCCGCTTGACAGAAGGGCAGTCGGCTGCGGCTCCCGAGGAACCTACGGCAAAAGTACCGCCTACACCGGCTTTCACTCCGGCCCCGGAACCAACACCCGTACCGGCCCTTGAAAAGGCGACTTCAGCGCCGGCTATGCCTGACGGCATGACTTTGGTTCAACAGAAGCCCTTGCGTGCTAAATTGAAAGGGGCTAAATCCTTTACCCATGACATCCAGCAGTTCGCTGAACAGACCGAAGGGATGGCTATCTTCTGGCTCATGGCCCTCTGTTTCCATGATTTTGTCGGGGAAGGGGAAGAAGCCCGGCTGTCGAGGGGCTTGCAGGAACAGCAGAAAAGAATGGGCGCCCATACTTTTGAAAACAGTCTCCAAGCCATCCGCAGCCGCTTCCTGGACTGGGGCCTGGCCGCCAAATATCAGTGGGGAACGCAGCCCTTTTACCGGCTCACGCCAGAGACGTATGACGTCTTGAAGCGTGACAAAGTGCGCAAATATTTCAATATCCCTTATTTTACGAGAATGACGGACTGGACCTGCTTCAGCCGCTTATATGAAATGGAGCGCTTCGTCCTTCAGGTATTGGATCACAGTCCCTATGAAATAGCCTTTTTCAGGGCTCAGCGCCAAGCCTTTTTTGGCTATGTGATTTTTGGGAAGTCCATGGTGGTCGATGATGGAACCTTCCTGCCGGCATACCTCCTCATCAGGCCACCCTTTTCGGAAGCCGAGCTGGAAGCCGATCAGAAAGACTTCCAGTACCTGGCGAAATCGACGGCTGTCAAGCTGCTCCTGACCGATTCCCGGGAATACGCCAAGCCCTGGCTGACCCGCTTCGGGACCGAAGATATCTATGTGGCCTTGACCCATCCCGATGAAAAGGGGGATTTTCTCTTTTCGTCAAAAGGCGAAGTCCTGACGGCCGATGACCTCTTTGCCGTAGCTGTGAAGAAAGCCGAAATGGATATCCCCGATTGCCGGGATATCCGGGAAAAGACGCAGAAAATGCTGTTCCTCAATGAACATGTCGCGGAAGTCCCGGACCTGGATGGGCCAGATGAATCCGATGCACCTGGGGTACCAGAAGAACCGGAAGAAACAGAAAAAACGGAAGAAGCCCAGCCAGAATCGGTACCGTCAGAAGAAGCAGTTCCTGACTCGACGGCTGATGCAGTCACGGATAGGGCCGACGCTTTGCAGTCCTTCTGCCAGCTGCTCCAGAAAGGCCATCGGGCCGAAGGCAGTTTCTGGCTCCATGCCCTGGCCAGCACGGCTGGTCCTGACGAAGAAGCTTGGGACGCTTTGTCTGATGAAATCGCCTATATCCTCGACGATCCGCTGTATGACCCGGCTGCCCATTCCGACGGCTTCGATTTCTGGGATTCCATGATTTCCCTGCCGGCCATCGAAATGGGCCAGTCCCGGGATGTCCTGAATGCTGCCGCCATGGTCCGCGCCTTTTTTGCTCCGGCTGAACCGAAAGGCTACTTACTGAGCAAGACGTGGAGCCGCATCAATGAAGAACCGAATGAAGCCTTTACAGCCATTCCGGTGTTGAAACAATTTGTATCCTTATGCAAGAACTTTGCCGATACCCAAGGTATGTCCTTGGCCTATGGTCTGCAGCAGCACGCATCGGACCGCCAGCCTGTCGATCTCGATGGGGCCCGTCAGGCCGTAGCCGAACAGTACCAGGCCCTGTGCATGGATGAACGGAAACCGTCGCCCCATCCCCGGCTGCGGGGCCTGCGCTCCCAGTTATACGGTGGTCATGGACAGGTCGTCCCATATTTTAAAGACGTCGACGCCTTCAGCCTTACGGAACTCAGCGATTTCTGCAATACTTTCCTCAACACGCCCTTGACGGCGGATACGCCAGTAAATCGGATTGAAGACCGCCTGGTCAATGAAAATAAAGTAAAAGAATATTTGGACGGTGTCTGGTTCAGCATTCCCGTGGGCGAACGAAAGAACGAACGCTTCTTGGGAAAAGATGCGACGCAGCAAATCAAATTGATCAAGAAATCCGTGCTCATCCTTTGCCGCTATATCCTGGCCAAACAGGCGGCACAGCATGAGCAGAACCAGCATGGCCTTTCACCGGACGTCTTGGCGCAGCAACGGCAAAAAGGGCTGGACCTGTTACAGCAGGCCCAAGCGGATCTGGTCGGACAGACCGTAGATACCGTGATGGATGAGCTGGCGAAAGCCGTGCTTCAGGCCTTATTGGACGACTTGACCCGGCAGTTCCAGGGCTGTTCCAGCGGCGAACCTTACTATGCCCCTTTACTAAAAGCCAACGCCTTTGAACTGGATTCGGATTATCTGCCCGATTTGATGCCGGACTATGACGGGGAATACCCGCTCGTCCCGCGCCTGCAGCAGTATATCCGTATGCTCCTGACCCAGCCGACAGCAGACCTTTCCTGGCAGGACGCCTATCATCAGGCTGTCCGTGTTTATAATTTGGGCATAGCCCGACAAATCGCCGGCCTGGATGATGCGGTAAAGCGCGTCGGGAAGCGGGATACGGTCTTGCAGTACGGGTTGCAGTATGCCGCAGCCGATACGGAAAATTACCGGAGCGACGTCGAACTGGCGGCCAACTATGGAAAAATCATCGGCAAAGAACGGATGGAACATTATTTTTCCGTAGCCGATACCGCCCGAAGCCACTTCAAAAAGACCCAGAACTTTGCCCTGTACAAGGACTTGCTCCAGAGCTGCCTGAAACACATCGATGAAGAAGCGGAACCGCGCCGTCAGAGCGTGCAGCGCGAATTGGACCAGTTCCGCTCCCAAATCCAGGAGGAAGACTTGTCCTGGCTGGACCCAATCCAGGCCTGGCTCGACCATGGCAACCTGACCATCGTCGAAGACTACCTGCACCGCTGTGCTCACAAGAGCCCTCGTGAAATGAAGCTCATCCTGAATTATCAAGGTGATTTCGGCCTGAAGACGTTCACGCAATTCCTGGAACAGTACCAGGCCGAATTCGATTTGTGCAACAAGAATAAAAAATTATCTCTAAAGAATATTTATGACCAGAAACCGGGAATCCGCAATAAACGGGTCCATGACCGCCTAAACCGCAAGGAAAAGGACGGCCTCGACTTCGTCGAAGCCTGGTCGGCTGAATCCAGCGCCCCCGGCAAATCGATGAAGCCCTTGTTAGAGGGCCTGGGATATGGGAACATCGCCGATATCCAGGTTAGCCGGGCCGAAAAGAATTGTACCTGTTACAGTGTGAAGTTCGAAAAAAATCCGCCCCGGTTCCACCATCCCTTTGCCGTCTTTGGCAGCGGCGCCTACTACAATGGGCTGAATGTCGTCCTCTTCCGGGGTAGCCACACGCCGCAGAGCATCGTCAATGAAGTATCCAGGCTCAGTGTAGCCAAAGAAAAGGGGACCCTCTTTTTCCTAGACTCCGCCCTGACCCTTTCGGATCGGCGCGAATTGGCCAGACTCATGAAGACCAACCTGGATATGCAGAACGTCTTGGTCCTGGACCGGGTCCTGGCCCTGTACCTGACGCATTTTGAAAAGAACGACCGCAACGATAAGCTGCTGGCCCTGGCATTGCCCTTTGCCTATGTCCAGCCCTTCATCAGTGAAGCCCGGATTCCGCCGGAAATGTTCATTGGCCGGTCGGCTGAATTGGCAGCCATCCAGGACATGGCCGGCCCGGTCTTCGTCTATGGCGGCCGGCAGCTGGGCAAGAGTGCCCTCTTGCGGCAGACCCGCTACCTGGTCCACCATCCGGAACAGGGGAACTATGCCATTTACCTCGACATCAAGAACAAAGATGGCGACGCTGTCTTAGGCGATACGTGCGACGAACTCCGGCGGGCAGGCATCCTGAACAAACATGTCCGGACGTGGGATGAACTGGGGCGGAGCTTGAAAGACCTGTGGTCACAAGGAAAGAAAAACATCGACAAGCTCATGATCCTCTATGACGAATCGGACCATTTCCTCGTCGATGCGGCGGCTCAGCAGAACCGTCCTATTGAAGTGCTAAAGGACATCCGCGACTACGTGCCGGGCCATTTCAAATTCATCTTTGCCGGCCTGCACAACGTCATCCGCTTCGACCGGAGACAGTTAGGCGATAATACCGTCTTCGCCCAGCTGGACCACCTGGTCGTCAAGCCCTTCGGCTACCTGGAAGCGAACGAACTCCTCTTAAAACCGCTCAGCTACCTGGGTTTTGAAATCCGCAACCAGGATATCATCAGCACTATCCTGGCCCAGACCAATTACTTCCCGGGACTGATCCAGTATTACGGCAAGAACCTCGTCGAAAGTATCCGCAGCCAATACAAAAACCAGCTCTTCACGGACTGCAATACGCCGCCCTATCCGTTGGATGAAAGCTACTTGAAAGACTTGCTGAAGGACGAAAAATTCCGGCAGAAAATCGATGACCTGTTCATGATTACCCTGGAACTGGATGCAGACAATTACTATGCCATCATCGCCCTCGTCGTCGCCTATCAGTACCAGTATGAACGGCAGCGGGTCGTACCGGTCACCCTCGACACCATCCGGGATGTGTGCGCTGCTTACGAAGTCCATAAAATCGCCGATATGCGGGATGAACAGCTCCAGGCCCTGATTGATGAAATGACCGATTTGAATATCCTCCATCAAGAAGAAGGCGGGAAGGGCTATGTCTTCAACCGCTACAATTTCTACATGATGATGGGCGATTGGGATGATATCGAAAGGAAGCTGAGAGAATATGGAGATGCGTGAATGGAATGAAGGGGCCGGCGATATCTGGTGGCGTGAAGTTGCCGGGCCGCATAAATATGTCAAGGAAATCGCCAGGGCCATCCTGGACCAGCAGTGCCTGGCCATGGATGCCGACTTAGATGATGACGTGTTCACGGAAGCCCTGAAAGACCGCATTTCCAGCTATGACTGTGATTGCCATTACGTGCGCATCGCTGCCGATGATTTTGACGATGTCAATGCCTTCACAGCCTTCATCGCCCAGCAATATGCACCCCAGTTCCGCTTCGATCCCTTAGATGAATCGCCGCTGACCAGCCTGATCCGTCAGTCCGGGCTGCAGCATTACGTCTTTTTTGTCGATTCCGCTTCCGGTGGCTGTCCCTGGCTGGCCCAGGCCGCCGCTGCCGTAGGCCGCTTGGCCGGCCGGGAGGGGAGTGCCTGGGTCTTCCGGGCCCCTTCGTCGGTCCTGGCAGCCTGGGACAAGATGGCCGGCGTACACTTGTTGGACCGCAAGCACTACCTCTATCATTATGACATCCAGTATTTCGCCATGACCTGTCTGCGCGATACAGAACTCAACCTGTGGCAGCAGTACTATGCTGCCGACATCATCGCCAAAATCGCCGACATGGATGGCCGCCTCTGCCTGGCCCTGGCCCGGCAGGACCTGTACTTCCACCCGGAAACAGTCATACAGGAACAAAAGCTATCGGTCGACCTGGTGCCGATCCTCCTGGAAACACAGATGCAGCACGTCCTGCCCATCCTCGAAGACATCCGCCGTTACCTGGTCCGGAAATACGAAACGATGATACAGCAGATACTGCCCCAGCAGGACGAATACGGAAAAGAACTGAACCGGCCTACGGACCTGGAACTACGCCACCTGCAGCACTACCTGCGGGGGCAGGGCTTTTTCTTTCAGGAAAAAGACGACGAATGGTTCCAGTGCGCCTATCAGGCACGGAACGACATTTCCCACCTGAACGTGCTGCCGACAGACCAACTGGACAAACTGTTCGCTATTCAGCAAAAAATCCATTGAAAACGTTCGTTCAAGTATAAAAAAGCCGCCAGCTCATGTTAGATCCCGTTAAGACTAACACGAGCTGGCGACCCTTTCTTGAAGTCTGTCTAAAAACATGATAAACTTATTCTCATGAGATAGTTCGATGTATTCGGTTTTCCTCGCGAAAGCGGGGTGATCGGCATGAGTGTATACGAAGCATTATCCTTAATGATAGCTTTTGCTATGCTTATTGTGCTGATTATTTCAGCTAGTAAGAAATAATTTGTAAGTTGAAAAAAACCGCATACCTTTGCGGTACACGGCCTTCTTCAAACACCAACATAGAGGAGAGCCGATGTGCTGCCATCGGACTATCTCTGTTTTTATTTTACCATATCGGCCAAATAAAGCAATTAGAAACTATGTTCGATGATGGGGCGAATGCCTCGTCGAACATAGTTTCTTTTTTGCCGGATTTTTACATAATTTCCGTAAATGCCTTTATAAGGAGAATTTAACTATTCCGTGAGTTATTACATGGAGTGCCTGTTTAAATTTCCTTAAATCGGCAAATTTTGCAGGAACATTTGTTGCATCTTGTCTTTTCTCATAGTACAATAGTAAACAAAGGAGGTGCCGCATATGTATTTACGAAAACGAGGCAAGAAATGGTATTATACGATTGAAGTCCCGACGGAAGATGGTCAGGGCAGGCTGCGGGAAGAACGCGTCGGCGGTACTTCGTATGCACAGGCCGCTAAAGCCTATCGGCAGGCCATGAAGGCTCTCGATGAAGCAGCGGTTTCGGAAAAGCCAGTCATAAAGATGATGGATTTTTTATTGGAATGGCTGGAAAAAGATGTGCGTATCAATTTAGGGCCCAATACGTACGATTCCTATGCGGGAATCATTAAATGGCATATTGGTGCCCGTTTCGGGAATGAAGCTTTGGATGCGCTGACGACGGCGGAAATCCAGGACTGGATCAACAGCTTGAAGCAGGATGGTTATTCCCGCTCGACGGTCAAGTCGATTTTCACGGTCTTCAATGATGCCATGCGCTGGGCCGTTTCCAACCGCCAGTACATCGAAACGAATCCCATGGCCAATGTCAAGATGCCGAAATTTGACGTTCCCCGGAAAAAGCCGGTCATCTTTTCGCATCAGCAGATACAGATTATTTTCCACGCCTTTCCGCTGGGGCATAAATATTACGCTCCCTGCATAATTGCCTATTGTACAGGCCTTCGTGTCGGGGAATGTCTGGCCTTGCAATGGTCTCATATCGACATGGAAAACCGAATGATTTCCGTCGATAGTACCTTATATGATAAAAAAGGCATCCCTGTCTGCAAGGCGACGCCCAAGACCAAGTCATCGGTCCGGACGATTCCCTTTAATGAAACTTTATACAAAGCCATGGTCCGCCATAAGGCCCAGCAGGCCAAGAACCACCGTCTCTACGGTGACGATTACGTCGAAAGCGATTTTGTCTGTACCCGCGAAGACGGCCGTCCGATGAACAGCAATGATATGCGCTATTTCAATATGTGGTGCAAAAAGAAATTTGGTGGCGGCAGTTTCCATTCTTTCCGCCATACCCATGCCACGATGATGTTGGAAAATAATATCGAGCTCGACTACGTGTCCAAACGGCTAGGTCATTCTTCGATTGCGACGACGGCTAATATTTACGATACTATTACGGATAAGCGCAATCGGGAAGCCATGAAGAAACTCGATTCGATTTTGTAAAATCATGGCGGCAAACGCGGCGGCAAGATATAGAAATTTTAGCTTAAAACCTAGATTTTCCGATAATCAGTACTTATCGGAATAATATGCCCCAAAACACAAAAATAATCAGAGAAAGAAGTACCTAAACACCATGTCTCCTCAAATCACTACCTACAGTGGAAAACATTTCGACATTACCCATCCCAATCCCGAGGCTATCTGTATCGAAGACATTGCCCACGCCCTGTCGCTCATCTGTCGGGGCAATGGCCATGTGACGACTTTTTATTCCGTTGGCCAGCATTGCCTGCAATGTGCCAAGGAGGCCCGGGCCAGGAATTTGCCATCTCACCTGGTCCTGGCAGCCCTATTGCACGATGCGACGGAATGTTATATGTCTGACGTACCACGGCCGATGAAGCAGCTCATGCCGATTTACCGTCAGACGGAAGCCAGGCTGCTCGACGTCATTTACGAGAAATTCCTGGGGCAGCCTTTGACAGCAGAAGAAACGCGGCTCCTCAAAGACATTGACAATGCGTTCCTCTGGTATGATCTGACCTATCTCTTGCAGGACAAGCCGGACAGTGCGCAGCCACAGGTGCATTGCCTTCCCGATTATGAACCACGTCCTTTTGCCGACGTCGAAGCTGAATATTTGCAGTGCTATCGAAAGTGTCAGGAGGGGAAATCATGGATATAGCCATTGTGACCGGTGCCTCTTCCGGGTTGGGAAGGGAATACGTGAAATTATTGGATGACGAAGGCTTAGATGAAATCTGGCTCGTCGCCCGGCGCCGTCCGCAGCTGGAAGACCTGGCCGGGGCCTTGAAGACGAAAAGCCGCCTCTATCCGCTGGACCTAACCGAGAACGGTTCCTTTCGGATTTTACAGCAAGCCTTAACCGATAGTAGGGCTATCGTCCGCTATTTGATCCATGCAGCGGGCTTCGGCAAGATGGGTTCCGTCATGACGATTCCGTCAGACGTTCAGGAAAAGATGGTCGACCTCAATGACCGGGCCGCAATCAGCCTGGTCGAGTTAGTCCTGCCATACTGCAAGGCCGGCAGCCACCTCGTCCAGATTTGTTCGTGTGCCGCTTTCCTGCCTATTCCGGAACTGGCCGTCTATGCGGCGACAAAGGCCTTTCTCCTGCGCTACAGCCGGGCTTTAGCTGTTGAACTGGCTCCGCAGGGCATCCTTGTTTCGGCTGTCTGTCCGTATTGGGTCAAAGATACAGCATTCATCACCACAGCCAGCCAAACCGATAAGGAACGGCAATTCTGTCACTACCCTTTAGCCGGAACAAAAGAAGTCATTGCCCGCAGGTCTTTCCAGGCCGTGAAAAAAGGCCGAGTCGTCATCACACCGGATGTCGTCTCGACCTTGCTTCGCTTTCTGTCGGGGTGGATTCCCCAATCTATTTTGTTATATGGCAGCCGTTGGTTCCGCTGACCTTATAAGCCGATGGATTTTAAGGCCTGGTCCAGGTCACCGATGATGTCGTCCGGATCTTCCAGGCCGATGCTGAAACGGATGAAGCCCTTGCGGAATTTTTCCGGATAGAGATTGATGCGTTCATCGTAACTGGGCTGCGGGAAAATCAGGCTTTCGTCATGGCCGAGGGAGACGGCAAAGGTGACGACTTTCAAGGCCGCGCAGAACCGTTCGACCGCCTTGTCGTCAGCAGCGATGCCAAAAGAAATAACGCCGCCAAAACCGTGTTTCATCTGCTTTTTGGCCAATTCGTGGCCAGGGTTTCTGGGCAGGCCGGGATAGGAAACGAACGTGACGTTTTGGCGCTGTTCCAGCCATTCTGCGATTTTTTGCGTCGACGCATTGATGCGTTCCATCCGCAAAGGGAAGGTGACGGCACCGCGGAAAATCTGCCAGGCATTGAAGGGACTGATGACAGAGCCAACATTGACCTGGGCTTCATAGCGGATCCGGTCCATCGTCGCCAAGTCGTTGGAAATGATAGCCCCTCCTTGGGCATCGCCGTGGCCGTTGATATATTTGGTCAGCGATTCGACGACGAAGTCAGCGCCGAAATCCAAGGGATGCTGATTGAGAGGCGATGCAAAGGTATTGTCGACAGACAAGACCGCTCCATTTTCATGAGCGATTTTGGCAATGGCCGCAATGTCCGAAATACCGTCAGTTGGATTGTCCGGCGTTTCGATATGGACCAGGCGCGTCCCTGGCGTAATCGCTTTTTTGACGGCTTCCAGGTCCGTCATATCGACCATGACCGTTTCGACGCCGAATTTCCGGTTGAATAATTCGTGGAACAGGCGATAGACGGCCATATAGCTGACTTTCGGATAGATGACGCGGTCGCCTGTCTTGAGCAGCGTCCAGAACAAAGCGTGAAAGGCGGCGACGCCGCTTCCCAGAACGATGGCGTCATCGGCTCCGTGGAGGGCAGCGACTTTTTCTTCCAGCCAGTGCTGATTTGGGTTGCCATTGCGGGCATACATCAGCAGATCCGTCGAAGAATAATTGACCTTCGACAGGTCATCGGGCAGCTTGTAGCTATTGGCCATGTGCAGCGGCCGGCGGACGGCTCCTGTTTCCGCAATGGTGTCAGTAAATAATATACAAGTATATTATAAGGTATATTTTCGAAAAGTAAAAGCTTTTTGTTTTTTTATTTCACTTTTTATTTTTTCAAACTAAAGGAGGAACTCCATGAATATCCAGATTTTTGGCACGAATAAGTGTTTTGATACAAAGAAAGCCATCCGCTATTTCAAAGAACGGAACATCAAAGTCCAATTCGTCGACTTGAAAGAAAAGGGCCTGAGTAAAGGCGAATATACCAAGGTCAAACAAGCCGTCGGCGGCCTCGACGCCATGCTCAACCCGAAATGCAAAGATAAAAACGCGCTGGCCTTGATTCAATATGCCGTCGATGATGAAAAAGATGCTAAAGTCTTGGATAATCAGCAAGTCTTGAAGACGCCCATCGTCCGCAACGGTACTAAGGCTACCATAGGCTACGTACCGGAAATCTGGAAAACGTGGGAATGAGTTCTTGGTTTGACAAAAATCAAACGTTTGAGTATACTTATGGTGCTTAAACGACCGCTGTATTTGACCCGCGACGCCGGCTTCAGCTGTTATTACCTCTCTTTAATCGGTAAACACACTGCGGACATCGGCTTCCAGCGCTTAGGCCAGCCGGAAACGACGGTCCGCGTCCGCACGATGCCCCAGAAATCTGATAAATCGATGAAAGATATTTCCGGCGTCTATAGCGTAACCTGGAAAGACCAGGTCATCGACGGTGTTCCCGTCAGCATCGCTAAAATCAACGACACGTCCTACGTCGCTCGTCGCTCATTGGAAAGTGGGAGACTATCAGTTCTCTGCCCAGGCAGCTGGAATGAGTGCCCCGCAGTTCAAAGCCCTCCTGGAAAACAGACTCGTCGACGACTCGGCCCATTATTTTGTGAAATAGTTGTTAGTGGCTCGTGGTTAGAGGCTCGTGGCTCGTAAATACATAAATTTAATTTCATACGCTTTTTTAAAAGAGGATGTTGCATTAGCGTTTTTGGCTTGTTTTTGGCTTAATGCAGCATCCTCTTTTGCGAAACACTAATCACTAACCACGAACCACGAATCATCACTTACTCCGTGCGGCTGAAGGGATGATGCCGATGGCGCAGAGAACGGTGAAGACGATGAAGGCCTGCTGGATGTGCTGGGCCAGCCAGGTTGATGTCGCAGCAGCCCCGCTTTGTGACAGGATCAAGGTGATGATGGCCACGCTGAGGACCTGGCCGATGAGGCGGACCGTACTGACGACCGATGAAGCAGCCCCATAATATTTGGGTGCCACGGATCCCATAATCGCGTTATTATTCGGCGCCGTGAACAGGGCAAAACCGATGCCGATGATGACCAGTGCCAGGGCAATGAGCCAGAAGGAAGAAAGAGAGACATTGATTGCCAGACAGGAGAGACCGAAGGTAATCAAAATCATACCGGAAGAAGCCAGGACGGCGGGATTGATACGGTCCGACAGCGCTCCGGTAACAGGGGACAAGAGCGCCATCAGCACCGGTTGGAGCAATAGGACGAGTCCCGTGTCACGGGCATTGAGGCCGGTAATGCGCTGCAAATAAATGGACAAGAGGAAACTGATGCCAAAAGTTGCACAGTAGTTGAGCATAGCTGCCAAACTGGAACAGGAAAACACGCGATTGTCGGCAAAAATACGGACGGGCAGGACCGGGCTTTTCCGGTGCCATTCACCATACAAGAACACCAGGAACAGGATGAAGCCGGCGGCCAAGAGATATTTAGCATAGAAAAGACTCATTACTTCCGATAATCCAACCATAATGGCAATCATAGCCAGGGCATATAAGAGGCTACCAAACAAATCCAGACTGCCATGGGCATTGACAATCCATTCTTCCTTTTTCATGCTATACAGGGCAATCAGCCAGGCCACGGCACAGATAATGGCGATAAAATAAAAAATCGTCTTCCAGCCCAGGTAATAAGAAAAGAAACCGCCCAGAACCGGACCAAAGGACAGCCCGCAATACACAGCGGCAATGGTAAAGCCCATAGCCCGGCCGCGACGTTCCGGCGGGGTGACCAGGGAAACGATGGCCATGCTGGTGGCAAAAATACTGGCACTGCCCAGGCCTTGCAAGATGCGCAGTAAAAATAAGCCATAGAGGGAAGTCACAAAATACACAGCCAGTGACGAGACACAGAATAAGGATACACCAAACAAGAAGACATGACGCTTGCCAATACGGTCGGCAATCTTGCTGATTGGCATAATCGTCACCGTCGAAGAAATCAAGAACAACTCAATGACCCAACTAAGCTGGGCATCCGTCGCACCATAAGCCGTACCAATCCCAGGCAAAGCCGTCGTCAAAGCGCTGCTGGTAAAAGGGTTGATAAAAGACACCATCATGACGACAGCTAAAATCGTATTTTCGTAAGACAAAAATCGCTGCATGGCGAATAACCTCCGTAAAAAACAGTAATAAGCAACCCTAATTATACTGCCAAAGAAAGGCCTTCGCAATGAATGTTTTTTTGAACTACTTTTAGAGAAGAAGCCTAATTTCTCTAAAAGTAGTTGATTAGCTCAACTATTAAGATGATACCTGTATAGAAAAAAGAATCATATCCATAGATAACAGATTAGCTCGTAGTAAGGATTCCACACCAAGAACCTGGCAAACTATCATGATAGATTAACATCATTCATCTTGACCTAAGTTAAATATGCTTAAAGACGCATGGCGCCTATATTCAATTCCGCCAGCCTATATGAATCATACAATCTCAAGTATCAGCAAATACAGATACAAGTTTACAAGTCCAGTTATGAAGCAAAAAAATTCCGTCAGCATAATAATTTGGCCATATTAGCAGGGAGAGAATCAAAAATGAGCCAAAATAAAAATAAGTAGATATCATTAATGATAGTGAATTACTAGAAATATAGTGATTTTACAGTCATTAGCAGTACGGGGTGGAGTTAGAAATATTATTACTTCCGATAACGTTAAATTATCGTAAGTTATTTTAAATGAGAATGGAGGTGCATATTGTAACACTTTCTATCCCGCATAACTAAGCCATTTATTTAACAAGTAATACCACTTTCACTTTTTCTCAATAACTGCCAAATTTCCTCGTTTTTCATATCAAAATCGGCAAAATATCGGCAAAAAAGTCGGCAAGAAAATCGGCAAAAAACTTGCTGAAAACCTAGTAAAAAAGCCGCTAAAAAGCCACTCAAAAATTCATAAAAAAGATCTCGAAAAAGCAATTTTCCGAGGTATAAACATTCAAGTACTGATGGTGCTTGGCCTATTTCCGCTCATTTCTTCTTAAAATCTTTCTTGACCTTTTGATTCATGGTGACTATAATGAGCATGTGTTTTATGAGCTTTGGCTGGCTCATAACTCATTTTCATTGTCCAATCACTTCATCAGTTACTTCCATCATTAACCAGAATGGTCAGCTGCTTTTGCAGTTGGCCATTCTGGTTTTATTTGTTTCTATGTTTTTACAAGCTCCAGCCACGGTACATTTCTTCTTCAACCCGTTCCAGTTCGTCTTTTTTCTTGTGATGATCTTCATCATCCCACCATGCCTGATATCGGCCGTGAGTATCTTCGACAGCTTTTTCCAGGAAGTGATTGATTTTCCCCAAGACTTCCATTTGGCGCTGCTGATGAACGGCCTCTGTATGCGGCGGATAGTGATTACCTTCTCCACGCTTGAGGATTGTCTTCTTGGCACTGCCATAGAGCCGGACGGTGTCTTTAGTCCGGGAAACATCGAGTATTTCTTTTCCATTAGGTTCCATAGTCAGCGTATACACAGACGCCTGGCCTTTTTCGACGGTATCTCCTAAAAGGAGTGCCGTCTTTTTTTGTGGTTCCAATTTCCCTGTCGGTATATCGCTCAGGACCACATAAGCCCGGCCATTGTGGGACAGTATCTGGAAGTCTTTCAGTGGTTTGCCGCCTTCCAGTTTGCTATGACGCATGACGAGTCTCGGCAGCTGCCGTGAATACAGGATAGTATCCGAATCCGGGACGTTTTCCTTGAGTTCGGCAGCTTTTTCCAGGTACATCTTTTCTCGGTTCTTGGCCTTGATGACTTCACGGTAGATCTTCTTAGCTTCTTCTTGGACAGCTTTATTCTGCTGGGCCAGTTCGTCTACGATGCGCTGGATGTCACCTTCCTTGTTACGCAGTTCTTCATTATAAGCCTTCAATTGTTTTTCCATGGCTTGTTTTTGGCGCAGTTTGTCCGAATAAGCCAGATAGAAGTCCTTTTTTTCTTCATACGGGACGTCTTTCAGTTCGATATATTTCTTTTCCATCGGTTTGAGCTCTTCCAAGATACGTTGATGACGCTTCTTTAGATTATGATAATCCTTACCGATGATACGTTCGATAGCTATATTTTTGAACAAACGTTCTGGGATGACTTTGGCCTTGACTTCTTTATATTTTGCCAGCTGTTCAGCCTGCCTCTTCTCCTGTTCCTTAGCCCGTGCTTTCAGTCCGGCATAGACGTCATTCGCTGTGACAACGATGGGTTCATTTGCCAGTTCTTCTGCCTTTTCATCGTCAGCCTCAGCAGACAGCTTGGCTTCCATTTCCAGGATTTCTTCCTGACGGATGCGCTGTTCTTCCTGTTCGATTTCCTTGATGACCCGGCGCAGCACTTTATCAATGGCAAAGCAGATGATTTTCTGTTCCATGACGCTCCCTTCCGTGTCTGTCGTTTCCGTCGTTTCAGCTTCATCACTATTCGCAGAATCCGTCTGTTCGTCGATTTCCCGTACCCGTTCCTGAATCCGTTCCATGACTTTCGGGTTCTTGTAGGCTTCGCCTAAATGAGGTGCCGGGATCCTGTCGAGCTTTTCGGCTTCTTCAAAACGACCTTGATTCAGCAGATCCTGACGCTGGGCAGCCAGGGATTTCTCGCTGATTTCCCGGTCGAGGCCCAGTTCCTTGAATTTACGGTTGACGATGTCGGCCCACATCTTGCGCATAGCAGCATTTCCATAGTGGCTCTGATAGTAGCGATCGGCCAGATACCCGGAACAAGGTTCCCCATGCTGATTGACGGCATACTGCTTGAAATACATGTCCGGTCCGAGGGGCCGGTCTTTTTCTATGCTCTTTTCACAGAACATGAGATGGCAGTGGATGTTCCGGTGGTCGTGGTCGTAGGCAGCTTCTTTATCATGGATGGCATAGGTAAAGGCGTGATTTTTGCCGATTCCGGACTCCTTCAGGAACTCTTCGACTAAGGCAATGTTATCGTCTAAGCTAAGTTCTTCCTGCAGCCCCATGCGGATTTCACGGTATGCCCGGCCTTTGGCACGACGGTTATCTTCGGCAGCATCCCAGAATTCACCGGCATCCTGTGCCCAGCCCGGCAGGTTTCCGGAGCAGGTGAAGACAAGGTCTTCCTTCTTGCCTTTCATGTTAGCATAGAGCCCTTGACGGCAGATATAGTCGTAGTGCGCGCGTATATTTATCTTTGTTCCGTCTGCCCTTTTTGCATGGGGATGATTGCCGAAATAATAGAGTGCCATAGCCTACCTCAAAGAATTTATAGAAATTTTATAATGTGCACTTTTATGTAGTGACAGGCCACTTGTGGCCTACGCCGCAGGCGTCCTCCTCCGGAGGCCCTTTCCGCTGCTGGCGGAAAGCGCATTGCACGTCTCGTAAGAGACATGCGTAAATGCGCATCCATTGTTTTTGATCTTTTACCGTCATCCTTATTATAGCATCTAATATCATTAAATAAAATATATTACCGTGATATTTTAAGAAAGCCGCCATTATATTTCCCAATAAATTAAGCATATATCATGCGTTATTCTGGTTTCCTTCCTATTTACATTTTATTCTTAATGTGATATTTTTATGACAAACATAATAAGGAGGTGTGTTTAATGTCATTATTACCACATCATACGACGCCACCTGCCGGGAAAGGGACAGACCCGCTGGAAAAAGGTCCGATGAAGCCCTTCGGAAACGTCCTGATGAATATTGACCAGGACCGCCGAAATGCGTATTGGCTCATGAAAGCCTGCGTGGTCATTATCGGCATCGCCGTTGTATCTGTTGTGGCCATTGCTACGACATATAATTACAAAACCTATGTGGTCCGTGTCGATAACGCTACGGGCCAGGTAGATACCGGCGGTCAGTTGAAGTCAACTAATTACAGTCCACAGCAGGCCGAAATCAAGCATTTCCTGGGTCAGTTCATCCTGGATACCCGCACGGTGCCCCTCGATCCGGTCCTCTTCAAGAACAATATCGACCGGTCACAGCATTTCATGACCCGTGAAGCTAGCACGAAGATGGCCTCCATGCTGAAATCGGACAATCCACGGACGAAGCTCGGCAAGATGACGATCCAGCCGGTTATCAAATCCATTCAGCTTCAGCCTGGCTCAAAATCGACTTATCAGGTCCGCTGGTCCGAAGAATCCTTTTCCTTGAGTGGTGGCATGAGCAATAAGAAAGTCAACTACGTCGCCCTCTTCTCCGTCGGTATCGACCCTCCCAGCAAAGAAGATGAATTGCTCATCAATCCCCTGGGTCTCAAGATTCAGGACCTCACCATTTCGATTGAATCAACATCCTCGGCTTCCCCGTCCGATTCTTCGGATAACGAACCGGCTCCAACTGAGAGAGGAGGTAAAGTCGAATGATGAAACATACCCTGCTTGCGGCCGGGCTCATCTGCTGCCTCTGTACCTCGGCGTATGCCATGGATAAATCGACATACTTCACCGGCGATGGTGACTGCACGGCTGCAAAAGTCGTTTACGACTATAAGCCGGACAGCCTTTTCCAGGTCAATGCACAGATGGGCTTTGTCTCAGACGTCCAGCTGAAGCCCGGCGAAAAGATTACTTATATCGGGGCTGGCGACACGAAACGATGGCTCATCGACCAGTCTACTGTCGGCAATGCCGAACATATTTATATCAAGCCGTTAGCCCCAGGCATCCAGACTAACATGATCATCAACACCGATGCTCATAGCTATCGTCTGTACCTCGTATCGGTATCTGAAAATTATACGCCTATTGTACAGTTCAGCTTCCCTGATGAGTCTTTCCGCAAGGCCCTGACAGCGCCTCTTCCCTGGAAGAACAAGGAAGAGAAAAAATACTTCGACATTTACACCGTGAAGAAGGGCAATACCTACGTGCCAAAGGATATCAACCGAAAGTATGAAATCCATAAACACGGTAATCTCGAAGCATCGGTCCTGCCGTCGGAAATCTTCGATGATGGCATCCATACTTACATCAATATGCCGAAATCCAATAAGTATGACCAGCCGACACTGTATAACGTCCAGGACGGGCAGCTGACCCTCGTCAACTACCGTATCCGGGACGGTTATATCATCGCAGACCGGGTCTTCACCAAAGCCCGACTCTGCTATACCTCTAAATCTTATGTAGACATCACTCCATCCGATTCAATCTATAAAGGAGGCGGATCGAAATGATTGACTTGCGTTATAACCTTTCCATGCTGGCGTACAAGCTGAAAGATAAGCTGAACCGAAAGAAAGGCCATGATGAGGAAGACCTCGACGAGCCGGATTTCCGTACCGACTTCACGAGTGATGAGGATATGGACCAGCCCATCTCCGATAGGGACGAAGAGACACCGGAAGACGGTGATCTCATCATTCCTGATGATGAAGAAGATGAAGGATCCCAGGCAAAGATGCTCCGCCGGAAACACATCCTTCTCGCCGCCGGGTCCATCCTCTTCATCGGCGCTGGGGCTATGGCTTACTCGTCATTGAATCCGACAACCGCCAGCGGCGGTAAAGAGTCAAAAAAAGCTTTATCCCAGAATGTCGCCCAGGCACAGGATACGGACCTTCCGACCAAGTACAGTGACATCTCTAAATATCAGAAAAATTCCAAGGCCGGCAAAGACGGAAAGACACCGGCAACAGCTGCTGAAAATGGACAGACTGTTCCGCCTTCTTCGGGGTACGGAAACGGCGCCTCTTCTCCTTCCGCTTCCCGGTCATCCGGTACGTCATCGAACCGCTCTTATAATGCCCAGCCGGCAGTGTCCCGTTCATCGGCGCCGCGTGCATCAGCTTCCGCTCCTTCTGCTGCCGCAGCGCCACGGGCAACCGCTACCGTAACATCTTCTTCAGCACCAGCGAAACCGCAGATGTCGGAAGAAGAAAAGGCAACTCTCAAAGCACAGCAGGCAGCTGAAAAAGCAGAAAATGATGCCATGAACAGCAGCATCGCTTTTAAGATTGCCACCGCCGTTACGCAGGCCGTCAGCGGAGCCAGTACGGCACAGGCAGCGGAACCGAAACCGGATGCTTCTGCAGCCTTCCAGCCGACGCCTTATGCACAGGATTTGCCCTCCGGCATGTATACCCTTCAGGCCGGTACGGTCATCCCGGCAACACTGCAGACCGGTATCACTAGTGATTCTCCGAACGGTGACTGTATTGCCATCGTCCGACAGGACGTCTATGACAGTCTGACCGGCACGCATCTCCTCATCCCGCAGGGTTCAAAGATCATCGGCAAATACGGCCAGAGCGGCGCTCGTGGCAATCATCGCATCGGCGTTGCATTTACCCGTATCATCCTGCCTGATGGCTCCAATGTGAACCTGCCGAACCAGAACGCCATTGATGGGACCGGGATGCCGGGCCTAGCCGAAAAATATACGAATCATACAGGGTCGCTCTTCAAGACGGCCTTCATGACAGCTCTTCTCGGCAGTGCTGCCCAGTCGGCAACGGGCAATACGTCCGGCGATGATAACCGCAGCCCTGGACAGGAAGCCGTCAGCGGTGCCGTAGCACAGGTCATGCAGACAGCCAGCCAGATTCTGAACCGCGAAGGGAATACCAGCCCGACCATCACCATTTCGCCGGGCCATGCTTTCAATATCTTCATCAACCAGGACCTGTCCCTGGGTGAGTACGATGAATAGATTCGCCCTCTTCCTCGCCTCCCTGGTCCCTGCTGTCGGCGGCTTGTGGATGGCAACAGAAAAGTTCGCCGCCTTGGTAGCGTATGATCCGGCTTTCCTCGGCTCGTCCCTCATCATCGGCGGCACCCATATCTACCCGCCATGGGCTTTCGTGACCTGGTATTCCAGGTATCAGCGGTATGTGCCGGAGCTTTTTTCAACAGTTACCCCGTACAGCTTCGGCGGGTTCGTCCTCTGCCTGCTCATGCTCTTCCTTTTCCGGCCGGAAAAGAAGCTCACGTCCCATGGCAGTGCCCATTGGGCCAGTTATAAAGACCTGGTCAAGATGCACCTGATTTCTGGTTCCGGCGTCGTCGTCGGACTCTACGATAACCCGTCCATCAAGAAATGTACGGCTTTCCTCCACTGGCTCGAATCCAAGAAGGACGAAGCTGCCAGCTACGGAGAGATGAACTTCGATAAGAAGCTCGATGAAGACCGGGACCGGAAAGAGATGCAGCTTTCTCAGATGAAACGAAAAATCCAGCATGTGAAGAAAGGAAGTCCTGCCTATAAGAAATTAAAAAACGACATCGCGAAAGATGAGAAGTGGCTGTCTGAGATTCACAGTTACACCCCGTGCAAATATTCCCTGGCGGCGTTCTGGAAAGCCTTGTATGACAAAACGGCTGCCGGATACCGCAAGCTCAGTCACTTCTATCTCCGCGATAATGACAGCAGACACATCATCGTCGTAGCCCCGACCCGAAGTGGGAAGGGCGTCGGACTCATCATACCGACACTCCTTGGCGGCTGGAAACAATCTGTCGTCGTCAACGATATTAAATCAGAAAACTGGGGCATCACCGCAGGCTACCGCAAGCGGATGGGCCAGAAAGTCATCAAGTTCGAACCAACTTCTTCTGACGGCTCGTCAGCCCGCTGGAATCCTCTCGATGAAATCCCCATCGGCACAGCCGGCGAAGTCTCAGCGGCCCAGAACATCGCCAACGTCATCGCAAATTATGAAGGCAAGGAGAACCCAGACCACTGGATTGCCAACGCCGGCAATGTCATCGCCATCGTCATTCTGCATCTCGAATATGCTCACTACGCCGATCTGGAGCATTATCCGCAGCGGCCGAACCTCTATACCGTAGCCAGTTTCCTCAAAGCAACACTGGCACCGGAAGTTGAGGAAGACGGGACCATCGACGACAGCAATTATGTCGTCCAGGACTTCGTCAAAGCCATCCAGGCCCTGCAGAACTTCCCTCACGTCCCGGAAGGCGGTATCGAAATCGAAGAATGGAGTACCAAGGACAAGGCTTATGTCAAACGGAAATTCACGCCCGACGACCTGCACGCTCTGTATCCTGATGACTTCATGGAACCGCTGGACCCGGAAACGGCTTTCACTCACCCCATCATCAACCGGGGATTCATGGAAATCGCCAAGAAGCCGGATAACGAACTGGGATCCATCATCTCGACGGCTAACACGGCCTTGAAGGAATACCTCGATCCGGTCCTTACGGCTAACACGAGGGTCAGCGACTTCTGCATTGATGACCTCATGCGCTATGACCGGCCGGTATCGCTGTACCTCATCACCCCGCCGTCCGATTTGCTCCGCATGTCGCCTATCTTCCGTCTCTTCTTTGAAATGATGATTGGCAGACATACCCGTGAAATCGGGGAATACAAGAAAGGCCGGTGCAGCAAACCGTCGTACCGCCATAAATGCCTGCTCCTCATGGATGAATTCAACTCACTGGGCAACCTGAAACGCTTTGCGTCGGCCCTGGCCTTTACAGCCGGTTACGGTATGAAGTCCATGCTCATCATGCAGGGGCTGGACCAGCTCTATAAAACGTACGGCAAGGAGAACGAGCTGCTCATGAATACGAGCCTCCAGATTTATTATTCGCCGAACGATGCAGCTACGGCAAAGCACATCGAAGAAAGCCTGGGTAATGAAACTATCCGGGTAGAATCCGAGTCGGAAACAGGCAGCTGGTTCAAGAAGAGCGTCTCTTATTCGGAAACGTCCCGTCCCCTGCTCACGGCTGAAGAATCCCGACGCTTGGGGAACGATGAAATCCTCTTCGTCCAGAACAATCCGCCTGTACGGACGGAAAAAATAAAGTATTACGAACAAGACTTTTTCTTGAAGAAACTCGTCGACGCACCTTACGTCAGCGATGTCATCCGCAGCGGCGGTCGGGCTGATGTCATCAACACCAACCCGCTCCGGAAAAAGCGGCTGGATCAGCGTAAGGAAGCTGGCGAACAGAAATTCAAAGACCTCAAGGTCGCACGTTAGGAAGTGAAAATAACATGGTATCTCACGTCAGACTGAACCGGCTGAAACGGAAACAGGAACTCCTGAAACAGCGTCAGCGCGAACAGGAAGAAAAGTTCCGTCAGATGTGCCGCAATGCCCGTGTCGAAGAACGGAACCTAGCAAAGGAAATCGAGGCTGAACAATATGCCGTCCTCATCAAGCAGCTGAAATCTACAGGTTTCCCCGTCCATAATATAACGCTCCTCGTAGGTATGGCCCTCAAAGCCAAACAGATACTGGACGGGGATGAAGAACAGAAGACCCGTACTATTGACGAATATACCCGCTTGTACCAGGACTTCGTCGAAAAGCAGCGCCAGCAGGAAGCTGCCAGAGCAGCTGCTTCGGCGGAAAGCCCCGGAACGTATCCGCCCTATCCTGGGGAAGTGACGGAATAATGGAAAACATCAAGCAGCATATACAGCCGAATCCGACATTCGACTGCTGCTGCGGTCCTGAAATGACGACCCTCATGCACAGGGAGGACATTACGGAGCTGTACGTCAATGATGACGGCTATCTCCGCTACCTCTCATATAAAGAAGGCAAAGTCAAGACCGGCATCTATCTCGATCCGGATAAGATACAGGCCATCATCAACCTGGCATCCGGCCAGGTCCGGAAAATCGTAACCGAAGCTGTCCCGTCCGTTTCGACGGAAATCAAGGGCTACGGAGCCCGGTTCCAGGGCGAAATGCCACCAATCGTAAGGAATCCACAGTTCAACATCCGCAAGAAAGCAACGAAGATCTTCACCCTCACCGAATACGTCGAACAAGGCGTCTTATCTCCCGGGCATAAGGAATTTCTGGAGAAGTCCATTGCAGCGCGGAAGAACATCCTCGTCGTCGGCGGCACAGGCACCGGGAAGACGACATTTTTGAACGCTATCCTCGATGCCATTGCCCATATCTCCCCGTATCACCGGATCGTCAGCCTGGAAGACCTGCCGGAACTCCAGTGTTCTGCCGATGACTACTCCCCGATGTTCACCATGCAGGACTTGAACCAGGGCATCGTCTATAACATGACCATGCTGCTGAAAGACTGTATGCGCCGCAGTCCGGACCGGATCATCGTCGGCGAAGTCCGTGACGGTGCCGCCTATACGATGCTGAAAGCCTGGAATACAGGTCATCCAGGCGGTGCCTGCACGACTCATGCCGACTCGGCCATCCAGGGCCTGTACCGTATCAAGAGCCTGGCCCAGGAAGACCCGGACGCCGCCGGCGACCTCAAGGAGCTTATCGGCGAAGCCATCGACATTGTCGTCGGCCTCGTCCATACCGACCTCGGCCATGGCCGCCGTGGCCGGAAGGTAGAAGACGTCATCGCCGTCGACAAGTTCGATGAGCTGAAGAAAGAATACGTCATCCATTATATCCCTGGTTAATGCTTATCACGCTTAATAAGACTAAATAAGTCTTAATAGGGCTTAATAAGCACTAATAAGACCTATTAGGCGTGAATAAGTCTTAATAAACCCTATTATCTTATCCCCTATTTCAAAAAGGAGGCATTCATCATGAATCTCAAAGCAAGATTCCAAAAGAAAAAAGCGGCTCTCTATGAAGCCTATCTCATGAAAGTCGCCGGACTGGCCCTGTTCGTAGCAGCCAATCCGATCCTGTCGTTTGCCAGCAAGGACGGCATCGAAGATACGGCCAACGTCGATCAATGGCCGTGGACAAAGTTCCTCAACTCCCTGGCCGACCAGCTGACCGGCCCGCTGCCTACGACATTGGGTGTCCTTGGCCTGGCAGCGGCTGCCATTGCCATGTTCACAGGCAACCACGGCGCAGGTACGCAAAAGTTCATCATCCTCATCTTTGCCGTATCTACCTGCTTGTTCGCACCGAACTTCATCAACATCATCAAAGGTAGTGCCGGCGGGGCTACCATTTTCGGCCTGCTCTAAAGGAAAGGTCGTGTAGTCATGGATAAAGAACAGCATCCCAACGGCTATGCCGTCCCATTGCACCGCTCTTTGACGCAGCCCATCTTCTGGGGCGGCGTTCCCCGTAACCTGCTCCTCCTGGAAGTGCTCGTCGGCATCATCGGCGGCATCTTCTTCAAGACCATCCTCGTCCCCGTCCTCTGTATCGCTGCCCATTACCTCTTCCGGTTCCTCGGACAGCACGACCCGGACTTCCTCGGCGTCTTCTGGCGCAGTAAAGATTACAGACCCTATTATTATCCCTGATTCCTGAGATTTCTTATTTAGGAGGTGGTATCCGTGTTCGGCAGCTTATCGAAATTGAAAAAGAAACAGAAGAAGAAACAAAAGATTGATGAAGCTGTGTATACCTCGAAGAACGGTGTCTATAAGAACCGTCCCCATGTATCGGACATGCTGCCGTGGGTAGCAATCGATCCGGACAGCCTGGGGGACTTCAACTTCGTACACGGAAACGATTTTTCCCTGTTCGCTGTATTCAAGTTCCGCGGACCCGACATGGCCAGCGCCACGGATGCGGAACTGATGCAGTACAACAATGAACTGAATAATATCCTTAAAACGCTGCCGACCGGATTTGTCATCTACTTCGACGCCCAGCGCCATTATGCACAGGATTATGAATCCTCAGACATGCCGGTCCCCCTGGCACAGGAATTCGACGACGAACGGCGCGACTATTATAAGAGCCAGCTCCATTTCGACTCGGATTACTATTTCATCCTCTATCAGGAGCCGGCAGAATTCCTCAAGAACCGGTTTCTTGAATTCTTCACGACCCCCGACAAGGCGTCTGCGAAATATACGAAGAATTACAAGCTCTACGTGGATTATGAAGAAAAATTCAAGGACCGGGTCACGAGGATACGCAATGCCCTGACCCTCGCTTTCCAGGGCAAGTTCAGACAGCTCAACCAGGAAGAAACATTGACGTACCTTCATTCTTTAGTATCAGACCGGCGCTTTACCGTCCGCTATAACCCTTCCCGTTTCGTCTGTGACTACGTCGCTGATGCGGGTATACTCGGCGGCCGGGAACCGAAAATCGGGAATAAGTACATGAAAATCATTACCGTACTGAATTTTCCGCCTGTATCGGCACCGGGCCTGTTCGATGCTTTTAACAATTTGAACGTTGAATACCGCTGGAACAGCCGCTTTATCTGCCTCAGCAAGCTCGACGCACGAAAGGAGATTGCCCAGCGCTGCAAGCTCTTCGGCCAGCAGATCAAAGGCTTCTGGACTTACATCCGGGAAGCCATCACGAAAGAACAGTCGGCTGATGCCCTCGATGAAACGGCAGCAGCCAACCGGGACGATGCCCAGGCAGCCCTTAACGAACTCGGTTCAGACTTTGTCTCTTATGGATATTACAACATGAACATCATCATCCTGGAGGAAGACAAGAACCGCTGTACGGAAAAGGCCAACTTGTTCCTGGAAACCTTGAACGGCATGGGCTTCACGGGATTCCTGGAAACGGACAACAGTATGGAAGCCTGGCGCGGCACACTGCCGGGCTGCTATAAATGCAACATCCGCCGGCCGTCCGTCAGCTCCATAAATTTTTGTCATTTGGCCCCGGCTACTGCGATGTGGTCTGGAGACAAAAATAACGAACATCTCAAGGGGCCTGTACTGCTCTACACAGACTCGACAGGGTATACTCCCTTCCGTCTGTCCCTCCATGATGGAGATATAGGGCATACGCTAATCGTCGGACCGTCCGGGTCCGGTAAATCCGTTCTCCTGAATACACTGGAAGCCAACTTCCTCAAATACCCAGGTGCCAACGTCTTTATTTTCGACAAGGCGGCCAGCTCACGGGCCCTCACCTATGGTGTCGGCGGCCATTTCTACAATCTGGCAGCCGAAGGCAACAGCGACCTCTCGTTCCAGCCGTTGGCGAATATCGACGACGAAGGCGAAATCAAATGGGCCAAGGAATGGATCATGGCCTATCTCATTCAGCGTAACGTCAAGGTCACACCGAAAGAAGAAATCCTCGTCTGGAATGCCTTGCAGAGTCTCCGGGTCCTGCCGCAGGAACAGCGGACCATAACTGTTTTCAACGAGATGGTCCAGTCCCAGGAAATCCGACAGGCTATGCAGGCCCTGACGATGAAAGGTAGCTTCGGCAAGCTCTTTGATAACAATGTCGACTTTGCCGGGAAAGGAAACTGGCGTGTCTTTGAAATGGAAACTTTGATGGGTATTCCGTCTATCGTCCCGCCTACCCTGGATTACCTGTTCCATCAGATTGAAACGGCGATCCGCAATGCTACGGGTCCAAGTCTTATCGTCCTCGACGAATGTTGGCTTTTTCTGGATAACGAAGTCTTCCAGAATAAGCTGAAAGAGTACTTCAAAGATATGCGTAAGAAAAACACATCCATCTGGATTGCAACGCAGCAGCTGTCAGATATTGCCAGTAAGCCGAATCTGCTGGATACCGTCAATGACCAGTGCAAGAACAAGATTTTCCTGCCGAACGTCAATGCCGAAAGCGAAGCCAATGCCAAGCTCTACCAGCTCTTCGGCTGCAACGAGCGCCAAATCCAGATCATCAGCACCATGACACCGAAGCGCGATTACTACTATAGCAGCGATAAAGGGAACCGACTCTTCCAGCTGGCCCTGCAGCCAGCCGAAATCCCCTTCGTCACGGCTACGGCAAAGACCGACCAGTTGGCCATGAACCGTATCCTGGCCAGCGGCAACAAAGAAAGTTTCGTCGAACAATGGTTCAAATATAAGGATGCGGAGAAAGAATGGGAGAAATATAAACAATACGAATCGGCTGCGGCTGCGGCTGGTTCTTAATCATAGATGACTGACTTATAGGGAATTGACACGAATTGGGAGTGATGTCATGAAACACGTAAATATCTTATGGACCGGCGGCTGGGACTCGACGTTTCGGCTCTGCCAGCTATCCCGCATGGACGGGGTAGAAGTTCAACCGGTGTACTTTTATAAAGAAGGTGTCTCAGACCGGACGAACTGGAAAAAGGAAATACAGGCACAAAATACGCTTCTTCCCCTGCTCCGGCAGAAAAAAGCTACAAAGGCTTGTATTTTGAATCCTATCCGATTAACGGAAAAGGATTTGCCACAGAGCAAGAATTTTGACCAGGCTTTTGAAAAGTGGAAATCATCCCCACTTATGCCTGGACAGCTCCATTTCTTAGGGAAGCTGCCGATGCTGTTCCCGAAGCTTGAATACTGCATCGAAGGGCCGACGCTGAAACGGCGCCAACAGGGCTTTAAATTAGGCAAGACCCAGGTTTTCCTGGAAGAACACGGCTTCCGGTTCCATTTCCGGCCCGACGGCTATGCCGATATGGATACGTCCCAGGCCGACCCGGAATTAAAGCTCCTCTGGGGCGGGTTCACCTTCCCCATCCTGGGCATCACTGAAATGGCCATGGTGCCGATCATCCGCGGCTGGGGTTATGAAGGCCTCTTCAAGCACACCTGGACCTGTGATTACGATGGCGAAGAACCGTGCGGCGTCTGCCACAACTGTGAAACCAAGTGGGCGTCGGGCCTCAAGAACTTCTTCCCTCCTTCTGCCATCCGGAACCATGAAATCAAAGCGTACCTGGAAAAACTGGAAAAGCCCGGTTCTTCCCGGTTCGCCGTCGATTTCGCCGAACCGGGAATCACCTGGCGGTTCATGGATTACGTCCATCATGGCTATCACGTCGTCAATGTGGCGAATGTCCTAACTCTTCCCTATGCGTTACAGCCCATCATCGCCAAGGTCCAGGCGAATCACAACGCCGAACTCCAGCGTTACTTCGACCGTCTCGTCGCTGAATGGGACGCCCAGAAAGGCCAGGTGGGTTAAATGCTTCCGACTCTCGATTACAACGTCGTCAATCCAGAAACGACGCGCTATAAACGGACACATAACACGGCTGTCGACCAGACGGAAGAGCAGCTCCGTGCCCTTTACGGGGCTTGGAAGGTCATCCTCTGCAACTGCGGCCTGGAAGCCCTTAATACAGCACTGGATCTCGTCCAGCCTCGGACGGTCATCGTCGATGACGAAACCTACTTCGAGCTCCGGCAGAATCTTCAGTACCATCAGGACTGGTGCCGCTACCATTACATCCAGCTTCCTGACCTCAACGATATGGGGGCACTGGAACAAGCCCTCCAGGGGGCCGAAAAGCCGGTCATCGTCTGCGGGGACAATCCGACGACCTTTGGCAGCTGGAAGGACGTCAAAGCGATTTCCGACATGGCCCATCGTTACGGGGCCTACGTCATGATGGATAACTCCATCGTGTCCCTGTATTACTCGAATCCCCTGAAAGCCGGCGCCGACATTGTCGTCGAATCGTATACCAAATTCGTCACCGGCCAGGGCGACACCTTCGCCGGCGGCATCGCGCTGGCGCCGTCCATGGCTTGGCTCGATGAAAAGGAAGTCCCCTCAGCCGTACCGGGCATGAAATCTATCATGTGGGTCGTATCCCGCCGGGGCAACATCGCCCATCCCCGCTCGGCATACAACGTCTCGAAAGGGCTGGAAACGCTGAGTCTCCGTATGGAACGCCATACCCGGTCTGCCCGGTTCATCGCCAAAACGCTGAAAGCGGCCGGATTGAACGTCCGCTATCCCGGCGTCGGCGGTCTCATCACACTGCTGGGCATGAAGCCGGACTTTTGCAGCCGGTTCCAGCATTTCGTCACCGTCGGGACCTTCGGCTGTGCTTACAGCAACGCCGATTTCTTCCGCAGTGACGCCTTTTATAAGACCGGTATCTGCACAAGGCTTTCCATCGGCCTTGAAGACCCGGATATCCTCATCCGGGATATCGAACAGGCCATGCAGATACCGCTCTGGAACAAATATCTCAACGTAAGGGGTGAAGATGATGCGTAAGTTCCTGAAAGTCCCCAGTATCCCCATTCAGCTCATGGGCGCTGTCGTCCTGGCTATCGTCGGGGCCGTTGCCTTCGGCCCTCTGCCGGCTCTGGATTATTCCATGAAGCAGGTCGGCGGCATCTTCATGGATACCCTGAAAATGCTCGTCGTCCCCCTGGCCTTCGTGTCCATCACGGCCGCTACCGTCCAGATGGGGGCCGAACGGCTCTGCCGGCTTTCTTCCCGGTTCCTGCTGCTCATGACGGCCATGTGTCTCATCGGCTTTGCCCTGGGCTACGTGCTCATGAGTCTCATGCCCGTCGCTCCCTTTGAAATCGACGATGCCGCCGTCAATGCCGTCTCGGCCCCGTCGGCGCTGGAGTTCATCCGTAACTGCATCCCCGTCAATCCGTTCCAGTCCCTCGCTTCGAGGAACATACTCCAGATTATCGTCTTATCCTTCTTTATTGGCCTGGCCTGCCTGAAACTCGACGAAAAGGAACGTATCGTCCATGGTTTCGAGACAGCCCAGCAAATCTGTATCCGCATTGCCAACTTGGTCATGCACCTGGCCCCACTCGGCGTTTTCTGCCTCTTATATCCCGTCGTTGCCAGGAACCTGTCCGGTGTCGTCACGGCGTATATCCAGATGACGGCCATGCTCCTCGTTGGCCTTGCTCTCTATATGGCTTTCTGCTCCCTGCCGCTCCTCTTCCTGTTCAAGGTCGATAAGCCTTTCGCTTATTTCAAGACCATCATCTTAGGGGACATCATCGGAGCGATTGCCGGCGGTTCCATGACCTATATGGCTCCCCGAGTCGCCAACTTGAAGAAGCATACGGCTCTGAATCCCGACGTCATCGACTTCTTCATTCCCATTACGGCCGTACTGACCCGCATGGGGTCCTGTATCTGCGTCGGGATTTACACCGTCTTCGCCGCGTCGATTTTCCATGTCACCCTGTCGTGGGAGCAGCTAATCGTCTGTGCTTTCCTGACCATCATCGCTCTCATGTGTGCGCCCGGTATCATCGGCGGGACGCTCATGGACTGTGCCATCATCTGGTCAGCCATCGGCATCCCCATCGAGGCCATCGCCTATATCGCGGGTATCGACTATATCATCGACGTTATCCGGACGGTCCTCAATATCCAGGGAGGTGAAATCATCACAGCTTGTATGAACCATTTTTCCAGTATCCAGGATTTCTCTTATGAAAAAGGAAGGGATGTAAGTTATGAATAAGATTTCAGCAGTTTACAACTTTTTGAACAAATAAATATCGCGTAACCACACTTTGAAGTA
>OLFV01000024.1_pt1 | contig 184611 bp, 134 predicted proteins | sample 1605551 | NCBI WGS metagenome assembly OLFV01 (sample SAMEA3888922, study PRJEB22519) | human gut metagenome | biome: human gut; feature: human-associated habitat; material: faeces | place: Denmark | collected 2011
TTTGTTCGCAGCGAAGATAGAGATTTCAATTATGAGCCAATTTTTGACTGCTTACAATTTGCTTTGCTTGTTGCTTAATATGGCAGCTTTATAAAATATCAACCGCTACAAAGTATCTGCCCCAAAATAAAACGGTATCAAAAAGATTTCTCGTTGATTCAATTCCCTTTTTAATTTGTTTTCTATGCAAAGAAAGAAATTCCATTCCGTTTCTCCTAATCATTACAGTAGCGAAGATCGGAAGTATTATGGTTGTATTCAGGATACTACAAAGTACCATTTTAAAAATGGTATGCTCTAAATTGCTTACTATTTTATTACATTTACCTTTTTTATTAAATGTAACAAGCCTAACATAACTTTACTTTAGACCAGATAAAATTCTGTATTTTTTTTCTCATAATCTCATCTAAACCAACTGTATATATAGAAATAACTACTATTACAACTAATAACAGGAGCTCAGAAACAAAGCCTTTTACAGTAGAAGAATCTAGCAATTTATTCATGAAAAATGATGGTATTGCAGCAGATACAGTAACCCAAAAACATCGTATAAAAACTGATAGTATTTCATTCCACTTATAATCCACTATTTTCACTATAAGCAAAGGTTTTATCAATAAACCCGCAAGTACATAAACAATGAGATATGCCCAAGAAAGTGCTACAGGCGAGAAACCATTTTCAAACAACAAATAAACGACAGGGAAAGCCAATAGATTCAGCATTGGTGATATTAAAGCATTTTCTTTCAATTGTCCTTTTGCATATAAAGCTGTATAAAAAGACACATCAAAAACCTGAAATAAACTTTGTACAATAGCAATCTGAAGGAATATTGTAGTATATTCTGGAACATTATCACCTAGCCAAATATACAACAAAGGATCGGCCAAAAAGTACATAGGCAAGCTCATAAACAACATCAAATAATAAGAATACTTAGTTGACTGTAATAATAGTTTTTTAGAACCTTGATAATCATTAATAGCATAAAGCTTCACTATTTGAGGATTTACTGCAGTTCTAAAATTTGTCACTAGCTGATATGCCGCATTATTAACCTGCAAAGATATTGCTCTTGCAGAAACTACAGCGGGAAGAAAGAACATATTTAAAAGTATGAGAATTCCTTGACTTGATAGCGTACTCGAAATTCCTGCAACCATGCTCCAACTAGAAAATGACAAAATTGGTTTGAGAATCCTTTTATCTAAAGAGATTTGATATTTTGCTTCTGCAAACTTCCTTGAGCAATAAAATCTATAAAACAGGAGTAAACTCATTTGGACAATAAATATCATTGTTGCATAAACCATCAATCTATCAAAATCACCGACTCCTATTAAATAACAGATTCCTAGCTTAGCTACAACCTCAAAAACACTTGTATATGCATATATATTCATCTTTTCCCGCGCTATTATAATTGCGCTATACGGTACTTGAGTTAAAGATAAAAATGCTGCAAATATTGATAAATGAAATGCATATACAGCAGCACTCATACGATCAGGAGGTATGACCATTTTATTATAAATAAACCACGTCCCACCCGTTTCGGCTAAGAATACAATAAAAAGTGCTAAGATTATATGAGAAGTAAGTAGTGTGGAAAAAGTCCGTTTCAATTTTTCCATATTCCCAGTACCAAGTTCGAATGTTAGAAACCTAGAAGTACCAGTACTTAAAACACCATTGATAAAAGACAAAAAACCAACAATTCCGCCAACAGCCTGATATATACCATAATCATCAACACCTAGTTTTTCCAAAATAATACGTGAAGTGTACAAAGTCACAAGCATCATAACTATCATACGGGAATATAGATAAATGGTATTCTTGGCTATGCGTCTATTATCATCATTCATATTAAACTTTTACGTAATATATAGTCTGAATTTGTCCCCTTCCAATGAGCGTAGAATGCACCACTGAGCTTTGGAATGACTGTTTCAATCATTGTTTATGGATTTATCTCTATTTTTATATGCAAAGCTACTTACAATATAGAAAAATCACAGTTATCCGGATCATATCTTAATCTTGAATTAATATTTATGGCATCAATCGCCTTCAATTCATCATCAGTCAAATTAAAATCAAAAACATCCAAATCAGCCATTTGATTTTTCTTATGTCTAGCTCCAACTATAGGTATCCTGCCATTTTGTATATGCCAACGAATTACAATCTGAACAATTGTTTTCTTATATTTTTCTGCCATTCTTTTCATCAAGGGTAGTCTTGTCATACGAGTATCAGCCCTAGCTATGGGTGTATAAGCCTCTATTTGGATGCCATGCTCATTACAATAATCAACGAGTTCTTTCTGAGTAAATAACGGATGGCATTCAAATTGATTCAAAGATGGCATGACACCTGTTTCATTATACAATGTTTCTAAATGGTGAATATTACAGTTAGCGACTCCAATTGTTTTAACATAACCTTCTTGCTGTAGCTTAATAATTTCTTTCCATGTTTCTACGTATATATCTGTTACAGGCCAATGGAATTGAAGCAAATCGACATAATTGGTATCAAAAGCTTTTAATGTCGAAAAAAATTCGTCTCTTACTCTATGCTCTCGTTGAGCTGTATTACTAACCCTAGTCGTAAGAAATAATTCTTCTCTCCTACGGTTTGATTTTAATATAGCCATTCTTACTAACTGACTGGAACCATAAGCAGCAGAATTGTCAATAAGTTCGAATCCTAAATTTATGCCTCTTGCAACATTATTAATAAAGACAAGAGATTCCTTTTCATATATTAACTTATTCACAACCTTTTGTCCAATTTTAACTATTGGATTGGAAGATAAATGAGCGTAAGGTAATACTTCCTTTCGAACTACAGCTCCTGGTCCCAAGGCTATAACAGGCAGCTTATTTCCATCTCTTAGTTTGAAATATTCCATACATAACTAATATAAACAAGTAAGAATACAACTATTTTTGATCATGTAAAATGGCTGTTTCCTACTCTAAATTATTATTCTGTCACACCATTTTTTTTCAGTAAAGCTTCGATACTTTCAATGGTACTGAAATTTTCAGGCAAGATATCAATGCCATCTATAACTATATTAAATTCGGTATCAAGGGCATCAACAAGACACACCACATCAAATGAATCAAGCATGCCTTCCTCAATGAAGTTGAGACTTTCGTCGGTAAAATCGAATTCTGGACGAAGATCACTTAAAATCGCAATAATCTTTTCTTTCATTTTTATTTTAGTTTTAATACGTAATCAAATAATTTTTCTGGTTTGAAACCATAATGAACATAACGTTTGATAGCATTTATATTATGAGTTATTACCCATAACAACTGACGTTTGGTATTTCGTCCTTCATACATAAATGAATTGAATAACTTAGGGTATTAAGGAACAAATTGACACCATTACAAATCGTTATAACAAATGGTTATACTTGTTCCATATTTCAAGTTGCTAAGATAACAAAAAAGGGAGTGTGGTTATGCTCCCTTTTTTGTTTGATCCCAATTTATCTTCCATCCTATTTTTAGATATAATATAATGAAGAAATATCCAATGAGAGAATAAGAAATAATATCTGCTATAGTATTTATTGTTGGAGTTACTATACTAAAATTAAACAGTCCGATAATTAACATACAAACTTTTAAAACACATCCAACAAAGGCTATTAATGCTGCTGTTCCAAATTTTACAATCTTCATTTTTTCAATGCTTTTTCAAATAGTGAATATGTCTTAATTAGTTTCTTTGCGTTCTTTTCTTTTATATCAAAATCGTAATATCCATCATTGGTATAAATCCTAATAGCAGTCATTGTTTTATCTTTGAAAACCGAACAGTTTCCAATCAAAGTTAATTCAACTCCAAGCAGATTCATTCCAAAAGCAACGACAGCCCCACCTCCAGGTGTAGATAAAGTATAATCTTTGTTTTTAAAATTGTAAGTATTTCCATCTTTGTCAAGAAATACAATATCAGCATCAGAATCAACGGATAAGACTTCTTTACTGCACCATCTTAACTGGGCAAAATCCAATCCATGATCATGTGCAAAACGTAACCAAATGTTTTTCCCAATAGGAGATACCATCATTACAGATTCAGAAGATATTTTTTCAAAAGAAGTATATACTTTTTTCTCTTTGGAAAATTTGTCTACTTCGTTTATTTTCAAACTTTGTCCATAGACAGAAACACCTATAAGTAAAGAGGCGCATAATAAACAAATTCGGCTGTGCATAATCTAATAATATTAATTTTTGCACAAAAATATAAACTTATATTTTTATCGCATTAAATCTAAGTTATTTTTATGTAATGTTAACTATTTGAAGAATATGCTTTTAGTAAAATAAAATTGCAAAATTAAACAGGTGTGCAAAGATATTAGATAGCCATTTTATACAATGAAATTAATGTATCAGTCAAATGTGTTATTATGATTAATATTGCAAATTATACAAGAAATAAAAAAAACGACTCCTATATGAAAGAGATAGATTATAGTAGAAGCTCTACTAATTTATAAACAGATATATAAAACAACCATTAGATCGTTATTTGAGGGAAGTTTAAACAAACTGTAAAACAAGGTATAAGTCCGTTTTGTTTAACTATTATTATTAAATATTTGCATATTAAAGCAAATAGGCTTACATTTGCACATGAAAAAAGCAAGAAAAAGCCTACAACCTATTTCTTGCTAATTATTAATTTTAAAAATTATAAATGAGAAATCTAAAAGAAGGCAGTATATTACTGCTAGTTAGATTTATTTTAAATGTAATTTTGGAAATTATTAAACTAGTTCTTCCAAAAATTATAGAGTGGATATTTCATCCATAAAATAATCTAACGGATGCTGGGGATCACAAGGTGGTTGCCCAGCATTTTCTTCCTTTATTCTTCCGATGTCGCAAAACTAGATAGAATATTTAATATATCCAACTGTTTTACGCAACAAAGATATGAAATTATATTTGTTTAACCAAATAAAAATAAATAATTTTTCAGAAAAGGTATTTATTTTTTCTTTTCCCCCTTATTCATTGCTTCCAAAATCTTTATCCATGATTCAGGAACTTCCACATCCATGATGTTCCCATCTCCATCTTTTACGATGTATTTATTCTTCTTTTTCTTTTCGTCCTTTGGCTTTTCTTTCTTATCATCCTGCATATCTGTAATCTCCTATATCTAAGTATTGCAAAAGTAATCTAAATCTGTCAGAATCGCTAAGTTTTCTGGTATTAAATCTAAAGACAAATTCATCTACATAGCGTTGCATATATTTCTTGCTTATATGATAATATGTGGCGTATATCCTCTTGAAAACAGACCAAGCGTTTTCTATCGTATTGGTAGTAATCATCACCGTTTCTTTATTATCATTGTAATAAGTAATACCATAATATTTATGCCCGTGATCTACAGATATTTGGTTGTACATTTCGGATACTTCGCCATAATCCCATCCATCAGTATATATTGTACTTCCTTCTTCAACATACTTCCTTATAATTGGAAGCAGCTTGGATGAACCTGTTCCGCTTACTACTTTGGCAACCAAATCCCCATTTCTGCCTATTAGTCCAAAAACAGGAACTTTGTCTTTAAAACTTCTCCCCTGGCATCTCTCCACTTTTTTATCCTTATGTCGGTTTGCATTTTTCCACCTGCAAATGATTCATCAATCTCAACTTCTCCTTCAAGATAGTAGTCGTTTTCTCCTGTCATAGCCTTACGTATCTTATGTAACATACGCCATGCGGTCTTTTGAGAAACATCAATATCTCTAGATACCTGATAGGAAGATATGCCTCTTTTCCCTTGAGCAAATAACCACATAACATAGAACCATTTAGTAAAAGGAATCTTACTGTTTGCAAAACACGTTCCTGTTTTTACCGTGAAATACCTGTTTGTATTCTTGCATTTATACTTATGGTTCTTACACTTATAAACCTTGGAGGTGGGATCAAATGGAGAAACAACTTTGTCACCCCATTTCCATTGTTCGTACAGATCATAACAAGCATTTTCATCCTTTACAATCTGTATAAACTCTAGAAAATTCATTGACTTTTTCATACAGCCTCCTTTTCTTTGATTCTTTTGCAATATAATAACAAAAAGTTAAATATGCAAATAAATACAAAGAAAAGATAGACTATAATATTATGTTATATAACTTTATAAATTTAAGTTGACACAAGTAGAAAATATATAATTATAACATTTTGTTATAGCTTATTTATCAAGTGTCCATTTGTTCCTTAATGCCTAACTTAGATCCTATATTCATTTCCCTAAACTGAGGCAATACAAACCAGTAACGCAAATACAATGTTAAGCCCGTAAGTTCAAATATGATAAAACCTACAATCTTGTGTTCCAGTTTATAAACTAAAACCCATTTGTTTTGTATATAATGTGCAATTTCTTCAATATCTGGAATCTGTTCGGATAAAGGGTCAAAATTAGAATATAAAAGCTGAAGAATAACAACCGAATCTTCCGGTTCTGCAAATGTAACTCCCAATCCCGGCTGAATCGAATCAGGCAAGCCAATTCGGCTCATCCGATTAAGTTCCTCATATAAAAGAAAGTCATTGTCAAAAAACACTTGTTTGATAGATTCTATTTTGGAGTCTTCCAAAATATCTACCATTACAGTTTTCTTGATTTGAGGAGTTATTTCTTGCAATCCTTTTCTTAATTGGAATTCGTCTGTTGTAATATAAAACAGATAACTTGCCATTGAATTATTTCTAAAAATAAAATATCCTTCAGTAGTAGCTTGATAAAACAATTCTTTCTTTTCAATCCACAAATTGTGTTTTTCGAAATGCAGAAATAAATTTGAAATGAATCCTTTACGTAAAGAACGTATTTCAGAAATAAAAGAATTAAGCTGATGATATGATTGTACTAATTCCATTTTTATAATATTGAAGGAGGAATTAAGGATAGTTTCTTATCCATTAAGTAAAGCTGTATAATATTTTCTATCTATCTTGCCGTTAGCATTGATTTCCATTGATTCCACACGATTGTTAACCGTGGGCATCATATAACGGGGGATAAACTTCAAGATTGACTTACGGAATTCACCTAAGTTCAAATCTTCATGAGACTGATAAAAGAGAACGATTTGCTTGTTTTTAAAATCATATACAACACAACAACTATCCACCATATGCGTACCTAATACAGCATTCTCGATTTCACCCAACTCAATACGGTAACCGCTATGTTTAATCTGAAAATCTTTACGGCCTACATACATAATCTCTCCCTGCTCATTCTTATATACTATATCTCCTGTACAATAAATAATTTCAGGATAAGCTGAGTTTAGAGGATTCTGTATAAATGCAGAAGCTGTACGTTCAGAATTGTTATAATATCCCAATGCTAACGATGAACCACGCACACATAGTTCGCCTTCTTCATTGATTGCACATTCCTTCTTTTCATCATTAAGAATGAGTACATCTGAGTTACGACAAGGGAAACCAATAGGTAATGGATCACTATCTGCGAATTCACGTTCTACAATATAATAGGTACAGTCTACGGTAATTTCCGTAGGTCCATAGAGATTAACATATCGGCAACTAGGCAAATGTTTACGCCAATAATTGAGGTGCTTGTTAGGCATCACTTCTCCAGCGAAAAACACATCTTTAAGATATTCTGGTTTCTTTGATTCAAAAATATTGAAATTGGCCACATTGACAAGCACAAAAGGAACCCAAAAAACAAAAGTAACATGATGTTCATTAAGGTAATCAACCAATTTTGCTGGGAACATAAAGTTCGACTCTGGAATGATATTCAATGTAGCACCTGTAGCCATCATCAAATAAATATCCAAAGTAGAGTTATCAAAATAGAACGGTGCTTGATTACCAATCTTAGCATCAGCTGTAAAATGGAAAGTATCTACCGCCCAATCAATATAATCAATCACACCACGATGTGAAATCACTACCCCTTTAGGAATACCCGTAGAACCAGATGTAAAAATTGAATATACAGGATCTGTATCTATCTGTCTGCTCCTTGCTGATTCCACTACAGATAAATCTGCCTCTTTACGCGAACAAAGGCATCCAACAGTCACAGTGGGAAGGCCAAAATTTTCTACCTGATCTTTGTGTTCTTCGTCAGTGATAATCAATCCAGGGTTAAGCGTAGCCAATATATTCCGTATACGAGTGTCTGGCGATTTAATATCCAATGGGACATAGAAATTTCCACTATAGTTAGTACCAACAAAGCTCGTTACCATCTCTTTTGACTTAGGCAAGTAAACACAAACCGGCTGCTTGAATATATTCTGTTCTACACAAAATTCAGCTATTTTCAAAGCATTGCGTTTCATTTCACCAAATGTGATACAACCATTTGCATCTTCCACTGCTATCTTCTCAGAATATAAACCTTCAGTGATATCCAAGTATTCAGTTACATTTTTTCTCATACTATTTTTTATTAACAGGAGCATAAAAATGAGTTTTACTAAAATTAGTAGCTATGCTACCGCAAGTCAATCCTACACCAAACGCACAAAGTATGGCACGAGAGGGTTGGGACATCTGTTTGTCACCATATAAATCACACAACAACAAAGGAATTGACGAACATCCCGTATTGCCATATTCCTTCATATTAGTAGGAAATTTTTCAGGCGTTGATTTCAAAGACATCCGTACATTTTTAATAATCATCTGATTGGACTGATGCATAGCAACAAGCTCAACATCCTTTTCTTCCCAACTTTCCTTTTCCATTACATTCAAAATACTAATCTTAGCATTGACAATACCATATGTGAATACAGTCATACCATCTTGATAGAGATATCCGTTATAAGGTATCATAATCCTATCTGCTTTAGAACCGTTTGAAGAAAGATGAATGGTCATATGACTATCACCCTGCGCTACCAATGTGGCAGTAGCAACTTCGCTGGTTTCTATGCTACCAACAGCATGAGAGTCTAGGTATGGAGTCAGCACTTCGCTACACAAGACAAGTATATTTCTGCACATACCACAATTAATCCATGCTGAAGCTTGCAACAAACCATAAATATAACCCGTACAACCATAATTAATATCCTGACAAACCGTTTCAGTGGACAATCCTAACCGGTGCTGCAATGATACTGCCGTATCAGGAATAATCCATTCACGGGTAGAAGAAACAAAAACGAGTCCGTCTATGGAGCTACGATCTATATTATCCCTCTCTATCAGATGTTCTGCTGCATTAAAACATAAATCAGAGGCTTTTTGTCCTTCTTCTGCACGATACACATATTCAGCACCGGAGGACCTGATCACATCCCTCACTTGCTTTTCAGGAAAAGATCCGCAAAATGAAAGTAATGATATCTTATTTGCAGGTAACCATGCTGCTACGCTTTTAATCTCTACATTCCGTATAGTTGTCTTCATGCCTGACGTTCATTGACCAGATTAAACAAATCTTCTATAGTATCTGCCTTGCGCACATCCTGGCTGTCAAGTTCCACGCCGTATTCTTGTATGATCATAGCTACCACACTCAGGCCTGTAAGTGATGACCATGAATCCAACTCATGATAATCGGTATCAGCTGTAAAAACAGAAGGGTCTTCATCTTCAAATTGGGAAGCAAACTTGCTAATAAATTCTTGTAAATTCATTATATCTAATTAATTATGATTTCCAATAAACTTTTGTTTCAATTACTTTAGCGGGGTCTCCACTCACAATACTAAAACTGGGGACATGACCTTGTACTACTGAACGGGCACTAATAATAGCTCCCGCTTCTATAGTGGTCCCTGGCATGATAGTACAATTTTCTGTAAGCCACACATGTTCTTTAATCACAATGGGAATAGAGGTCTTGTAACCTCTGATCGAAATGTGATGTTCTCCATTGTTATCGCGTATAGTCACATTTCGTCCGCCACCTGTCCATCTTCCGATAGAGATATGGTTGGCACAAATAAGATTCAGACCAACATTTACAGAAGCGTCACCTCCTATCTCAAGATGAGCACCTTTGAAAACCTGTATATCTGCTCCATAATAAACCGTATAGCTACCGTACTTGATTTCCATCCTTCCATTCTCCTCTATCAACAAACGGCTTTCCAACTTTGATCCTTCTATTCGTTTATAGCCCATAATGAAAGGAGCATTTAAAACAAGTTTAGCTTTGGGGTGTAAATCAAGCGTACAATATTTATTGATAATAATAAATTTTCTTTCTAATATGTCTGTTTCTATCTGACGGCAGAAGAGATTGTATCTCATATTCTTTATCCAAGTTCCTATATTCCATCCTGCCGCCCCCGTCACACCTTTTATAAAACAAGCCACATTCTTAATTTTTTCTTTGAGTGACTTCTGAGTTTGGCCAAAGTCAGGCATATATTTATCAATACAGGCCTGAAAAGAAATGTTCAAGGTCTTAAAAAAATCTTCTCTGTTATGCTCTGAGTGCTTTAAAGAATACATCAAATGATAATTTCCTTTGGTCGCCTCTTCAAAAGAGAAATCACTCCAAATGATCTTTTTCTTGCATTTGTTTAGCATATCAGCTCCTTTTTCGTTATTAGCAAAGACAACAGATGTGCCTATGTCAGAGTCCAGTTCTTTAGGTATGCTACCGGGACTAGACCATAAATCACCTATCGTCAAATCCGATGTTCGTGGAAATCCTTTGAAAGGACAGTCAAAACAACTGGGACGACAGACTTCCGGTATTTTATATTGCATGGATAACCATGGGTTTTCTTTCCCAAGAATATAATCGACATCCTTGTTTGCAAACTCCACACGAGTGGAAAGTGTTCTCCAACCTAATTCCTTGCTTTTCGCTTTGTAATAAACCACCGTTGAATGATGCTTCTGCTCCAAATAGTTGATAAACTGCTTAAAATAGAGAGGAGAAGCAATGCCACGGCAAATATAGTCCACCACCATCAGATTTTCATAAGGCTTACGAAGAAAACGTTTCATGGCTGCCATTTGACAGGGACTTCCACAAACAAGTACGGGTTTGCCAGTCTTCAGAGCTTCACGAACAGCGATATAAAAACCATCAAGATGACTTTGCAAATATTTACTGGAACGCAAACGAGACAAATCTTCCCTGCTTGAAGACAAGAACTGAGATACAGACCAATCTTCATTATAAATGGCTCCACCTACGTAACCACTTTTTTTATAAATCTCATCAGCCAAAGCCGAGAAAGCACCTCCGGAAGTACTATCAAATCGCACTTCTATATTCTTATTAATCAAGGCATAACAATGAGGCTTTTCAAATCCTCCACTTTCATGCCAGTCTTCTTTATTGATTATCGGACACACCTTCTCGCACAGTCCGCAATCGGTGCATTTGTCTTTATCAACTTCCGGATACCAAAATCCTTCAACATCAATATGAAATTTGATGGCTTGGTGGATACACACATCCCCACAAGCATTGCATCCACAACATTTGGATTTATCGGTTATATTTACCATTTGCAAGTATATAAGATTTATATTATTTAGGACTGTTTATTTAAAGCATATATCTTTAGCGGAATGCTTTTGCTAAGGGAGTATTCTACTACAAATAAGCACACGAATTAATAAGTTAACACTTGACAGAAAGCCAAGCAGATAAAATGTAGAGAATATATCCCATAAACTTGTCACAAGGTCATACCCAAGCCTATGAGAGTAGTTCCACCGATGATATATGAAAACAGTTCACTAAAAGACATATTTTATATTAGCTGACGAATTTTGATGTATCTCATATAAAAGCCGATGACCATCGGCTATAAATCCTTATAACCGATATGGTCGTTCTGCCTGATAAACTGATAGAAATGTTTCCTTTATAAATTACCATCACTCTATCTTCTCAAACGGAAATGCATGAAGATAGCTCACTGCCACCGTCATATTTCCGAAAGCGAACACCAGCCGGGTATTCCGGTGTAAACGCATGATGCACCCTTCCTTTCCCCGAAAGACGCCACCGGTAATACGAATTTTTTGCTTCTTCTGAAGATAGTCCTCCAAAGGACGGTTCATCAGTTCGATATTGTAAGGCATGGATTCGTACAGATAGATAAATTCCTCCATCTGGCTTTGAGGGATGACAGCCGCACGATGCGTGTTATAGTCCGTCACCAGATACTGGCGGGGAAGCATGGCAGACAGAATACGCTCCAACTGATCCAAGGGAGCACAGACAAACAGCCAGCCATTACCTGCAATTTCCTTCTCGTCCGTCAAAGTATTCAATTTTTGGGTGGAACCGGTAGCAAAAGCCTCTTTCACCACCCGGGCTGAGTCACGGCGGGCAGTATATTCCTCCTTGGTATAAGCACATTGCTCAAAACGTTTCCTATGATCGGCAGCTGTATAGGAAAACACTTTGAAACAGAAAAATTCCTCCTCTACACTCCCCGATAGAGTACGGAACCGGACAGCTTTCCTACCGCTGAATACACTGATATAGCGTTTCAGCTCTTTATTAGACAGATACAGATAGTACCAACTGAGTTCCGGGTATTCCTTTCCTATTCCCGCCAATGGCGTGACTCCTTCATTTGACCCCAGGTCTGAGCCGGAAGCGATTGAACTGCAGAGCAGTAACTTAGGCGCTTCGCTCGTTATGTTTTGATTGTCTGACGGGAGTACTTTTACAGATTCCGCATCGCTCTTTATTGCCATCAAAACATTACAATTTAAGTTCATAATCTTGAAATATAAGGCTCAGGCAAGCCCTTAAATTTCTTCTTTTTGGAGGGGTTCTCTTCATAAGAGAACCCCAATTTATCTTAACCAGCTGATAATGTGGTACATAATATTCCTTAGAATTAAAACCTTTGCAAACAATAATCATTCTTAAGGCAATTTGAAGACACTTTTTCTAATGCGAAAACTTTCAGATTGAAGAATTATACGTATATTTGCAGCAAATTGGGGTTCTCTTATGAAGAGAGCCCCAATTTGCTGCAAATATCTAAAACAAGAAAATTTTGATTATCAGACTATTATATCATAGACCTACTTACCGAAATTTATTCTTCACATTCAGATTCCCGTAATATCATTTAAGATTGGATTTATTGGCAATTACAGACAAGTACCTTTCAATAAAACAATACATTAACAAAGTAAACACGATTTAGGATACACCCTTTAATTAAGACACTTCACTGTGTCCTGCACATATAAACAGCCGACCGTACTGTCATAAAAAAGAGGAAGCGTCCTCTTCTGAGATTACGCTTCCTCCATCCATACTAATTAAATCTTAACTTTGCAGCCTGAAGACTACAGGAACAGTGTATTTCACCCTCACTGCTTTTCCTCTTTGCTTGCCGGGCTTCCATTTTGGCATGGAACTGATCACGCGGATTGCTTCCTTGTCCAGATACGGATCCACACTCTTCACCACTACCGGATTCAGGATCTCTCCATGAACACCCACAACGAACTGCACCACTACCCTTCCTTGAACTCCCTGCTCGGCACTGACGGTAGGATATTTGATGTTTTCACTCAGATACCTCATCAAATCAGCATTACCGTTACGAAATACCGGCATCTCTTCCACCACCACAAATTCCACATTTTCATCCACTACTTCTTCGGGTACTTCAATAGGGGTCGGTATAATTACCGGAGCATCCGTAGGGTCTGAAGCTGCAATATCGGTTTCTGTTTCCGTCGAGTTATTATCCACTATATTGAGCTCTTCCGGGTTGACGGCAGCCGGCGGAGGCGGTGGCGGCAGAGGTTTATCCTGATTATAGGTTACAGGAACTAATTCTTCAAAGAAATCCGGGTCACTGACTAAATCACTGATCGCGTAAGTTACATTACGTTCAGTCCATTCGAACGAAACAAACATAAACGACAGCGTCACAATGAGACCCATGAACAGCCAACGGGACTTACCCTTTTCAAGGTCGGCTCTTCGTGCTTTTTTCACTTCCATAACAAGTGTTTTTTAAATTAGACAATATGTGAGTAAAAATCTCAGTGTCCGCTTTTAAACTGGAAGTAAGATAGTAAAAATATAGATAAGTTAAAAGAAAAAGGAGTGTCTTATATTATTTTTTAATATAAAACACCCCAAATTCAATTCCGTTAAACAATTAATTAAAAATCAGCTGTTTATTTAGTTAATATTCAATTTTACGTTAACATATCCTGCTTACTCTACGGCAATGCCGGTTTCCGCCAATACAGACATCTTTTATCACAAGCTCACCATCTCCTGCAGAATACCTACCGCCGTCTCTACCGTTTCCACATTCTTGACTACCATACTACGCTTGCCGTTCTGCTCACGCAAATTGCAGTAACGCGGATTCTTGCTCATGTAATCAATCACCTTGCCAAAAGCCGCACTTTGATAATAAGGACTTTCCTGATTACTGATAAAGAACAAAGTCATTCGTCCGGCTTTCAAGAATACTTTTTCCACCCCCAACCGTTTAGCCAATCTGCGCAAAGGTACGATACGCAGAAGTTCCAGCCCTTCGGGAGGAACCTTTCCGAAACGGTCCTCCAACCGTGCCTTGAAAGCGAGCAGGTCCTTATCCAATTCCAATCCGTCCAGTTCACGATAAAGCAACATACGTTCGCTGCTGCTGGGGATATACTCATTGGGGAAAAGCAATTCCAAATCACTTTCCACCTGACATTCATCCACAAAGTTCTCGCCACTGATTTTCTCTTCTCCCGCTGCCTGCAACTCCTCTGCATAAAGATCGGCAAACTCATCCTCTTTCAACTCTTTCACCGCTTCGGCCAGTATCTTCTGATAAGTTTCATAACCCAAATCGGCAATGAAGCCACTCTGCTCCGCCCCCAGCATATTTCCTGCTCCACGGATATCCAAATCCTGCATGGCTATATGGATACCGCTGCCCAAATCACTGAAATTCTCAATGGCTTGAAGACGGCGCTTTGCCTCGGGAGTCAGTGAAGTCAATGGAGGCGCCAACAAATAACAGAATGCTTTTTTATTGCTTCTTCCCACACGTCCACGCATCTGGTGCAAATCACTCAATCCAAAATTCTGCGCCTGGTTGATGATAATCGTATTGGCATTCGGTATATCAATACCACTCTCGATAATGGTGGTTGCCAGCAGCACATCATAATCATAGTTCACAAAGTCGAAAATAATCTTCTCCAGCTTTTCGGGCTCCATCTGTCCATGACCTATGCAGACACGGCAATCGGGTATATTCCGCTTGATCATGGATTCCAATTCTACCAGATTCTGTATGCGGTTATTGACAAAGAACACCTGTCCGTTACGGCTCATTTCAAAATTGATCGCTTCCGTTATGATATCTTCATTAAAGGTATGCACCTCTGTCTGAATGGGATAACGGTTGGGAGGCGGAGTCTGAATAACAGAAAGATCACGGGCGCCCATTAACGAGAACTGCAAAGTACGGGGGATGGGGGTAGCGGTCATAGTAAGTGTATCCACATTCACTTTCATCTGACGCAACTTCTCTTTCACACTAACTCCGAACTTCTGTTCCTCATCAATGATCAGCAATCCTAAATCTTTGAACTTAACGCTTTTACCGATGATTTTATGTGTACCGACCAAAATATTTATTTTTCCATCCGCCAGTTCCTTCACTATTTTGGAAACATCTTTCGCACTGCGGGCACGGCTCAAATAATCCACCTTACATGGAAAATCTTTCAACCGTTCGCTGAAAGTCTGAAAGTGCTGATAGGCCAGCACCGTAGTGGGAACCAGCACAGCCACCTGTTTGTTATCAGCCACAGCCTTGAAAGCAGCACGAATAGCCACTTCAGTCTTTCCGAAACCCACATCACCACACACCAGACGGTCCATAGGACGGTCGCTCTCCATATCGGCTTTGGCATCCTGAGTCGCCTTCAACTGGTCGGGGGTATCCTCATAAATAAAGCTCGCCTCTAATTCATGTTGCATAAAACTGTCGGGACTATACGAGAATCCTTTTTCCTGTTTACGTTGCGAATACAGTCTGATCAGGTCACGGGCTATATCTTTGATTTTGCTCTTGGTACGCTCTTTCATTTTTTCCCACGCACCGGTCCCCAATTTGTTCAGGCGGGGAGTTTCTCCCTCCTTCCCTTTATACTTGGATATTTTATGCAGGGAATGAATGGAAACAAATACCACATCCTCATTCTGATAAATAAGTTTAATCACTTCCTGGGTAGTATTTCCATTCGGAATGCGTACCAATCCGCCAAAACGGCCTACACCATGATCTATATGTACCACAAAGTCACCCGGCTCAAACTGGCTCAACTCTTTTAAGGTCAATGCCACCTTACCGCTACGCGCCTTGTCACTACGAAGATTGTATTTATGGAAACGATCAAAAATCTGATGGTCTGTAAAAAAGCAGCTTTTCAATACATTATCTGTAAAGCCCTCATGTAAAGTCTTGTTGACCGGAATGAACGTAATATGATCGCCACGCTCCTCAAAGATATCTTTCAGACGCTTTGCCTGCTTCTCACTATCGGTACATATATATAAGGTGTAACCTCGTTTCTGATAATCAGTGAATGAAGTGCTTACCAAATCAAAATTCTTATGAAAAATAGGCTGGACCGTCGTATCGAAAGCCAACGTTGCCTGTGGAGTTCCTGTAGGTTTGTTACCAAATTCAATCCGTTTGAAATCCAAAGCCCGTACTGTAAATTCCGCCCCGTCTATCAGCTTCAGTTCCAAATTCATCAGTTCCGTCTTCTCTCCCTCGTATGCGGCAAGCGCCTGAGGAGAGAGTGCCTCCTCCCGTACTACCTGTATTCTTTCACGTACCCAAAGAAAGTCTTTCATTGCCAGAACTGTTTCCCGAGGAATGAATTCAAAGAAAGACACCCCGCTCTTGTCGGCGGCATTCGTCAGCTCGGGCACGATGGCAATGCTCTGTTTCTTCTCTTTCGAAAGCTGGTTTTCCACTTCAAAAGTACGGATGCTGTCTACCTCGTCACCAAAAAAGTCAATACGGTAAGGATACTCGGAAGCAAAAGAGAAGACGTCAATAATACTACCGCGTACAGCATATTGCCCCGGTTCATAAACATAATCCACATGCTCGAATCCGTAACCGGCCAGCACTTCCGTGATAAACTCTGTGTCCACATGCTCACCCACACCAAGTTTTAACGTCTTGTCCATCAGTACCTCTTGTGATACCACTTTCTCCGCCAACGCTTCGGGATAAGTCACCACACATAGCGGATCGCCTTTCTGTAAACGGCTCAACACTTCCGTACGCAGGATCTCATTGGCTGCATCTTTCTGCCCATATTTAACAGCCCGACGATACGAGGATGGAAAGAACAAAATATGCTCATCACCGTTCACCTGTGTCAGGTCATGATAAAAGTAACCCGCTTCCTCCAAGTCACCCAGTACAAATACAAATGTCTGTTTATTCTCTCTAAGAAAGGAGGAAACAAATAAAGCTGCCGCAGAAGCATGTAATCCTCCCAGGAAAATAGTCCTCACTGAGGAATCTTCCAATAACGCAGCCAGTCCCTTAGTGTTAGGATGACCGGCATAAATACGTTGCAATTCCGAAATATCCATATCTTTTTTTAAGATGGGGACAAAATTAAAGAAATATCTGATTACTTCCTCCTTTTTTTGCCAACTATTCAAGATTTTCCTATTTTTGTACGCTAATATATAACCCCATGGAAACAAAAGCAATAAACACAAAATTGAAAGGACACGCACGTGTAGATGTAGCTGATGTGCTACGCGGACTGGCAGTGATGGGAATCATCATCCTGCACTCTATCGAACATTTTAATTTCTACTCATTTCCCGATACAGCCGGACAAAGTGCGTGGCTGAACTTCTCGGACAAAGCCATTTGGAACGGGTTATTCTTCATGTTCGGCGGAAAAGCATACGCCATATTCGCTTTACTTTTCGGTTTTAGCTTTTTTATTCAAGATGACAACCAACGCCTACGGGGCAATGATTTCCGTCTACGTTTTTGTTGGCGGTTAATTCTTCTTTTCCTGATAGGTAATATCAATGCCAGTTTTTTCACAGCGGAAGTGCTGGTCCTTTATTCTTTAGTAGGTTTCATCCTGCCACTGACTTGCCGGCTGAAAGACAAATGGATATTTGCATTGGCATGTCTGCTATTGATCCAGCCATTGCCGCTTTATTATGTAATACGTGCCTGTCTCGATCCGGAATTTGTTACTCCGGCCATCCCCACCCGCAGCTTCTGGAATGCAACTTTTGCAGTGCAAAGCAATGGTAATTTTCTGGAAACCATCCGTGTCAATTTATGGGAAGGACAGTTGGCAAGCCTTGCCTGGGCCTGGGATCACGGACGGGTATTCCAAACAGCCGCCCTTTTCCTGCTCGGTATGCTGATAGGGCGCAAGGAACTTTTTTTGAAAGAGCACTTGAAGGTATGGAACAAGGTACTTGCAGGCTCACTCGTCGCATTTTTCCCTTTATATGGATTGGGCAATATGCTACCGGACTTTATCACAAATAAATCCATTCTGACCCCTCTTTCACTAATCATCACCTCGCTTTCCAATTTTGCATTTATGCTGATTCTGGTATCCGGTGTCGTCTTCGCTTTTTACAAGACAAACTTACACGACGGATTAATGAAAATAACGCCATACGGAAAGATGAGCCTTACCAATTATATTACTCAAAGTATAGTAGGTTCCATGTTATACTACAACTGGGGATTTGCATTGCACAATCAGTTTGGTATCACAGCCAGCTGCCTGGCAGGAATAGTTTTCTTCATCTTGCAATTCTCTTTCTGCCGCTGGTGGATGAATCACCACTCTCACGGCCCGATGGAATATATATGGAAACGGGCAACCTGGCTGAAATAAGCCAAGAACCGAAGTCTGCCCGCATTTGTTTATAAAAGACATACAAATAGAACTTTAAAATATGCGCGAAGAAATCATAAAACTATTAGACCAATATCGGTTAAAAGAAGCATTATCCCAAATGACAGGATATGCCACCCATACTTCCGACTGGCAATTAAAGAATGAGCTAGAAGCCCTGCAAACGTCATACGACCTGATGCTGCAATATACTTCAAAAGGGATGAAAGATCCCAATAAGGTGGAAATATACCATAAAATGTTACGCACGGCATACGAACTGGCCGACCGTATCCATATAGCCGTACAGGCAACACAAAATTACGGAGCCTATTATGACACAATGCGCACTTTTGTCCAAAGCCCTCCTCACAGCTATGCCGAATTACAAATGCAACTGGAGGCGTATACAGAAGATATGGCTACAGCACCATTGATATATACCACCGAGGCCAAAAGAAATGAAGAAATGGATGCCATGAGAAAACGTCACGAAACAGCTGTAGACGAATTATTTGAAAAAATATGGGTATCCACCCGGTGGAGTGAATCGGAATATGCTGAAGCGCAAACTTTGTTCAACTCACTATTGATCCAAGTCAACGACCTTTCCATAATGGTCAGCGCCGTTACCATGAGCCTGCTACAAATATTCGACATCCGCAAGTTCATGTTTCTATTGAACGCCTATACCCATCAGGATACCATGCTGAATCAGCGGGCTATTGCAGGGATCGCACTAACATGCTACTATTATGAAAAGCGTATCCTTCAATACCCTGAAGCCGTGTCGCGCATAAATGAACTGAATGAAAATTCCGAGTTCATCAAAAACCTGCATCATATCCAGATTCAATTATTGCAATCTTCCCGTGAAACCCGAAAGATAGACAAGAAGATGCGTGAAGAAATCATTCCCGAAATGATGAAAAATCCCAAACTTAATTTGGAAGGACTGGATGAAGATGCCGAAGATCATAATCCGGAATGGGAAGAATGGATTGACCGTTCAGGCATTACCGATAAATTGCGCGAATTAGGTGAACTGCAAATGTCCGGGGCAGATGTGTATATGAGTACCTTTTCACAGCTGAAACAATTCCCGTTTTTCCGCAAAATTTCTCACTGGTTCTATCCTTTTGATCCCCAATATCAGGATATCGCCAAATTATCTCTCGGAAATGACGAACAAAAAATCTCTCTGCTCAACATTTTGATGAATTCGGATGTATTCTGCAATTCCGACAAATACTCTTTTTGTTTTACCATGTTACAAATGCCGGAAAGCCAAAGGAATCTCATGCAGCAACAATTGAACGGACAACATGAAGCTTCTGAAGAACTGAAAGAACGTTTAAAAGAAATGTCACAATCAAAAGCTCGCGCTGAATTCGTGAGCCGGCAATATATTCATGACCTCTACCGTTTCTTCAAATTATGGTCAAGAAGACATGAAATACATGACATTTTTGAGGACACTCTGGACTTATGGAATAAAGAAGCATTGTCTCAAGCCTTGTTACACAAAGAGTATATCAACAAACTGGCAGATTACCTATTCACACACGACGACTTGGCAGAAGCCGGAATTCTCTATGATAAATCAATTGAATTATACAATCGTAAAAATGCCGAATTATGGCAGAAAGCAGGTTTCATTTATCAGAAAATCGGTTCCTATAAAAAAGCGATAGATTATTACCTGCAATCAGATCTGCTGATCCCTGATAATACATGGAATAACCGCCATTTGGCACAATGTTATAGAAAAGAGGGAAACTACCCAAAAGCTTTGGAATATTATAACAAGGTGGAACAGGCACAGCCCGACAGTCTGAATCTGGCACTACAAATAGGACAATGCCTGATGGCACTGGAACGATACGATGAAGCACTGGCTTATTTCTTCAAAGTGGAGTATCTGGATAAAAAGCCACAGAATGCCCGACGCGCCATCGGATGGTGTTCCTTCATTACCGGCAACCATCAACAAGCCAAGAAATATTACGACTTGCTGATATCCGAGCCCAAGCCCATTATGGAAGACTGGATGAATGCAGGACATGTGTATTATATCCTGAATGAAACAGAAAAATCAATAGAATATTATCGCAAAGCCCAGGAACTATGCGACAGTCATGATGAGTTTGTCCGCCTTTACCAAATAGATAAGAAAGACTTGATAAAGCAAGGCGCCAATGAAGTAGACTTGTTTATACTTCCCGATGAATTAATTTAAAGGATTATAAGATAAATCTATTCGGGATAGAAGTTTGGTATAATTATATAAAACTTCTATCCTGACCGGATTCTCATCATCCAGACGATAATTGGCATGCACATTATAAGTGCTTAAACCATGATTCATACAATATCCGATATCATTAGGTAAGGCTGTTCTATTCCTCAACTGCCCAAGATTCAATAAAAAATAGAAGAAACTATCCACCCCATCATAATCAATCACATAAGCCTGTAAATTCAGATTCGCCTGATAGTTGATGTTATTATCATAATTATAATAAGTATGACAACTGGACACACTATCATTTGCCTCAGTAAAAACAGTCATCACCTCCTTCAACCGTCCCAACTGATCAAAAACATATTTTCCTTGCACTTTCTTCAAGAAACGATAATCGGAAGTAGCACGATAATCAGAATTGATAAAAATAGTATCTCCTTTATAATCATAGACAGTCTGTTTATCAGCTTCATAAACCTCTTCTCCTACCTTCAACATACAACGGGCCCTACTCTCCCTCGCCTTGCCTTTTCCTATTTGAAACGTAACATTGCAAAGCTTATTGCCGGTATTCAAACAATCCATCTGTCCGATGGTTATCTGGTCGCCCTCATACCTTACCGGGGTATCCCCATACTTTATAATTTTACCATCACGATCATATTCCAATTTCAAAACTTGTTCTTCCTCTCCCGTTAAATCGGTGACCTTAGTCACATATGTGTCAGCTTTTTTTTCTTTACAACCATCAGCAACAAACAAGAGAACTAACAAAGAAATATATTTTACAAACAACTTTATTTTCATAAGTCAAGTATCATCTCTATGCAAATAAAATAAAAAATATTAGAACTAAGTACAATTTGGAGCTTTTTAACTCAACTTCTTTACCCCCACTCTGTTTTAAACAGCAATTATAATAAGAAAGAAATATGGAATGGGTTATACATCTTTTGAGACAGCATTCAGAACTGGCGATTTTTCTGACAATCGCCGCAGGCTTCTGGATTGGAAAAATGAAAATAAAACAATTCAGTTTGGGAATCGTCACCAGTGTATTGCTAGTAGGGGTATTAGTGGGACAGCTTAACATTACAATAGAAGAACCGGTGAAATCCGTGTTTTTTCTTTTATTCCTTTTTGCTATCGGATACAAAGTGGGACCACAATTCTTTCGCGGACTGAAAAAAGATGGTTTACCTCAAGTAGGATTCGCCGCGCTCATGTGTATAGGTTGTTTGATTATCACTTGGTTATTAGCTATCTTAATGGGATATAATGCCGGTGAAGCAGCCGGGTTACTGGCCGGAGCACAAACTATCTCTGCCGTCATAGGAGTAGCAGAAGATACCATAAACGGACTCAACATATCCTCTTCCCAAAAAAGTGATATGATTAATATCATTCCCGTGGCATATGCTGTAACTTACATTTTCGGTACGGCAGGCTCTGCCTGGGTCCTCTCTTCTTTAGGTCCTAAAATGTTGGGAGGATTAGAAAAAGTGAAAGCCGCTTGCAAAGAGTTGGAAACCCGGATGGGTACCAGTGAAGCAGACGAGCCCGGATTTGAACAGGCCCGCCGTCCGGTAGTTTTTCGTGCTTACCGCATAGAGAACGATTGGTTTGGCAACGGCAAGACTGTTGACCAGCTAGAATCCTATTTTATTTCACAAGGGAAAAGATTGTTTGTTGAAAGAATGCGACATGGAGCTTCCATTGTCAATGATATTATTCCCGGACAATTATTACAAAAAGGGGACGAAGTGGTACTGAGCGGAAGAAGAGAATTCGCCATTGGTGAAGAAGACTGGATTGGAGAAGAAATCGTCGATCCCCAACTGCTTGACTTCCCTGTGGAAGTACTCCCTGTCATGATACACAAAAAGCCATATTCCAACCAAAAATTGGACTTCATACGCCGTCAAAGCTTTATGCATGGCGTCAGTATACGCCGTATCAAACGGGCAGGCATTGATATCCCTGTTTTTGCACAAACCACTATCGACTGCGGAGATACTTTGGAATTGGTCGGCCTGAAAAAAGAGGTGGAATCTGCTGCAAAAGAACTAGGATACATAGACCGCCCCACCAATGCCACCGATATGATATTTGTAGGACTCGGCATTTTACTGGGAGGTATCATCGGAGCACTTGCAATCCATATCGGCGGAGTACCTATTAGCCTGAGCACTAGTGGAGGAGCCTTGATAGCCGGATTAGTATTTGGCTGGTGGCGCAGCAAACGCCCTACCTTCGGACAAATACCGGAATCCTCTTTATGGGTGCTGAATAATGTAGGCTTGAATATGTTCATCGCCGTAGTCGGCATTTCTGCAGGACCCAGTTTTGTACAAGGACTAAAAGAAGTAGGTCCTATGTTGTTTATCATAGGTGCGTTGGCCACCTCCTTGCCTCTATTATTAGGGCTGATTCTAGCCAAATATGTATTCAAGTTCCATCCCGCCCTCTCTTTGGGGTGCACGGCAGGAGCCCGTACTACCACTGCTGCATTGGGCGCCATACAAGAAGCAGTAGGCAGCGAAACACCTTCTTTAGGATACACCGTGACCTACGCCGTAGGAAATACACTACTCATCATATGGGGAGTGGTCATTGTATTATTAATCAACTAAAAAACTAAACTCATACATTATGGAATATTTAAGTGATAAAAGCAGCGTTGCCCGAATGGACAAGAATTTGGAAAAGATCAGTCCCTTCGAATTAAAAAACCGTTTGATTGAAATGGCAGATGAAAGTGTGAAGAAAATGGCGCACGTCATGCTGAATGCAGGCAGAGGTAATCCCAACTGGATTGCAACGGAGGCTCGTGAAGCATTCTTTGCCTTGGGCGGTTTTGGCATTGAAGAGTGTCGCCGGGTCATGGACATGCCCGAAGGCATTGCCGGTATTCCTCAAAAAACAGGCATAGCCCAACGTTTTGAGGAGTACCTGAAAAAGCATGAAGGAAATGCGGGGACAGATCTATTGAAACGTACCTATAATTATATGCTGATGGAACATGCAGCCGATCCGGACGAACTGGTACACGAATGGACCGAAAGTATTGTAGGCGACCAATATCCTATGCCTGACCGCATCTTGAAATATACAGAAATTCTAGTACAGGATTACCTGAATCAGGAAATGTGCAACGGGCAACCCCCGCAAGGTAAATTCGATTTATTCGCCACCGAAGGCGGAACAGCAGGGATGTGCTATGTATTCGACTCGCTGGAAGAAAATTTCCTGCTACACAAAGGAGATAGTATAGCATTGATGGTTCCTATCTTTACACCCTATATAGAGATACCCGAATTGACACGTTACGATTATGATGTGCTCAATATTCCTGCAAGTACTCTAAATGAAGAAGGACTTCATACCTGGCAATACAAAGTGGAAGATATCAATAAACTGCGAGACACGAAATACAAAGCCTTGTTTATTGTCAATCCAAGCAATCCACCCAGTTATCAGTTGAACAAAGAATGCGTAGATGCCCTGAAAGACGTAGTAACACGCTGGAATCCCAATCTGATGATTATAACAGATGATGTATATGGTACTTTTGTTCCCGGCTTCCGCAGCCTGATGGCTGATTTGCCACAGAACACAATTTGTGTCTACTCTTTCTCCAAATATTTCGGAGCGACCGGTTGGCGCCTTGCTGTAATTGCCTTACATGAGAAAAATGTATTCGACAGAATGATTGCCAATCTGCCCCGCAAACGAAAAAGCGAACTAACCAAACGGTATGGCAGCTTGAGTATGCAAGTAGAAAACATGAAATTCATTGACCGTATGGTAGCAGACAGCCGTCAAGTAGCCTTGAACCATACAGCAGGATTGTCTTTGCCACAACAAATGCAGATGTCACTCTTTGCTTCTTTTTCATTGCTGGACAAAGAAAATACATATCGTCATGCCATGCTTAATTTAATCCATACCCGTCTGAAAGCATTATGGGACAACACAGGATTCATTCTCCCCGACGATCCACTAAGGGCCGGTTATTATTCAGAAATAGACATGCTGGTATGGGCCAAGAAATTTTACGGAGATGAATTCGTACAACATCTGCAGACAACTTATAATCCATTGGACGTAGTATTCCGCCTTGCCAATGAAACAGGCCTGGTCGTATTGAATGGTGGTGGATTCGACGGACCCGAATGGAGTGTACGTGTATCACTTGCCAACCTGAACGAGAAAGATTATATCAAAATCGGACTCAGTATCCGCAGAATTCTGAATGAATATGCTGACAAATGGAAATCTGAAAAGAAATAAAAAATTAAGAACGTCCGCCGTGAAGTCTGCTTGACCTAACCGGCGGATTTCTTTTTTATATAAAGGTTTTTTGGATTATTTATTCCAAACCTTATCCCTACTTTAAAATAAAATCCCTAGCTTTGCAGATCGAAAAAGGAATTAGATTATGAAGCATATACGGAGCACTTTTTTTCTTCTAACCACTTTATTTATAATGGCTTCATGTGGCGAAGACCGCAGTGGGGAATACTATGCATTAATTGGAGAGAATGTATGGATAGAACAAATAATGAAAGAGCATTATTTGTGGTATGACAGTATTCCGGCAATAAAGGAAACGGACTATTTTGCCGAACCGGAAGACTTCCTGCAAAAATTGGTTTATACCAAGGCACAAAACGGAAAAGGAGACCCGTATTCGTATATAGAAATAAAGGACGCTTCCGATGCGGCACGTTCCTACCTGCAACGTACTTCTACTTACGGATTTGATTTTGAATTAATGACCGATCCCACCGGAATCTCATCACACGTATTTGCCCGTATTTTATTCGTACTGCCCAATTCACCGGCCTCAGAAGCCGGATTGGAACGAGGGAACTGGATATCAGCCATTGGCAAAGAAGAACTGACCAACAATAATTACGGATATCTGATGGAAGGCGGCAATACAACTTTCGCCAGAGAAAGCTTGGTTTTTGATGAGGAAGGCAATTCCAGCTGGATTGCAACAGATACAGTCAAAGTAGCGGCATCACGCCCCGTAGAATTGAATCCGTTCTATATAGATACAGTATATGAAGTATCCGAAAAAAAAATAGCCTATATGGTCTACAATGAATTCAGTACAGGCCCCAATAACCAGGCAACAGATACAGAATACAGGGAACAGATGAAACAGATATTCGCCCGGTTCAAGGGACAGTCACCCGATGCTTTTATTCTGGACTTACGCTACAATCCCGGTGGTTATTTGAGTTGTGCCACAGATTTAGGAAGTTATCTGGCACCTGCGGCAGATCTAGGGAAAGTATTTTGCACAACTTTGTATAATGACATCAGTGACCCGCAAAAAATAGATTTCCCTCTCAATACAGGACTTGCTTCCGAAAACTTGAACTTAAGCAAGCTCTACGTACTGACAAGCAAATTTACTGCATCGGCCTCAGAAGCAGTCATAAATTGTCTCCGTCCATATATAGGTACAGAAAATGTAGTGGTAATAGGTGAAACGACTGTTGGCAAAAATGTAGCCATGGAACCATACCAAGATGAGCGTTACAACTTTATTTTATGGCCGGTTGTGGCATACGTTCTCAACTCGGCAGGACAAGCCAACTATGTAAATGGAATCACTCCCGATTTCACATTGAGCGAACGTAATCTCATCTCCCCTCTCTACCCACTGGGAGACACCAAAGAGTATTTATTGAAGAACACTATAGCTTATATTACGACAGGAAGTATGCCCGACCTGCCACAAACAGAAGAACAAGTATCAAAAGGAAAAATTATCTATAACTCACTGATTCGAAGAAGTATGAACGGCATACGGCTACGGTAGTCCGATTTATCCAGATACAACGCCCTATTTATTAAAGACCGTGTTTAATGCATTTTAAACATAGTCTTGTTTTTTCTGAAAAGAGAACTTATTAAAAACAAAACGGGCATAACAAATGTTATGTACCCAAATAACCATTAAAAACCTGACTTAACAATGAAAAAAGTATTTATTGCAGCAGCTTTGGCTGCCATGATTGTTTCCTGTGGCTCTAAAGGAAACAAAAGTGCTGAAATAATAGCCGAAAGTGAAAGTGACTCTATTTTCGCTGTGAACGACAGCACACTGGGTGAATTACAAACATATAGCTATGAAGGTATTCTGCCAGCTGCCGATGCCGAAGGTATCAACTATCAACTGACACTTCAGGAGGCAGGCCAAGACTCACTGGGCACGTACAATCTGACGACCACTTATTTAGGAACAAAAGATGGTAACCAGGCATTTACCGACAGTGGTACAGTTGTAACTATTATTGGAATTCCTAATGACAGCACCGCTATCGTTTATCAATTAATTTCCGCTACTCCGGGACACGAAAAGACAAACTTTCTGGCAGAGGGTGACAGTGCACTGACAATGATTGGCAAGGACTTCAAGAAAGCTGTTTCTAAACTAAATTACACTTTAAAAAAGAAACTCTAATTAACCTGGCTGCAAAAAAATTCACTAAAGAACAGACTGTTAGTGAACAAAAACATAAGCTGGCCGTTGTATGAGAGAAACTAGACGAAAAACAATTAGTATTAACTTAAACAAAAACTTGACATGAAAAAATTAATTCCTATCCTACTGGCGGTCTTTGCCTTGGTATCTTGCGAGAAAGACCCGGACATGGACAAATTGGACAATGAGTATCTGGTATTCACCAGTCATGACACTAGTACTAAGTTCAATGACTTCAGTACTTATTATATCCCCGACAGCATCCTGATCATCGGTGACAAGAAAGACCCTGAATACTGGAAGGACGAGAATGCACAGATCATCATCAATGCATTCAAGACTAAGATGAACGCTGCCGGCTACACCGCAGCTAATAAAGACGAAGCCGACCTCGGCCTACAGGTAAGCTACGTAGCAAGTACTTATTATTTCCACGGTTACTATAATGACGGACCCTGGTGGGGCTATTATCCCGGTTATTGGTATCCCGGCTACTGGGGCGGCAATTGGGGAGGTGGATGGTACTATCCCTATCCTATCACTTACAGCTATAGCACCGGTTCATTGCTGGCCGACATGATTAATTTAAAAAATGCTCCGGAAGGACAAAAAGAAAAATTAACTGTTGTCTGGAATGCATACATCAGCGGGTTGCTGGGCGGAAGTGGCAGTTTGAATGTAAACCGTACAACTACTGCCATCAACCAGGCATTCACTCAGAGTCCTTATCTGAAAAAATAAATGTAAGTGAAACAAGTATTCATTTAAAATAAAAAGGAAATATGAAAACTATAAAATATTTAACTCTCAGACTGATGGCGGTAGCCGCTATCGCCATAGCCTTTGCCCTGCCGGCAAAAGCACAGGTAACTCCGTTTACCTATTTCAATGTAGACTGGCAGTTCAACGCTCCTATCAGCAATAACTTTGCAAACAAAGCAAGCGGTTGGGGTATGAACTTCGAAGGTGGATATTATGTACTGCCGGATTTGTCAATCGGTGCCTTTATCAATTATCATACCAATAATGAGTATATTTCACGTCAGACACTACCAATCAGCAACTCGGCAGCCCTGACAACCGACCAGCAACATTCCGTATTTCAGTTGCCTTTCGGTTTCGCAACACACTATCGCTTCAGTGACGGTGCATGCCAACCTTATATCGGATTGAAGCTGGGTGCCAACTATACCAAAATGTCCAGTGACTTTTACATTTACGAAGTGAAAGACAACACTTGGGGTTTCTATGTATCACCAGAAGTCGGTGTGAATATCTACCCCTGGACAAACAGTATCGGCTTCCATCTGGCAGCATTCTACAGCTACTCTACCAACAAGGGAACCGTATTTAACTATGATATGGATAAATTAAACAATTTCGGTTTCCGCCTTGGTGTGGCATTCTAAAGATTTCTAAACTATTCTGTTAAATAGGGGGATTATCCGTGCGCCAAGCAGGGGTAATCCTCTTTTTTTAATTAATAAAATTAAATTCTGACGGGAGTGTTAATATAATAGTTACTTTTGTATGATATTTATTCAGCTAATACAAAAAATGTATGGAGAAATCCGATAGTATTATTATTATACCCACCTATAACGAAAAGGAAAATATAGAGAACATTATCCGGGCTGTATTCGGACTGGAAAAGTTCTTCCACATATTGATTATTGAAGATAACTCACCAGACGGCACGGCAACCATTGTCCGTAAACTGCAAACAGAATTCCCCGACCGTCTTTTCATGATTGAGCGTAAAGGTAAATTAGGACTGGGTACTGCTTACATTGCCGGATTCAAATGGGCGATAGAGCATCAATATGATTTTGTATTTGAAATGGATGCTGACTTCAGTCATAATCCGAATGACCTGCCAAGGCTGTATAACAAATGTGCCGTTGAAGGCTATGATGTAGCTATCGGTTCACGCTATGTCAGTGGTGTGAATGTAGTGAACTGGCCGATGGGGCGTGTGCTGATGTCCTACTTCGCCTCCAAATATGTACGGATTATCACAGGGTTACCCATACATGATACTACCGCCGGATTTAAATGCTATCGCCGTGAAGTCTTGGAAACAATCGGTCTGGATGGCATCCGTTTTAAAGGATATGCATTCCAGATTGAGATGAAGTTCACTGCTTACAAGTGCGGATTCAAGATAGCCGAAGTTCCTGTGATTTTTGTCAATCGCGAATTAGGTACTTCAAAAATGAACGGAAGTATCTTCGGTGAAGCTGTATTAGGAGTCATTCAATTAAAACTGGGTAGCTGGTTCCGCAAATACCCGCAAAAGAAAACAGTATGAAACGTACATGGATAAAGAATGCACGGATTGTGAATGAAGGCAAGATTTTTCACGGTTCGATAGTGATTGAGAATGAAGTCATAGCTGAAGTGCTGGCAGAAGAAACAGTTCCCTCCCAGCCTTGTGGAGAAATAATAGATGCGAAAGGCTATTATCTGATGCCGGGAGTAATAGACGATCATGTACACTTCCGTGACCCGGGACTGACTCATAAAGCCGACATACATACTGAAAGCACAGCGGCGGCAGCAGGTGGCGTCACCAGTTTTATGGACATGCCCAACACCACTCCGCAAACTACGACCCTGGAAGCTTTGAATGCCAAGTTTGCGGATGCGGCAACCAAAAGCATCGTAAACTATTCATTCTATTTCGGAGCAACCAATACGAATGCGGATGTACTCCCCACACTAGATAAAAGCCGGGTATGCGGTGTTAAATTATTTATGGGAGCCAGCACGGGAAATATGTTGGTAGACCGCATGGAAGTACTTAGAAAAGTATTTGCCAATGCAGGTATGCTGATTGCAGCACATTGTGAAGAACAATCTATAATCAGTGCCAATACAACAGCCTTCAAAGAAAAATATGGAGAAGATCCTGATATAAAATACCATCCGCAGATACGTAGTGCGGAAGCATGTGCATATTCTTCCTCACTGGCCATCCGGCTGGCAAAAGAAAACAATGCCCGCCTGCACATCCTGCACATCAGCACCGCACAAGAACTGGATTTGCTTGAAGACAAACCCCTGAGTGAAAAAAAGATTACGGCGGAAGCTTGCGTGTCACATCTATACTTCTATGACAAAGATTATGAAACATTGAAAGGACGTATCAAGTGCAATCCGTCCATCAAAACTTCAGAAGACCGGAATGCTTTACGCAAAGCATTGTCTACCAATCTGATAGATGTAATAGGTACCGACCATGCCCCTCACTTACTGAAAGAAAAGGAAGGGGGAGCATTGAAAGCCGTATCGGGTATGCCGATGATACAGTTTTCATTAGTAGCTATCATGGAATTAGTACGCGAAGGCATATTAAGCATAGAGCAACTGGTTCAGAAAATGTGCCATGCACCGGCCGAACTTTATCATATTGAAAGACGAGGCTACATCCGCCCCGGTTATCAAGCCGACCTCGTATTGGTAAATCCGGATCATGAATGGACTGTAACTGCCGACTGCGTTTTAAGCAAATGCGGATGGACTCCGATGGAAGGACAGAAATTCCACACACGGGTAGAAAAAACATTCGTCAATGGTGATCTGGTTTACAGTGACAACAAGGTAGACCAAAGTCATCGCGGACAAGAATTAAGGTTTAAAAGATGATTGTAAATTACAAGATTCACGAAGTAAGCGAATACATTAACTGGATTTATTTTTTCCATGCATGGGGCTTTCAACCCAAGTTTGCCGCCATTGCGGACATACATGGATGTGATTCATGCCGGGCCATGTGGCTCACCGGTTTTGCGGAAGAAGACCGTCCGAAAGCCAGTGAAGCCATGCAGCTTTTCAAAGAGGCAAATCGGATGTTGAATGAACTGGATGCAGCGTATCAGACCCACGGAGTGGTCAATATCATGGATGCCAATGCCGACGGAGATGATCTGCTGCTGAACAGCAAGCGTTTTCCGCTTTTGCGTCAACAAACAGCAAAATTGAAAGAAGATGACCCGTTTTTATGTCTGAGTGACTTTGTGCGTCCATTATCATCGGGTATCACAGACAAAGTAGGAGCATTCGCCACTACGGTAGATGCAGAAATGGAGCGGCTCTATGCAGAAGACGATTACAAACGTATGTTAGTGCAAACATTGTCCGACAGACTGGCGGAAGCTACTGCCGAAAAACTGCACGAAGATGTACGCAAAAAACTTTGGGGATATGCACCTGATGAAAACCTAAGCGTAAAAGACCTGCATAATGAAAAATATCAAGGGATACGTCCTGCCGTAGGTTATCCTTCCTTGCCCGACCAATCCGTCAATTTCCTATTAGACGAGTTGCTGGATATGAAGCAAATAGGAATTTCATTGACCGAGAATGGTATGATGAAGCCCCATGCCTCTGTATGCGGACTCATGTTTGCCCATCCGGCTTCCCGCTATTTCTCCATCGGAAAAATAGGTGAAGACCAATTGGCAGATTACGCCGCCCGCCGGGGCATGAGTATAGAAGAAACTAAAAAGTTTCTCGCCGCCAATCTATAAAAAACGAATAAATTATGATGCTGATAAAGTTATTTCTGTTTTTTCTACTGCTACTGATATTGCCCGATATGTATATATACAAGGCATATATACGCCGTGTTTCCCAAAAATGGACACATTGGGCTTATTGGCTTCCCAGTCTGTTTCTTTTATTGGGAATGACATTAGTCTTTTCTATACATGAGCCACGTCCGGATTCCATGCAGCGACTTAGCAATTTCTTATTGATTTTTCTTTGTTTCTCCGTACCCAAGGCACTTTTCGTCATTGTTATCCTGTTTATGAAGCTCCTATATATCATCTCCGGCAAAAAACTGTATGGAGGATATGTAGCAGGAGGATTGGCTTTAGCCTCGTTAATATATGTAATATATGGAGCAACCGAAGGAAAACAGCATTTTCAAATCAGGGAGGTAACCATCAGTTCCGATGAACTTCCCAGCGGCTTTGACGGCTACCGCATTGTACAAATATCTGATATCCATTCCGGCAGCTGGACTGGCAACGGTGCTGCTTTACAGAAGGCTGTAAACCTTATTAATGCACAACATGCCGACCTGGTACTTTTTACAGGTGACCTGGTCAATAACGTGGCAACGGAATTGGACGAATTTATCCCTATTCTAGAACAGATAAAAGGAAAAGACGGAGTGTATTCCGTTTTAGGCAACCATGACTATTCCCCTTATATAAAATGGGAAACGGAAGAAGCTCAAGAAGCCAACCTGAACAGCTTGAAATCCAAACAGGCTGCCATGGGATGGAAAATACTCAATAACGATCATGTCATTCTACATCATCATGGAGACAGTATAGCCCTGGCAGGTGTAGAGAACAGCGGAAATCCCCCATTTCCCAATTATGGAGATCTGCAGAAAGCATTAAAAGGAACGGAAGGAATGTATAAAATATTAATGAGCCATGACCCCACTCATTGGCACAGAGAAGTCTTGCCGGAAAGTGATGTACAGCTAATGCTTTCAGGCCACACCCATGAAATGCAGTTCAGCCTGTTTGGCTTCTCTCCTGCTAAATTCGTATATCCCGAACACAACGGTTTATACCAGGAAGGAAAACAATCCTTGTTTGTCAATATTGGTTTGGGCTACCTGATGTTCCCTATGCGCCTTGGAGCATGGCCGGAAATTACAGTAATCACGTTACATAAAATATAAAATAGTTTTTCTATCTTTGTACAACTAAAATTCAGACAAATGAAAGTACTATATATTTTATACCAACTATTCATAGCACTTCCCATTTTGCTGGTATTAACCATACTTACAGCAATAGTTACCATTATTGGTTCATGGATAGGCAATCCGCATTTTTGGGGATATTATCCGGGAAAAATATGGTCACAGCTTTTCTGCTATGTATTACTTATTCCTGTCAAGGTAGTAGGACATCCGGAAGTACTTAAAAAAACATCCTATGTGTTTGTAGCCAATCATCAAGGCTCTTTCGATATCTTCCTGATTTATGGTTTTCTGGGACGAAACTTTAAATGGATGATGAAAAAAAGTCTGCGCAAAATGCCTTTCGTCGGCAAAGCCTGTGAAGCTGCCGGACATATATTCGTTGATAAATCCGGTCCCAAGAAGGTAATAGAAACCATAGAACATGCCCGTCACGTACTACAGGATGGAACTTCTCTAGTGGTATTTCCCGAAGGTGCACGTACTTTTACCGGGCACATGGGATATTTTAAGAAAGGTGCTTTCCAACTGGCAGATGATTTGCAACTTCCCGTAGTACCACTCACTATTATCGGCTCCTTTAATATTCTTCCCCGTACCGGCGGTTTTGTATCCTGGCATCCTATGACATTAGTCGTACATAAGCCCATTTATCCGCAAAGCCAGGGAATGGAAAACATCAAAGCAACCATGGAAGAGGCTTACAGGGAAATTGAGAAAGACTTACCTGAAAAATATCAAGGAAAAATAGACAATCCAGACCAAGACAGATAAAAAAAGGCTCCTCATTAATGGGGAGCTTTTAATTTTTCCATATTCGAACGGGCTACTGTCACATAATCCTTTACCAAGGAGTTATTTTTAAATCGGTCAGGAGCCTCCTCTATAATTTCCTCAATCAAGGGAGTCATGACAGGATAAGGAAAATTGCTGCACAACATAATGAAAACACCCGGTCCCAATACATTATCATAATTCTTCTGGATAAACTCCTTAGCCAATGCATTCATTTCAGCAGCCAGTTTCTCACGTTCTCTCGTTATCTCACGTTGAATTTCATCCGGTGCTTTTCCATCCATAATCATACGGCTCTCCTGACGCTCCAACTCGTATGCCCTGTCATCCAAAGAAGTCTTTTTTCCCACAAAATCATACAGACGATCATTCAACGGAGTTCCGGTAACTACAATACGGGCATTATCAATACTGATGGATATTTTCCCTTTTTCAATGACAAAAGGCATGATGCTCTCATCATCCATATACAAGGATGCCATTGAAGTAGAATCGGTTATACCTTCCATCTTGAACATTCCATGAATTACCTCTGCCGAATCAATACTCAGCATCCGGTCTCCACTAGGAACTTTTACAAATAGCATTTTCCCATCCAGACGAGAAACAGAAGAACTACCTTCTATCTTATACTCACTGGCACATGAAGTAAAAGCCAATAAAGATACCACAGAGAAAAAAAGTTTATTCATGCTTATCTACGCCCCATTACTATTTTTCGCATACAAAGGTACAATCTATAATTTAGTGACAAAAATATTTTATTAAAATTTAAAACTAAATAGAAGATTATTACCGAGAAGGCAATTTATAGTGCAAAGTTCCCTCTTTTTTTCTATTTTTGTAACCGATATAAGGATAAAGAAATAACAATTAGTACACAACATGAAAAAATTCAAACTTTTATTGCTCGCATTGATGTGTGTAGCATTCTTGCCGTCGAAGGCAGACGAAGGTATGTGGCTGTTGCAACTGATGCAAGAGCAGCATTTGGCAGACCGCATGAAAGCACAAGGCTTACTGCTGGAAGCAGACGACATTTATAACCCGAACCGCGTTTCATTAAAAGATGCAGTAGGCATTTTCGGAGGAGGATGTACCGGTGAAATCATCTCACCGGACGGACTGATCCTGACCAACCACCACTGTGGCTACGGAGCGATACAGCAACATAGCTCGGTAGAACATGACTACCTGACTGACGGTTTTTGGGCAAAAAGCCGCAAAGAAGAGCTACCGACTCCGGGATTGAAGTTCAAATTTGTAGAACGCATTGTCGATGTCACAGATAAAGTAAACAATAAAGTAAAATCAGGCGAAGTAAAAGAAGAGGAAACCTTTGAATACGACTTCCTGAAAAAACTGGCCGACGAGGAACTGAAAGCCAGTGACCTGAACGGAAAAGCGGGTATCAGCGCACAAGCTCTGCCTTTCTATGCAGGCAATAAATTCTATCTGATTTATCTGAAAACCTACAGCGACGTACGCATGGTTGCCGCTCCGCCTTCATCCATCGGTAAATTCGGTGGTGAAACAGACAACTGGATGTGGCCCCGCCATACTTGCGACTTTTCCGTCTTCCGCATTTATGCGGATGCCAACGGCGAACCGGCAGAATATAATGAAAACAATGTTCCTCTGAAAGCCAAAAAGCATCTGGCTATCTCACTGAAAGGTATTAACGAGGGTGACTATGCCATGATTATGGGATTCCCCGGAAGCACCAACCGCTATCTGACTCAAAGTGAAGTGAAACAACGGATGCATTCCACCAACGAACCCCGTATCCGCATACGTGGTGTGCGTCAGGATGTACTGAAGAAAGAAATGGCTGCCAGTGACAAAGTACGTATCCAATACGCCAGCAAATATGCAGGTTCCAGCAACTATTGGAAAAACTCTATCGGCATGAATAAAGCCATTATCGACAATAAGGTATTGGAAACAAAAGCAGAACAGGAAGCCAAGTTCGCAGCATTTGCTAAAGCCAAAGGCAACACTGATTATGAAAAAGTAGTCAGCGAAATTGATGCCGCCATCGAAAAGAGTAATCCTATTCTTTATAACTACACCTGTTTCCGTGAAGTCTTTCAAGGAGGTATAGAATTCGGCACTCCTTATCTGATTCTGGACAAGCTGAAAGACGCAATCAAAAATAAAGATAAAGAAGCGATTAATAAAAATATTGAAACGCTGAAAAAAGTATATGCCGATATACATAACAAAGACTACGATCACGAAGTAGACCGCAAAGTGGCCAAAGCTCTGTTGCCCCTGTATGCCGAAATGGTTCCTGCCAATGCTTTACCTGCCTTCTATACTACCATCCAGAAGGATTTTAAAGGTAACTATGACGCATACGTAGACCATTGTTATGACAATTCCATCTTCTCCAACGAAGCGAATTTCAATAAATTCATCAAGAAACCTACCGTGAAAGCCATAGAAAAAGATCCTATGACTGCATACGTACGGGCTAAATATGACTTGATGGACAAGCTGGGAAACGAACTGGCTGAATCGATGAAAGGCATGGATTTATTACACAAAACTTATGTACGCGGTCTGTGTGAAATGTATTCACCGGAACCCAAAGCTCCGGATGCCAACTTCACCATCCGTCTGACATACGGCAATGTGAAATCATACAATCCCAAAGACGGCGTACACTATAAATACTACACTACGCTGAAAGGTGTCATGGAAAAAGAGGATCCTACCAATCCGGAATTTGTTGTTCCCGCCAAACTGAAAGAATTGTATGAAACAAAAGATTTCGGACGTTATGCATTGCCCAACGGTGATATGCCTGCTTGTTTCCTGACTACCAATGATATTACCGGCGGTAATTCAGGTTCTCCCGTCATCAACGGTAACGGCGAACTCATCGGTGCCGCTTTTGACGGCAACTGGGAATCACTGAGTGGTGACATTAATTTCGACAACAACTTACAGCGTTGTATCGCAGTGGATATACGTTATGTATTATTCATCATCGACAAATTGGGCGGATGCAAACACCTGATTGACGAAATGACTATTGTTGAATAATGAAAAAGATACTATTACTCTCGCTATTTACTTTCACAACCCTTGCCGGCCATGCCGACGAGGGGATGTGGATGCTGACTGATCTGAAAGAACAGAATGCAGCCACCATGTATGATATGGGACTGGATATCAGCATTGATAAAGTATATTGTCCGGACAGCATCAGCCTGAAAGATGCTGTAGTGCATTTCGGAGGTGGTTGTACCGGTGAAATTATTTCTGCCGAAGGTCTTGTGCTGACCAATCATCATTGCGGTTACAGCTATATCCAGCAACACAGTTCGGTAGAACACGACTATCTGACTGACGGCTTCTGGGCTATGAGCCGCAAAGAAGAACTTCCCTGCAAGGGGCTGACTGTCACCTTCATAGACAGAATTCTGGACGTCACTCCTTATGTAAAGGAACAACTGGCCAAAGATGAGGACCCGGAAGGACTGAACTACCTGTCCCCCTCCTATCTGAGCAAAGTAGCCAAACGTTTTGCCGAACAAGAAAATATAGAGATCACTCCGTTCACCGCTTTGGAACTAAAGCCTTTCTACGGAGCCAACCGCTATTACTTGTTTATAAAGACCATCTATAAAGACGTCCGTATGGTAGGCGCTCCTCCTTCCTCCATCGGAAAGTTCGGAGCTGACACCGATAACTGGATGTGGCCCCGTCACTGTGGCGATTTCTCCATGTTCCGCATTTATGCAACACCCGACGGTAAACCTGCTGACTATAACGAAAGCAATGTACCCTTGAAGGTGAAAAAACATCTGACCATCAACCTGGGAGGAGTCAAAGAGGGAGACTTCACTTTCGTAATGGGATTTCCCGGACGCAACTGGCGATACATGATTTCGGACGAAGTGGAAGAACGTATGCAGACTACCAACTTCATGCGTAAGACCGTCCGCACCGTACGATTGAATAATCTGCTGGAAGAGATGCTGAAAAGTGATAAAGTACGCATCCAGTATGCCAGCAAATACGCCTCGTCAGCCAATTACTGGAAGAATGCTATCGGTATGAACGAAGGACTGGTTCAGCTGAAAGTACTTGATACGAAAAAGAAACAACAGGAAAAGCTTCTGGCTTACGGACGTGAGACGGGTACTGACGCCTACCAGAAAGCCTTCGATGCTATCCGGGAAATCGTGAGCAAACGCCGGGATGCCGTATATCATCAGCAAGCCATTTACGAAGTTTGCAAACTGGGAACGGAATTCTATAAGATTCCTTCCACAGACAAAGTCCTGCAAGCATTGAAAAAAGGATATAAAGTACCTCATGCTACTAAAGAAATCAATCCGCTGGATCATGCATTAAGCACACTGATCAAACAAGCCGATAAATTTTTCAATAAAGACTATAATCCCGAAATAGACCGTAAAGTTTCCAAAGCTTTGCTGAAAACTTACGCAGAATTAATTCCGGCCGAACAGCGCATCAGCATCTTTAAAGTAATAGACAAAGAATTCAAAGGAAACATTGACGCCTTTGTCGATGCTTGTTTTGATACATCCATCTTCCGAAGCCGTGAAGCCTTTGACAACTTTGTGGCAAAGCCGGATGCCAAGACATTGGAAAATGACCTGATGGTGCAATATGCCAAATCAGTAGACCAAGGTTATGCAGATACCGATGCAGCCATGAAAGCCGAAACCGATGCTTATAATCTGGCCCATAAAACCTGGGTAGAGGGTATGATGAAGCTGAAACAGCATGAAGGCACTCCTATTTATCCGGATGCCAACTCCACGTTACGTTTCACTTATGGTAAAGTAGGTTCATACAGCCCCAAAGACGGTATGGAATACAACTATTACACCACGTTGAAAGGAGTGATGGAAAAAGAGGATCCGAACAACTATGAATTCGTGGTTCCGGCCAAACTGAAGGACTTGTATAACAAGAAAGACTTCGGGCGCTATGCCATGAAAAATGGTGAAATGCCCATCTGTTTTGTTACAGGAACAGACAATACAGGAGGTAATTCCGGCTCCCCCGTTTTCAATAACAAAGGGGAATTGATCGGTACCGGCTTTGACCGCAACTACGAAGGACTGACCGGTGACATTGCTTACAATCCCCAGTTACAACGTGCAGCCTGTGTGGATATCCGCTATACCTTATTTATTATTGATAAGTTTGCAGGAGCGAAACACTTGGTAGATGAAATGACCATTGTGGAATAACAATACCGGACAACTATTTTTTAGAACGCGGACCACACGTAACAAGTGTCGTCCGCGTTCTCCTATTTTTCACAAGATAAGCCTCTATAAACGCGGACAAGAAATGACACTGGTTTCTTAACGTTTTTCCTTCTCCAACTCCTGCGGAATACGGAAAGCCGTATAAAGTTCCAGGACAGCGGCAATGGAAAGACAAACAATCCATTCGTTACGTTTCATGGTAAACATCAATACTCCTGTAAAGACCAGTGCGACAGCCCCGAAAATCTGCTGTCTACGCAAACGCTTGATGATAAAATTCCTTCCATCATAACGATTCCCCATGACCTGCACATAGCCGAACATCACAGCACCCAGCGTATACAGATAAGGCGCAAGCTCCCACCGGGTGATTTGCAACACCGCACCTGCCAGCAGCAGGACTGCCCCTGCCATCGAAATTATATTATAAGATTTACTCATTCTTCAAACACAAAAATATCCTCGTCGGGCTTCTTCATCAAATACTTCTCGCGTGCTATTTTCTCCAAAGCCTCAGGATTCGTGGTCAGTTCCTTCAGTTTCTCCGTATCTTCCTCATATTGCTTTCTATATTTCTCTATCTCACTATTCAGCGCGCTGATCTCACTGCGATGCTTTACCCGCTGAATCAAGCTGTTCTCATCCAGAAAACCAATAACTACAATAAAGATCAGCACCGTAATCATATACTTATGGCGCCGGATGTAGTTCCAAATAGTCAGCAATTTGCTCATACAAAGAATCCCTTTTTTGATTTTTGCAAAGATAGAAATATTTCAAGCAATCCTACCCATAAAAACGGATAATTTATGTACTTTTGCAGAACTCATATTAGAAAAAAGAACTCCGCTTATGGAAAATTATATCGTATCGGCACGAAAATATCGTCCCGCTACATTCGAATCGGTTGTGGGACAACGCGCGTTGACCATCACCTTAAAAAATGCTATTGCCACCGGCAAGCTGGCACATGCCTACCTGTTCTGCGGACCGCGTGGAGTGGGAAAAACAACGTGTGCACGTATCTTTGCCAAAACCATCAACTGCCAGACCCCCACTGCCGAAGGCGAAGCCTGCAATCAGTGTGAGTCTTGTCTGGCATTCAACGAACAGCGTTCTTACAACATACATGAGCTGGATGCCGCCAGCAACAACTCGGTAGAAGATATCCGTTCGCTGATTGAGCAGGTACGTATCCCGCCACAAATCGGCAAGTACAAGGTATATATCATTGATGAGGTCCACATGTTGTCGCAAGCCGCCTTCAATGCTTTTCTGAAAACATTGGAAGAACCGCCTCATCATGCCATCTTCATCCTTGCCACAACGGAAAAGCATAAGATACTGCCGACTATTCTGAGCCGTTGCCAGATTTATGACTTCAACCGCATCGGCATCAAAGACACTATCGACCATCTGCAATACGTTGCCAAACTGGAACATATCAACGCCGAACCCGAAGCCCTGACTGTCATCGCACAGAAAGCCGACGGTGGTATGCGCGACGCTCTTTCCATCTTCGACCAAGTAGTCAGCTTCACAGGTGGGAACATCACTTACAAAAGTGTGATTGAAAACCTGAATGTCTTGGATTACGAATATTATTTCAAGCTGACCGATTTGTTGCTTGAAAACAAAGTTCCCGAATCCATGCTGCTTTTTAACGACGTATTGAAAAAAGGATTTGACGGCAGTCATTTCATCACCGGACTATCCTCTCATTTCCGGGATTTGCTGGTGAGCAAGGACCCTTCCACCCTGCAATTGCTGGAAGTAGGCGCCGGTATCCGCGACCGCTATAAAGAACAAGCACAAAAATGCGACCAGAAATTCCTGTACCGTGCCATGAAACTATGCAATGATTGTGACCTGAACTATCGTGCAAGCAAAAACAAACGTCTGCTGGTAGAACTGACACTGATTCAATGCGCCCAACTCACTCTGCCCGATGCCGACGATGCAAGTGGTGGGCGTGGCCCTAAGAAGATATTAAAACCCCTATTTACGCAGCAAGCGGCTTCCACAGACGCCACGCAGTCACAGCCTCAGGCTAAAACTGCCGCTGCACAGACCGCAGCAACTGCCGCTCCTCAGCTACAGGGTACAAGTACAGCCGGCAGTATGAACGCAAACCGTCCAAGCCCGCTGCCTCAGACCAGAGAAGAGAAAAAAATCCCGGTGTTCAAGGCGGGCTCACTCGGTATATCCCTGCGCCGTCCTTTGCACGAACAGCAAGCCGCGGAGAAGCAAGAAGCAAAAGCGGCAAGCACCGCTGTCCAAAACGATGCCACATACGAAGATTATATTTTCAATGAAAAAGATCTGGACTATTACTGGCGTGAATTTGCAGCCGCCCTGCCCAAAGAAGAGAAGGCTAACTCAGCACGAATGATGAACATGCATCCGCATTTGTTGAATGACACGACTTTTGAAGTGACAGTAGACAATGATATGGTAGAAAAATATATGGTACAATTGATACCATCGGTTCAGAATCACTTACGCGAACGTCTGCACAACCGGAAAATCACCATGACGGTACGTGTCAGTGCCCCTACCGAGAACATCCGTGCTTACAGCCACGTGGAACGTTTCCAGATGATGAGTAAGAAAAACCCGAATCTGCTGAAATTAAAAGAAGCACTGGGATTGGAGTTATCATAAAACCTATTAAAATAAAAAAACACCGGGAAATCCTTCAAATCCTTCATATTTACACAATACATTGTTTTTCAATGTGTTGTCGTGAAGGATTTTGAAAGGGATCCTTCATAAATGATTCATTGAGCGTAAGCTATACTTTTCCAGCCTTTGCGTCAATCAATTTATATCCATAATAATATCCCGATTAGATTGTTTTTACATCCATTATAAAATCAATCTGCCTGAACTATGGGTACTGTTTCTTATTCACCTTTTGTATTCACCACTTTCCGCATTATCATCCATACAGATAAGTGCTGGAAAAAGAAAAATTCTTGAATTGTTCAAATTCAAGAATCTACAACTTTAACTTTTCTACTTTTGCGGAGAGACGGGGATTCGAACCCCGGATACCCTTTTGGGGTATACACGCTTTCCAGGCGTGCCTCTTCAACCACTCGAGCACCTCTCCTTTTTTCGGAGTGCAAAAATAGAACAAATTTTCAAAACCAGCAAATATTTGAGTCCACAATCTATCTATTCATTCCAAGAGATACATCTATAAATCGTGATTACGCATCCGATACTCCGCCAATTCCTCATACTTAGTACCCGGACGGCCGTAATTACAATACGGATAAATGGAAATACCACCGCGCGGAGTAAAAATGCCCGTCACCTCAATATATTTAGGATCCATCAGCTTAATCAAATCTTTCATGATGATATTCACGCAATCTTCATGAAAATCGCCATGATTACGGAAACTAAACAAATACAGCTTCAAGCTCTTGCTCTCCACCATTTTCACATCAGGCAGGTAGGAGATACGGATTTCCGCAAAATCGGGCTGTCCTGTAATAGGACACAAACTGGTAAATTCGGGACAGTTAAAACGTACCCAATAGTCGTTTCCGGGATGTTTGTTCACAAAGGACTCCAACACTTCGGGAGCATAATCTTGCCTGTACTCGGTCTTCGACCCGAGAAGGGTCAATTCATCTTTTCTTTCCATTAAAATCTGTTTTTTTCATATTCATGTTTTCTCTTTCATACCTTGGAATAGAAATTCTCTCCCTGTCAAGTACATCGTTTCACTGAAGTGATGAAACTGTACCACTTGAGTGATGAAACTTCTTCACTTCAGTGATAAAATTTGCTCACTAAAGTGAAACGATATACCCGGCAAGAAAGGAACACCTTTCATACAAAGAGAAAACACCTTCGTTTATCCTAGCATTTCTCTCTTTCCGCCTTTATCTCCAGATACTTTTCCAATCCTTCACGACGGAGCTTACAGGCCGGGCAATGACCGCAGCCATCCCCCTGTACGCCATTATAGCAAGTCAGCGTTTCATGCCGGATCAAATCGAGCACGCCCAATTCGTCCGCCAACGCCCATGTTTCCGCTTTATCAATCCACATCAACGGAGTGTGAAGCACGAACTGCTCGTCCATGGCAAGGTTCAATGTCACATTCAGCGACTTGATAAAAGCATCCCGGCAATCGGGATAACCGCTGAAGTCTGTCTGTGACACACCGGTCACGATATGATTGATTCCCAATTCGCGTGCATAGACAGCCGCAATGCTCAGAAAGAACAAATTCCGCCCCGGCACAAACGTATTAGGGAAACTATCGGCAGGCTTCACCTCATCCATCGTTATCGTAGTATCTGTCAGCGAATTTTTACCCAGGTTGCCTATAAAGGAAACATCCATCGCTTTAAACTCCACCCCTGCCTTTCCGGCAATAGCACGGGCCAGCTCCACTTCCTTCACATGCTTTTGTCCATAGATAAAGCTTAAAGCATACACTTTGCGGAAATGTTTTTTTGCCCAAAACAGGCAAGTGGTTGAGTCCTGCCCTCCGCTGAACACAACCAATGCGTCACTTTTATTCATTGTTGACAATTTTTCAATTTACTAATACGCCAATGTGCCAATTGCCGCGCTATGTGGATATGCTGCGCCATATACCGCATGGTAATTGGCTAACCGGCACACTGACACATCAGCATCTTATTAAAGTTCTTTGATTTTCAATACATTGTATGAGATATGCTCATCAAAGACATCACTGCCATCCACCTTCTTGATGTAATTTACCACACGGATGGTAACGGGCAGGATAATAATTTCATAGAGTGTCTTGAGCACTGCCTGAATAACCATCATCTTTATCAGTTCACCGACAGGCATCAAACCTCCAAAGGCAACAGGAAAGAAAATCATGGAATCGGCACTCTCACCCACCAAAGTAGAAGTGATGGCACGAAGTGAAAAGTTCTTTCCTCCCGAAGCCAGCTTCATTTTACTCATGACATAGGCATTGAGAAAAGAGCCGACCAAGAAAGCGGTCAGACTGGCTACAGCGATGCGGGGCGCCATGCCGAAAACGAAGTTGAAGCCCTCCTCTCCTTCCCAAAACGGAGCTGCGGGCATCAGAATGGCAAGCTGCGCCAAAGCTACCACCATGAAATTCATGGCAAAGCCCATCCAAATGATAAGACGTGCCTTGCGGAAGCCCCATACTTCGGCTATACAATCATTGATAATGTAAGAGATAGGAAATACAACCAGTCCGGCAGTTGCCGTAATTTTCCAGATCTGGACAACTTTGGTTTCCAATAAATTTGCTGCGACAAGACATACACAAAACAGTATGCCAAGCAACATGAACGATACAGATACAGTATTATTATTCTTCATTTCTCCTGTTTTTTACGTGGTGTTCTAGAATACACGACCGCTATTCACGGCATCATACGTCTATTTTTTAATTCGGGGTGCAAAGATAGAAATTATTTCCGAGTTAACCGGATATAACTGCATTAAATATTCTTATCAAGAAGAAACAGCCTCATCAAATAATTACCTTTTCTATAGCCAAACAGTATGGAACAATGAAAGATGAAGCGTCACAAACAGGTGGGTATCAGTGAAAACGATTTTAGGGGCAGATTGAATCCACCCCTAAAAGACAGGATAAAAAATCCTTTATTCAAACAAAGCAATCGTCTTCTTTATAATTTCGATACACTCCTTTAATTGTTCCTCTGTAATCACCAATGGCGGAGCAAAACGAATAATATTCGTATGTGTCGGTTTGGCCAGCAAACCGTTTTCGGCCAATTTCAAGCAAATCTCCCACGCCAAATCCTTCGTTTCATCATTATTGATTATCAACGCATTCAGCAATCCCTTGCCCCGGACAAAAGAAGCCACACGAGATGTTTCGCACAGTTTTCTCATCTCTTCCCGGAATATCAGTCCCAGCCTGTATGCCCTGTCCGCCAACTGTTCGTCCCGTACTACCTCCAGCGCCGTAACAGCCACTGCCGCAGCAATAGGATTTCCGCCAAAAGTGGAGCCATGTTGCCCCGGACGGATAACATCCATCACTTCATTGCATGATAATACCGCAGAAACAGGACAGGCCCCACCCGATAAAGCCTTTCCCAAAATCAGGATATCCGGATGAACATTCTCATAGTCACAAGCCAGCAATTTGCCTGTACGGGCAATGCCGGTCTGCACTTCATCGGCTATAAAAAGTACATTGTGGGCACGGCACAAGTCGTAACATTTTTTCAAATATCCCTCATCGGGTACATAAGCACCTGCCTCTCCCTGAATGGGCTCAACCAGGAATCCGGCCACATGAGGATGTTCGTCCAGCACTTTCGCCAATGCTTCGGCATCATTGTAGGGAATCACGACAAAGCCGGGGGTAAAAGGTCCGTAGTTATTGTAAGCGTCCGGATCAATGGAGAAAGAAACGATAGTGGTAGTACGCCCATGAAAATTATTCCGGCATACAACGATTTCCGCCGTATCCTTGGGAAGCTTTTTTACTTCATACGCCCATTTGCGGCAAAGCTTCAATGCGGTTTCTACTGCCTCGGCTCCCGTATTCATCGGTAAAACCTTGTCATATCCGAAATAACGGGTGACAAATTCTTCATACCGTCCCAACTGGCTGTTATAAAAAGCGCGTGAAGTCAAAGTCAGCTTTCGCGCCTGTTTTACCAACGTATCGATAATACGCGGATGACAATGTCCTTGGTTCACTGCCGAATAAGCGGAAAGGAAATCATAATATTTCTTTCCTTCCACATCCCATACAAACACACCTTCTCCCTTATCCAATACCACAGGAACAGGATGATAATTGTGTGCTCCATGTTTGTTCTCAAGCTCCATCAATTGAGCTGCCGATAATTTTGCATCCATAAGCTTTTTATTATTTAATGTTTTTCTTTCTTCAAGAATATTTCCGCCATCATGCAACGGGCACTTCCTCCTCCCAGCGTTTCAATGGTAGGGATGGGCATGGGAAGCAACGCGTTATACTTAGACAGCCGTTGTAACTGGCCTTCATCCAACGAATCGTAAGCACTTTGAGACATCACTAGAAACAATGCGCCTTTCCCGTTCTCCACCTGAAGCATATTTCCGGCAAAATGATGCATCTGTTCCTCGGAGATGGCAATGATTTCTTTCCCTGTCTGCCGCAAGACGTGACAAACCTGCTCACGCTCTTCCACGTCGTCGATGCTGTCCAGACAAACGACCGCATAATCTGTCGCCACACACATCATGACATTGGTATGATAAATGGGCAGACGTTGTCCGTTTACAGTCTGATAAGCATGAAAGGACACCGGACTAAAATTCTGCTCCTTGCAGAACCGACCAAATAAAGCTTCGTCCACCCGTTGCGACAAAGCCGCGTATGCATAACGGTTCACCCGGTCCAGAATGATTCCCCCGGTCCCCTCCAGGAACCGGTTTTCTTCCTCAAAACCTGTATAATCTACCTTCCGACGGATGCTGAACCCCTCCGACTCTATCCGCTGCAAGATATCCGCCCGTCTTTCCGCCCTGCGGTTTTCCGCAAACATAGGATACAGCACCACCGTTCCGTCGTCGTGAAAGGACACCCAGTTGTTCGGAAATATGGAATCCGGAGTATGAGGTATCGGGGTATCCTGCACCGCTATTACCTCTATGCCGTTTGCACGCAACTTATCCACCATGCCCCGAAATTCCTTCAAGGCACAAGCTTGTACTGTTTCACCTGCCGCAACTGTCCGCTGCTGGAAATAATTGTTGGCCGCTGTTTCTTCATTGAACCCGAAGGCCACGGGTTCCACCATCAAAATGTGGTTTGTTGTTTGTTTAGTCATTTTCTCGGATTAATGGTAAGGTGGAGCAGCGCAACAGTCCGCCCATCTTAGATATTTCATAATAAGGTACACGCTCTACCGTCATTCCCCATACCTCTTCCATAAAGGTATTCAGGCGGATAAAGTTCTTTTCAGAAACCACTACCTCAGGAGAGATGGAAAAGACATTCGTATTCATATAGTACATCTCTTCCCGCGTTATTTCAAATACATTCTCCCTGCCGAACAAATCGAGCAGAGTATGATAATCCTGAGGATACATAAATCCGTCCTTATAAATAATCGCATGCCCTTTCCCTACCGGCATAAAGGTACAATCCAGATGCAGAATCCCCGCACGTGGATCTGTATTATGTTTTTTCAGCTCCAAGGGGATGAATATCTTCCCCGGACAGATTTCTTTCAGAAAGGAAAAAGCATACCGGTTGGTACGTGCCGTCTTCATCTGCGGGTAATCGGGCTGGGTATAAAGGCCTACAAACACTATATTATTGTAAAGCACCACATCACCTCCCTCTACGTGCGCCTTTTCGGGAAGGTTGAAAATCTTGTTATAAGCTATCTGATTATAGACCACTTCGTAGGCTTCCTTCTCATCCTCCCGGTTGGGGATGATGTTGGAAACAATAATCTTGTCGTCAATCACAAATCCCACATCACGGGCAAACACCTGATTACAATTCTCCAGTGTCCACGGGCGATAGACCTGTACCCCATATTTCAACAATACGCTTTCAAAGCATCTCATCTCTTTGAAAATATCTTCTTCATGGGGGTATATGTTATGCAATACGGACTCGTATGACTTGGCGTCATAAGTTTCTTCCAGCGTGGGGACCTTCCCTATGGAACCGGGTTGTCCAAGCACCACAGCTTTCAATGTAGAAGTTTCATTCTTTACGTTAAGCTGCATAAATCTAATATATTTATGCAAATATAAGAAGTTTACTCAACTAAACAAATGAATTGCCCGAATAATTCTACCCTATTGATTTATCAATTATATTTGTAACCGAAAAAAGAAGGTAAGATGAAAAAACAAGAACTTTATAACAAGGTGATCGCTTATTTTCAAGAAGCGATGCCTGTTGCCGAAACCGAACTTCATTACAATAACCCATTCGAGTTATTGATAGCTGTTATCCTGAGTGCACAATGCACGGACAAACGGGTAAATATGATCACCCCTCCTCTTTACCGGGATTTCCCGACTCCTGAGGCATTGGCCGCTTCGACGCCGGAAGTGATTTATGAATACATACGGAGTGTAAGTTATCCCAACAACAAGGCAAAACACCTGGTGGGCATGGCGCAAATGCTGGTGAAAGATTTTCATAGCGAAGTACCGGGAACATTGGAAGAACTGGTCAAACTGCCGGGAGTGGGACGCAAGACAGCCAACGTCATCCAAAGTGTAGTATTCAATAAAGCGGCCATGGCGGTAGATACACATGTGTTCCGCGTGAGCCACCGCATCGGGCTGGTTCCTCAAACCTGCACCACACCGCTGGCTACCGAGAAATATCTGATGAAGTATATTCCGAAGGAGATTGTGCCCACCGCACATCATTGGCTTATTTTACACGGAAGATATGTTTGTGTGGCACGGACACCGAAATGTTCGGAATGCGGGTTGAACGGATTGTGCCGGTATTCGTTGAAGCCGGCTTTATAAACAAATTTTCATTCCATCGTATGCAAAATGCACATGCGGCGGCAATAACCGTTCAGCATCAGCATGTAATCCTATATGATGACTCATGTGAATAAAATAGGTTTCCCCGGCTCCTATTCTTTGTGCATTGTCCAAAGCCTCCTTCAAATTCTGGTGGGTATGGTGAGGCTGAGGACGCAATGCATTCATTACCAACACATCCAGTCCTTGCAGCAAATCATATTCAGCCCCAGGCATCGTCAACATATCGGTAATCCATGCCATCCGGCCGATACGGTATCCCAAAATGGGCAGTTTGCCGTGCATTACCCGAAGAGGTGTCACCTCTACTTTGTTTCCTTCGGGATTGCCGATAATAAAAGGAGAATCGGGAACAATTTCCTCTAATGTAATACGGGGAACTCCCGGATAAAGATGTTCGGCAAAACAATAAGGAATACGCTGGCGTAAACGCTCTGCCGTATATTGTTCGGCATAAACCGGCACATCGCGAAAACGACAGAAAGGACGCAAATCATCCAAGCCTCCTACATGGTCATAGTGTTCGTGAGTAATCAAAACGCCGTCCAACGGCTTGAAATCGTTCAACCGTATCATCTGTTCACGGAAATCGGGACCGCAATCTATTAGAATCCGGAGCCCTTCCGTTTCTACCAGTCCCGAACAACGCAAACGGTTGTCCCGGGGATCGCTGCTGGTGCATACCGGACATTTGCACCCTATTTCGGGTACTCCCGTAGACGTTCCGCTGCCTAGTATTGTAATCTTCATATCATACCTTATATAAAATTCACTTCGGGAGAGATAGCCACCCCGAACTTTTGAAGCACAGACTCCTGTATCCGTCTGGCAAGAGCAATCACTTCATCTCCCGTAGCGCCCCCACAGTTCACCAAGACCAATGCCTGTTTAGAATGAACACCCGCGCGTCCTATTTGTTTGCCTTTCCAGCCGCAACGGTCTATCATCCATGCAGCAGGAATCTTCACCCTATTGCCATCCACCTCATAATGTGGCATATCAGGATACTGTTGCTGTACTATTTCAAACTGCCTGCGTGGAACAATCGGATTCATAAAGAAACTTCCGGCATTTCCCTGCACCCGGGGATCGGGCAACTTGGCTTCACGCACGGCAATAATCACCTTCCTTACATTCTCCAATGCCACCTCACCTCCTCGCTTTTCCAATTCGCCACGCACATTTCCATACTCCAGATTAAAAACCGGCTGTTTACTTAAACGATAGGTGACGTAAGTCACTATATATTTACCTTTCAAATCTTTCTTGAAAATGCTTTCACGATAAGCATAACGGCATTCCTCTTTGGTAAAAATCCGTTTCCTGCCGGTTTCCACCTCGACGGTTTCCACACTTACAATCAAATCTTTTGCCTCAACACCATACGCACCGATATTCTGAACGGCAGAAGCACCCACTTCACCGGGAATCAATGACAGATTTTCAGCACCATACCAACTGTTTTTCACGGTATATGCCACAAAATCATCCCACACCTCACCGGCTCCTGCCCTTACCTCTATTTCCTGTTCGTTTTCAGCAACCACCTCATACCCCCGGATAGCCGAATGCAGGACAGTTCCCGCATAATCACCTTTAAAAAGCAGATTGCTTCCTCCGCCAATATGCAACCAGTTACCGGCCATCAGTTTTTTATCCGACAAGATGGATTGCAGCTCTGTCACCGATTCATATTCCACAAACAAAGATGCCTTCACATCCATACCAAATGTATTATGAGGCAACAGAGAGTAGTCTTTTATTTCCTTCATTTACAATCAAATCAATCGCTCAGATCCTCAAACTGCATCAGTTTCCACAGACCGTGGCGCCGTTCAAAATAGAGCGTATTATTAAATCCATTGCCAAAACCTTTCATTTCAATCACCTTCGTATTGGAATGCACATTCTCGTTCTGGCCATAGTTTACATTAGTCAGATTCTCACGAGGCAATACAGGCTGGAATGCGAACCATTGCCCGGCCTCCAAAGTCGTTTCCAGTATCTGAAACTCGTCTTCGGGATCAGCGGTCACAAACTTCAACGGTTCGTGCAAACGAGACAACTGGAAAACAGAATCATTGGCAAAACGTTCATAAAACTCAAAGAAGTCCTCCTTACCGGTATCCTCTCTCGGCATATCCGCAAAATCTATGGCTTCCAGTTTCCACAGCCCCTTCAGCCGCTCAAAATAGTACCGCTTGATTTTTCCCTTCTTCAAGTAAATCCATTCTATCTTGACACTGGTTAGACCCGTATCTTTCTCCATTTCCATGTCTTCCGCCTTATCGAACAGAACTGTATAGGCATCCTGCCGGCTGAATAAAGGATCGTGTTTCCATTGCTCCTTTTCAATGTGCTCTTTCTTTTCCATTGTATAATACGGCAAAGGGAACACGATGCGTGACAATTGTAATTTTTCATCACTGGCAAAATTGTAGAAAAAGTCGGCAAAACTTTCGTCGGCCGTAGCGGGAACCATTGGTTCTTCCTCTACCACAGCCATCGCTTCTGTTGTGTCCGGGGTTGCAGTCAGCGAATCAATCTCCTCAGTAAGCGTCTCGAAGGGGTCCATTTTCTTTTTCCCACCTCCACAGGAGCTTATCAGCATAAGCAGACAAACTCCGATTATAAGTTTTCTCATTTTCTATATTTAGAAAAAATCGATGCAAAAATATCGTTTTTTTTAGTTTTCAGCAAAATATATGGGTTTAATTCGCTAACTTTGCGGTCATTAAAAAATAAAGAAGAAACTATGTTAGCTAAAATAGAACAATTACTTCAGGAAATTGAAGGCTTGCAAGCAGCCAATGCGGAAGAATTGGAAGCCTTGCGCATTAAATATCTTAGCAAAAAAGGAGCGATTAATGAGTTGATGGCAGACTTCCGCAACGTACCTGCCGAGCAGAAAAAAGAGGTGGGTATGAAACTGAACGAGCTGAAGAACAAGGCTCAGGAGCGTATCGCCTCATTGAAAGAAGCTTTCGAAACCCAAGATAACAGCGCAGCCGAAATGGATCTTACCCGTACGGCTTATCCCATCGAACTGGGAACACGTCACCCGCTGAGCATTGTAAAGAATGAAATCATTGATATATTCCATCGGCTGGGCTTCAGTATTGCCGACGGTCCCGAAATAGAAGACGACTTGCACGTATTCACTGCCATGAATTTTGCCGAAGACCATCCTGCACGTGATATGCAAGATACTTTCTTCATCGAAGCCAATCAGGAAGATGTGAAAAAGAACATCGTACTTCGCACTCACACCTCTTCCGTACAGGCAAGAGCTATGGAACATTCGCAACCTCCTATCCGCATCATCTGTCCGGGACGTGTATACCGCAATGAAGCGATCAGTTATCGTGCCCATGCATTCTTCCATCAAGTGGAAGCACTCTACATTGACAAGAATGTATCATTCACTGATTTGAAGCAGGTATTGCTGTTGTTTGCCAAAGAAATGTTCGGCGAAGATACTCAAATCCGTCTGCGTCCGTCCTATTTCCCGTTCACCGAACCAAGTGCCGAAATGGATATCAGTTGTAATATTTGCGGCGGAAAAGGTTGTCCGTTCTGTAAAGGCACAGGCTGGGTGGAAATTCTGGGATGTGGTATGGTGGATCCGAATGTATTGGAAGCCAACGGCATTGACAGCAAAGTTTACTCAGGCTATGCGCTAGGTATGGGTATTGAACGCATTACCAACTTGAAATATCGTGTAAACGACTTACGATTATTCTCTGAAAACGATACCCGCTTCCTGAAAGAATTCGAAGCAGCCAATTAATAATGTGTCAATGTGACCATGTGCTGATATGCCAATTGCCATGCGGAATAGAACGCGGTCAATTGGCATATTAACATATTGCCACATTAGCATATTGATACATTGACATATTAGCACATTATTGCTTATGAAGGACAAGCTGATTACCAAAAATTATATAGAAATACTGGCAGCCAATTTTCTATTATTCTTTGGATTCTGGTTACTGATGCCTGTATTGCCTTTCTATCTGGCAGAAGTTTTTGACGCCAACAAAACAACCATAGGGGCCGTACTTTCCTGTTACACCATTGCCGCCCTGTGCATACGCCCCTTTTCCGGCTATCTGTTAGATACATTTGCCCGCAAACCACTTTATCTGTTGGCTTATTTCACTTTTACCGCCATCTTCGGAGGATATCTCATTGCAGGAACACTAACCTTATTTATTTTATTCCGCATTATACACGGAGTATCATTCGGCATGGTGACAGTCAGCGGAAATACCATTGTCATTGATATCATGCCTTCTTCACGTCGTGGGGAAGGATTAGGATATTATGGGCTGGCAAACAATATAGCCATGTCCATCGGACCGATGACCGGACTCTTCCTACATGATGCAGGAGCAGACTATACGCTTATCTTCTGTTGCTCATTAGGTTCCTGCCTGATAGGATTTCTATGCGCCTCATTGGTAAAGACCACCTACAAACCTCCTGTAAAACGAGAACCGATATCATTGGACCGCTTTATTTTGCTTAAAGGAATACCGGCAGGTTTCAGTCTGTTATTACTATCCATCCCTTATGGCATGACCACCAATTACGTTGCAATGTATGCCAAGCAAATAGGTATCCAGTCATCCACCGGTTTCTTCTTCACCTTCATGGCGTTGGGAATGGCAGTTTCCCGTCTTTTCTCCGGACGCCTGGTAGACCGGGGAATGGTTACTCAAGTTATTGAAGCCGGCCTGTATCTGGTCTGCTTCTGTTTCTTCGGTTTGAGTTCATGCGGATGGCTGACAACATGGAGTCTGCAATGGACCACTTATTTTCTGTTCACCATAGCTCTTTTACTAGGTATTGGGTTTGGAACCATGTTCCCTGCCTATAACACGCTGTTTGTGAACTTGGCCCCCAACAACCAGCGTGGTACGGCAACCAGTACCTACTTGACTTCGTGGGATGTAGGTATAGGCGCCGGCATGTTATTGGGCGGATATATAGCAGAAATAGCCACCTTCAAGATGGCCTATCTATTCGGAGCCGCACTCACTGTTATTTCGTTATTTTATTTTAGAAGCAAAGTGGCTCCCCACTTCCACCGACATAAGTTGCGCTAATCCTTATATGTCAGTACCATGATATGGGAAAGCCGGTCGTTCACAACCGACAATTGGGTTGAAAGAATAAACGAATGGAATAAAGGAGCATTCTCCAACAGAAATGCCGGCAAATAAGGCTCGAAACGTTCCGGGTTGCGGGAAATCTTGTTCATGTCCGCCACAAGCATAAAGGCTGCATCACGTGAAAGATTGGCTACACATTCATTGAACAATGTCCTGCTATTTCTTTCGTAGGCCTCTTCCATATAATTTGCCATGGAATCTTTATCAGCAGAAATAATCAAACTATCTTCCCTTATATCCGGAATATTCTTCAATTTTTCGGCCATCTGGTTCACACAGCCGCATGAATCAGGCATAAAAGTATCTCCGGTGAGGTACACCACATCACTGTTCATGTGAAAGTCAAACTCACTCCAACAGCCACTGTTATCCTGCAAGAAAGGCATAGACGGTGTACGTCCGTATAAAGTCAGGAAGTTATGCGTTTTCTTTTTCTGCATCGCTTTGGCAAACACGGGATCATTACTCAATGCTTTCTCTTCATCCTCACGCGCATCAATCACTTTCTCTATCAAACTCTTCTGATAACTCACCACATAGAATCCCGCCTCGCTATAGACAGCTAGAAAATCATTATTGCCCAATGGATAGACTGCTATAGTTTTTCCTCTGTATTTCTCTTTTTTAGGTGAAAAACTTCCCGGAGTTCTCTCTAACAACATATCTCCCAATGTTTCCTTATCATCAGCCCCCATACGGAAATATACCACCTGGTCACGCGGAGTACCCGGAGAATGGAAACTGACCACCACCCGGCTCATCTTACTGCTCAGACCATGAGCAGTGTTAGTGGTATATTCGTTCAAACCTCCCAACACATAATTAAACAAACCGGGAAACTGGAAATTACCCAGTTCTTCAGAATAGTTCAATTGAGGAAATTCATTCAGAAAATAATTAATATTATCACTCTCCAACACACCGATGCAATCAGCCGGTACAAGTGAGAAGAGATTGATCTCACGACTCTTATCCGTCAGGCTTAATTTAGCAAAGCCGTAAAAGCCCACAGCCGTACAAAACAATACCACTGATAGCACCATACCCAACTTGGCAACTGTCCGCAATCTCATACCCTACCTATATTTATATTTTTTTTGCAAATATAGCAAATTATTTAAGGAAACAAACAAAAATCTTCAAAATTCCACCTTCTTTCTTATTATCCGTAAATGGTTCCGGTAGAAAATTCCAACGCTCCCCATTTAATCATAGCGTTAAATAACCTAACAAAAGAATAAGAGGATAGTTCTTCCGGCCGGATATCTTTTTCTTTTATAATTCCGTTGTCAATCAATGCTGTACGGCAAGTCCCTCTCAACAAAGGTAATTTAGGTGTGAACCAATCCTTACCATCAAACAAGGCAATATTAGCTATGGAAGTATCGGTCAGCAGTCCGCGTCTGACAATTAAAATATCATCCCGTTCTCCACGGCAGGCAAAAAGCCGGTTTAAAGCTTCCCTGTCTGTACTTTTATAAGTATAATCTATATCATCCGAATAAACCAACTGCAAAGAATGTACCGGACGCATCTGATAGGCTTCATAACTAATTTCTTTTATTCCACTTCCATCATAAATCACCCTACATTTCATTCCGTTCATCTCCGGTGTCAATTTCAGGTATTCACCTAATTCTATGCCGGCACAGTCCGGCCAGAAATGATGAAGGGTATTGTTCAGTCTTTCATTATGATAAGACAAATTACACGCTTTTCCTTGTTCTATCCGTATAGTTTCAATAAATGGGTACATAAATCTTCTGTATCATTTCATTATATTCACTTTGTAAATCACTCTTTGAAGTAATTCCTCCCCCCGCCTTATAATAAAGATTCTCTCCTTCCTGTTCTAAAAAACGGATCATCACCGCACTGTCTAAAGTCCTGCCGTCACAATAACCCATTATGCCCGTATAAAATCCACGCTCATAATTTTCCGCTTCTTCAATAATATCCATCGTCTTGGATTTGGGCGCTCCGGTTATGGAACCGGCTGGTAACAAACGAAATATAATATCTCCTATATGCGATGGGTAATCATCGGGCAAGACACCACATATTTCGGAGCTTGTCTGAAAGATAGGTCCCTTATTGGTTTCAAGCCGGTCACAATAACGATAGCGGACAACCCTGACCTGTTCCGCCACCATACTCAAATCATTACGAATCAGATCTACAATGGTAGCATGTTCGGCAGTTTCCTTAGAATCATCCATCAACAGTTTTTCCGCATTAGGTAAGGTAGCGTCAATCGTTCCTTTCATGGGGAAAGATTTTATCTCGCCATCTTCTATACGAACAAAAATTTCGGGTGAGAAACAGACCAGTTTATCTTTCAACCAAAGTCTATAAAGCGCTTTGGAGTACCGGAACACATCCTCCAAAGTAAGATTAGTACTGACAGGAACCTTGCAAGTCAAATTAGCGAGATAGCTGTTACCTGCCAGAATATTCCGTTTTACGATTTCAAAAGCCTGCCGGTAGTCTGTCAAAGACATTGGAACAAAGTTCCAGTCTATCTGCCCACTGTAACTTTCTGTTACAGTATCCACATTTTTCACTCCATTAAAGTTATAACGGCAACGGGTAGAATCAATCCGACTTATTTCCTCTATCAAGGAACACTGCTGTTTATAATCTATAATAAAAAGGAAAGGCTTCCGGCTACCCGCCAGCTCATTCATACGTTTTATAGCTTCCGGTCTTTTATATTGTTGCATTTTTAGCTGTTAAATTATCTTGTAACAATCATTTTTCAAGGGGAACAAAGTTAAGAATTTAAAGTAAACTGTTATCTTAACATAGAGAAATTCTTTCTTTTACTTGTTTTATTCAATAAGAGATGTAAAGTCAGAACAATAATGCCAGTGACGGTAAAAAATTATGCCGGGAACATCTGTAAAGACAATCCCCGGCTTTTTAATATACTTCAGGTATCCTTCCTTAAAGAGAAAGCTGATTTTCTGAAAAAGGACATACCTTTCCCTACAAAAGAAAAGAAAATCAAGTTTTAAATGAAATGCTAATCACTTAACATCATAATAAATTATCAATTTTCAAACTATTTTTTCAAGAACTTCTCGGCACGTCCCGGAGAAAATAATTCCCACAATGAAGCCACTGTCCATCCCGGAGCAAAAATATCATTATAATAGCCTTTACCATTCTTACCGTAGTCCCAGTTAGTATGCTGGACAACCTCCGGATAATATCCTGTTTTGGCAATACCACATCGATGCCCTTCATAGGGTAACAACTGACGCATTGATGTACTGATTACCTGAGAAAAATCCGAAAAACGCTTTTCATTATATTCTTTTGCCAACCAGTTCAATACGTCAGCGAAATCAAAGATAAAGACATCAATATGGTTATTTTCTACAGAAACATTTCCCCAGCCTCTAGTTTTCAACCCTAAATCACCCAACATCTGACCGGGGGCAAAAGGGACATCCCATGTATAGTACCATGACAATGCAAAATAAGCTGCCTTCCTCGCCAACCCAGCATAATGGGCTCGTTCAGCTCCTTTTGTAGCTAAAGCCAAATAGTAAGCGGCAGTTGACGCATACAAAGATGCCTCTTTATCCTCGCAATTAGCATCCAAAGTAGAAGAAAAATAATCGGACTTCGAAATCAATTCCTTTTCCAAATACTCCACCGTATGTTTTGCACTTGCCAAATACCGTTTATCCTTAAAATATTTATATCCCATAACCAATGGCAAAGTTGCCGAAGGGGTACTTCCCCCACTCTTGTCTACAATAGAAAAGTCATCTTTAAACTTACGAGGAAAACTACCGTCCTTATTTTGTAAACGCAGAAACATATCCAACATACTTTTTATACGCTTTTCCCACTCAGGATGTTTACGACCTTGCAGTCTTTCGTAATTCAAAAAATGAAGCAGGGCATATACCCCTTCAGACTGACGGCGGATACTATGAACAGACTCTACAAAATTACGCCTATAATGTACTACTTCATTAAAGAAACCCGTTTCCGAAAATCCATTCTGCAAATAAGAATCAAAAATTTTATAAGCATTCGTCACCAAATCCGTACGACGCTGCTGTTCTCCATATTCCAATGCATTAAAAGCATTCAACAAAGTACGTCCCACAAAACCCACTTCGGCAACATCCGTTTGGTCACAAGTAGCTGTACGCAATTCCACCCCCGAATAATAATGAGTAGGAGTATTTCCGACAAAACTTTCCACGAAGAAATTACTCATCACTTCCTTCATTTTCTCAGGAGAATAAGGTGTATTTACAATTTGAGGACAGTTTGTATCATAAGAATATTCCCAAATATGCTGCACACATTCTGAAAAATCAGCAATTTCCGACTCATGTAATTCCCAAGTCAGAGAAAGACTCTCACCTTTACGTAATAATTGATAGGCCTCAACCGAAGGAGCCAATGTCAATTTACGAATATAAGTTTTAGGAGCTTCCTTGTAAGGAAACCCAAAAGACAAAGAAGCGATACCCGAGAGGTTTTCAAATCCTGTATAACCTATAGAGGTTTTACCAGACAATATCACTTCCCCTTCCTTATGGGTAGTCAAAGCATCCGAAGCCATATTATCCAGCCGGATAACAGAATATGTTTTCCTATTCTTTTCATCAAAAATAGCAGTCAAGGGAGTACTTAAACGGTCTTCACGAACCAACCAGCTATCCGAGGTATGAAAAGACGGCGCTTCTTGAGGAGAACGCAAGTTACGACGATACCAAAATCCAGGCATATAAAACAAACAATCATCATGATGACAACCAGTCATTACCTGCTCACCAAAATTGAAATAAACATCATCCAATGCAGTCATAAAAATGACAATACGCTGGTTGCCGTCTTTTTCTTCAACATTCTGATAAATCACCACAGGTAATTTATCGGCCGCCACCCACTGATATTCAAAATTACTATTATCCAATTGCTGCAAAGTCAGCGGATACCGCTTCGCATCATTACCAGGCACTTTCAAAGCAATGGAAGCCGAAACATTTTCCGGTGTATAGTTCACAGCTTCCGCACAAGTCATTCCTGCCAGACACACCACACTACATACAAAGTTTTTCCAATTCATATTTTTATGTATTTATTAATTACAATACAGGTTTTTCCGATTTCAATGAGGGAGAATCCGTAGCTACCACAGGCCATCCGTCTTTCCAACTTATTTTATCCATCATCAAAACACGCCCTTCAGGATGCTTTGTGGCCACTGCATGATAAAATACCCAATCATTACCCACTTTATCAGTCACAATCTCCGAATTGTGTCCTGTTCCCACAAACGAACTATTCTTATGAATCAACACTTCATGTTGGTTATCCATCATTGTCCTCCCGTTCTTATCAACATAAGGTCCAAACAAATTTTCTGAACGAGCAACTACAGTAGTGTAAGTGCTATTCAATCCTTCACAGCAAGTCCCTATGGAAGCAAAAAAATAGTAAAAACCTTCTTTTTTATGAATATAAGTTCCTTCATAAGCTGTACCAGCCACCTGCCGAGGCTTCTTCCCTTGTTTTATTGAAAGACCGTCCTCACTTAATTCAATGCCATAAATGCCCCGAAAGCTGCCCCAAAACAAAAATTTCTTTCCGGCATCTTCTATATAGAAAGGGTCAATAGAATTCTGTACATTAATCTCGTTACTCCGAAACATCAGACCATGGTCTTTAAATGGCCCCGAAAGTTTGTCTGCCGTAGCGCAACCGATACCACAGGTCCACTCACCTCCCCATTTAGACATAGAATAATAAAGTACATACGTATCACCTATCTTATTGATATCCGGAGCCCATAAGCCTCCACCCGGTTCAAAATCAGGACGCGTTCGATCCGTGAATGCTGTACCTACCCATTCCCAATTAATCAAATCCTTGGAACGATGGATCGGCAAATTACGAATATCTTCGGTTGCATACAAATAATAATAACCATCACCACCTTCTATAATAGTAGGATCGGGCAGACTATAATCTATCACCGGATTCCAGTAATAGCTGGTTTTATCACCATCAGGTATTTCTTCTTGCGCAGACGATGATGAGCAAGACACCAAACAAAAGCAGATAGACAGGATCAAATTTTTTCTCATTGCAGTAATTTAGGAGTTATATATTCTTTACTGATTCTCATACGGTCTGTTCCATTCACATTCTCAAAATTTACCGTACCAATATACATAGCACGCGGATGAATATTACTTTTATCTTTGTGGGCATGGAATACAATACGAAGTTTTCCCTCTTTATCAGTGAACATGGCGCTATGCCCTACACCTACCAACCCACCAGGATTTTGCAATAATGGATTTTCGTCGTATTTAGCCCATTCCCCCATTATATCGGTAGCTGTAGCACAACCTACACCATAGAATGGACTTTCATAACTATTCGCAGAATAAGTCATATAATAAATTCCATTGTGTTTGAGAATATAAGAACCTTCATTGACTCGAGGCCACACTTCCTCCCAAGCCTGTGAAACATGAATACAAGGACGCATCGTTTCTTTCTTAAGGGTTATCAAATCTTTTTCCAACTCGGCTATCCATACATTATTCCCATCATTAAAACGGACAAATGACAAATAAGGAGTACCGTCATCATCCATGAAAAAAGAATTATCAATACATTTCTCCTCAACAATCATAGGTTCTTGCTTATTTTGTATAAATGGTCCTACAGGGGAATCTGCCACTGCTACACAAATATGCTCATCTGCCGAATAATACATATAAAATTTACCATTCACTTCATATACTTCCGGTGCCCAAAACCAACGGTCTGCCCATGAATCCTTCTTATTCAAAGCCAGCCCTTTATATTTCCACGTTTTTAAATTATCCGAGATATAAACCTCTATTCCTTCATCCGAGTGAGTACCATAAGCATAATAAGTCCCATTGTGCAACAATATAAACGGGTCACCCAGTGGAACAGGTATTTCCAGCTCTTCCACAATTATTTCATTCACATTCTTATATTCTGAGGAACATGACTGACAAGAAGTCAATGTCCCCAACATCAATAACCAAATAAAAATCATTTTTTTTTCATAATACTAGTCAGTTTCCTATATGATAATACAATATTCCTTTATATACCGGAGAATAATTTCCAGAACAAAATCCTACACAAGAAGCAGGATAATGAATATCCAATCTCCCTAATTCTCTTCCGTCAACAAAAAGATAGAGCTTATTTCCCCTTCTCACCGCACGGAAATTATAAGATTCCTTTAATTGTTCTTGAATTCCCAACTTATAAATATGCCGTTCCAAATCCTGAGCGTCTTTATTAATAAAACGAATACCTTCCGTTTTTATCGGAGTAAAAGACAAACGATTATAAGCCAGATGCTCTGCCACCGTCGCCCCGCTGTTATTCAATGGATACCATTTTCCCTCATTCAAATATTCTATTGTAAATTTACTAAACATATCGTCTACAAACTCCGCCTTATTCCCTACTTCATGACGGTTCAGGTAAAGGGCATTTATCCATGAAGGCGATATAAAACGATAACATTTTTCGACAAAATCAGTATACTTCACATCAGGATAAACCATTTGTAAATGTTCCAACGGATATTTTTTATCAAGTATCTGTTGTCCTTGTTTTACAACTACCACTTCCAGCATACGCGTGATACCATTAAATTGAGCTTTTACATAGTTATCTTTATCCACATAAACCGGATAGCTTCCTGACATCTTACAATCGGACAAACCTGAAAGTTGAAAACTAAATTCATAATGATCAAGAAAATCACCTTTCAATATTTCTGAATGTTCTTTTAACTGTATCCGGTCATCATCAAATCCGATAGTATAAGTCACCCCTTCGAACAAAGCTTTTTTAGTCCGATCAAACACTCCGGGAACACCGGGTTCCGTCACAGGAATAATCTTTGTAAACAGATGTTTTTGAGGAGATGGTATTTCATCCAACCATACTTTTAAACAATCCTGATTACGTTCAATACGTAAATGATGATAAACACCCCAACGAAAATCTTTAGGCAAAGTGAAATATTCCTCCTTTTCTTTACCATTAATAATGGTACGCAAATACCAATTGTGGTTCTTTGTATCGAAACCGATATAAGCATTATTATCCACATCTTTCCACCACGCAATGATACCAGCATCTCCATCTGTTTTGACTGCTGTTTCAAACATATAAGTTGTAGAAGGTTTCACTTGTTGCAGCACTCCAAAAGAAGGTGTTTCCCCTTTCATTGAAAAAGTGGGCAAAGAAGGTTCCGGATGATAGCCATCTGTACAAGGACCGGTTATTCCTTCAACAAATAATGTTTTATTAAAGAAATGAACACGGTTAATATACTGCCCCCTACACTCATTATTTTTATTAGCCATATATATAAGCCACCATTCAAATCCATTGGGCCCCCTTAAAATATTAGGTTGTCCCGGGGTCATCAAAATATCATCTGCTGTTTCACTCCTCATATCAAACAAAGAAACATCAAAAAATTGGGCACGCCCTTTATTTGTTTCTACAGCAAGCAAGTTCTCTCCTTTTTTCAGAAGCTCTCGTTGCTTTTCATCAAGGTTTACCATACAATAATCCCGTCCCTGTTTTTCGTAAATCAATGTTCCATTCAAATATATTTTTGTATCTCCGTCATGAGCAACCCTGAGTGCTAAATTTCCCACCTGTTTGCCAACAAAAAAAGATTTACGTAACCACAATGAAGGAGATGTCCACCAAGTACCTAAATGACGAGTGGTAGATCCTTTTATCTCTTTAGATGAGAATCCACATTCTCCTTTCTTCCAATCGGAAGCCTGATATACCGGAAGCATCCAACCGACTCCAGGATTATTTTCTGTATAATCAAACAATGGCTCATAAGTGATGCCATATCGTAAAAGATCCACATAATTCTCTTCCAGTAGAATTTGATTAGAATTTACTACCGGATAGCTATATTTATTCCCATTTTGAAAACTTAAAGGTGAGTCTGCCTCCGCAACCCCCAATTGATAATTCCCCCACTCAGTAGAGGTATGATTGGCATTATACATCAAATAGTATCGGTCTCTGTATTTCATCACCCAAGGTCCCTCTGCCACTCTGTTATCCATGGTCTCCCATGTATCCGGCAATGATGCAAACAAGCACACTGGTTCTCCGGCAAATTCCGCCGGATTCTTCATTTTACGTCCCCAAATAGTATTTCCATCAGTAAAACGCACCATATACATATATAATTGTCCGTCATCATCTTTAAAAACCTTAGGATCAATGCGATTATCCATCCAAGTTTTTTTATCAGGCTCTATATAGGGCCCCAACACATTTTTACTTTGAGCATGTACAATGTGAACAGCATGCTTATCCTTACCCCAATAATTGACAGACCAATATAAGTGAAAATCACCATTCAAACAAAACATATCATTGGCGTGAATCTGCTCATTACCGGCACCACTTCCTTTACTCCAGCCATTATCCATAGTCACGACATGAACAGGTTTACCCCAATGAACCAAGTCGTCGGAAACATAAAAATCCCCATTGGTAAATACTCCACCTATATAATACTTACCATTATATTTCATCACACCGGCATCCGCTACTCCGGGAAGCACCGGATTCTGTATGTTTTGCGCGAATAAAGTACCGCAACAAGCAAAAGCACAGAAGATCAGTATTTTTTTGCAGACAAGCATAAATGATACTAGTTAAATAAAGACTATGCCGGAAGTATTATAAAAAGAAAAAACACTCCGACACAGTCTTTCTTTTTTATTAATAATTAGGATTCTGAGTTAGTTGAGGAACATCATCAATCTTACTGATTTCAACTTCCGATGTAGGGATAGGCATACGTTTGTGTTTGCCAATCACAAAATTGTTGAAGTCCTTGTCACGAGCTTTCAGCTCGTCAATACCAGCCTGTGAATCAAGCAATCCCCAGCGCTTCAAATCCGCCCAACGCCAGCCTTCGAAACAAAGTTCCAAAGCACGTTCCATCTGAAGACGTTTGATAAAGACCTCCTTTGAACTTAAACAATCCTTCCACCGACTATCTTTCAGTTTGGATAACCCTGCACGTTCTCTTACCTTATCAACATAAACAGCCGCATCAGAAGCCGAAGTTCCAGTTCCAACCAAACACTCCGCATAACTCAATAAAACATCAGCATACCGCATAATACGATAATTATTACGTGCGAAATAGTCTTCACGTTCACGATAGTAAGAAGTATTGTATTTGCGAATATAACAATCCTCTGTGTCCTGTCCCCACTCATCAAACCATTGTGACGCATCTTCATTGGCATAGTATTTTTTTGACTGATCAGGAAAATCATCTCCAAAATGTTTATAAAGAATACTATTGTATAAACGCAAGTCATTTCTGCCATCAACCCTTCTCTCTTTCAAGAACTCATCTACTAGCCAACGACGCGCTTTACCATCGCCCCAACCCGTACCATGAGTGCCACCGGGTGCATAAAACTGAGTACGCTGGAAACCAAAGGCCATACTGGCATCATTGCCTGTGCCCCCCTTATTTTGATCATCAAACTGAATTTCAAATATTCCCTCCTGATTATTTTCATTCAAATCGGTAAAATTGTCTTCACGGTTATCAAGCAAACCATACAAAGAGCCTTCCCTATCAATCAGCCATTGCAACTGTTCTTTGGCCCTATCATATTTATGTTGTTGCATATAAGCCTTGCCCAACAAAGCTTTAGCAGCACCTTTTGTCGCTCTGCCTAAATCTGCCGCATCCCATGCCTCCGGCAAATTCTCCATTGCAAACGTAAGGTCTTTTTCTATCTGATCCCAAATTTCCTGTTCTGAAGCGTCCTTAGGTATGTAATCAGCATTTTGAGGTTCAAGAACTAATGTCCCTTTCTCCCACAAAAGATTTATCTGAAAATACCACAGAGCACGCAAAAAGGAAGCCTGTGCTAAAAGTTGGTTCTTTTGAACCTCATCCATTTCAATCGCAGGCACATTAGCCAAAACCTGATTACAACGAAAGATCCCTACATAAAAATGCTCCCAATGTACCTTATTACCCTCATAGAAATCATAATTATTATAAAGAAAACGCGTCCAGTCACCTAATTCTATCCAAGGAGACGAACTCCATCCTTCATCTGATGACAGATCGTAACGAAAAGACAACCAACGCATCCAAGTCCCTTCTTTATATAAGAAACTGTAACAAGCATTTACTCCAGCTTTTGCATCATCCGCCGATTTCCAAAAAGTAGTATTGGTTACTTCATTCGGATTTTCTATATCCAATAAACTTGAGCTGCATCCGGTAGCACACAAAGCCAAGACACCAGCAAATAAAAATCTATATATTTTCTTCATATCAGTATACTAATTTATAAGTTAAAAGGTCAAATCCAAGCCAAACATAACAGAACGAGTATTAGGATATGAAAAACTATCCGTTCCACTATTCCAAATATTAGTGTTTATAAAATCAGGATCAAGCCCGGAATAGCCTGTAAAAGTGAGCAGATTACTACCGGTAGCATATAAACGAAGTTTGTCAATACCCAAATTCTTCAACCATTCCTTTTTAAGATTGTATCCGATAGAAATATTTTTCAGTCTGAAATAAGAACCGTTTTCAAGGAAACGATCCGCATCCCATGAATTACGTTGGTCACCATAAATTATACGTGGCGTATCAGAATTCTGATTTACCTGATAAGGTTCTTCTCCCTTCTTGAAGCGAAGATAATTGGAATTGTCCGAGAACAAACGTCCTTGCCATTTGGATACATTATAAATTTTATTACCAAATTGCCCATTCCACATCATACTGAAATCAAAGTCTTTCCATTCAGCATTCAAGACCAATGACATTTGCATCTTTGCCCACGGACTTCCGCAAAATTGACGGTCATCCGCCGTAATCTGTCCATTATTATCCGTATCAATATATTTCACATCACCTAATTGCGGACGTTTCCCGGAAATCATAATAGGTTCGCCATCAGGAGTTACATAATTATCTATTTGTTCTTGTGTTTTAAAAATCCCATCGGTTTTATACAAAAAAAATTCTGCCAACGGACCATTCAACCTCGTTCTTGCCTGACCTGAATCAATAAAAGGTTTTTCATATCCTAAACTTAATACTTTATTACTCAAAGTTGTAATATTCAACAATGCACCATATTTGAAATCTGAAACTTGATCTTTCCACCCCAAGCTCAATTCAAATCCACGATTGCGCAAACTAGCCGCATTTGCTTTAGGTGCCCCTTCTTGATTACCGGTAGAGATGGCAATAGGCATTTCCGTCAAAACATCCTTAGTCTTTGAATGATAATACTCGGCACTGAAAGTCAAACGTGAATTGAGAAAACTAGCGTCAAAACCAATATTTACGGTTTCTTTGGTTTCCCAAACAAGATTGGTATTCACTAATTTTACTTGAGTGGCTCCAGGTACAATAGCTCCACCAAATACCGTCACAATGCTTTGATTAATAGTACCAACATAATCCCAATCACCGATAGAAGCATTACCCAAACGCCCCCAATTTCCCCTGATCTTCAAATCATCAATCCAAGGTACCTTAAAGAAACTTTCCTTAGAAATTCTCCAGGCAGCAGAAACAGAAGGAAAATTACCCCAGCGATTTTCCTTAGCTAAACGAGAAGTACCATCCCGACGGAAAGTAGCTGTCAGATAATATTTGTCATCATAAATATAATTAACACGTCCCAAATAAGAGATCATGGCATTCTCACTAATACTATTAGTATTCTGTTGGTTACTTTGTCCAGCATTTAACACTGTCAGATAATCACCATTACCTAACATAGGAAAATTAAGACGGGAAGCCCATAACCCCTCCCACTCATGATGTTGGTAAGTAGTACCTAATACTGCATCGACATGATGTTTTCCAAAATCCTTGTTAAAATTCAACGTGTGCTCAATCAGCATATTATAAGTATTATCACGTGCTTTCTGGCTCTCCGGATCACGATGTTCCTGATTTTGTTGCCAATTACCTTCACCACGAAACCATGAATTTTCATAGAAATACAAGTCAACGCCCCCATTGAACTTATAAGAAAGAAACTCGAAAGGTTTGAACTCCAACCACAATGAACCATTCAGACGATTTTGTCTCATATGGCGTTTTTCCAAATTTTCACGTGCAATGGGATTTACACCGAAAGTATTATATTTAGCCGCATCTCCATATCCATAACCACCTGGATTATTCTCATCATAAACCGGAATAGTAGGCATCATACGTAAAAAGTCATTATAAGTATTTGTCTGGTTCGGATCTGTATTAGTTAATGAGTAGGCCAAGTTCTCACCGAATGAAAACCAACCTTTTTTCCCCTGTGTGTTAACACGGAAACTATAACGATCAAACGTATTTCCATAAGATACACCATCATTATTATAGTAACCAGCTGAAACAAAATAACTACCCGAATCTCCACCACCGGATAAAGATACATTATAATCCTGTACCAAAGCTGTCTTCAATACCTCATCCTGCCAATTGGTATCATATTCGGAATGCTTCTGAGTTGTTGTTATGGAGGCTATACCATCTTTTATCGCTTCTTTATAAGCTATATCATTATATTTAATGTACTCTGCCGCATTCATCAAATCAAACTTCGGACTCCACTCCAATGTTTCTTTCACACTCACATTCACCTTCATAGGACCACTCACCCCTTTCTTAGTAGTAACAATAATCACCCCATTAGCAGCACGAGAACCATATATAGCGGCAGCGGAAGCATCTTTCAAGATCTGAATAGATTCAACGTCAGCCGGATTAAAGTCAACTCCCGGATCAGTTATCATCCCATCGACCACCCACAACGGAGCATTATTACTTAATGAACCCACACCACGAATTTGAATAGAAGCATCCTCACCTGCTCTACCACTACTACGAACGTTTACACCTGTAGCAAGCCCCTGCATCTGACTGACAAGTGTTCCAGCTGAGCTTTTTTTCATCTCTTTGGTATCAACTACTGCTACTGCACCCGTCAGATCAGATTTCTTCACAGTCTGATAACCAATTATAACCACCTCTTCCAAAGCCTTGGAATCATCCTTCATTATCACGTGCAAAGGTTTTCCCTTGTAAACAATCTCTTGGAGGGTCATCCCTATATATGAGAAAACCAATGTTTGTCCATTTTCTCCAGTAAGAGTAAACTTACCATCCAAATCAGTAGTAGTACCGGTAGAAGTACCCTTAATAACCACATTCACACCAATTAAAGGCAAGTTGTCTGTGTCTACTACGGTTCCGGTCATTGTTACGTTCTGCGCATAAGCAGTCATCGTAAAAATAGTCAGAAAGAAGACTAATAATTTTTTAATCATTTTTTATAGAATTAGATTTGTAAAATTGTGCGGAGATTTCAGTTCCGCTTTTTAATTAATCACAAGTATGTTCATAAATATACATACAACAGATAGAATTTAAAGGTCACATTCTTGTTATGTCATAGGCATTTCTTTTTTCACAGTATTACATGAATCATATTCTCAACTTTTTGTGATGCAAATGTATTCCAAACTCCCCGAATGTGCTAGAACTATTCAACCAATTAATAGAATAATACATTCAAAAATCGCCCTCAGAATAGTTCCTGAGGGCGATTAGTTCTATTATTCTATTTCATGCGCCGAAAAAAATCATTTCACAAAATCTTTTGGTAAAATACCAAATTGCTTCTGAAAACATTTAGTAAAATAAGAAGGAGTATTGAAGCCAACCATATAACATACTTCATTTACCTTACATTCTCCTTCCCTTAATAATTGAGCAGCTTTTTTCAATCTCTCTAAACGGATATAGTCATTAGGGGTCATGTCCAACACTCCTTTTATTTTGCGGTTCAAACTGGAACGGCTCATATTGAGCAAACTCGCCATATCGTCCAGACAGAAGTCCGGATTTTGCATATTGGCAACAATCACTTCATTCAAGGTTTTCAAAAAAGTTTCATCCGCTTTCGTCATAGCCATAGAATTGGTCTGTATAAACGGTGAATGTGCAAAAGCCGCATGCAGCTTTTCATGATTACTTAATAAATTGGCAACAGACACTTTCAAATACTCCACAGAAAACGGCTTTTCAATATAAGCATCCGCTCCAGATTTCAAACCATCTATTTTTGATTGTAAAGTGGTCTTAGCCGTCAACAGTACAATAGGAATATGACTGTAATCCAAGTCTGATTTTATACGGTCACATAATTCCAACCCATCCATTTCGGGCATCATTATATCCGATACTATTAAGTTCACTGTATGCCCCTCCAACACCTTTAAGGCCTCCACTCCGTTAGTTGCAGTCAATATTTGATAAACAGGTGACAATTGTCTGACAACAAAAGCCAACATTTCAACATTATCCTCCACAATCAATACAGTGTAACGCGGCTTCTGTTGCAATTGTCCCGGATCCTCTTCTTTCGGATCCTCTTTCAACTTAATCTCACTCTTCGAAATGGCAATAGTATGTTCATGCTTTACTGGCAATGAAAGAATAAAACAATTCTGCTTTTGTGAATCATCCATAATTAAGTTCCCTTCATGCAACTCAGCTAAAGATCTTGCCAATGCCAAACCAATTCCCGTACCCGAAACCTTACGGGAAAATCCGTCCTTATACTGTATGAAAGGCTTAAAAATCTCTTCACGCATTTCCATAGGAATTACATTGCCATCGTTACAGACAGACAAGAACCAACAAGTATCCTCCATCCACAACCGGACATGAATATAAGTTTCAGAATATTTAATGGCATTAGTAAACAGATTACTAATTATCTTAGTCAACGCCTCACGATCTATCGACGCATAGATAGATTCCGAACATTCAATAACAAATTCCAATTTCTTTTGCCGTGCCAATGGAGTAAACCGCATATAAATCTGCTGTAATATATCCGAAATATTACACTCTACAAAATTCAGTTGAAACCCACGTGTTTCAGTCTTTCTGAAATCAAGTAACTGATTAACCAAATCCAGTAAACGGGTAGTATTCAGATTCATTATTTCCAAATCATCACGGATATCTGCAGATACATTCGGAGAAACAAGCACATTTTCAAGCGGACTTTTGATTAATGTCAAAGGAGTACGAATCTCATGCGCCACATTCGTAAAGAAATCTATTTTTGCAGTATAGAGTTCGCGTTCCTTTTCCCGTTCGAATTTCTCCATGGCCTGTTGGTGTTTCTGCTCATTCCTTTTCCGGAAATAATAAATGATACCTACCACAGACAGAATTCCTAATAGCAAATAAATAAAATAGGCCCACCCTGATAAATAAAACGGAGGTAAAATATGAATCTTCAATATACGCTCTTTTTCATTCCATTTTCCGTCACTATTCGATCCTCTTAAATGGAAAATATAAGTTCCATATGGTAAATTGGAATAATTGATTACCGAATTCCGCCCTACATTATACCACTCTTTATCAAATCCTTCCATTTTATAAACCAATTGATTCATTTCCGGTGCCTGATAACCTAATGCCGCCGCATGCAATGAAAAAGAATTTTGATCAGATTCTAACTCGACCTCATCAGAAAAGACGATGCTTTCTTTCAATGGAGAATCCTTACTGCCGATCTGCATTCGTTTATTGAATAAGAAGAAATCTGTAATGACAACTGGTGGAACAAAAGTATTTTCTACAAAAGTAGATGGATCAAAAGTGATAAAACCATTTATACTACCTAAATAGATACGTCCCATCTTATCTTTATACCCAGACTGATAATTAAACTGGTTACTTAGCAATCCGTTTGCTGTAGTATAAACTCGTTTATCATCTGTTTCCGGATTGAAACAAACCAAACCATTATTAGTTGTCAACCATAAATTCCCCCGATTATCCTCTACCATCCGATAAATGATATTACTAGGAAAACCTTTCGACATATCAAAACGAGTAAAGCTTTCATTTTCCGGATTAAAACGGCAAAAACCCGCCCCTTGTGTCATAAACCATAACCGCTTACGACTATCTTCACAAATACTGATTACTTTATCATAAGGTAATGAAGTGGAATCGTTCTTGTGAAAAATAAAATTCTTCCATTCTTTCTTATTCACATCATAACGAAAAACACCGTTAGAATAAGTTGCCAGCCACAAATTCCCACTAAAATCCTCCAATATTTTATAAACAAACATATTAGCTAGTTCCGGCATCCTAGTAAAGTCATCTGTATCACGATTATATCGCAGCAATCCAGATGTAGTGCCAATCCATAAGTCACCAGATGTAGTTTTACAAATAGAGAATACATTATTGGCATCCAAAGAATTTGGGCTTATACCTTTTTGATAGTGTCTTACTTGCTTCGTAAGCAAATCAATACGGCTTAAACCTCCGGAAAAAGTGCCTACCCACAAATCATCACCGTCCAAACATAAACCATGAACATTTTGATAAATAGCAGGATGTGAGAATTTTTCAATCTTTCCACTTTCCGGATAAAAATGAAATAATCCCTTATCTTCAGTACCAATCCAAACAGTACCATCATTACTTTCACAGAACTCACGTACCCTACGCCCAAAATTTTTAATATCATCACGAGGGTAGAATTTTTCAAAATAAGTCCATTGACGCGGATAGTAATTGACCCCGCCAAAATAAGATCCGATCCACATTCCTCCCTCATTATCACGGCATATAGAATAAATAGCATTATCGGCTAAAGCATAAGAATCATTCCCGTTTGAAACAGTGAGATGAGCTATTTCACCTTTTTCCAAATCATAAATATATAGCCCCGACTCCGTACCTACCCATAATTCCTTATCCGATTTAAAGCCTAAATCACGCACATAATAATTCAACAAACGCCTTACCCGCCCTGTTGTCAGATTAATTTCAGTCAAACCATTAGAAGAACCGATATACCAACAATTATGGGGACCCATAATCCAAGTATTAATGATATCATCTTTAAAAGGCTCTTTTCCTTCAGAATCCTGAAAGGGAAACAATGTCTTAAAATTATCTTTTGTATAATATAGGTTGTCGTCATATAAACTGACCCAACATAGTTTTTCCTCAAACCAAAAACGCGTAACATTGGCCAATTGGTTCTTACGCTTATCTCTATGCAGACAATTAATTAACCGATCTTGCACACGATCAAAATGAAACAATCCTTGATAATCCACGGAAATCCATATATCACTATCTTCATCACTTTCAATACGAGTCACAGCACGACTAATCATATCACCTGTGTCACTAACTCTATCAAATACTGTAAAGTCTTCTAATAAAGGATTATACACATAAACGCCTGCATCTGTTCCAACCCAAATATTTCCTTCTTTATCCTCATGAAGTGCAGTGATAAAATTATTTCCTAAAGCAGAATTCTCTTTTTTGAAAATACGAAAACTCAGGCCATCAAAACGATTCAAACCATCTTTTGTTCCAAACCACATGAAACCTTGTTTATCTTGCAAAATAGCGTTCACCGTGTTTTGCGAGAGTCCGTCTTGAATATCCAATGTTTTGAAATAATATCGGATATTACTTTGAGAGTAAAGAGTAAATGCATATAAAAAAAGAAGTCCTATTATGAATATTCTTTTCATAGTATATCAATTTAGTTTAGAGAGTACAAAATTAAAGATTAAATTCTCCATATCAATAATTATCCGGAAAAAGTCCCAAAAGAACCAGTGTTTACTCTCACCGCTTCTTTCAGGACTCTTCCTCTCTGAATCTTATTTATCCCAAATGTTATATTCCACAATTCCTTCTACCTTAACATACATTATTTATGTACCGAAAACTTGTAAATACAATGACTTTGATATTTTTCTCCTGGTCTCACTACTGCCGTAGGCCAGTCTGCCTTATTAGGTGTATCGGGATATTTTTGCGTTTCCAAGCACACAGAGGCCCGAAAATTATATATTGTATTTTTTTTACCCGTCAATGTCCCATCTAGAAAATTACCACAATAAACCTGAATACCCGGCTCGTCAGTATAAACATTGAGTACAATCCCCGTAACAGGTGACTCCAATGTGGCACAAACTTGATGAATATCCCCCTTAGTATTCAATACCCAATTATGATCAATGCCATTCCCATATCTTAATTGTTCAAAATCTTGATTAATACGAGTTCCAATGACAGCAGGAAGTCTGAAATCCATAGGAGTACCCTCAACCGGAACAATTTCTCCAGTCGTCATAAAAGTACTGTCAACAGGAGTATAATAATCCGCGTTCAAAGTCAATAAATAATCAGAATTATCTTTTGACGGATCTCCATCTAAATTAAAATAAGAATGATTAGTCATGTTTACAACAGTCGGTTTATCCGTTTCTGCTTCATACTGAATATCAATAGCATTATCGTCCGTCAATTTCATTATAATAGTACAATTCAAATTTCCAGGAAAACCCTCTTCACCATTTTTAGACAAGTAAGTCAGTTTCACCTCTCTGTCACTCACTTGAATACCTCTATAAATACGATATTGAAATCCTTGAGGACCTCCATGCAAACAATGTCCGTAATTGTTTCGAGGCAATTGGTATACTATCTCATCCAATGAAAAACGTCCCTGATTTATACGGTTGGCATAACGCCCTATACTTGCTCCAAAATCCGACGGATATTTGATATAGTCCTGTATGGAATCAAAACCCAATACTACATCCCTCATTATTCCATCTTTATCAGGAACCATAACAGAAACAATACGACCGCCATAGTTGGTGATACAAACTTCCATCTTATTTTTATTCTTCAATACAAACAGATCAGTTTTCTCACCATTTATCTCCGTTTGAAAACGACTGTTACTTAAACCGGATTCAGTCAAGACCTCATCATTTTTATAAGAAGCACATGCAGTCATAAGGACTGCACATACCCAAAAGAACAGCTTATTCATATTCCTTACTTTAATGATTTACAGATACGTGCGTTGGCTTCTCTCACTCGTTTTTCATCTACTTTAATCACCTTACGATCATAAGTCATCAGTCCGTTCACTTCCACCTCCACATCCGTAGTCTGAGTATAAACAGCCGCCGAGAATCCCCTGATTATCAGGTCATAAAGCATATCTGTATATTTTATATACTCATCAGTTACTTCTTTGGAAGAATTAAACTGTATATATCCCCAGTTACGATCCGGTTCCCAAATATGATTTTTCACTACCCAACCGATACCACCATACTCTCCCAAAACATTAGCTCGCTGGGCATCATACAGATACATTTCGGGAGCAGGATAATTATGCAAGTCAAGCATATCGCCACAAGTATAATGGTTACCTCCACTTGCAGGATTTACCAGACGGGTCGGATCATATTCTTTAGTCCATTCTGCAATTTCCGGAGTCTTGAATTGCCCCCATGCCTCATTGAACGGAACCCATGTTCCGATACATGGATAAGAATACAAGCAATCCATAATTTCTTTCCATTCTTTACGGTAACAAGCCTCAGAAACCGCCGAACGCTTTTTTTCCGTACCTTCAAAATATTTGCGGTTCTGCCACTCCGGATTACGATCACCGCTAGGCATATCCTGCCACACAATAATTCCCAATTGATCACAATGAGTATACCAACGGGCCGGTTCCACTTTAATATGTTTACGTATCATATTGAATCCTAAGTATTTAGTCTTTTGTATATCATATACTAAAGCCTCATCAGTAGGAGCGGTATACAATCCATCAGGCCACCATCCCTGATCCAATGGTCCGAACTGGAACAAAGGTTGGTTATTCAGTTCTAAACGTACAATTCCATTAGCATCACGTTTCGTAGAGTATTTGCGCATAGCTGCATAACTGTTCACCTGATCCAATATTTTATTATCGCTTTTCAACATAACCTTTAAAGTATACAAAAAGGGAAAATCAGGACTCCATAATTTAGCATCTTCCGGCATAGGTATGACCACAGCCTCATCATTAATACTTTTCCCAGTGGCAACCAACTGATTGCCGTCATATACGTTTACTTCAATCAGATCGGAAGGTGCCCTCATATTCAAATGGGCTTTTACAGTCAGTAAGTGTTGGTCAATATCCGGTGTGATTCGAAGTTCTTCAATATGTCTGGCAGTAACCGGTTCCAGCCAAACAGTCTGCCAAATGCCAGTCACAGGAGTATACCAAATACCCTCCGGATTATTCACCTGTTTACCTCTAGGCTGATACCCTTCATCCGTAGGGTCCCAAACTTTTACTACTAATTTATTATTTCCCTTACCAGACAACGCTGCAGTGATATCAAAAGAAAACGGAGTAAAACCACCAGTATGACTACCAACCTTCACATCATTTACCCAAATATCTGCTTTCCAGTCCACAGCACCGAAATGAAGTAATACATTTTTATTTTTCCAAGCAACAGGCACTTCAAATGAACGGGAATACCATAATTCCTTTTTTGCACCGACTCTTTGTCCCACACCTGATAAAGAAGATTCCACTGCAAAAGGTACCAAAATCTGCCCGTCAAAATGCGCCGGAACATTTCCTCCCAAATCGGTGATAGCATACTCCCACAAACCATTCAAGTTCTTCCATTCATTACGTTCCATTATAGGACGTGGATATTCAGGCAATACGGCAGAGGTATTTATTTTATTTGCCCACTGTGTTTTGATCTTGTCACCAGCCGGTTTCCACTGCGCACATACTTCCGTAGTCAAAAAGGCTAACAACAGAGATAAGATAAGAAAATTCTTCATAATAGTGTAATTTAATGTTTTTCTCAGTATGGCAAAGATAGAAGCAATATGCTTTAAAGGATAGAACAATTCTTCCAATAATTAAAATAATCCGCTCAAATCCTCCATTTCAACGGCAGAGTGATCTAATTATTCTATCTTCTATGTATAATCTTACAAGCCATTTCCATACAGAATAGACTAAAAAACAAATGATACCTACTCATCGCGAGCAAGTATCATTCAAATTAAAATCTAAATTCTCTACGAGAATAAGGTGACCTCGCCTTAAATCTGAACACAAGCATCCAACGAGACCACCAAAAAGTATTGTACGCTTACAATACCTATGCGTTTTATTTATAATATTTATTATAGATCAATATCTCATCCTCTGATTATATTGCAAAGGTAAACTTTTAACTTATCCGACAGACAATATGTTCTTCAAAAGGAAAACATTAAAGAAATACAGGTCACACATTAGATTTATTTAAAAAATAAATACAATACAGAACATCACTACCTATAATAAAACCATATCATTCCTTCAAAAAAAAACCATATTCCATAAAAGAAAAAACAGTAGACCGGACATTCCCAGCCTACTGCTTTATGAGTTAAAAAACACATTTCTTTATTTTGCTCCGTTTACAAACTTTTCGACGGTATTATAAAGATCATCTCCACGCAACTCCTTCGCTACAATTTTACCTTCCGGATCTACTAAAATTATATGTGGGAAACCGACAATACAGTATGATTCCAACACATCCTTCACGTCGTCTTTCTGCAACAGAACCTGATTCCAATAGCTCTTGTCTTCTTCAATAGCCTTTTTCCAATCTTCCTCACGACGGTCTGTAGACACACCATAAATAGTAAATCCTTTATCTTTGAAAGCATTGTACGTCTTCAACAGATAAGGAGTTTCCTTACGACACCAACTACAACCGGCAAACCAGAAATCGACTAGAACATATTTACCCTTGAAATCGTTCAAACTGACAGAATTCCCTTTCAAATCAATTCCTGTTATAGCAGGAGCAACGCTACCGGTAGCACACCTAGCAAATTTATCCAAACCTTCTTGCATTTTTACATATATACCACTTCGCCTGGACGCCTCATCAAAACTGCCTATGAAGTTACGTGCCTCATCAATCTCCTCAACTGTATTAAAAGTATGATTTTGGAAGCGATAAGTATAATAAAGATACAAACCGAAGTATGAGCCTTTATTTTTAGCAATTTCCCCATTTATCAGTTTACGGGTCTGTTCCGAGGCACTCTCATAATAAGGACTGGAAACCTCCCGGATACGCTCCATTTCCTCACGATCCCCTTTTTCACGAGCTTCATAGAACATATGATCCAAAGAATCGAGAACCATACGATTACCTGCTACATATTTCGCTTCTTGCAAGGCTTCGTATTGCTCCTGCAATGCAGACCCTGTAGCATGTAAACTCAGTTGATCATACTTATCCTTACCCAAGGTAAGCTGCATGGATTTGGGTTCCAAAAACAAATTAGCGTATTGCTGTAAATACTCTCCACGCTCCATATTCTGCAAAGAGAAACAATAAAGACCGGCTTGTATAGAATCAGTGGGATAAGCAAACCTACCATCGGTAACAGCAATAGATTTAATCAGTTTCACACTACCATAATGCTCATTGTCTACTTGATATAAATAGATAGAATCAGCCTGGATTCCATCAAGACTACCCTCTAAAGACACAGACTTAGACTCATTGCAAGCATTTAACATGCATAAAGAAACGCCTAATAATAGATATTTTTTATAAATCATAAATTTACTATTTATTAAGAACAGAATCAATCAAAGTACCAATCTCTTCACTTGACGGACGTGGAGCGTATGCATTCACAATATTGAAATCCTTGTCAATCAAAATAAAACGAGGAATATACATGATAGCCCAACTTTCTTTTAAAGCAACATCATTGGAATGATATTGAGTCAATTCTTTCTTATGTCCATCCAAATACCTTAACCAAGGTTTCGTTGTAGTATCTGTAGAAACCGGAAGAAAAACGATATCCTTACCCACATATTTCTTACCTAAAGCCTCAAATGCCGGAGATTCCTGAATGCAAGGGCCACACCAGGTCGCCCATAAATCAATACAAATCACCTTACCCTTAAAATCTGCAAGATGCTTCACATTACCCTCCACATCCAACATTTCAAAATCAATGGCAGGTTGTCCGGGAAGCAACTTGGAAGCTTGAACAATCTTTCCTTCAATTTCTGTTGCAAAATCAGCATTCTTCACTGTTTGCAAAAATGCCTTCGCCTCGTTCACAGTCTGTTCTGAAGCTTCATTTCTCAGATTATCGACTATTTTAGCACAAGCATATAATTCCGTAGTACGCGCAGGAATGGAAATATCCTTAAACCAAAGAGAAGCCAATGTAGAATCTTCCTGATAAGACAAAACATCGCGCACCACAGCTACATTCAGCATATCTTCATTCACAATCTCCTTATATAGCGGAGTTACATCCTGAGTTAATGAAACATTAAACTCATTCCATTTAGCCCGCATCTCTTCTTCATTCTTCACTTCGGCAAACATCCTTGAATAACTTGCATAACAGATATAACTATTGATAATATCCGCTTTGATCCGTGCTGTTTCCAGCTTTTTAAATGCATCAGACACATTACTCAACGTATCCAATGTATGCATACGTATAGCGGCCAAGCTGTCAACCAACGCTTTAGTGGACACAAAATCTCCACGCAAGTTACCACCGGCTTCCAGATAAGAACCACCTTTCGGAAAAAGACGGAACTTCATGTAATTATTGGCTTCGGCTCCGATTCCCGAGAATTCCGCTTCTGTATTTGTCTGAGTTACTTTGATAGTCATGTCATCTCCTGGAGTAAGATACAATGTGTTGCGGCTGATAGTATAATATGTCGGCTCTTTAAGTACAAAAGTAGTATCAAAATAACCGGCAGCATCCGTTTTCAACAAAATATCCCGGCTGTCACCTAGCATAGATGCTGCTCCGTCAAATCTCATACGCACATTCTGGCTACCCATATCAAACAACTGGCCTTTCAAATGAACCGTATTAATAAAATTTGATTTTTTTTCTGTACACGAAACTGCACATAAAATAATGAATACTATAAAAAAAATATTTTTTCTCATATCGCCAATTATTATAATGTAATTAATAACATATCATTTTGTCAAAAACATACTACATATACCCCAAACGTAGCATCTCAAAAAATCATTGAAGATTTGCACTATTTAAGGTTGTTCATTCATATCTATTTTGTTGAATAGCACCATTGCTTGACCCTATTTCAACATCATTTATTGGCATCGCCCACAACAAACTATTGGAAGGAATCGTATAAGTTTTAGGCTTATCTATAAAAACCTCAGACATTGATATTTCAAAAAAATTCTTTACTACTGTCACATCATCTTCCAATATTTCATTTACACCATAACGTTTGATATCAGGTATACGCATAGAAAATGGCATTTCACGACGTCTTTCAGCCAATACAATAGATAAAGCTTCACTTTGGTTACCTGCGCTAAGAGAAATGTAGGTACCGGCCTCATAACGCTTTTCACGAAGCACGTCCAAAGTCTTTAAACCCTCTTGCCACATTCCTTGGCGAATTTGTGCCTCTGCTTTATTTAATAACATTTCAGCAGTAGTCAAGCCAGATATTATATAACGTCCATCATAGAATTGATTATAACGATATGCTTCATACGGAACTCCCATACGACGGTTTCCATGTTCCACAAAAAACAACTTAAAACGGCGGTCATTCTGCTGATCATATAGACTCACTAAATCATCAGATGGAATAATCCATTGACTACGCGCATAAGTAAAACGTGGGAAAAGAAATTCCTTCCAATATAAATACTTAATCGTTGTCCATTTATGAGTTTCACAATTATATACATCCTGTGCCGGAAGACCCTCCATTTCTGGATAAGATTCAACAGGAGCATAACCCAATTCATTAAAATCCAATAGTTCAGGAGCTCCTTCCAAAGCCTTTTCCGCAGTAGCTTGTGCCTCCTTATAATTCCCCATTGTCAAGTATACACGTGAAAGTAATGCATTTACTGTTGCCTGACAAATACGCCATGGAAAATTAGGATTTACACTCTTATCTGGGGTCACGGCTGCAATTTCCAAATCATCTAATATCAATTGATAAATTTCGTCCAATGACACCCTGGCTATTGACTCCTCAAAATCCGTATTCAAACGTTTGGGAAGTCCCAAAGCATTTTTATTGGCTTCACAATAAGGCAAGCAATAATATTGAGCTAATACGAAATACGAATAAGCACGTAAAAAATGGGCATTACATTTTAATTTTATTTTCTCGCTTTCATCTCCAGTAACTTTATCCACATTGTTAATTATGGTATTAGCTTTAAAAATATTTGAATACTCTCCATTCCATAAACCATCCGAAGCCTGTGAAGCAATCCCTGCTGTATGCAATATATTATAAAAAACCGTACTTGATATAGCAAATGCACTAGGATCAGCTTTATATAATTCGGCTGTCAAGTCGGCATCATCATTGGAATAACAAGCAAAGGGATTGGTTTCATTAATAAATGCTGTTGCATTATCATAAATTGCAACCAGTTGTTCCACGTTATTAATAGGAGCACTAGTAGAAGGCGAAGGCACTTTAGACAGATAACTATCACACGAAGACAATACAGTCAACAAAAAAACATATATTATTTGTTTCATAATCTTTAAATTAAAAATTAATATTAGCGCCAAAGGCAATTGTTGCAGATGGTTTATTACTTCCAGGTAGCCATTCAGGATCATACCCATAATCATTAGCACAATAAATCAATCCTAAATTACGTGCTTGAACAAAAAGTTTCGCCCCCCTAAGATGTAATTTTCCAGCAAGTTTTTTAGACAAATTATATTCTAAATTGATTTCTTTCAAACGAATAAAAGAAGCATCTTGAACAAAATATTCTAAATTCGGAGTATAACGATCCCATAAATAAAAATTAGATTCATCTTTAAGAGGCCAAGTAGGATATAGAGTACCATCACTATCAGCAAAATCCTTAATAGAACTACTGACAAAAGTTTTTCCGCTACCTACAGAAGGAATACTTCCGGCAGTAGGCGCTCGAAAGATACCACCAAAATTACCTGTTAAATAAACATATAAACTGAAATTATTCCAAGTAAACTGATTAGACCATCCAAATGTGTGGGGAGGAATAGTAGTACCACTATAATGCAAGATATCAAGTCCCAAAGAACGATTATGTACAGAAACATCATTCATGGATATTTTATCTCCATTAGCCCCAATAACATAAGGTATTCCATTTTCCGTTCCCCAAAAATCATATGAATACAAACTACCGACTGGTCTTCCTTCGACATGAGTATCTGCTTCTACTAATTCATAACAATAAAGAGCCGGATAATAAAGCTTTAAAATCTTATTGTAGTTATAAGCATAAGTCACAGTGGAACGAATCCCCAAATCTACCGATGGTATATGGAAGTTTCCTGTCAACTCTAATTCAACACCTCGATTTAATATTTCAGCATTATTAAATTTCTGAGTACTAGTACCATATACAGACGGAATAGTAACCTGTCCGATAACATCCTTACTTTTCCGATTATAAAAATCCAACTTACCGGATAATTTACTTCTAAACAAGTCAAAATCAACACCTATATTTGTAGTATAAGTTTTCTCCCAACGCAAAGATGGATTACCAAAGCTAGAGATATTTCCAGTAATAGTACCTGTAGTAGAATTAACCGAACTTCCAACAGAAACCAATGTCAACGGCGAGGTACTTTTTTCCGCATTACCATTTATTCCATAAGTAGCACGTAAATTTAAATAGTTAATCCAATCTATATCTTTTATAAACTCTTCTTTACCTATATTCCATTTTGCGCCAACAGACCACATAGGCGACCAACGCAAAGACGGGTCATCCGAAACAAAATTAGATCCATCACCACGAGCACTGAAAGAAGCTCCATATTTTCCGTCATATACATACCCTATATTAGTATAATAGGATACATATCTGTCACAACGAAGACTATAACTTGTATTTCCACCCTCAATTGTTGCACTATTTCCAAAAAAATTCTTGAATGAGTCTACATTACTACCATACCCATAAGGAGGAACAGATGATGTATTTTTCTCTTTATTATATCCATACACATACGGATTAACAGTACCTTCGGTATCATATTGGCTTATTTCAATACCAGCTAATGCAGAAATTTCATGTTTTTCTGCAAATGAATTGTTATAATTCAATTGGTTTCTAAATACATAATTTGAATATTCCGTCTTACCTGATCGCAAGACCCCACCTTTAGGAATACGAGAAACCCCTACTTCCTGTGTTTCATTATTATATTCCGTATATGAGTTTACTAAATTACGCGCATAAAAAGTATCTTCGCTATCATAATTTTTATATTCTGAAGATGTCGATTCATACTGCACACGCATATCATAATTCAGTCCCTTAATAATTTGAGCATTTAACCCCAGCTGAACACGATACATTGTATTTGTAGTCTTATATTCACGCCCACGCACTTCACGAAGCATATTGTATGACCAATCACTATAAGGTAATTTTTCTAAAGGCAATTTTTCTAATTCCGCACGATTATATACATTCAAATTAGTTGCATAACTACCATCTTCATTCAATAACATTTCATAAGGTGACAAATTACTGAATTCACCAATAGTCACGCCAGACGTTTCTTGATCCTTACGTTGCAAGGTTGTTATCAAATTAGCAGTCAACCATTTTGTAACCTTATATGAATTATTATAGTTAATCATGAACTTCTCATATCCACGTTTAATAGTACTTTCATCATTTTTCTCATACATTAAAGACATATAATTTGACATACGTTCAGTTCCTCCAGATATACTGACATTATATTGTTGCAATAACTGTGTTTGCATTAAATAATCTTTCAATTGTTGACGATTACTAGTATTACGTAAACGCTCTAATCCCTGCTCCATTTCTTCTTTAGAAAGCCCTTGATATTTATTAGCATAATATAACTCTTATGCCAAAGTTAGAGAATTCTGTATTTTTGAAAAAGTTGGAGCATATTCCCAAGCTGCCATCTTCCAGTTATTCTCAAACGCTCTCATTTCATAATCAACCATTGTACGGCTATCTGCCTGATTCATAATATATTCAAGATCAGGATTAGTACCTATACGAACAAATGCCTGTACATCAACTTGAACTTTATCCTTTTTACCTTTTTTGGTCGTAACAACAATAACCCCATTAGCGGAACGAGCTCCCCAAATTGATGCAGCAGCCGCATCTTTCAAAACTGTAACACTTTCCACATCATTCGGATTTATACTACTAAAATCCCCCTGAATAGGAAAACCATCCACTACAAGCAATGGCTTTTTATCAGCATATAATGAACTTGAACCACGAATTAAAAAATCAATGCTTCCATCCTCTTTTTCCGTCGCCTGCATTCCAGCAACCAAACCTTGTAATGCCGTAGAAAGATCTGCTGTCGGACGTGATGATAACACACTGGAATCTACTTTATCAAATGAACCTGTTGCGCGTTCTTTTGATAAGGTCTGATATCCAGTAATCACAACATCTGCTAAAGCAGTTGCATTACTCTCAAGCTGAACATTAACCATCTTTTTATTTACCTGTGCTTTTATAACTTTATCAGTCATCCCCACAAAAGTAAATGAAACTAAATCCCCAGACTGGACTTCCAATGTATATTGCCCATTTATATCGGTAACAGTACCTTTACTAGTTCCACCAATCATAACTGTAGCCCCAATTATACTTTCTCCATCCTCATCCGTAACGACACCCTTCATTAAAAAAGACTGACGATTTACATTCCTGTCAGCCTTTCCCGGCAAAATCAGGATCAAGTTTCTTTTCACTTCATAACGTAACGATGTTTGTTTACAAAAATCTTCTAGAACTATTTTAAGAGGAGCCTGAGTATAAGACAAACTCACTCTTTTATCCTGATCTATGTTTTCTTCATCATAAACGAAATGGACCTTTGTTTCTTTTTGTAACCGTTCCAACGCTGTTCTGATCAACACTTTATCTACATTGATAGTTACCTTCGTCTCAGTTTGAGCAAACAGATTTCCCACTGAACAAAAGAATATGACCAATGCAACAAAGCATTTAACCATGAGATTTCCGCCGTAAAAATTTTTGCTCGAAAGTTTTGCACTCATAATGTTTGTTGATTAATTTAATAAATATATTATTTGTTATAACTCACTTTTCTCTACTATCTTCAATGTAAATCGTTTCTTCTTCGCGAGTAAAATGTACATTAGACACTCTCTCAATCACTTCAATAGCAAAATTCAACTCTTCATCCCTGAAAATGATACCTGCAAATCTTTTATCTTTCAAAGATTCATTTTTAAAATAGATATCTACATTATACCACCGTGACAGTTGGGCAACAATTTCAGACAAAGACGTATTACGAAACTCATAATTTCCTTTCGCCCAGGAAGTAAATAGATAAGCAGGCACATCACGTGTCACTATATCATCATTATTCGGTTCAATAACCGCTTGTTGGTCAGGATTTAACACAACCGAAACTTTAGTTGTACTTACTTTGATACGCCCTTCTGCAAGAGTCGTATATACCTTATAATCAGGATAAGCAGATATATTAAAACTTGTACCAAGTACCTCCACCGAATGTCTGTTTGTATGAACTATAAAGGGGTGCTTAGCATCTTTCGCCACTTCAAAAAAAGCTTCCCCTTCTAGGAAAACTTCTCTTTTTTCTCCAATGAAAGAAGTTGGATAACGCAAAAGACTTTCAGCATTCATCCATATCCTTGTTCCATCCGATAAAATCAACTGATATTCCCCTCCTCTTGGAATAGCCAATGTATTAATCTGAGGAGTTGAAGAAACCTCTTCCACTTTTCTATAAGTCAATAATTGATTGGCATTATTATTGATTACAGTAGAATTTGCATTAGAAATCGTACCCTTTTTAACAGACAGATCCACTTTTTCTCCATTCTCTAAAGTAAGGATAGCCTTGCGGCTGCCTGTTTCCGGAAATGAAACCACAGCAGCCACTACGGCCTCCTTGTTTTGTGTGTTATTGTGAAGAGAGAATATGTGACTGACTCCTAAAATAAGAAAAAGAAAAGCTGCCGAGGCTGCTACACAATATAAACTGAGACGGTGATTCTTTCTTTTTTGAAGCTTATATTGCAGGTTTTCCCATGAACGTTCATGATCATATTGACAACGAAATTCTTCTTTTCGCTGCGCTATATAATATTCAAAAGACTTTTTGTTCTTTTTTGGATTCTCTTTGTTCATTGATTACTTTCTTTTAATAAAAGAGAGTCCAAATTAATAAATGGGTGACAGAAAAAGAAGAAAAATTTAATTTTAGTAAAACAGTGAGTGCAGATTGTATTCTTTTCTTAATTGTTTCAATGCTCTTGTCAGATGAGTTTTTAGGGTATTCACAGAAATATGAAGTTCCTCAGCAGCTTCTTTATATTTCTTATTTTCCATAATGACAGCTCTCACCACTTGTAATTCCTGATGAGGTAATTTTTGTAGTTTTTCCAATAATAACTTATTTCGTTCCTCTTGCTCCTCTTCATCTATAGACTCTTCAGGAATACCCATATCAATGCCTGAGAGTTCTTCCATAGACAACATGTTGTTTTTCTGCAAAGCATTGATGGCCGCATTCCGCACAGACAAATAAAGATAATAACGAAGATTCTGATTTATTTTCAAATAATATTTCTTCTCCCAAAAATAGATAAAGAAATCCTGCACAATATCTTCAGCCATCTCAAAAGAATCAGTCAGCTGCACCGCATATATACATAATTTCATGTGATAAGCATCAAATAATAAACGAAAAGCCTCCTTAGGAGATGTCTGGAACAACTCCAAGATATACTTATCCTTTTCGCTATTATCTTTCAAATTTATCATCATGATAATACACTAATAGACATAAAAACTGAAAAAGGTTCTATAAATCATTAGATTTACAGAACCTTTCATAGGTGAAGGGGTGACTAGTGGGATTCGAACCCACGACATTCAGAACCACAATCTGACGCTCTAACCGACTGAACTATAGTCACCATGTTAGGCTTTCCTTTCGAAAGCGATGCAAAGGTACTGCTTTTTTTTATATCTGCAAACTTTTTGAGGAAAAATTATTCAAAAAAATACTCTTTTATGCCTCCATTCGATTTTCCTAATAAATTTTCAGTTCCTTTCAAGAAACGTTTCATCACATTAAGTTCCTCATTATTAATGGATTTATTAATAAAAGTAACAGGATATAATTCAAAGTTCTTTTTTTTACTTAAAACAGGTCTTGAAGTCCAAACCAATGCATATTCACAATCCGCTAAACGGGTTATTCGAAAAATCCGTTGCAACTTCAATCTTACCATAGCTCCTCCATCCGTTTTTTCTTTCGACATATTTGAGATAAAATTACCTAATGAATAAACAATGACATGCCGGGCAGGAGTCCGGGGGTCTTTTACAATTTCCATAGGCTGGAGTACATGCGGATGCGAACCTATTACATGATCAACTCCTTGTTCAATCAACCAGTTAGCCAATTCACACTCCGATCGTTCAGGGAACGAACAATATTCCACTCCCCAATGCATACAGGCTATAATAACATCAGGAAGTTTTCTGCGTGCATCAAGAATATCTTTTTTTATTTGTTCCCGATTAATATAATTCACCACATTCGGAGCATCAGTCTTCAAGCCATTCGTTCCATAAGTATAGTTCAACAATACAATTCTAAAACCATTCTTCTCAATCAATAACGGGTAGTTCTTATGACGTTCTTCCGGGTTCCTATAGGTTCCAGCATGATGTATTTTCAAAGAATCCAACATCAGAATAGTACGTTCCAACCCCAACTTCCCCTTATCCAGACAATGATTGTTAGCGGTCAGCAATACATCAAATCCGGCTTCCTTTATAGCATGAAGATATTCGTCCGGAGCACTGAACGCCGGATACCCTCTATAAGGCTTTCCTCCCAATGTCACCTCTAAGTTCCCTATAGCCATATCCGCCTCACTTATTTCTTTCTTCACATGACGGAAGCAATCATTATAATTATACCCGTCTCCTTGCCTGGCTGCATCAATTTGAGCCTGATGTTGCATCAAATCACCGACAAACAACAAAGAGATCTGATCTTGCGCCGATAGCGACAAACCAAACCATAGCAAAAAAAGAATGAAGATCTGTTTCATCTATTCTAACATTAAAGGGTACAAGATAGGAAAAAATTCGTAAAGAACAAAGTTCTACACTAATTTACAGTTTTCATACGCTTGAATTCCGTAGGAGCAACCCCGAACTGTGCCAACAGGCTTCACTATCCTGCACCCGTTCTGAAACAGCAGTACCATCGTTTTTTTCAAGCGAATAATACAAATAAAAAATTAGAAAGAGGGTCTACAAGCATTTGCAACAAATCTTTATATATCACACACATGCCTTATTGATGACAATGACCCCAACAGAAACCACGTCAGCAAGCATGCCAACCGCCAGTCCAAAAGACAAGGACATTTAAAAAAAAGACCAAGACGTTTTTAAAAAAGACGGCGGCCTTTTAAAAAAAGCTCGTCATCTTTTTTAAAAATGACCTGATCTTTTTTACCACAGCCGGAATCCGCCATATTCCATAAAGGTACAAATCCTCCATGCGCACTTCTTACAAGAAAGAAAACCTAAAAATAGCCTACTTTACATCAAAACGGAATATCCTATAAAAAGTATATATATAACTGCATTCAAGCATTTTATGCAAAATTCAGCTTCACAATACAGTGAGGGCATAAGAGCATAAGTGAGAGCAATATTTTTTACCCTCACCATCTAAATCTTTTATAATAAACCTATTATACATGCAGCGAGGGCATGAGGGCATAAATGTCCCGAACTTCCCAGCGAGAAAGACCTATACATCAAGGACACTCCCGAAAGTATGATTACTCCGAAGAACAAAATAATCTTTTAAGAGCGAAAATCCTTCCTTATGATTTTACAGGTAAGTCCGAAAAGCAGGCATAACTTTTGTTCATGAAAACAAGTGTGTCAAAAGCAGGTCAGCTTATCCTGTAAGCATTACCAAACTTTTGACACATTCTTTTTTTATCCATCAAGCTTCGCAAAGCATGTGGCACTTATTTGTAAATGGCCTTTTTTCCAGCCAGCAACGTATTCTTCATTAAAGATACAATAGTCATAGGTCCCACACCACCCGGAACGGGAGTGATATAAGAACATTTGGGAGCCACTTCATCAAATTTCACATCTCCGGTCAGTTTGAATCCGGATTTCTTTGTGGCATCCGGCACACGGGTAGTACCCACGTCAATAACCACCGCACCTTCTTTCACCATCTCAGCCTTCACAAAATTCGGCTGACCCAGTGCAGCAATGATAATGTCAGCTTCCTGACATTCTTTTACCAAATCCTTGCTGCGGCTGTGACAAACAGTTACAGTGGCATCACCCGGATAAGCTTTCTGCATCATCAGGCTCGCCATAGGCTTACCCACAATATTGCTACGGCCCAATACTACACACTTCTTTCCCTGTGTTTCAATATGGTAACGTTTCAGCAATTCCAGAATACCATTAGGCGTAGCGGATACATAGCAAGGAAGGCCAATGGACATACGTCCTACATTGATAGGATGGAAACCATCCACATCTTTACGATAGTCAATGGTTTCAATCACTTTCTGCTCGGAAATATGCTTCGGTAAGGGAAGTTGTACGATAAAGCCATCCACGTCAGCATCCTCATTCAGTTCTCTGACCTTTGCCAGTAATTCTTCTTCCGTCACATCTGCTTCATAACGGATCAGACTGGATTTGAAACCACATACTTCACAGGCCTTTACTTTAGCCGCCACGTATGTCTCACTTCCCCCGTCGTGTCCAACGAGGATTGCAGCTAAATGGGGACGCTTGCCACCTTTAGCCACGATTCCGGCAACTTCCGCAGCAATCTCCTGCTTCACCAGTTCCGAAATAGCTTTTCCATCAATTAGTTGCATACTATTTATTTATAAATAATCCATTGAGCAACAAATGTAGCATAAATCAGCCACGTTGCATAATAAAAAAAGGAGAAAGTTCCGCACTTTCTCCCTACCTGTTTATTTAAACCTTACTTTTTAAGTTTCGGCATCATCTTACCCATCTTGCTACCGGTCACCATCTTCATCATCTTGCGGGTCTGGTCAAACTGCTTCAGCAGACGGTTTACCTCCTGAATGCTGGTTCCACTGCCTTTGGCTATACGCGTACGACGTGTTCCGTTCAGGATTTCGGGATTTGTACGTTCCTGCGGAGTCATGGAATAAATAATCGCCTCAATACTCTTGAATGCATTATCATCGATATCAATGTCTTTAATCGCTTTACCCACACCCGGAATCATGGAAGCCAACTCTTTCAGGTTACCCATCTTCTTTATCTGATGAATCTGGCTCAAAAAGTCATTGAAGTCGAACTGGTTTTTGGCAATCTTTTTCTGAAGACGCTTTGCCTCTTCCTCGTCATATTGCTCCTGCGCACGTTCTACCAAAGACACGATATCACCCATACCGAGAATACGGTCTGCCATACGTGCAGGATGGAACTGGTCGATAGCATCCAACTTTTCGCCGGTACCCACAAACTTGATAGGCTTATTCACAACGGTACGAATAGAAAGAGCGGCACCGCCACGGGTATCACCATCCAACTTGGTCAGCACAACACCGTTAAAGTCCAGACGTTCATTAAATTCACGGGCTGTGTTCACCGCATCCTGACCGGTCATTGAATCGACAACGAACAATGTTTCATCCGGATTGACCGCTTTCTTAATCGCCTCAATCTCATTCATCATCTGTTCGTCGATAGCCAGACGACCGGCTGTATCGACAATAACCAAATCATAACCTTTCGCTTTTGCTTCATGAATAGCGTTCAATGCAATCTGCACCGGATTCTTGCTGTCCAATTCACTATATACAGGAACCTCGATTTGTTCTCCCAATACTCTTAACTGTTCGATAGCAGCGGGACGATAAACGTCACAAGCCACCAACAGCGGCTTACGGTTCTTCTTGGTTTTCAGCATACGGGCCAGTTTACCGGAGAAAGTAGTCTTACCGGAACCTTGCAGACCTGACATCAGGATAACCGCCGGACGACCTTCCAACACCAATTCGGCAGTCTCACCGCCCATCAATGCAGTCAGTTCATCATGTACAATCTTTACCATCAACTGGCTGGGCTTCACAGCCGTAAGCACATTCTGCCCCAAAGCTTTTTCTTTTACAGTATCAGTAAAGCCTTTGGCGACCTTATAGTTCACGTCAGCATCCAACAAAGCTTTACGCACATCCTTCAATGTTTCCGCTACATTAATCTCGGTGATTTTTCCCTCACCTTTCAGAATCTTAAAAGACCGTTCCAGTCTCTCACTTAAATTATCGAACATATATCTTTAATTATAAATTACGAATTATGATTGCCTGTCCTTCTTTACTAACCTTCAGAATAACAACAGGGTGCAAAAATACAAAAAACTTATGAACCTTATATCTTTTTATTCTGCCATTTTGCTTTTTTCAAATAAATAATGCTGCTAAGCAGTAACAAACTATAGTACACCACCTCTATAGAAAAACAAACAGAAACCGGTGCTTTCACCACCATGCCTATCCATAGAATGTAAAGGGCGTAGAATACCAAAGTCCCCATTTCAAGTATCAGAGCAGCCTGCGTATTTCCAGTTCCCGAAATGGCATTGAAATAAATATTCGCCACTGATGCAATAATCATCGCTCCGGCAATGACATACAACGAAGGCACAGACTCTACCAGCAACGCCGGTTCGTTGGTGTAAACCGAAAGCATGGCATGAGGAAAAAGCACCACCACCGCCACACAGACCACCATAATGAGAAACGACATCTGGGCTATACGCCAAATCAAACGCATGACATGGGTTATCCCCCCCGCACCAATCAGATTGCTGACCAATGAATTGGTAGTAGTAGACAATGCCTGAACCGGAATGAGCATCACAATATAGATACTACGCACGATATTGGCAATCGCCAGCTCGCGTTGACCCAACCGTTCTATCGCGATGAAAAAGACAAACCAAGTAGCCATGGCCAAAAAATATTGTATCATGGTAAAACACGAAATACTCAGAATTTTTCCCAATAAAGAAAAGTCAATCTTCTGCCAGTGATTCAAGCCGAATTTCTTAAAATCCACCTTTGCGTAGGTATAAATCAAGAAAAAAGCCAATGAAGCGGCTTCAGCCATCACCGAAGCGACAGCTGCTCCTTTAATCCCCATCTCCGGCATTCCAAACTTACCGAAAATCAAAATATAATCCAACAGCACATTCACCAATGCCATAACCACTGCATTCATTGTCAGCACCTTAGTACGTGTAATACCAATATACAGCGCACGGAACATCACGTTGACAAAGGCGAAGAAAAAGCCCCAAATACGCCAGTTGAGAAATTCCATGGTAGCATCAAAAATGGAATCAGATGAAATGAGCAAGCGGACAATGGATGGGGCCAAAAGATGTGTCAGCCCAAACATGAGCATCGCCAATCCCAGCAAGAATGTCCCTCCCTGTATCATTACGGGACCCACATCTTTGTAACGTCCTTCTCCATTACGACGAGCAATCAAGATTTGTGAACCGACACTAAAACCGAAAGCAATAGTGAAGACACAGATATAAAACAATCCACCCATGGCGGAAGCTCCCAACTCGACTTCTCCTACCCTGCCTAGGAAAGCAGTATCTGTCACATTGATAATGTTTTGCGCCAATAATCCGAGAAAAATCGGATAACTTACGTTCCATATTTCTTTGTTGGTATACATATATTTTTTTTGCATTGAGTAAAAGAGTTGCAAAGATACTACATTCTTTTCAATCCGGTGTTCTGAATGGAGTGAAGAAACCGTAAACAGACCAGGAATTTACTTAGCGGACAGGCGTGCCGGAACAAATATATCACAAAAGCATCAGCACGCTCCTTCATTCCACAGTTCCTACCAATCAATCACACAAATAAAAAAAGGATATTCATCATCCAAGTAAATAGTTTCTATTGAAACAGTTGATTTTTCAATAGACGACACAAATAATTGCACAAAAGGTTTGCCCGTGTGTTATTTTATCCTACCTTTGCGCCCGCAAACAAAAAATCAAGTAATAAATGAAGAAACTATTATTAATTAGTGCAGCGACACTAATCGTTTCAAATTCGACTTTCGCAGGAGGTATTTTAACCAATACAAATCAACATGCAGCTTTTCTCCGTATGCTATCCCGTGGTGCTACAACAGAAATAGACGGTGCTTTATCTAATCCTGCCGGCCTGGCTTTCTTGCCCAAAGACGGATTCCATGTAGGATTGAGCATTCAGAGCGCTTATCAGACTAGAAATATTGATGCCAGTTTTATGACATACAATGGCGTTAGCGCCACAGGTCCTACTGTTGCAGACAAGCCTTTTGAAAAATATTACGAAGGAACAGCCGCCGCACCGGTTATCCCCAGCCTCTTCGCCGCATATAAAAAAGGTGAGTGGACAATTTCAGGATTCTTCGCCATCACTGCCGGAGGTGGAAAGGCGTCTTTTGATGACGGACTGCCTATGTTCGACGCCTCAGCTATGGCAGGTATTTTTCAAGAAGGTTTAAAAGCAGAAAAACCTACGGTTATAACTCCTGATATGTATGATATAACAAGTGCCATGGACGGTAAACAATATATTTACTCTTTGCAGCTGGGATTATCCTATAAAGCTACCGAATGGCTTTCCGTATTCGGTGGAGGTAGAATGAACTACTTTACCGGTGGCTACAAAGGCTTTCTGAACGCTATTGTAAAAGGAACAGACACAAACCTGTTGCCTCTTGCTCTAGACTGTGACCAAACCGGCTGGGGACTTACTCCTGTTATCGGTGTAGATGCTAAACTGGGTAAACTGAACATTGGTGCCAAATATGAATTCAAGACCAACTTGAATATCGAAAACAATACAAAGAACTTACAATATCCACCCAGTGCCAAAGATATGGTAGCCCCCTACGAACACGGTGTGAATACTCCCAATGATATTCCAGCCATGCTCTCTATCGCAGCCGCCTACGAATTCCTTCCGGTACTTCGCGCTTCTGTAGAATATCATTTTTATGATGACAAAAATGCAGGTATGGCAAACGGCAAACAAAAATATCTGACTAAAGGAACCAATGAATACTTGGCAGGTATTGAGTTTGATGTAACCAAGCAACTAACCCTCAGCTGTGGTGGACAAATCACTGACTACGGACTATCAGATAACTATCAATCAGATACCAGTTTTTCTTGTGATTCTTACTCTTTGGGAGTCGGAGCCAAAATAAAGATGAACAAACACCTCAATTTAAATATTGGTTATATGTGGACTAATTATGAGGATTATACAAAAAAATCAACCAACTATAACGGAACCGGACTACCCGGAACAAATGTATATAGCCGTACCAACAAAGTGTTCGGTTTAAGTGCAGATTATAGTTTCTGATTCCTGTATATGAAATAAGAACAAGACCATGTCCAAATAACTGAGGCATGGTCTTGTTTTATAAAAAACTCCAAAGAAACTGATAATCCTTCAGCTGCACCCGTAACTGTTTCAGCGACCGGGTGATATGAAATTCTACAGTCTTTACAGAAATATCCAGCCGCAAAGCAATTTCCTTGTTCGGTAAATTTTTCATCCGGCTCAAAATAAACACCTCCCTGCTTGTAGGAGGCAATTCACTAATGGCTTCCTGCACCAAAGTTTGAATCTCATCACAAAACAATTTATCGGGATCACAAGCCTCCAAAGTCGAGATACGCAAAGCCAGTTCTTTCTGCCGCATATCTCCTATATGCTGCTCGGCACGCATACGTACCTCCAAGTGTTGCAAATGATTCAATGAACGATTTTTTATGGCAGTCAACAGCAACGCAGAAATATTGGTATCCTCCTGTAACTCATTCCGGTGCTCCCATACATTAGTAAAAGCCCCCATTACAATATCCTCAGCCTCTTCCCTGTTCCTGACATACGAGTAAGCAAACTGAACAAACTGTTGCTGACGTTTGCTAAACACCTCCGTCAGTTCTGACATAAAAACATTCTTCGTCTCTTTCATTTAACTAATTTTCTGTTTCCGTTTTTAGATCTTGACATAAATACCTTTCTTGTATAAAATATGAACAATACTCCAACAAAATAATACATACAACAAAGCATAGGCTAATGAACCGGGATAATTTCCCAACACCGGAACCAGTACCTTTTCATAAATAAAGACACTTGCCCCCGTAGCGCCCAATAGAATCCCCATTATTTCCGCAAACACATAGATAAACAAAGGGTTCACTCCGAACGACCGGAAAAAAACGCACCAACCTTGATAACCTTTTATATCAATGATCCAGATAAGCAGAGCCAAAAAGCTGGATGCCAATCCGCAGGTTGTAATGACAAAAGTAGGCGACCACACTTTCTTATTGATAGGGCAGCCGTAACTTAACAAAAAGCCAGCAAATGTGAGAATTGTACCCACCAAAAACAACCGTTGTATCTTCTCGTCATTATCTTTAGCAGAAAACAATAACTTTCCACAATAAAACCCTACCATTACATGGCACACCGCAGGAAGCGTACTCAATAGTCCTTCCGGATCAAACGCCATTCCACCATCATGGTACATGTGGGATGTACCCAATGCCCATACATCAAAACGGGCCACTATATTAGTGGCCGACAAGTTAAAGCCGTCTCCCATAGCCAATAAAAGAAAATAGACGGCCAAAGTCACCAAAATGATAGCGGGAAAATATTTATGCTTCACCGTTATAGCAACCAGACTAGTCACACCGTATCCTATAGCAAGCCGTTGCATGACTCCTAAATAACGCAACTCTTCAAAATTCAGATGATGTGTAAAAACCGATTTGGCCAGAAGATTCAAAAACAGACCGATACAAAAAATAACGACTGTACGTTTCACAATCTTCCGTAATGTAGCATGAGAATAAGTAAAATTATATTTCCGCAAAGAAATATAGGTGGATATTCCCATAATGAACATAAAAAAAGGAAAAACGAGATCGGTAGGGGTTAACCCGTTAAAGGCGGCATGCTCCAACGGAGTATACACATGCCCCCATGAACCGGGGTTATTTACAAGAATCATGCCTGCAATAGTGATGCCTCTCAAGATGTCAAGAGCAAGCAACCGTTTGGGGGTATTTGCTGTCATGCGCGTTAGATTAATAAATTGGTTAACTCGGACAAAGATAGCATTCTATTAGCAATAAAGAAACAAATCTGTGAAAAATATTTTTATATTGTAAACATATTAATCTCTCTGAAAAACATGTTTATTCCGTTTTTATTGCTATTTTTGTCCAAAAAGAATTTCTATACCCCCTTTATTTAAAAACTTAACACAGATTTATTATGAAGAAAAAGAGTCTGCCAGTATTTTTCGTTGGGTTATTAATGTGTGGATGCCAAATGAAAGAAGTAATCAATGAGTACAATGTAGTTCCATTGCCTGTTACCATGAGCGAGCAGCAGGGACGTTTTTACCTGAACAGTGATGTTCCTATCGTCGTTAACGCCTCACAAGAAGTGAAACACATTGCTTCCGGCCTGTCAACCACTCTCCTGGATATAGCCGGTCTCAAGCTGAAACCGACTGACGAGTTACATGAAAATGTACCCTCCATTGTTTTTGACAGCATTCCGGGGATGGAAAAAGAAGCCTACAAGTTATCGGTCACCCCTCAACTGATAAAAATTACCGCATCGGCGCCTAACGGCTTTTACTATGGATTACAGACCCTGTATCAACTGTTGCCGGTGGATGTCTATTGTAAAGAAAGAGCACGTAATGCCGAATGGAGTGTACCTTGCGTTGAAATAGAAGACGCCCCGACATTCCGCTATCGCGGAGCCATGCTGGATGTATGCCGCCATTTCGCATCTATAGATTATATCAAAAAATTCATAGATGTATTGGCTGCACATAAAATGAACACCTTCCACTGGCATCTTACAGACGACCAAGGCTGGAGAATTGAAATCAAAAAATACCCCAAACTGACTGAGATCGGCTCTCAACGTTCAGAAACCATGGTGGATTATTTCTATACCCATTACCCATTCAAATATGACGGAAAGCCCCACGGAGGTTTTTACACACAAGACGAAATAAAAGAAGTCGTTGCATACGCTCAAAGCAAATATATCACTGTCATTCCGGAGATAGAGTTACCTGGACATGCCTTGGCCGCTATCGCTTCCTACCCTGAATTGTCCTGTACTCCGGACAGCACCTACGAAGTTTGCAAATTATGGGGTGTGTTTGACCAAGTATTCTGCCCTACCGACACCTTCTTCCAGTTTATGGAAGGAGTCATGGACGAAGTGGTGGAATTATTCCCAAGCTCTTATATACATATAGGTGGTGATGAATGTCCTAAAACAGCTTGGGAACAATGTGAACATTGTCAAAAACTGATACGTGAACTGGGATTGGAAAATGATATCACTCCCAATCCCGTAGACGGAAGAAAGCATACGAAAGAAGAGAAATTACAAAGTTATATCGTAAGCCGTGTGGAAAAATACCTGAACAGCAAAGGACGTAATATCATCGGTTGGGATGAAATACTGGAAGGAGGGCTTGCCCCCAACGCCACAGTGATGTCATGGCGTGGTGTGGAAGGCGGAATGACCGCAGCCAAAGCCGGACATGATGCTATTATGACTCCTAATCCTTACGCTTACCTTGACCATTACCAGGAAGAACCGGAAATAGCCCCTGTTACTATCGGTGGATACAACACACTGAAAAAGACATACAGCTATAATCCAGTACCGGCTGATGCAGACAGTTTGGTAAAACAGCACATCATTGGTGTACAGGCCAATTGCTGGGCAGAATATATGCCAACTGAGGATAACCGTGATTATCAAATCTTCCCACGCCTGATCGCTATATCCGAAACCGGCTGGACTCCGATGAAGAAAAAGAATTTTACTTCATTCTGCAACCGCATGGTTGAAGACTTCCAACGTCTGGAAGCAATGGGCGTAAAACCTTGCCTCAACTTCTTTGATGTAAATATCAACACCCGTGCTACCCAAGAAGGTGTACTGAATGTAGAGCTGGAAACATTCTATCCGGGAGCACAAATCTATTATACGACTCATGGTGAACAACCATCCATACATGCCAACTTATACAATCGTCCATTCCCATTGGACGGCACATACGACTTGAAAGCCGCTGCTTTCGTTAACGGCAAACAAATCGGTAAGGTTACTCATAAACAGCTTTACAAGAATTTAATCAGTGGGAAAAAATATGAAATCATGCCCGAACCCAAAGGTATGAAAGGTGATATTTTAGGAGAAAATGATATATTGGGCGCAGACACTGTGACTTTAGGACTGACCAATGGAAAACGTGGAAATAATGCCTCCTCCACCCCGTGGGTAGGTATCAGCCCAGACAATAATGACAAAGTTACTTTTATAGTAGACTTTGAGAAAGCCACTATCCGTAAAATCAGATTCGGTACATTGTATAATGCAGCAGGTGGAATATTGCCGGTGAGCAAAGCTGTAGTCTATGTTTCCTCTTTAGACAACAAATTCGAGAAAGTAGCCGAAAAAGAATTCACTTACGATATCAAAGAAAATACGTTCAGAGGTTTTGATGAAGAAATAGAATTTCCGGCACAAGAGGCGGTGAAGGTAAAAATAGAATTTACAAGCGGAGGTAAAATACGCAATGGAATTGATTGCTATAGCCCGCATGATAAAAGCGAGGTACCCAGCACAATAGCTTTGGACGAAATAGAAATCTATTAATTACCTATTTATATAAGGAGAATTAAATTCCATTGTAATCCGGCTCAAAACCTTGTTTTCTATTTCCTGATTGAAAACTTAGCCGGATGACAATGGAATTTCATTTTAAAAAGCACAACAAACGAAACAGGAAAAATGGTATAAAAATCTGTAATCTGGGTACAATCTTATTTTTTTCAACTCCATACTTTTGTACATAGAATTTATATTGAAAGACTTAAAATATGAACGCTATGAACAAAGTCATTTTACTTTTAATATTCAGTATTTTAACAACAACCAGTATGGCACAAAAAAAGATCAAACAGACAGCAGGACGCGACCAATTAGGAACATTCGCTCCTAAATTCGCGGAACTTAATGACGACATTCTTTTTGGAGAAGTGTGGAGCCGCACCGAGCAACTCAGTCTTCGTGACCGCAGTTTAGTCACAATCACCTCACTCATCAGTCAAGGAATAACGGACAGTTCGCTTACATTCCATCTCCAATCAGCCAAAAACAACGGTATTACGCGTACGGAAATTGCAGAGATCATCACTCACATCGGCTTCTATGCAGGATGGCCGAAAGCATGGGCGGCATTCCGTCTTGCCAAAGAAGTATGGAATGAAGATATCTCTTGTAAAGATAAAGATGAAAAAACAACGTTCCAACGCGAAATGATTTTTCCTATCGGAGAACCAAACACCGCTTATGCACAATATTTCACTGGTAACAGTTACCTCGCCCCTATCTCTCGTGAACAGGTAAGCATTTCCAATGTCACCTTTGAACCACGCTGCCGTAACAACTGGCACATCCACCATGCAACTCAAGGTGGCGGACAAATGCTTATCGGCATAGCCGGTCGTGGCTGGTATCAAGAGGAAGGTAAAGCAGCTGTTGAGATTCTTCCCGGCACAGTGATCCATATCCCTGCCAACGTAAAACATTGGCACGGTGCAGCCGCCAACAGTTGGTTCGCCCACCTTGCATTCGAACTTTCCGGAGAAAACACATCCAATGAATGGTTAGAACCCGTAACTGATGAAGAATACGACAAGATTCAAATGTTGCCTTGAATGAGGCAACAAAAATAATTTGTATCGGTGCAGACTTTATATGTAGAGGCGCACAATTCTTTTACCAAGACACACGTGCGATTTTCAAATAAATTATGTAATTTTGCCGACTGTTTATAATAACCCTTTAAAATATGAGAAAATATTTATTTTTATTCACATTTTTACTGCTATCGGCAAAAAGTTTTGCTCAAGACAAAGATTTCAATTACAAGTTCTACGGACAAATCCGCACCGACTTCTATTACAATAGTCGTGCCAATGAAGAAACTGTTGACGGGCTCTTCTATATGTATCCTAAAGATAAAGTGTACGATGCAACAGGTAAAGACCTGAATGCGACAGCTAATGGAAGCTTTTATACTTTATATACCCGTTTGGGAATAGATGTGCAAGGTCCCAAGTTGGGAAGAGCAAAAACCTCCGCAAAAGTAGAAATGGACTTCCGCGGATCAGGAACAACCTTCTCCACTGTACGTCTGCGCCATGCCTATTTAAACCTTGATTGGGGAAAACCGTCTTTACTGTTGGGACAAACCTGGCATCCGTTATATGGTGACGTTGCTCCACAAATTCTGAATCTGAATATGGGAGCTCCTTTCCAACCGTTCAGCCGTGCCCCACAAATACGATTCCGCTACAAAGCTGGTGATATACAACTGACAGGCGCGGCTATTTGGCAATCCCAATACCTGTCTCAAGGTCCTGATGGGAAAAGCCAGAAATACATAAAAGAAAGTTGTATACCCGAAATCTATATTGGTGCAGATTACAAAAGAAGCAACTGGCTAGTGGGAGCAGGCATTGAAATGATTTCATTAAAACCTCGTACTCAATCGGTAGTAGAAGATGAAGTTTACAAAGTGGATGAACGTGTCACTGCCCTGTCTTACGAAGTTCACATGAAATATACTTCTCCCCTATGGTATGTGGCAGCAAAAAGTATTTTGGGTTCCAATCTTACACAAGTATCCATGCTGGGCGGATACGGTGTAAAATCCACTGATGCCCGTACGGGAGAACAAGAGTATTCCCCCAACCGGAATTCTAGTTCATGGCTGAACATTGCATACGGTAAGAAATGGAAACCGGCTGTTTTTTTAGGTTATATGAAAAATTTAGGAACGAGTGACGAAATAAGTAAAATGTATGGTACAGGAACCAATGTAGACCAATTGGTAAGCACCAGCGCAGAACTAACCTATAATGTGCCTCACTGGAAATTGGGAGTTGAATACAATCTTACTTCCGCATGGTATGGTTCCATGAAAAGTTCTAACGGAAAAATTATTGATACTCATTCTGTTTCAAACAACAGACTGGTAGCAACAGTTTTGTTCATGTTCTGAAAAGTACAAAATAAAGAATATAAAAAAGGCAGCTTTCGAAAAGGCTGCCTTTTTTATATATAGCAGAAAATTAATTATTCACCTTTGATAGCTGCAACACCCGGAAGAATTTTTCCTTCAATTGCTTCCAACAAAGCACCGCCACCGGTAGAGATATAAGAAACCTGGTCAGCCATGCCGAACTTGTTGATACAAGCTACAGAGTCACCACCACCGATCAATGAGAATGCACCGTTCTTAGTTGCTTTTGCGATAGCTTCAGCGATAGCACGTGAACCGGCAGTAAAGTTATCGAATTCAAAAACACCGGCAGGACCGTTCCACAGAATAGTCTTGGCATCTTCAATAGCAGCAGCAAATGCTTTCTGAGTTTCAGGACCTGCATCCAAACCTTCCCATCCGTCAGGAATATTATTTGCAGGAACAACCTGAGTATGAGCATCGTTAGAGAATGCATCAGCAGCCACACAATCAGAGCCCAATACCAAATTCACACCTTTAGCTTTAGCCTTAGCAATGATATCAAGAGCCAAATCCAATTTGTCATCTTCTACGATAGAATTACCAATTTTTCCACCTTGAGCTTTTGCAAAAGTATAAGTCATACCACCGCAAAGAATCAAGTTATCCACTTTATCCATCAGGTTTTCAATGATACCAATCTTAGTAGACACCTTGGAACCACCCATAATAGCAGTGAACGGGCGCTTGATATCTTTCAGGATATTATCAACAGCTTGAACTTCTTTTTCCATCAAATACCCCAACATCTTGTTGTCCGCATCGAAATAGTCAGCGATAACGGCTGTAGAAGCATGTTTACGGTGAGCAGTACCGAATGCGTCATTGATATAGCAATCAGCATAAGAAGCCAAAGTCTTGGCAAATTCTTTCTGAGAAGCCTTCATCGCTTTCTTGGCATCTTCGTATGCAGGATCTTCTTTGTCAATGCCAACAGGCTTTCCTTCTTCTTCAGGATAGAAACGCAAATTTTCCAACAACAGGACTTCACCCGGTTTCAAAGCAGCTGCAGCATCACCGGCTTTCGCACAATCAGGAGCAAATTGAACAGGTACACCTAATTTTTCAGAAACAGCATCGACAATCTGGCTCAATGAATATTTAGCATTTACCTTACCTTTGGGTTTACCCATGTGTGACATGATAATCAAGCTGCCACCATCAGCCAACACTTTTTTCAGTGTAGGAAGAGCACCACGGATACGAGTATCATCAGTAATTTTACCATTTTCGTCCAAAGGTACATTGAAGTCCACACGGACAATTGCCTTTTTACCGGCAAAGTTGAATTTGTCAATTGTCATCATAATCTCTTATTTTTGTTTATAGTGTATAAATACAATCTCGCTTATTTTGGGTGTTGCAAAGTTACTAATATTTTTTATTAGCAGTGTGTCAGGGGGGGGTAATAATTTTACTTGAAATGAAAAAAGAGGATAAAAAGCACTTTTTTTGAGAAAATCGAAAAAAAAATCATTTTTCCACTAGGGTTGTTTCCAGCTATCCTGTTCTATATACAAAATGCAGAAAGAATGAAAACCGAATTGCTACATAAATATTTCAGAGGAGAAACCACCGAAAAAGAGGAAAACCAGATTGTGGAATGGGTAGAAAGCAGTGTAGAAAACAAGGAACACTTTCTAAAAGAGCGAATGCTGTTTGATGTAACCCTTTTTTCTGACGGTTCGAACATACAACGGAAACCGAAAGGGCATCTGTACCTGTACCCACTGATTGCCATTGCCGCCATGCTGGCTATTGTTTTTGTAATGGATTTGCCACATATGCATAAACCTAAACAACAATTGTCACAAACCATCCGTATTCCAGCAGGTCAACGTGCACAGATGGATCTTCCTGACGGTTCTGTAGTATGGTTGAATTCCCAAACCACACTAACTTATGATGAAGACTTCGGTAAAAAAGACCGTAAAGTCACGTTAGACGGAGAAGCCTATTTCGAGGTGGCACACAATAAGGAGATTCCTTTTTATGTGCAGACAGAAAACATAAAGGTGCAAGTCACCGGAACAAAATTCGATGTATGCTCCTATAAAGGTTCAAACAGCTTTATAGCCAGACTGATAGAAGGTTCCATCAACTTGCTTACCAACAATGCAAAAGAAGAAAAGCCAATTACCAGCCTGACAAAAGGAAAGTATTTCTCAATGGAAAACGGCAAATACAAAACGGGCGAAATGAGCAGTAACAATGCTTTGGCATGGATGCAAGGCATTTATTATTTCGATGATGTTCCGTTTAAAGAGTTACTGGACAAGATTGCTCTATATTATAATTATAAGATAACAGTGAAGAATCCTAAAATCTTAGAGAACTACCGCTGCACTGGTAAATTCAAAGATTTGGACGGCATAGAGCATATACTAAAAGTTATACAAAAAGACCATCCGTTTAAATACAATATTGATAACGAACATAACAAGATAACCATAGAATAAAATCACAATAGAAGTTTAACCTTAAAAAATGAACTGTTATGATTACATAAAAACCTTTGAAAAAAGAATCGGAAAGTACCCCCATACTCCCCGATTCGACAGCTAACAATTGACCTTAATCAAATTTATTAACTTAACACATTACAAAGATATGAGAAAAATTTCTTTGGAAGGGTACTTATGCCCAAAAAGTTTAGCTTTTAAACAAATATTACGAACTATGAAGATCACCTTAATTCTTCTGTTAACCACAGCATTCAGCGCATTCAGTATGGATGTACACTCTCAGAACGCCAAAGTCAGTCTGGATACCAACATCATGAAGGTAGCCCAATTGATTTCTGCCATCGAATCACAAACTAATTACCTGTTTGTCTATAGTAAGAAAAATGTAGATCTAAGCCGCAAGGTAAAAATCAACGCAAAAAATAAAGCCGTATCCGAAATTCTAGATGAAGTTTTTTCCGGAACTGGTATCACTTATGTTATGGAAGGTAAAAACATTGTTTTGACAAAAGAAAGCAATATAGCCCGTGAGGAAGTAAAACAGCAAAATACAATTACTGTTAAAGGTGCTATAACTGATATGCAAGGTGAAGCAATTATCGGTGCAAACATTATTCAACAAGGTACTACTAACGGTACAATTACCGATATTGACGGTAACTTTACGTTAGAAGTTCCGGCTGATGCACAACTGGTTATATCTTATATCGGTTATAAAAAAGTCATAATTCCAGTAAACGGAAAGACTAATTTTACCATTAAAATGGAAGATGATGCATTGAAACTGGAAACTGTTGTAGTAACCGCTATGGGTATTAAAAAGAAAGAAGCCTCTTTAACTTATTCCACTCAGCAACTGAATGGTGACGAACTGAATAAAGTAAAGGACGCTAATATGATCAATTCATTAGCCGGTAAATCTGCCGGTGTGCAAATAACAAAGAGTTCATCCGGTCTGGGAGGTTCGGCAAAAGTATCTATCCGTGGTGCACGTTCAGCATTCGCCAGTGGTAACAACCAACCGTTATATGTCATAGATGGCGTTCCTATGCTGAATATCACAACAGAATCAACAGCCACCGTTATGGGAGGTGAAAATGACGGGGTCAACCATGACTCTGGTGACGGTGTTTCCAACTTGAACCCTGATGATATTGAAAGTATGAGTATATTAAAAGGTGCATCTGCCGCTGCTCTCTATGGCTCCCAAGCTGCCAACGGTGTTATTTTAATTACTACAAAATCAGGGAAAGCCGGTATGTCAAGAGTTACATTCTCCTCTAACCTGACAGTAGACCATGCTGTCAGCCTGCCGGAATTTCAAAACAATTATGGACAAACTGCCGATGGTACCAGCAGTTGGGGCGACAAAGGAAATCTGACAGACTATGATAACGTAGGTAATTGGTTTGGCAATGGTATTACAGCCATCAACTCTTTAACCTTCCAAACAGGTAATGACAAAATGCAAACTTACTTTTCTTATGCCAATACCCGGGGGACAGGTATCGTGGACTCAAATAAGCTTCAAAAGCACAATATTACTTTCCGTGAAACAGCCAGTTTCTTTAATGATCGTTTAAAATTGGACGGAAATGCCAGTTTGATGACACAAACTATCCGTAATACTCCTGCCGGAGGTGGTTATTATCTGAATCCGCTGGTTGGCTTGTATTCTTTTCCCCGTGGTGCCGATCTGGCTCCCTACGCTGAAAACTTTGAAGTTTTCGATACTGACCGCAATATGAACTTACAGAATTGGTATACAAAAAATGAAGACGGCTCATTCAGCGAATGGGATCAGAATCCGTACTGGATAAAAAATCGTGTGACCAACAAGAGTAAACGTTACCGTGCATTAGCTTCTATCAGTGCAAATATAAAAGCAACTGACTGGTTAAGTATCCAGGCACGCGGGAATGTAGACTATGTAAGTGATAAGTTTGACAACAAGATGTATGCATCAACAGCAGCAAACATTGCCGGAAAAAATGATGAAACAGGGTTACCTAACGGACGCTATGTATGGTCGGATGAACAAAACTTCCAAGTATATGGTGATTTCATGGCCATGTTCAACAAAACCTTTGGTGATTTTTCCATCAATGCCGCATTAGGAACCAGCATTAACGTCAGCAAAGCCAATTCTTTAATGATCGACTCCAAAACAGCATCTTTATATCGTCCTAATGTATTTACCGTTTCCAATATCATATTCTCTTCAAAGGGATATATCAACCAAACAATTGATGCGAAACGTACTATACAATCTTTATTTGGTACAGCACAAGTGGGTTGGAAAGATGCTATTTATTTAGATATTACAGCGCGTAATGACTGGTCTTCCACCCTGGCAAACACAGAAAGTATGAAAAATGGATTTTTCTATCCGTCAGTAGGTTTGACTTGGATTATGAGCAACAGCATCAAACTACCGGAATGGATCAATTTTTCAAAATTCCGTGGTTCATTTGCACAGGTCGGCAATGACCTTCCCATCGGCATCACCAATTTAGCTGATATCATTCAATGTGGTGGAAGTATCCAAACAAACGATATAGAACAACGTGGTGATTTGAAACCGGAAATCAGTACTTCCATTGAATTCGGTACAGAATGGAAGTTTTTCAATAATCGCTTCGGAATTGACTTTACATGGTATCGTACAGATACAAAAAACCAACTGTTAAGAGTAGCCAATCCGGCTGGTTCACTTTATGCGTTCCGTTATATCAATGCAGGTAAAATTCGTAACACTGGTATCGAATTGACACTAGAGGGTACTCCTTTGATGAATGAAAATTTCCGTTGGAAAACCGCTGTAAACATGTCCATGAACAGAAACAAAGTTGTTTCCTTACACAAGGACTATAAATCATTCCGCTACGGTTCTGAAGGATTCTCCATGGCTTATGACATGTGGGTAAAAGAAGGTGGAAAACTGGGAGATATTTATGGAAACGGATTCGAAAGAGATGAAAATGGTAAGATTAAATTAAACGAGACAGGAAATCCAATCAAAGTTACAGGTAACAATACTTTACTAGGCAATGCTAATCCTGATGCTTTATTAGGATGGAGCAATACCTTTACTTACAAAGGATTTACTTTGTATTTCTTGATTGATGCACGTATCGGAGGAGATGTCATGTCATTGACACAAGCACATCTTGACGCAATGGGAGTCAGCAAAGAATCCGGAGAATCCCGTGATCGCGGTTATGTGGAATATGAAGGCATCCAATTCAAAGATGTTCCTAACTTCTATGGTACAGTCGGAGGACGTAACGGCATCTCAGAATACTATATGTATGATGCAACGAATGTACGCTTACGAGAATTGACACTAGGCTATTCATTCCCGGAAACCCTCCTTGCCAAAACCAAATTCATCAAAGGATTAGATCTCACATTGATTGCACGTAACTTATTCTTTTTGTACAAAGATGCTCCATTTGACCCGGATGCAACTTTATCAGTAGGTAATACTCTGCAGGGCGTTGATGTTTTCGGCATGCCGACTACACGTAATATTGGTTTCAACGTTAAATTTACATTCTAATTTTAAAACAAAGACATTATGAAAAGTTCAAAATATATTTCAATTTTATGCGTGGGAAGCCTTCTGAGTTTAGCCTCATGCACAGACGGATTCGAATCTGACAATAAAATCAACGGTAGTTTTGATGATACTGTAAAAGAATATGATTTCCAAAAATACACTACTAACTTTGAGACAATTCAAAAAGGTATTTATTTTAACTACGACTGGGGAGAAGGCACCACTTGGCCTTGGCAGACATTCCAAAACTTGAATCATGATATGTTCTCAGGATATTTTCATGATTTTGCCTCCAAATTCAGCGATAAAAATACAGTATATGCATTAGAGGCCGGATGGACAGCCAGTGCGTGGAATTATACTTATAATTATATATTTCCAGTAGCCCATAAATCAACATTAATTACACAAGATGAAGCCAAATACAAACATTTTTATGGTGCAACCCTTGTTTTAAAAGTAGAAGCCATGCACCGTATAACTGATACTTATGGCCCTATTGTCTATTCTAAATTCGGAAAAAACGAAACAAACTCTGTTGATACCCAAGAAGAAGCTTATAAAGCATTCTTTGATGATCTGGATAAAGCTGTAGACGCATTGGATACTTATTTGAAAGAAGGCGGCAAAGAAGATGGCGTGAAAAGCATTAATATGTGCAATTGTCCTACAGCCAGCAGATGGATAAAATTTGCCAATTCATTACGTCTTCGTCTAGCTATGCGCGTATCTAATGTAAATAAGACACTTGCTACCAGTGAAGCCCGAAAAGCATTAGAAAACTCTTATGGTGTCATAGAATCTTCTGATGAAAACATACAAATCTCCGGTAAGGGGTATCAAAACCCGTTAGCAGGTGTTGCCGGTTGGGGAGAAACCTATATGGGAGCAACAATAGCTTCTGTCCTAAACGGTTATGAAGATCCACGCATCAGTATATATTATAATCCGGCGACATTGGCAGAGCATACAGAGGAATATCTAGGAGTACCTCAAGGAGTATATGCCAAGGACGGTGACCCCAATTATTACCAAAGCTATTCCTTTATCAACACCCAAACAATCACAGCATCCACACCCGCCGTTCTTCTGACAGCAGCAGAAACTTGGTTCTTACGTGCCGAAGCATCTTTACGAGGTATCAATCCGAAAAACGAAAGCGCAAAGCAATGTTATGAAACCGGTGTCCAAACTTCATTCAGCCAATGGGGTGCCGGAGATGCAAGCCTATATCTGACAAGTAAAGGTAAACCGACAGATTACATTAATTACGCAGCAGGCCCCGGAAAAGACATGAAAGCATTAATAACCACCACTCCCAATTTTGACGATGCAGTTAATCAAGAAGAACAACTTGAAAAAATTATCACTCAAAAATGGATTGCTTGCTGGCCAGAAGGCATGGAAGCATGGGCAGAACAGCGCCGTACCGGATATCCGAAATTATTCAAAGTACAAACCAACAACAGCAATGGTACAATTGATACAGACATCATGATTCGCCGCCTCCCCTTCTCACAAGATGATGCCAAAAAAGATCCTGAGCAGTATAAAAATCTGTGTACGGCTCTTGGTGGTGCAGACAATGGCGGTACACGGCTATGGTGGGACACAGGTAAAAACAACTTTTAATTCATATTTCAGTAACAACTATTATTTATAAGAGAGATTTTTAAATATTTCACTTAATCAAGGTATTAGCATAAGGCAAAAAGATTTCATAAGACGGGGAGCGTGATGTTTCCCGTCTTTTTCTGTTTTTCATACGGCATTCTATTTTATTTTTCTATCTTTGTTCAAGCTATGAAATAACATACCTATACAGCAAACTTTTTCCGGATATTCATCGTTTAACTGAAAAAAATATATGAAAAAGTTTCTAAGTAATACTATCGTACAACTGCTTATTGCCGTAATTATCGGACTGTTGGCAGGCTTTGTTGTTAATGACGCAGTGCTGGAAGTCGTTATCTGTATAAAGCACATCACGGGACAGATTATATTTTTCCTGGTTCCCCTTATTATTCTGGGATTCATAGCCCCCTCTATTGCCCATTTGCGCAGCAATGCATCAAAGATGCTTTTATTCGCTTTCAGCATAGCCTACCTATCATCTATCGGAGCCTCTTTTTTCGGAGCAGCCGTAGGTTACAATGTGATTCCTTTTCTGCATATAGCCGATGATGCCAATACACTGAAAGCATTGCCGGAAAATTTACTAAAAATAGATATTCCACCGGTCATGAATGTTATGACGGCCCTTGTACTGGCAGCTTTGATAGGACTTGCTACTGCTTGGGTTAAATCGGATGAAATATCAAAACTACTGGATACTTTTCAAAAGATGGTACTTGAATTGGTGAAAAGAGTACTGCTTCCCGTACTTCCCGTATTTATTGCCGCTAACTTCTGCATTCTTAGCTATCAGGGAGCTGTTACGAAGCAGTTACCGGTATTCCTCTCCGTATTGATAGTTGTTATTGTTTGTCATTTCATCTGGCTGTCATTGCTTTATTTCATTGCAGCTGTTTACTCAAGAAAAAATAGTTGGCAGGTATTGAAATACTATGGTCCTGCTTACCTCACAGCATTAGGTACAATGTCTTCAGCAGCTACGCTGGGAGTGGCGTTGGAATGTGCCCGCAAAAGCCCTATCCTTCGAAAAGAAATCAGTGATGTGACGATACCTTTATTCGCCAATATACACCTATGCGGCTCTATCCTGACAGAAACCGTATTTGTACTCACTGTATCCCAAATGCTTTATGGAAGTATGCCCAGTATATTACAAATTACTTTATTCATCCTGTTATTAGGATTATTCGCCATCGGTGCACCGGGAGTACCGGGGGGAACAGTACTTGCCTCTTTAGGGCTAATCATCTCTGTTCTTCACTTTAATGAAGCCGGAACGGCATTACTACTTACGATTTTTGCATTACAGGACAGTTTCGGAACAGCTTGTAATATTACCGGAGATGGGGCACTAACGCTTATTACAGATACTTTCGAAAAAAGATAGCTTCGAAGCCGAAGGCTTTTAAATAAAGGCTCTCTAATAACTATCTTTTTACTTAAGGGTTTTGTAAAGTTACTTTTTTTGATATTATTGCAAATATTCTCAACCCATACTAACCACAAATCAAAAATAGATACTATGAAACGAAAAACACTTAAAAGAAAAATTTCTATTGTTGGCATTTTGGTTTTTGTCAGTATGATAGTTTATTCATGTTGGCAAGATGAATGGTCCTCCAATGTAACTGATGAAGTTATTTTTGACAGCAATAAAGAATTGACCATTGCTAAAGCAGAACAATGGTATAATGCCACCAATTCCTCAGCTACTACAGTTAGATCCTTAAGTGCTGACGGGCGAATTCCAGCAAAGCCTAATTGGAACAAGGCTAAAGAAAGTAGAAAAGGAGATTTAGAGGTAGTCGAAACGACTCTAATGACAAGCGGTAGTACATTTTTTATGGATAACGAGACAAAAGAAAAATATGAACTACAAGATGATTTGGATAAAATATATAATGTAGCACGCATGGTAATATTGAAGAATCTAGAAACAGGTGAGATTTACAACTTCATCATGGTATTCATAGGTACTTATGATTATTTGATGCATACCACCTCTTTTGAAAACAATTCTTATTTACATCGTGAAGCTGATTTTGATGGAAAAGTTTTATTCTACAATTTCAATTATGGATTGGTAAATGGTTGGAAATATGAATCAGGGAAAATAACAGCCTCCATTTCTCCGGGAACAGAGGAAGGATACCGTATGAGTTTGCAAAGAGGAAGAGGACAATCCGTATGTAATACGGAAATAGACTGGATGGAAAAGCGGAATTGTCATAATGATATCGTTTGGGATCATGAACTGGGGCTGCCCGGCATCGATGTAATTTGCGACAAGTATTTACATCCTGAGTATCATGAAGTTTGCGTTTCATTGGATGATGACGAAATGGATGGCGGAGGTGGTGGATATAATCCTCCTTCAAATCCTCCTGAAACACCTCCTACTCCTTGTAAACGTGCTAAAACATTGTCGCAGGACGCAGCATTTAAATCGCGTATAAAAGATGTGTATAGAAAAACATTTTCCGCAGGCAATACTGTGGAGCAAGGCTTTATACAGACTTCAGACGGGCAAACTATTTTCCCGAACGTACAAGAATCAGGAAGTGCCAAATTCACAAATGATCAAATAGCAGGAAAAGAAATCATGGAATGGTACCATTCCCACCCTACAGGCTCTATGATTACTTCATGGGCAGATTTAAAGGCTTTAGCTATACGATACCAACAGGGATATGTGAAATCAGAGAATTTTACTTATGGAGTAGTTTCAGAGTTCGGATGTATGAGTATTATGATAACTTCTCCCACAGATTTTAATACTTTCGCTACCAAAGTTCGAAATGGTGAACTTTCCGAAAGTTGGAACGCTTATATAGTTGGTGCAAGCGGAGGGGGAGTTGATGAATGTATAGGTCAGTTGCTTAAATTTTTAGATCGCAATAACTCCGGTCTGTCAGTGATGTTTAGTTCGAATATTGATGAAAGCAATCCGACTTGGAATGCTCAGGAACTAGCTTCTAATGGGAAATCTGTAAATATGGAATGTAACCAATAAAAAGAAAAGTCATGAAAAGAATAGAATTTGTTTTGTGTTTGTTTTTTATCAGCACAGTTAGTTTTGCCCAAAAGGAAATTGCTCCAACAAAAAACTTGGATGCTTATATCGGGACTTGGATGTATCAGTCAAATGATACGATTTTTAAAATAGTTCTTAAAAAAGGATATGCAGAGGATCAACACATGATTATAAATGGTCTTATGGGAGGATATTTTCTATCAGTGAAGGGAATAATTGTAGAAAACTATTTTAGTATCAGAGATACTATTTGGCACTTGGACAAAAAAAAGGGAACTCAAGATTTTTCTATCTGGGCTTCAAACAATGCTACCAGTTTGGACTACATTGATCCTAATCGAGTCGGAGTTTTATTTTACGACCAACGGAAGAAGCACTTCGGCGGAAAAGGGATATTAGGCGGAAAAATACTTCTGCTTTCTTCCGATAAAATTCGTTGGCATCTGGATGAAAAATTAGGATTAGCCCTTGAAGAACCGGATGAATATACAGAACTGATAGGATTTTCTGTTCCTTCGGACGTGATAATGACTAAAGAGAAAGAACAATGATGTGAACAAAGACAACAAAATGTATCAAAAGCCAATGGAGAACCAACAGTAACCCCTGGCTTTTGGTACATTTATTTTCATAATCTTACAGCAAACTTGTTATTTCAAAACCTCATCCAGCTTTTGTTGCAAAGCCTCCCCTTCCAATCCTAAAGCCAAGATCACCCCATTGGGGTCCAACAAGAAATTCATAGGAATCCAACGAATAGCATACTGCACGGCTGCATCCGATTTCCAGTCCTTCAAGTCTGAAACATGAGTCCATGTCAATTGATCTTTCTCGATAGCAGCCAACCAAGGTTCTTTCTTACGATCCAAAGAAACTCCTAAAATAGTAAAATTCTTATCCTTGTATTTATTCCAGGCAGCAACAATATTCGGATTTTCCTTGCGACAATCAGGACACCAGGAAGCCCAAAAATCAATCAGTACATATTTTCCTCTCAAACCGGATAATGTGACAGGATTACCGTCTACATCGGGCAATGTAAAATCCGGAGCCACAGCACCGACCTGAATATCTTCCATCCGCTTGATAAAGCCATCTATTTGACTGACATACATGGTTTCATCCAATGAAGCATCCAGTTTGGCACGCAATGCCTTCATTTCTTCCAAATTCAACTTATAAGCGAAATCCTTCACTATGAAATAAGGGGTAACAGCAGATGCCGGGTGAACAGCAACCAGACTATCTATGCTATATCCATCCTGACGAGTCAAAGGAGCATTTTGTGCATACAGATCATTAATGGCAGAACCTGTCACTGTCAGTATCTTTTCTGATTCATTCATCTTCAACTGCATCTTTTCGTTATCTAAAAAGAATACCAACGGACGTTTGCTATCCCTAAACGTAGTCAGCCCATAAGCCAATGGCTCAGTACAAACACCTTCAAATTTGAAAGTACCGTCAGTAATCACAGCCGAATCCACAGCTATGAACGATTTATCCTGATATTTTTTCAGATACACCATTCCATCTTTAACATCCGATATTTCTCCATTCAGAGTATATCCTTTTTTCTCTTCGCCACAGGACAGTACAGTCATAGCCAGTACACCAGCAAAAAGCACATTTACCATTCTTTTCATCTCTATCTTCCTTATTATTATAACTCGTCAAAAATAAATATTCCTATGCAATTATGCAAACTCCACCGTTCCTATTTGGAAATTAACTCTCCCTGAGTTACCTTTGTAACTTCAACTAACTATTATATAACCTATGAAAAAACTCCTATTTCTAGGCGCTCTCCTGTTGTCAACAGTATGTATGAACGCCCAAACTTCCGAATATTATCAGGAAGCAGCCAATCCTATTGCCACCAACCCCGCTTTATGGGCGAAAGTTACAGCTCCACAAATCAGCTGGGGAAGCACAGACATCCGCTATAAGAAAGAGGAACCGGCTCCCATCCATAGTGCGCAGAAAAGTATGAATCTTACTGCATGGAAAGGTGAGAAAATTTCAGCCCAACTGGTAGTATGGACTCCCAAATCGCTAAATGACTTGACTTTCATGGTCAGCGATTTAACCTCAGGCAGTGCAACCATCAGTAAAGAGAATATCCGAACAGGCTTTGTCCGTTACGTTATAACCGATGAACTGAACAAAGACGGTTTGGGCGCATGTGGCTATCGAAACAGTGCTGATTTTGACTCAACTTTAGTAGCAGATGTAATAGACCATATCACTCCTACTCTAACCCTTCCCGCCAACTCCACCCAAGGGGGATGGATCAGCGTAAACATCCCTCAGGGCACTAAAGCCGGGAAATACACAGGAACCGTCACAGTGAAAGCCGACGGTATCACCTTGTCTGAATTAAAACTGAACCTCCAAGTGAAGAACCGTACTCTGCCTCCTCCTTCCGAATGGACTTTCCATCTGGATTTATGGCAGAACCCTTATGCAGTATCCCGTTACTACAATGTGGAACCGTTCAGCAAAAAACATTTCGATTTGATGCGCCCATTGATGAAACTGTATGCCGATGCAGGTGGTAAGGTAATCACAGCCTCCATTATGCACAAGCCTTGGAACGGACAGACCTATGATGCTTTTGAAAGCATGGTCACTTGGTTGAAAAAAGCGGATGGAACCTGGTATTTTGACTATACCGTATTCGACAAGTGGGTGGAATTTATGATGGATCTTGGTGTCAAAAAACAAATCAGTTGCTATTCTATGGTTCCCTGGCGCCTTTCTTTCCAATATTTTGATCAGGCCAGCAACTCTTTCAAATTTCTGGACGCCAAACCGGGTGAAGTTGCTTATGAAGAATTTTGGATGAATATGCTGCAAGATTTCTCAAAGCATCTGAAAGCAAAAGGCTGGTTCGATATCACTCACATTGCGATGGACGAACGCCCGATGAAGGACATGCAGGAAACACTGAAAGTGATCCGTAAGGCTGATAAAGACTTTAAAGTTTCTTTGGCAGGAACTTATCACAAAGAACTATTGGATGATCTGAATGACTATTGTATCACCATTGCCGAGAAATTTACTCCCGAAGAGATTGAAGCGCGCCGGAAGGCAGGCAAAGTAACTACTTATTATACCTGCTGCACAGAGCCCCGCCCCAACACTTTCACTTTCAGCGAACCTGCCGAAGCTGAATGGCTGGCATGGCATAGTGCGAAAGAAAATCTGGACGGATATCTTCGTTGGGCTTTAAACAGCTGGGTGAAAAATCCCCTACAAGACAGCCGTTTCACAGCTTGGGCTGCCGGAGACACGTATATGATTTATCCGGGCGCCCGTTCATCCATCCGGCTGGAACGCCTGACAGAAGGAATACAATTTTTTGAGAAAGTACGCATTCTGAAAGAAGAATTTGAAGAAAAAGGCAATAAAGGAGCTATTAAGAATATAGACAAAACCTTGAAAATGTTTGATGAATCAAGCATGGATAAGATTTCTCCTACCACTGCCGTAAACAAAGCAAAAAAAGTTATCAACCGATACTAGAAAAAGGGAAAATACCTTTATTACATACATATATATATCGGACCACACATATGTATGTAATAAAGGTACTTCAAACTAAAAGCCGAACAGAATTAACTTGTGGGAAATAGGATGGATGAATCCCCGATAGCTTCAAAAGTAACTTAAGTGCATTGGGCAAGTAACTTAACTTACTTGACACTTTCACTTAACTTACTTGGCTCACGAAGTCAAGTTACTTTATTTGCCCTATATTTCTCAAATAAATTCTGTTCGGCTATATAAAATGGCAAGTTCTAGTTTTGACTTTATCCTCCCTTTCCTTTATACAAGTTTATTCTTCGGGTATATAAATGATTTCTCCATTATCCAATTCATAGGCAATACCCACTTTTTTTCCTTTCTTGCCGCTTTTGACATCCTGATCCTCAGAAGGGGTATAACGGTTAATCTTCTGCCCTTCCTTGGTTATGATTTCCATGTTTTCCTTACCCGGATTCTTCACCATCGTAAAATCTTCCTGACTAAACATTTCAGTCATATTATAACGGGTAACCAAGGCCACCATTAACGCTACAGCAAACACCATCGCCACATCAAACAGATTGCTGACCACGCTCATCGGGTCACTATCCTCCTCTTTTCTTAATAAATTACGTTTCATCTCAAGCTGTATGTTTTTCAGTGAGCAATTCAGAAAGGAATTCCAGATTAGTCATATCCTGTAAATACCAGCGTTGCTTCACCTGCTGGGTTATGAAACCGATAGCACTAGAAAACAGACCAACTACAGTCGTAGCAAAAGCGACCTGCATATTATACGCCATAGAAGCGATATCACCAGTAGAAAGTCCCACCAAAGCAGGTCCCATTGGAATCAATGTACCCATCAATCCAAGCATCGGTCCCATCTTGGTCAATGTTTTTGAAATAGCCAAATCCTTATCAGCAGTAATTTCAAAATCAGCCAACAGGCGCTGCACATGTGCCGGACGGTCTTTTGACTCCAACACCCGACGGATATACGCAATGACCAACGAGTTCGACTTCACAGGAAGTTTGCCTTCCAATTCGGGCAAAGTATCTATAGTCAGTGTATCAAGCTGTTGACGCAACAACGCATCCGTACGCCGAATAGCCAGATACTGCCCGAAAAAACTGCCTATCAATAATAGCGAACGGATGAAAAGAATAATAAGCAATACAACAACAGGGACTAAAAGTCCGTTCGAAATCCAAAACAGAATGTCTGATATAAGATTCATAATGTCAGTAAGTTTTAAATGTTTGTTTTTATTCGTCTATATTTATATATAACCAATCCAATGAGTCCTCCACCTGCCAGCATAATTATCAAGCCGGTCAATGCCCCCCAATCCACCTCGCTTACACCTGTTACGGCGGTACGACCATTTACAGTAGCAATAATTCCCAATATGGCGGTCAATGCATTAGTGAGGAACAATAGCTCCAACCGTAATTCCTTTTCCGGCAAAAGATAACGAAGAAACAATGTGCCTGCAGAAATCAATATCAATACACCTGCCGCCATACTCCATGCGACAAGAGAAAAGGAAACACCCGGAAAAGAGAAGATAAGATATACCAATCCGCTAAACAAGACAGGAAATATCAAAATCCCCGGAAACCAACGTAAAGCACGGTAAGCCCAAAGAGTACGTTTCTTAACAGGCCCTGTAGTAAGCACATGAACAGCCAACATACAAAAAGCCATCTGTAAGGCAACTTCCACTGTAAGCACCACCGAAGTGTCAAGCATCAATTGGACATTTGCCAACCAATCAGCAATCTGTGTCTTAGACTGCTGAATAGCATATGGCCACATCAGTCCCACAAAGAGGGTGGCTACAACAGCTATTGCTGCAACCGATCCTCGTTTACGAAATGTCTGTTTCATCATAAAATTGAAACAGACCAATATCATAAGAACAACTACAACTGTTTCCATAGCCTGTTATTCCTGCATTTTTTTACGGCGACAACGCACCAATACAATTAAAACAAGAACTGCAGCCACCACTACAACACAAACAACAGTATTGCTTACCGTATTCGTCTGTTGTTCCGTACCGACTGTATTCATCTCTTCTTTTTTCATCACCATACCCTTTTGCTCTTTTGAAGCAGCAACTTCACGTATCTGACTGATGTTTTCCTTATACCGGGATGCAGTCTGTGCATCCGTTTTAGAAGCTATGAACTGACGTAATTTAGCATTATCACAAACAAAACCAGAACAAGACGGTTTATATTTATTCACCAAATCGGTATGTAGTTTGGCAATATCCGCTATCTGTTGCCCGCTAGCCTGCCACATTCCTTTACGGATAGTTTCCATCATTACCGCAGTCATTTCTTCCAAAGCGGCAGGGTTCTGCTTTTCAAAATAATCCTGCACTCCCAAGTTAAATTTATCCTTTACATACACATCATATATCTCATTCCACATTTCCTTATCAACAGCCTGAGGTTTCATGACATTCCAACCATACGTATTTTGCACAATCTCAGCAAAAGTATTAGCTGCGCCGGCCTCCCCTTTCATTTTTTCCTTAATATAAGCAGGATTGAATATTGTGGTACGGCTCTCTATACCAATAGCTTCTTTCACCTCTTGCATACGGGCATTGTTACGGTTACGATAGTCGCTCAGATACGCATCAGGATCTTTACCGGTCACATTACGGACAGCAAGATTCATACCTCCCATAAACTCATACACATGATCCAGACTTAATGCACCCCATGTATTGCTTTGACGTGGCTGAATAACCGCATCCGTACGTGTCAAAGCAGCTTCCAAAGCAAATTGGCGAACAGTTTCCCAATTCTTTTCACTACCATAAAAAGCACCCATATTATTCAAATAAACATCGGCGATTTCCTTTTCACTTTCCCAACGGTCACCAGATTGCACCATACTTTGTATACCCGTACCATAATTACCATTCACTCCTCCGAACACACGGAAAGTAGACATTTCACGGGCCTCTTTTGGAGTCAGACCTTTTTCTATTAATACACGTTCAGCTTCCACAACACCTGCTGCTACTTGATTTTCAAATTGATCTTCTCTAGCATTGGCTGCCATCTCTACGGCACGATTAACAAGAAACAGACGTGAAGCGGCAATATCTCGCAGCTGCCCGCTAGTCTGCACTACCACATCAATACGAGGACGGCCTAATTCAGCAGAAGGAATCAGACGAAGATCCGTCACACGCCCAAACGTATCACGAACAGGCTCTACACCCAGCATATAAAGCACCTGTGCAATAGTAGCACCGCCGGTTTCTATAAATTCTCCACTCCATAATGTATAACTTACTTTACGAGGAACAGAGTCATTATGACGACGGCGATACATTTCGATAGTGTTGTCAGCCAATTGTTTTCCTTTTTCCCATGCAGATTCCGACGGAGTTTCTTCAGCATTGATAGCGAAAAGATTTCGTCCTGTAGGTAATGTATTAGGATTGGCGATGGGATCACCACCCGGTGAAGGCTGCGTATATCCTCCGTTCAACGCATTCACCATAGAGGTCAATTCTCTTTCCGGACTTTCCAAAAGAGCACTCTTATAATTGCCCACATTCTTCAAGGTACGTTCTACTTCCACGACAGCCAAAGCAAAATTCATCTCCTCTTTAGAATATTCTTTTTTCTTGGACATCATAGCTTTCATCATCGCTTCCATGCCTCCGAATTTATCACTATCCGCTTTTTCACGTTTTCCTCGAGAAGTTGTTTTCATTGTAACCGTATCTTTGGCCAGTGTATTCATACCTACAGCACGACTCTTGTACATTCCTGTTTCCATTTTCTTTAAAGCTTCAGGGCTTGCACCCATTTTTTTTGCAAGTTCCATAGCTTTCTCAGGATTCATACCTTTCGCTATTTCCTTCATTTTCTCTTTCATAGACCCGGATATGCTATTCCTTTTCGAACATCCGCTTTGGTCAGCCTGCATTATTCCACTGCTCATATCAGCATGTGTTTTAGCCTCAGCCGGAGCCTCTTCAGCTAATGCCATCATCATGGTCATCATGCCTTGAGGAGTATTACGGGATTTATTGATTTCATGTGCTTTAGCAAGTTCATCGGAAGTAATGCCAGTAATACGGCAAATCAATTCATCAGAAGCCAACGATGGATCAGCCAACAGACGAGTGACCAAATCACGTGCAGGTTCTAAATAACGCTGAGTAAAAAGAGTGCGATGTTTCTCTACCTGTCCGTCCGCACGATTACGTAGTTTATCTAATGCCAACAGACTATAGGCTATCGGCTCGGTAGCCATAGCATACACACTGGAAGTAATACGAATGGGTTCATAAGGAATCCCCATTGTATACAACTGACCTGTAATCTTCTCATTTGCCAGTTCCTCTGCAAAATTTTCTATACGCTGAATATCTTCCTCGGCATAAGGAACAGTAAGAAGACTATCCAATTCCAATTCACGATGGATGCCCAGTTTCACCGTGAGTTTCTTTACCGCCAATGAAGCACGGTTCAAAGCGTCTTTATTTCCGGTAGACAGTACAGCCTGCCCATCGGCCGGAAGTAAATTATTGTATGTTTTGACAGCCTCAGTCAGTTCACGATAAATGGTGCGGACACTACTTTCCATAAAAGGTGGAGTAAGATAAGATTGCAATCCCGCATACGAACGACGCTTAGCAATCATCCCTTCACCTACATTGCCGATGGAATAAATATAAAAATGAGGTAATGCACCTACCAGACGGTCGGACCAGTCATTGCTGCACAAAGCAACTTGTTTGCGCGGAGTGAACTCTAAACTGCCATGAGTACCGAAATGAATCAACGCATCAGCTTTAAATCCGAATTGTGTCCACAGATAAGAAGCAATATAAGTATGTGGAGGAGCTGCATTGGTTCCATGTACTACTTTAAATGCATTATCCCCACTACCGGCCGCATTCTGTGGCAAGAGCACCACATTTCCAAATTGCAAACGAGCTACTCCTAAACGGCCGTCGGAAGTAGTCATATATGCTCCGGGAAATTCACCATTGGCAGCTATTACTTCGGCATACATTTCAGGACGAATGGATTTCTTTATCCAACTCTCATATTGTTCTTTTGTTATGAGTTCGGGCTTGCCGGTTTCCATAAACCGATCAAAAGCTCCTTCGGCATACGAACCAAATACGGCTCCTTGAGATTGTATCATCTGTTCCAATTCTTTCGAAGAGGTAGGCAAACCGTCCACCTTGTAGCCCTCGCGTTTCATACGCTGCAACAAGTTATAAAGTGAAGGAACCACTTCCATACTACCCGCAGTCAGTGCATTCTGACCAGGACCTTTATAATAATAAATAGCAACGCGTTTCTCACTATTGGGTTTACGCTGCAGAGCAATATAGTTATTAACTGTTTCTACAAAAGTTTCCAAGCGTTCTGGAATAGCATAAGCGTGTTGCAAACCCTCCTCATCCTTATAATGTCCAAAAAGAGCGAACGGACGGATAGCTCCATCTATCTCGGGAGTAACAATACTTTGTGACATAAAGCCGCCATTCATCCCCATCTTGTCCCTCTCCCACTCCTCTACCAAGCGATTTACATTCAATGGAGAGAAAAGCGGTATATTCTGTTTCGCCAGATAATCTACAATAGGTTCACCCATACGTCCATGCGCCATATTGATAATAGCAGACGGACGGACAGAATCAATTCCATGGTTCTGAATAAAAGAACGCATGGAACGTATAGGATAAACCATATTGCCAGTTTCCTCCAATTTAGCAATAAGCCCGGAAGGTTCACCCATCGGACCGGTCACAATAATACGCGGAGCATTCTCTTTCCACAAGCCGTTATGTTGCAGAAAAGTATTGTATCCGGCTACCGTATTGAAACCCAACTCTTCGTCTTCGGGTTTCTTTGGATCCATGTGATAAAGCACATCATCGGCACGTTTCATTACGGCTTCCGGTTCAGACACAGAGAATAGTTTTTTATCAATATGCACACGCACATAATTCAGCATACTGCGATAGTTACGACGTCCTCCATTAGACAGATAATGTTTCAATATATCCGCTTGGATGGAATCCAATGAAATAATCTTGTTTGCAGGATTGGTAGCGGCAGTAGTCAATACCGGCAGACCACCATCGGCTGCCTTTTGTATTTGCGCACGTTGCTCTTCAGTAATCCTTAATCCCATGGCATTGATAAATACCATATCATAACCGGCCAATCGGTTCAGATCATCTGTGCTCAGTTCACTGATTTTAATAAATGAGTTGTCATTAGCTTTAGATATCTGCCCTAAACTGATTACCTGATAGTTGATGAAAGCCACTTTAGTTGCACTGAACCAAAGATTCCATACACCAAACAAAAGCAGCAAGATGACTGCTATCCCTCCGCCAATCAATAATTGTTTCTTCTTCATATCTTTATTTAAATCACATAGTTTATTTAGTATTAGCAGCCAAATTTCATTTGAACAATTGTTCTATATCCAATGACAAACCGGCTGAAAAAGTTGTTCCTTTAGTAGCAGGCGAATTATTATAATAACGGAAAGGGACATAATTAAACAGGTTGTCTACCGCCAAAGTCATATCAACACCTTTCCATACTTTCTGAGACAACGTAAGCTTCCACATTGTATACGCCGGATAGGTCACCTTCTCAGTTTCTTCATAAGAAGTGTTCGAAGTATATTCCTCCGTATTCACCTTGGACAGAAAGCGTCCGTTCAAAGCAACATTAAACGCATAGTTCTTCCAATGCTTGTCATACTCAAGACGGACAGTAGCCGTATGCGGGCGAGTACTTGAAATGACAGGTTGCCCTTTCTTTATATTCTCGTGTGTATAGGCGTAAGATAAACGTGCCGACAGTCCACAAGGATATTTGACGGAAGCATTTGCCTCGGCACCGGATATCCTGATATTTGATATATTGGTATATACCTGCCCTTTCAACGCCTCACTCCACGCCGTAGTGATACGATTATCAACTACATTATAGAAACCTGTCACCGTCAAATTATAACGACCTTTCATATATTCTGCCGAAAGAGAAAAATTATGGCTGGTTTCAGGCTTCAAGTCAGGATTACCATAAATCATAAAAATACTTGCCATATCAAAATTCATATACATTTCTTTCAAAGTAGGAGCTCGGAAACCACCAGCATAGGAACCTCTCAATGAACAGTTTCCTATTTTATACATCAGTCCTAATTTGGGAGAGAAATGATTAATATCGGAATCTGAATAATAATCAAAACGTAATCCTGTGATGACATTGAAATATTTCGTCGGGTTCCAGTCAAACTGTGCAAAGCCGTCCACTGTATACTGATGTTTACTTCCATTATTGGCAAACTGATAGGACATTAAATAATCACGCATATAATCACCACCCACGGTGAGAATATGCTTACCGACAAAAGTATGATTATAAAAAGTATGAACCGAATGTTGTACATTACTATAATCACGTACATCATTAGCATCTTGCGGCAAGTAGTCGCTCTTATCATACTGGTCGAAAGAATAAGCTATTTCCAGATCCTTATCTTTATCCAATACATAATTTCCTTTCACCCCACCACTGAAGTCTCGATAACGGTCTTTACTAGTCTGTGACTTCTCACGTTCACGAAAAAAATATCCGGCACGTGCCGTCAGTTTCAGATGGTCATTAGCAGTATAGACCAAACGTTCTTTGAAATTCCAAGTTTTATCACCATACACCTTTTTAAATGCCCAATCCTCCGTTTCCTCATTTGTTTTTCCATCTGCCAAATCTTTTTCATCTACTTGGGTATGCTGTACATTAGTCACACTATTGAATTTTCCAACATTGAAACCTATTGTTCCTCCATAACGCTGCTCATTATAAGCCCCGTAACGTCCATTGAGATTCACAGTCCAAGGCTCCGCAGGCACTTTACTTATGATGTTTACCACTCCTCCTACCGCATTCGAACCATAGAGTGAAGAAGCCGCACCTTTTACAATTTCAATACGCTCCACATTGCTCATATTCAATCGGTTGTAGTCTATATTATCCAAAGTCTCACCTGCCAGACGCTCACCATCAACCAGAAAAAGTACAGCATTTCCACCAAATCCTTGCATATTGAGAGAAACTTGCTGGTCCATGGAATAAGAGAATTCAATTCCCGGCAGTTCTGCCTGAAGTAAATCTCCAATATGGGTAGCATCTACTTTTTTTATTTCATCGGCAGTAATGACACGAGTTACAATGGGAACATCTTTCAGGAGTTTCGGAGTACGGGTTCCCGTTACAACTACAGTTTCCATATTTACAGCATCTTCTTTCAGTATAAAATCAACTTTACCTGTTTTACTGACAGACACTTTATGAGTCTGCGAGATATACCCCATGTATGAAACCTGTAGAGTATATTCTCTATTATCGGGTAATTTCAACATGTATTTTCCCTGTGTATCCGTAGTGGTTCCCAAAGTTACTTTTTCTTTTACGGAAACTGTTGCTCCCGTCAGAGGTTCTTTATTTTCATCAAATACAGTTCCCGAAATAATTCGTTGTGCTGATACTGATACCGCCATCAGCCAACACAGTATCAAGCACACGTTTCTGAGTAGTCTATGCATATCGTATGTCGGTTTACAATTCAAACGGATAAATATAATCAATAGTCATGAAGCCTTTTACACCACTAGCATTCATATAATTTGTGAGACGAACAGCCGCATAAGTTCCATCTTTCAGCTTTACCATATAAACCTTGTTTGAAAGAGTATAGGTAGGTGGCATATTACTTTTATCAACATTCAACCATTTGGATAGTTCTTCATTATAATAGGATTCCATATAAACAATATTACCATCCATCATACCTGACATATCAATGGCTATCTTAGCGGTAGTCCAAACATCCTCCACATAGGCTCCTTCGGGCATCGCATCCGCATTCCGTAAAGCAGAAAAACCTGTGAAACCGGTTTCCAATACTGCTCCAGCATTGGTTTTAACATCATAACGATGAACAGCAATATCCCATTCCTCCGGTTCTTTCTGTTCAGAATCCGTCACATTTACAGAATCTACTTTTTGTGTATGGAAATCGATAAAAGTCCAACGTCTATAATCAGTAGCATCAATATAAATAGTACCCGAATGGGTAGAAGGGTCTGTTCTTATAAAACCCAATTCATTACTATCCGAAGCAGCAGGACTATCATATATTCCTTCCAAAATACCATCACATGCCGAGAATGGCAAAAGCATCATTCCCAGTATGGTTATAATAGAGAGATATCTTTTCATGCTATTTAGTGCCTACAAAAGTCGCAGTAATAGCCATAGGCATGGCTCCCGGCTTTAGTGTAAAGATCAGATCAGCCTTTTCATCCTTAATCGTTCCTTGTAAACTTCCTGTATATTTTACAGAACCAACAGTTACATCAACAGCACTTTCCGGCAAAATATAAGTGACATTATCGGAGGTATGCACTTTAATTCCAGGTATAGCAATATCCGGCAATGACATCATTCCTTCACCAGCACCGCCAACTAGAAGAACTTGAACAGTTCCCCCTTCTTCCGCAGTAATTTTCACCTGACTGTCTGACGTTCCTTGATCATTTCCTGATACTGAGAGTGATAATGTTCCATTGTAAATACCAGCAACCTCCTGAGCCGGAATCACGGTATCTTCCTTTTTATCATCATTGTCACTACATGCTACTGCACACAATGCAATAGCCATCATCGCTAAAAAGTTTTTCAATTTCATAATACTTTAGTTTTATTGATTAATAGTTATTATTTTATGTTTTCAAATTTGTTGCAAAGTTACCCTTGCCACCAAGAGTACACAATACCTAAAAATTGGGGTTTTATTACTGATAATCATATACATCATAAAATACACGAGTACTTATTTTTAGGTATAAAGCCGAAAATTATCACCATTAATAGGTATTATCAGTATGTATTTCTATAACCAATTTTGTAAAAAAAGCAAGCATGATTAAATTGACACATCATGAAATGCCTGTGAACAAGACACTTCATCATAGAACAATAGAGATTCTGACAGTACTTACCCTACTTATAGGTAGTCCGTCATTCCTTATTTACTTCTATTGTTCCCACGACACAAATAATCCATTATGCCAATGGTTGCTTTGTACTTTGAACCATACTCCCGAAGATGGGGAATACTTATATAATCGATACTTAGTAATCAGTATCACATGAGCGGCCTTATATTCGGATTTTTATTTGTAATTTCCTTATTGTTCATTGCAATAAGAAAAAGATCCTTAGATTTATCTCCATTCCAAATCACTTATTTACATTCACTCATAAAAAAAATCAGCAAACATCTTCCACTTTATAAGCTACCATCCAAAGCATCCGGCCTTAAATACCTTATAATTTCATATGTTGATAAACTCTTTCTTAAACAGAAGATTCAATTTCATATTAGCAATGATTTAGTTGCATATTCCTCCTATAGCTTTAAAACATTTTAAATATCAAGTTATATTTGTCCGGGATAGATGTATCAAAACTTTTTTTATCTTAAAATGTTTATAATGTATGGAAATGCTATTTTTACTAAAGAATTTATACCGTGATCCTCTTGCGCTATCCAGATTCAGCCAATTCAGGTGTCTTCATATAAGTAAAGGAGAGATTATCCAAAACTTGAACGAAACCCATGAATTTCAAGTTTGTTTTGTTCTAAAAGGATCATTATGCCTATTCAGAGATCATATAGAATCCATGCCTCTGATGGCAATGCAGAATGAATTTTTCTTCATCAGCAGCCTGCATCAATGTAAAATCAAGGCAATGGATGAAGTACAACTTGTCATTCATGCATGTAATATTGTGGCTCCTTATCTACATAGCAGAACAATAGAGTATCTGCAAGATATATCCATCGAAGAAGTAAAACCGGTAGAAGTCCTTCCCATTTATCCGTTAATGCGTTCCTACTTAGATTTGCTGGTCGATTACATGAAAAATGGAACAGAAATTCCCGACTTACATCGAGCCAAAGAATATGAATTGTTCTCATTATTTAAAATTTGCTATAAGAAGAATGAAATTGCCTCCATTTTCCGTGATGCGCTATCTAACGACCTTCAATTCTTCGTATCCGTCATGACACATTACAAAGCTTGCAGAACAGCCAAAGAACTAGCTGTTTTATGTGGATATAATGATACTGTTTTCACACAGTTATTCAAAAAAAACTTCCATGGAGATACACCATATCAATGGTTACAAAAACAAACATCTTATGAAATTGAATTCAAATTAAAAAAAAGTACTTTACCCATCAAACAAATAATGCTGGACTATCATTTCAAGACTTTCTCCCATTTTACAACCTACTGTAAAAGAAATATCGGAGCTACTCCTAACGAAATACGTAAAAAAGGAGAAGAATCAAGAGATACACCTTCTCTTGAAACATATTCAGTTTCTGCAAACGATTAAACAAACATCCCGCATCCTAAAGATTATGAATATACTTATCTCCATCATACATACTGAAGCTAAGAATAAGTTTGTTTCCTGATCTCGGTATATGGATCTATTTTAAGAGTTTCTATACATCTATAATAACAAATATCACAAAACCTAATCATAATCCACCATCAATATATGGAAAACTTATCACATATACCCCTCTGTAAAATCATATAAAGCATCTACCATTTAAAACTATCCCAAAACGAACATTTAGAAAAATAGGAAACCTTTTTATGCAGATATAAAAGAAAGAACTGATTATATGCAAACAAATCTTTTAAATACGCAACTTCTTTTTAGTACCAAATATAGAACTTTGCATCCAAATAAAATGTGAATATTATTATAATGTAAATCGCACACAGCAGAATAACCTAAAATATAAAATTGCATGCCCCCCAACGATACAATATTCAATAAAGCAGAACGGAGTTTATCCAATATGTAACAACAAAGAACAATTCATTTTTAATAATTTACAGTCATGTATACAAAGAAGAAATGCAAAATTTATGTATTATCAGTGCTACTTTGCACATTTTTTTTCTCGTGCAGCAGTATTGATTTTGAATTACCCCAAGGTCCTCAGGGAACCAATGGCAAATCCGCTTATGAGATATGGAAAGAAGAAGTTGAAACCGGTCATATAAACTGGCCTTCCACCCAAGTTGATTTAGCAGACTTTTTAGTTTATATTAAAGGAGAAAAAGGAGACAAAGGAAAAGATGGAATGTCTGCATACGATCAATGGAAAATCCTGATCACCCAAGGTAATGTCACCAACCCTCATGACCCTTCGCTCATTTGGCCTTCTTCAAAAAATACAGAAGCCGATTTTTGGGATTTTCTTAGCGGAAGAGACGGAGAATCACCTCATATTGGCGAAAATGGGAATTGGTATATCGGCAATAAAGATACAAAAATCAAAGCTATCGGCAAAGATGGAAAGGATGGAATTAATGGCAAAGACGGATTTTCCGCCTATGAATTATGGAAACAATCTGTTGCTGGCGGCAATATAAATTGGCCCAAAGACCAAACAACAATGGAACATTTCTTTTTATATTTAAAAGGGAAAGATGGTGAAAATGGTATTACTCCACATGTTGGTGAAAATGGTAATTGGTATATTGGCAATCGTGATACAAATTTTCCGGCTCAAGGTCAAAAAGGAGAAAATGGTAAAGACGGAACATCCCCTTATATTGGTCCTAATGGAAACTGGTGGATCAATACATCCGATACAAAAATAAAAGCTCAAGGAGAAAAAGGAAGCGATGGATTAACCCCTTTCATTAAAGACGGATACTGGTGGATAGGCACATCCAATACAGGGATTGCAGTGCAAGGTCCCAAAGGAGAACAAGGTGATAAAGGAGCGGACGGACTTACCCCGGTGATAAAAAATGGGAACTGGTGGATAGGCACCACCGATACAGGAATAAAAGCTCAAGGAGAGAAAGGAGATGATGGCGTATCTCCCCATATAGGTAATAACGGAAATTGGTGGATAGGTACTACTGATACAAGAATAAAAGCTCAAGGAGAAAAAGGAGTTAACGGAGCATCTGCATACGAATTATGGGTAAATGACGTCAAAAATGATAAAATCAAAGACAAAAATAATTCAGCATGGTCCAAAGATAAAATTACAATGGCAGATTTTTACACTTACCTCAGTGGAACAAATGGTAACAATGGAAAATCCGCTTATGAACTATGGAAAGAAACTGTAGGAACAGGCAATATGAATGATCCTAAAAATCCAGGACAAAAATGGCCTTCTGACAAAGTTTCAGAATATGATTTTTTCAATTATTTAGCTGGTAAAGACGGAATAAACGGAAGCAATGGTTTATCAGCACATGAACTGTGGAAAAATGACTTAGCTAAATTTTGCGGTACAACAGATGCACTTATTGACCACAAAAATGGTGGAGTATGGGACTGTGAAAAAAATACGTTAAAGGATTTTTATGACTATCTACACGGGAAAGATGGCAAAGACGGAGAAGATGGCAAAGACGGCAAACCCGGAGAACCAGGAAAACCGGGAACAGAAGTTACCATCATTAAGGGTATACCTAATGTTATTGCACAATATTCTCAATCAGAATATGGTGAATATGTACGCACAACTGATGGAGGTGTACTCTATAAAGTATATGATGAAACTGGACAAATCGCACCAAAAGCTCAAGTAAAAGGCATGCCGGGTATCAATGCGGAAAAAACTTACATTACCAATGAAAACGGAGAGTTTATTGTACCTAAAGAAGATTTACCCGAAATACAAGACATAAACTTACGCTGGGGAACGGTAAAAGAAGTAACCCTAGCCGGAAAGTTGCCGCAAGAATCCGCTAAAAACACATATGTTCCTAATAGAGTACGCATGAGAATGATCCTCCGCGATAATTCAAATTCATTATACGATTATCAGTATCTATATTTCTATATACAACGAAAAGTTAATCCGGAAGACCAATGGCAAAATATCCCTTCTTATTTACCTAATAGTGGTTCAAGGAATTTAGACGCATATAGAGTCTCTGACAAAAATAATCCCAACAGTATTTTGTCAGATAAAAAACTATATTCAAGCCAAGGCTCTAGTTCAAATAATGGAGGATATTATTACTATATTTATACCTATCGGTTCATTCAAGAAAATCCCGGAAAATTCAAAAACAATCAATCTGAATATTGGGATGGAAGTGACGTTTATTACACTGTAAAAGCTAGAGAACCTTATTATGGAGAAACTTTCCAATGGAATGGTGTTTGTTTATTAGCTCCTTATCAAATGGGACCTACGCTAAAAACATTAAAATTAAAAATAATATCCAATGGAGAAGCACCCAGTTTCTCATCTGCTGAAGGTGAATTGGATTTTTCAAAAATAGACTTTACAAGAATTTACAAATCATCGACCACACGTGTCGTTAAAGAAAATGGAATGGACTATGTAGAACCGATAGCATATACTGAAGAAGAAGCCAGCAAACTTAAAATGGCATATATCACATTCAGATATACCTCAACAGCTGGCTCACAAGAAGCATCAAGTTCTAATAACAGATCTTCTGCAGAAGTTCCAACGTTCAAAGTATTCGCACCATTTTTAAATTCATCCATATACATTGACAGTGGCAACAGTTCATATTTCTATAGATATTATCAAGGTTATCTCCGAAAAGGAAAGGATGAAAAAACATTTATTATTGAAAACTATAGCAGCTCTTATGAGTTGCCCGAAGTACAAGTTATCTATGAAGAATAAAAATATGAAGAAAATATATATACATAAAATCCATCTCATACTATGCTTTACCTCAGTATTATGTTTCGGTTTACCTATAAATGCACAACAAAATGCAAAGAATGGAGCAGCCGATAATAATAAAAAAGCATGGGAAATAGGTATAGGCGCAACCGGACTTCAAATGACACGTTTTAATGTCATTAATTTCCATACTAATAATAAAGGCGGTTACACTGTAGGTACTAATAAAAAAGATTTTATTTTTGGAGGAAATCTATATTTTGCTCGTGAACTTAACTCTCATTTTTATCTAGATTTACAAGGAACATTAGACTACAGTTCCGATCCTGTCCGTAACGGTAAAGAATCAAGATGGCTAGGTATGGCAGGAATCGGTTTACAGTGGCGTCTAGGTGAATATCTCCATTCAAATTATATTGATCCTTTCCTACGGATGGGAGCCAACTATATGTACAAGAATTTTAAGATCAACTATAAGGGGATGGAAGAATTCAACAGTGAGGAGATGGGATGGAATCTATCAAATGATTATACTAAAGAAGGGAAAGATAAACAAAATCTTATCCCTATTTCATTGGGAATAGGCGTGAATATGTGGCTTAATGACAACATTGGCATAGGACTCCAAGGAGACTACCTCATCATGCCATACAAACATATAGCCAATTCATGGCAAGGAAGCATTCGATTGATGTGGCGCATTGGTGGTAAATCCCTAAAAGTCAAACCGGAAATTCAATATGTGGAAAAAATCATAGAAAAAGTTATAGAAAAACCTATAATCATGAAACAAATTGTAGAAACTCCAAGCCAGACCAATGTTTTATGTGATTTATTCAACAATATCTATTTTGAGTTTGATAAAACAGAAATAACTCCTAAAGCAGCTACTATCATTGATGAAATAGCTCAAATTATGCTGACAGACACAAGCAAAAAATATCTCATCACAGGATGTACTGATGCAAAAGGATCATCACAATACAATATGGATCTATCTCAAAAACGTGCAGACGCTGTAGTCAATGCACTTATAAAGAAAGGAGTTCCCAATAAAATGTTAAAAGCAAAAGGAGTGGGCGCAAAAATATCGTATGCATCTCAGAATGCTCCCAACGAAATACGAGAAGGAGATCGTAAAATTATAGTTCAAACCATTACAAATATGGATTATTGGAATTATATACCATAAAAAATTTCCCCTCTATCAAAACGGCATATATTCCTATATCGTGGAATATAGCCGTTTTGCATATTCCAAAGAAAAGTTCGAGCCATGTATACCCTCATGCCCTCACTGCATATATAACATGTTTATTATTAACGGTTTATGTAGTAAGGATAAAAAAATCGCTCTCATTCATGCTCTCATACTCTCACAATGTTTTGAAGTATATTTCCACATAAATTACTTGTTTTCAGCCACATACCATTTTCTTATAGATCGTTTCGACTTGATATAAAGTAGGGTGTTTTAGGCTTTTTCCCCGCAAAAAGTACGCATGAAAGGTCTGTACCTCCACAGAATGACGGTTTACGATGCATTGGTAACAATAAAAAAGACCAAGACGTTTTTAAAAAAGTTCCTGTTCTTTTTTAAAAACGTCGTCGTCTTTTTTGAAAAGTTCTTGATCTTTTTTGAGAGCATGAGGATATCACATATGTAAGCATAAGACCAGGTACACCGAATAGTACACCGAAAGAATGCTTTGATATGCTTATTTTTGCCATGCACCAAAAACAAAAAAAATCCCCGTAAAGTATTAATTTACAGGGATTTTCTTTGTTTTGCAATTCTTTCCAGCGGAGAGACAGGTTTTTGAACCTTTCACCGTAAATATTGAATATCAAGCTATTTACACCGCTATATTATATTTATGTAGCAGTTTTGTAGCAAGAATTTGAATTCTTATTGAATACCAACTGACGACCTTTGCCATCACTTATTCACGGTTCAAAGATAATCTTTTTAGAACTAAAAGCCAAATGATTGATAATAAATATTTTTCATCCAACTCTGCTACACTTTTAGTGCAAGGTGCAAGTCCCTTAATATATAAGGAGGCTTGCACCTTGCACTAAAGGAATCACAATATTAAGCTATTTTTTCTCTGTTTTTAATTTAAGCATATCATTAAAAATTTCCTTGTGCTTACTTGAATCCTCTACGACTTCTAAAAGGGAATCTACAGCTTTGGGAGAAAAAACAATTTTCTTGCTACCCTTTAAATCATCTATAGTTTCTATCCAGATTAAATCAGAGAAACCTTCATTTAAATCAGAACTTTTTGGATGGGCTATGTTAAAACTTTCATTGCTAACCCAACCTAAATATTTCATTACACACTTCAATTGTATATTAGATATATTATATTGACTCTTTTCTTTAATTTTCTCATGTATAGTTTTCATTGAGGTGAATTCTTTTGTTTTTTCAGTCTTAAGATTTATCTCACCAATCAATTTATATATAGGTTTGCCTTCATCAGTAGTAATTTTTCCAATTTCACCGGCAGAAATAGCATTCAATATAATGTTTATTGGTGCATTTTCTTGATTATCTATTTCAATATCAGTGCTTTCCAATATATTATTCTTCGAATTATAGCCATATACTTTATTCTGATGTGGATTTATAATTAAGATTTCCTTTGGATTAATATCAAAAACTTCAGGCAACAAGCTAGACCATATTTGCATGAATTCTCTATTTTTTTCGTTTACTTTTGATTCAATAAAAGAATTAAACTCCGAAGTTTTTTCATTCGCCTTAACATTTTTACCAATACCTCTATATATAATATCGCCTTTTTTAATGTCATAATCTTTAAAATCACTTTTAGGAACTAAAACAGTTCCATGTTTCTCAATAATAATATAGTAAAATTTCCTAGTTGCTATATTAAAAAATTTTAGATCTATATTAATCTGAGAATCAAACATTTTTATAAATTGATCAGAAAGTTCTTTTAAATCAATTGATTTTAATACTTTAATATTATTCTCATTCAATCCAATATCTGTAATTTCTCCTGTTTCCTTATTCTCATTAAATCCTAAAAATAGAATTCCACCATCTTTATTTGCAAGTGCAAGAATATCTTTTGCAAAATTCCTAAGGAATATAGTTATATCATTTACGTCTTTACTTAGCTTTAATTCTAACTTAAAATCAATAAAAGTATTTTCTTTAGGATATATTCCATTATTTTTTATTTTATCAATAATACCATCAGCTTTAATTCTCAGTTCTTCAATGCTCATAAATTCTTATTTTTGGTATAGTTACTTATCAAAGTTACTAAAAAAATATTATATGTTTATACGTTTGATTGTTTTTTATAGATATTAAAATAATATGGATACAACTCTATCTTTGATTCTGACAATTTTATTATTAACGTGCACCTGATGAAAGGTTTAGTGCGCACACTGCATAGGTTTGCATATAGTGAAACATAACCAATTGCAGGTGTGCCTAAATTTACATTATATGAAAAAGATAAGTCAGAAACTTAGGAAATTGAGAGATGCAAAAGGTTATTCACAAGAGTATGTTGCTGAAAATATGGGAGTTTCATCATCTACAGTATCCAGAATTGAAACAGACTGTAGTTCAGCAAGAGTAGAGCAATTACAGGCATACTGCGATATTTTAGACATCACTCTTGGTGAGTTGTTTGCATGTGATGCAAATGTGACTAAACAGAAGAAACTTTCACTTAGCATCTCCCTTGATATAGATTCCAAAGAAGACTTGAACAGAATTTATGAAGCATTTAAAATATTAGGTCACCAATAATAGTAAAGTATGGAAGTAATAACTATTGACAGTGAAGCCTTTCAAAGTTTGAAAGAGCAACTGAATCGTATTGAGAGTTATATTGAGCGTTCAACTACTTTAAGCAAAGAAATAGATGATGCCCTGGAATTGAGTTCAAGGGATGTGATGGAAGCACTTGCCATATCTGAGTCCACGCTATACAGATGGAGAAAGAAAGGCATAATCAGATACAGATATGCTGAATCCGGCGATGTGAGATATTTCTACAATTCGCTTTTTGTGGGAATTAAATGTTATCAGATTAAAGTGCCGGCAATGCGAAAAGAAGAAGCTTTAAGAAGGCTTAGCGAATTCAAGGACAACATAATTCTAAACAGTTACATGAGTAAAGATAAGCGCAATGATAAACAAGGAAGAAATACTGGACCGTACTAACCGGGGACTTGATGTTTTCAAGTATTATCTTCGGATAGATTTCCGACCTGGGAAAAACTTCAAGAATCCGTTATATGATGATAAAAATGCCTCATGTAACATATACTTTGACAGACATTCACGTACCTTCAAGATGAAGGATTTTGGCGACGAAAGTTATTCTGGCGATTGTTTCTGGTTCGTTGCCACAATAAAAGGCTGGAATGTCAAATCCGACTTTTCCAATATAGTCAGTCTTATAAATTCAGACTTGAATCTTAATCTTGCACCAAGTACAACAGGAACATACACCAATACTACTGCAAAAACGACAATAGTATCCAAAGAAGATATTTCCCCCAATATAGCAGTAGAAAAGAATATAAGTTCTTTCAAAGTCGAATCAAAACAATTCACATCTACCGAACTTGGATATTGGCAAAAATATGGCATAAAACTCTCCACTTTAAGGCTTTATCATGTAACATCTGTAAAATCGTACGAAAGCATAAACAGGAATAATGAGCCATTCAAAATAGAATCATCAGATTTAGATCCCATTTTTGCCTATAACGGAAATGGATATGTAAAACTTTATAGGCCATTGAATAACAAAATGCGTTTTCTGTATGGTGGTGAAATGCCTGAAGTGTATTGTTTCGGACTGGAACAACTCCCAAACAAAGGAGATATTGTTTTCATAACAGGCGGAGAAAAAGATGTGATGTCACTCTATTCAAAAGGATTTTTTGCTGTCTGCTTCAACAGTGAAACAGCATCTATTCCAGCAACCATGATAGAAATGCTTGAAAGGAAATTCAGACACATCATCATTTTATACGATTCTGATGAGACCGGTAAAAGAGAATCTCTACGCCATTACAATGCTTTGTCAGACCACAATGTCATACGTCTGGAGCTGCCATTGTCAGGAAGCAAAAAGGAAAAGGATATATCGGATTTCTTTGCCCTTGGTAAAAGTGCATCAGATTTACGGGAACTTATCACAAATTCATTGGAAAAACTATATTCTCATACACTCATGTTACTCAAATCATGCGAAATGGACTATAACAATCCACCTGAAATTTCTAAAACTGTTGTATCAGTCAATGATGTACCATTAGGAACATACGATAATCTGTTTTGTATAACCGGAGGTGAAGGCACTGGTAAAAGCAACTTTATTTCAGCCATCATAGCCGGAACATTGATAGATGAAACAACTGATTCTTCTGTTGATACATTAGGATTGGATATTTGCCCAAACTATAATCAAAAAGCAATACTTCATTATGACACAGAACAATCAGAGTATCAGCTTTACAAGAATCTTTCAAAGACTTTAAAACGAGTCGGCATTGATTCTGTTCCGGAAACATATCACACATTTTATCTGGCATCCATGTCCAGGAAAGAAAGGCTACAGATTATAAGAGACAGCATGGACCTGTATTATCATCGTCAGGGAGGAATACACCTTGTCGTTATAGACGGAATAGCAGACTTAATCCGCTCTGCAAATGATGAAACAGAAAGTATAGCTATTGTTGATGAACTATACAGACTTGCAGGCATTTACAAAACATGTATAATTTGTGTTTTGCACTTCGTACCTAATGGTATCAAACTTAGAGGACATATCGGTTCAGAACTGCAAAGAAAAGCTGCCGCAATCCTCTCCATTGAGAAAGATGAAAATCCGGCCTACTCAGTTGTAAAAGCCATCAAAGTAAGGGATGGCAGTCCTCTTGATGTTCCCATGTTACTCTTTACATGGGACAAAACAAAGGATATGCACATCTATGCCGGAGAAAAATCCATTGAAGATAAGGAAAAGCGAAAACGAACAGAACTTTCCAATATTACCAAAGAAATATTCAAATCACGCAAAAAGTTATCTTACAATGACTTGACAGAATTAATAATGGATATGCTTGACGTAAAGGAACGTACCGCTAAAAGCTATATCAGATACATGAAAGAAAACGAAATGTTGTCGCAAGATTCCAGTAACTATTATATAATTGGGAATATCAGCCTATGAACAATGATGAAGAAATGGATGTATGGATAAAAGAAATCCTTACCCGCCTTAAAGCCATAGAAACTACATTGAGCAATCTGGAGAAGAGCCAACTGCTGGTTGGTCCGGACACACTTCTAGATGTAGTAGATGTATCCAAAATAGTCAAGATTGCTCCCAAGTCCGTTTACCGTTGGGCTTACGAAAGAAAAGTTACCTCGGTAAAGATTGGTGGCAGACGATTGTTTTATGCGAAAGACGTACTTACACATCAAAAGGAAAGACGATAAGAATATAAGTATTAACGTTTTGCGAAATACGATAATAATTGTAATTTTGCAAACGCTAATAATATCTTCAAACAGTTATTTATTAGAATATTACAACTTAAAAAACAGCATTATGAGCTTTGGATATACAGTAAATAAAGAAAAGAACGGGGTTTTATTAGCATACCTCGCAGAAAGAATTCCTAACATTACCCTTAGGAAGCTATTGAAGCTGGTGTATCTTACAGATGAAAAATTCACTATCGAAAGAGGATTTCCTCTAACCTGGTTCAGTTACTTTGCATGGAAAAAAGGTCCTGTTGCACCTGAAGTATATGATGTAAAGAACGGAGCATTTGCAGAGTATGTACAGTGCCATCGTAATAACGAAGACAAATGTGAAGTATCTCCGATTAGTGGTATTCTCACACAAGATAGGTTAAACCTCTACAGTCAGTATGAAATGAATATGATTGATGAAATCATTTCTACTTACGGATCCATGTCAGCAGATGAGCTTACCGACATTACCCATCTTGATGATACCCTGTGGAGTAAAGTAGTGAATGAAAACAATCTTACTTTTTCAGATTCAGGTCGTTCTGACTGTGAAATTCATCTGAACCGTCTTATTGAAGGTGACGAAGAAAAAGAAGAAGTTTTTGAGGATGCACTGGAATATATGCAGTTCTGTAATGCGACATCGGTATGTTAAGGGCAAAGAATATTATCTACGGTTTTTGCACCTTTACAAATCCTCCCAAAAACAAGTATCTGATTTCCCTCTATAGAAGTGAGACACTGAATGTTGTTGCCGTATTTCCTACTTCAAGAAAACGTTCCGGTAGCTTATCACCGAAACACGGCAAGAATTACAGAGGACAGGATATTGTATCATACGTATTTGAAGCAAACAGGTGCATTGGAAAGAAATATGGTTCTGACGAGGATTTCTCTTTTCCACTTGTAACTACCATCCCATTTGATTATTGTTTCCGGGAAGGTGAACAGGAAAATCTTCTAAAGTCCTTCGAGTCTGCAGAAGTGGTAGGAGTTCTCTCGGATGAAGAATACATAAACTTGATTTATGCTTTCTCCAAAAGTCCATTGACCCCACGAAAGTATGTACCGATTTTTGAGAAGATATTAGAAGTATTTTTCTCATTAAATAAAGATCTGTAAATTTACAAGACCTTATTTTAAGACTGTGACGTATCAGCTAAAGGAGTTTATTTTATTTTTGGGTTGTCAAAAGCTCTATAAAATAAAAAAATACTATTAACTTTGAATACATTTAGAGCGAGTGAGATTTCTGAAGCTTATCTTTAGAGTGAACTTTCATCAGCTTTTGCAAATTGGTGCAAAAGGATAATGCTTCTAAAGTAGCAAATATTTAACGATATAATTTCTGAAAGGAAAGATAATATTGTGATAATATTGCTAATATTAGATAGTAATTTACTGAGTTTATCTGTATTCATGGCTGTTATGGTTATGATTATATTTATAAACAAAGTTAAGGATATTATTCTAAATATCTTAGGGGTGAGGTCTTTAACATGGCCTCTTGTTTACTCATCGAAGGCTACGTAATATTTTACGTTAAACTCCGTTCTTGCTCGCTCTATACTTTATATTCTGAGGTATGGTATTTCTATTTAGAGAAGATTTAATTGATACATCATTTTTATGTGGTTATTAGAATGAATTCTCATAAAGAAATGTATACTTTCTATATAAACAGATAAGGCATTATTCTAAATACACAAAAATGAAAGCAAATAAAAGCTGGTTTAAGCTTAAACGATATCCACATATTGGTCTTCCCATATCACCTGATCAAAGAAATGATATTGAAAAATTTATTCATAATAAAATCAAAATATCACATTATGCTTTTTTACCGTTGATTAGAAGGGAACATAGAACATTCAAATATAAACTTTGCCCAGACGGTAAATTTAGAAAAAAAACCAAAATACGTCATATTAGTTATGCTTCACATTTTGATTCATTAATATACTCTTACTATGCTCAACAATTAAGTAAGAAATATGAAATATTTCTGAAAAACAACAATTTAGGAAACAATGTTATTGCATATCGTTCTGTACCCAAAGAGCCAAAAGGAAGTAAATGTAATATTGATTTTGCTAAAGAAGCATTCAATTTTATAAAAGAGCAATCTGTACATACCTCACTATCTGTCATTGTTACAGACATAAATTCTTTTTTTGATAACATAAACCATGCATTATTAAAAAGAGCGTGGAAATTCATTTGTGGAGAGATGAGTTTAGGCATTGACGAATATAACATTTTTAAACATGTTACTCGTTTTTCTTATATAAACAATCAGGAATTATTTGAGTTGTTTAAAGACAAAATGATTTGTTCAAAACCTCAAAGTAATAAATACATAGAAAGGAAGGTAAAGAACATGAAGTATTTTCGAAATAAAAATGTTGTAGCCTTCTGTAACAAAGATAAAATATCATTTATTCGTTCTAAAGGTCTAATAAGATTAAACCAACCCAATGTTGGTATTCCTCAAGGATTACCTATCAGTGCAATCCTTGCTAATATTTATATGTATAGGTTTGACTGGCAGCTTTCAAAATATATTAAATCATTAGGTGGTTTTTATCGTAGATATTCCGATGATATTATGATTGTTTGTCCAAGTTGTAATACTCATGGTTGTATTAATAAATTAAATACAGAAATAAAAAATGTCAAACTAACAATTTCTGAAGATAAGACTAAAATATACCAAGTTTACAAAAACTATAAGCTTGAAACCTGTGTCAGAAACCAGGAAAAATACTCAAGTATTGAATATTTAGGATTTGCATTTGATGGTAAGTCTATTAGAATCAAAAATAAAGGAATAAATCATTACTATCTTAAAATGCGCAAAAGTATTGACCGTAAAAAAAAATATGCCATTTACAAAAAAGATAATACGTTAGGATATTTATTCGTTAATCAAATACTTAAAAAATATACTCCTATTGGTAGCAAATGCCATAAAATCCGTAAACGTGATAAGAAAACAAAGAAGTTCTTTTATACAGGTAAAAGGTCTTATGGGAATTACTGGAGTTATATTATTAAATCTGCTGCAATTTGTGAATCAAAAGAAATTTTACATCAATTAAAACGCAATAAACCAATTCTTAAAGCACTGATAATTAAAGCAAAACAGAATATTTATAGTTCTATATCTAAAAGACAATGGTTCGAGTATTACAATTATGGTGGTAGAATTTTTACCAATATCCAAAAAAGAAAATAAAGTTTTATTAAATTCCTCTCGGGAATAACGCCCAAGATATCAGTTTTCCCGAGAGTATATGGTAAATCGGGTACGTAAATAGAACTGTGTCAAACCTTTAGTTTGTCCTTCTTTCGGCTTAATATTACTTCAAATATATTTGATATTCAAATATTTATCCGAAAGTAAAATTAGAGATAATCAGGCTTACTGAGGATTGACACAGTTTGAATTACGGTCTCCTTATATTCTCTGTTTTCTACAAATCATCTCCATTTCACCTTAACCCCATCATTTCCCTTATCAATCCTATTATGAACCTCTCCTGAGGTATCAACTTTAACTCCCTGTTCCTTATCACCATCATCCTTATTCTTATTAATAGTAAGACTAATTTTGCGATCCAACTCAGAAAGTTCAGATTTAAGTTTTCTCAGCTCACCTTCCTTTTTCCATTCACCTGAAGCTATGGCTTTATAAGTCTCAACGTCACGTTTTACTTTTTCAAGTTCACGTTCATGGTTTTCTATTACTTTGGGGATTTTTTCCAAAGCGGATAGAAAGTTCATGCAAGCCAATTTGGGATCATTTGCCAAATGACCGTTATTATGCGTATAGTATATGTTTCCCATACCCTTAACCATAAAACGGTTATCCACAAAATCAAACATATCCTTTTGGGATGCTTCACTCTTTACGACCACATGAAAGCCATAAATCTCACCTATCTGCTGATATTCACCGTTGGTTCTGGCTTTATTAGAAATCTCTTGGAGCTTTGCGGCAAGAACTTTTATATCCCGGCTTTCAATTCCATTCAATTTTAAGTCATTAAGCAAATTACCGTCACTATCTTTACGTGCAAGACGGTTGAACTGCTCCATATCTGCTTTAGCTTCATTAGCCTGCTTTGTATGAAAGTCAATAGATTTGTCAATAGTATTCAAACGGAATTTTGCTTCATCACGTTCCTTGGCAAAGCTCTTACGTTCACTTTCAAGTGCCGTAATCTTCTTTTCCAGCTTGGCTTTCTCCAACAAATCCGTGTTACCAGAAAGAATAGCCACATATTCACTGAAGTTAAGTCCATTCTGTTCATCCATTCCACCTTCATCAATGGTTCTTTTACCCAAACTGTTAGTCTTTAGCTGATTGATAAACAACTGCTTGTTATGTAACAGATTGAATTTATATGAATCAAGGGACTTCTCTACAGCATATACAATCACATCAACTTTATTGTCAGCATGTTGTTTGGCTACCCAGTTATCTTTACGAACAGCACGGCCATCACGTTGCTCCAAAGCAGAAGGAACCCAGGGCGTATCAAGATGATGTACCGCAACCGCACGTTCCTGTGCGTTAACTCCAGTACCCAACATTTCTGTTGAGCCGAACAGCACTCTGATAGTTCCTTTATTCATTCCCTCTATCATTGCTTTTTTAGCCTGTTCAGTCTTACATTCCTGAATAAAACGAACCTCTGAGGAAGGGATACCATAATCTTCCACCAGTTTACGTTTGATTTCAGAATATACACTCCATTCTCCAGGCTTATATGTACCAAGATCGGAAAATACGAACTGTGTACCCTTTACAAAATCAAATTTCTTGTAATATTCCGAAATCATTTTAGCACAATGAGAAGCTTTATTGTCCACATGATCCTCGTATGACGGATCTATCATTCGCATATCAAGTGACATCTTTCGTGCATAGTCAGTTGCAATAAGCATCTTTGCATTCTCTTCTTTTTGTGACAATGGCTCTCTGCCCAACAAAGTAGCATCACCTGTACGGGCAAACTCCACCAGCTTCTTTATAAATTCCTCCTGAACGGGTGTAGGCGGAATATTATGAAGAATCTCATTCTTCTCCGGTCGGTCTATACCAATATCCTTAGCTGTTCGATAATCACAAATTTCAGCATAGAAAGCAGCCAGTTCCGGGACTTTGATAAAGTGACGGAATCGTTCCTTCTGCACAATTTCATTAGTTACAGAAAACTCATAGTCAGTAGTCTTTTTCGCAAACACGGCTGCCCAGGCATCAAAACTGTTTATATTCTGTTTTTCAAGTGCCTGAGGTCTTAGATATTTGAACAACAAATAAAGTTCCGTAAGTGAATTGCTGATAGTTGTACCACTCAGGAAAGTAGCACCAAGATCTTTTCCGGTCCTTTCCTGAATGGTACGGATGGCAAACAGCATATTAAGTGCCCTCAAACTTCCATTGGAGTTTCCAAGTCCGGCTACACGGTCATGACGTGTGTTGAACATCAGATTTTTAAATTTATGGCTTTCATCTACAAACAGGTGATCTATACCCATTCGTTTGAAATCCACCACATCATCCTTTCTTGAAGCTATATCATCTGCAATACTTTTCAATTTAGCTTCAAGATTCATCTTCCTCTTTTCCACACCTTTCAGCATAGCACGTGAAACCTCCTTACCCTGCTCGATAAGAACCTGCAGGTTTTCTTCCACACTGTCAAGTTCCTTCTGAAGAATTGCCTGCTGAATATCCAAAGACTGAGGTATCATTCCAAACTGCTCATGCGTAAGGATAATACAATCCCAATCATTGTTCTTTATGTCATTAAAGATACGCTGCCTGTTCTGCGGTGTAAAATCATTCTTGCCTGGATATAGAACTCTGGCATTGGGATAAGCCTTTCTGAAAGTATTTGCAATATCAAATACATTTGCCTTCAGTCCGATAATCATTGGCTTGTTTACAATACCAAGACGTTTCATCTCGTATGCAGCGCAACACATGATAACAGTCTTTCCTGCTCCTACCTGATGGTCGCATATACCACCATTGTTCACCTTCAGCATCCAGATAGCATCTTTCTGACTCTTATACAAATCAGGAAAGCCCAAACCTTTCAAATCAAGCTGCGGAAACTCCTGATGACTTCCGTCATAATTAGGACGTACAAAACAGTTAAACAACCTGTTGTATTTTTCAGCCAACCTGTTCTTGAATCCATCCGGCTGCGACTGTAGCCAATCAGTAAACCCATTCCGGATTTCCTCAATCTTTGTATTAGCCAACTGAATGGCTGCACCATCCCTTACCTTAATTTCAGTTTCATTACCATTATAATCAACAACAGTCTTGCTTTTTGTTATGTCCGGTATAGTATTATGCAAGGCATGTTTCATTAGGTTAATACCGTCATAAGTCTTGAACTCGCCCTTGACGGCATACTTATGATTGATATTACCGTTTTTACTGCTGCACTTCACTGAATATTCATCTGCACTTGCAGCAAAGCGCACACTTACGTCTGTTTCAAAAAACTCACACGCAAACTTTTCATATACCTTTGCCGGAATCCATCTTTCACCGAAATTGAAGTCAAGCTCTCCGAAAGATATAGGTGTAGGAACAGCAGCCTTCAATGCTTCAAGACTCTTCTTTGCCTCTTCATTGCCCGGATGATTCTCTAGCCACCATTCCAACTGCTCAGCCTTTTCCACCACATTGCCGGATATGAATCTGTCCGCAATCTCATAACCTCCTTCAAGAGGATTATAATAGATTCGTCCGTCCAAATCGGAAATTATCTCATCTTCCTCCTTATCAGGTAAAAGCGAACATATATAAGGCAAATTCACATCACCGTACTTGTTCAGTGAAGCAGCAAGTCCTTCAAGTGAAGTCGTAACAGTCTTGACCTCATTCACTTGAAACGAAACAGGATGGTCGAAAATATCAGCCTTTATAAATTGTCCTTCACGTGAACGTTCAAGAAAAAGTATCTCAGTAGAACTAGGATCCATTTTCAGCACATCCAGATTCTTTTTTGTATTCAGAAAGCCATAGAAGCCTACAAAATCATCATAAAGCCGGTTCAGTTTACTGCGTTCCTCCTTATCTTCCGTTCTTGTTTCACTTTCGTTATCATAGAGACGATGATAACAATCCCTTAAATCAATGTACTTGCCTAATTTTGTCAATTGACTGATTGGAAGATCAAGCGGATTGAAAGTCGGATTACCGAAGGAAGTATTCGACAGAAACCCTAGCTGCGTACCTTGCCTTACAATAGAGCCATCCTTCAGATGAGAAGACATCATTGTGGTATAAGGTCGCGGAGTCATATCTATTATCGATTTCGATTCTACTTTTGGTGGTACAATATTACGCTTGCCATCATCTATAAGCAATTCAGAAAACAAGTCAAGCTGCACGTTGTTAGTCTGAACTTTCCTTGTTCTGCCTGAACGATTGTTACCTTTGATTTGTCTAGTTTTCTGCTTACCCGTTTGCTGTTTGTCAGTACGTTTCTTTTCAGATGGAGCCGAAGTAACTTTAGGAGCAGAAGCCTTTATCTCCTGATTGAACCGTTCCACTTCTTCAGCCCATGCCTGTATAGCCTTATCCGGAAGATTATAATCTTCATCTTCTACCATAACAGAAATGGGATGATGCTCATCATCAAAGTACACAGTCTGACCGTCCATTTCACGTGGAGACTCTATATCTGTTCTTGCACTTTCATACAGATCAAACAGAGTAAGAACCGGTACACCTTCAGGAGCCTTTTCTATTTCCGCACTCTTCTGACGTTCCTCTACAGCCTTAACAGAAAGTTGGACAGGCTCTTTTATTTCTTCTATTTCTTCTGCTACATCATCCACCACTTCATGAGTATAACGGTTACCGACATATTCTTTCAACTCCTGGATTTGATGAAGCCTGGTCGGTTCAAAATGAATATCACGTTCTATCCTTATACCTCTTACTTCAACTTCCTCAATCTCATGAAGAGAAGCATATCCAAGTTCCCATCCATATCCCATTGTGGTCAGTGTAAAAAGCTCACCGGTATGCTTATCTGCTTCAAGTACATAACAAGTATATGCACCAAATGGCATGAAGTATCTTATGTAAGCCACCTTATCACCAATAAGTCCACCATCCGTTTCGTATAATTCGGGAATCTTGTCCGCTATCTCCTTCGGCATATAGGTAAAAGCCTGTTTAGCTTCCATTTCACCTTGAAGTTTCTCCACATAGTCATCATCTCCATAGAACAGTCCTTTAGATAACCCATTTGATATATCCCTGTCCAGTTTCAGTTTCAAATCACTGCATATACCTTCAATTCCACCTTCATGGTTATATACCATACATTTCTTACCATAAGGATTAGTCGAAAGTTTTCTTGATGTAGCCACACAATTATCCATGCTGTCTGTTGCAAACATTGCATTATGGGTAAACAATACCTTATCAGGATTATCAGGATCGGGAACATCAACCGTTTCTATAAACAAGCGTTCCTGTTCGGAAACAATACCTTTACCCGTATTTTTCTGCAAAACAATCAAGTCACTTCCAACCTCTGTCCCGGCATTTTCTGTAAATAAATTTTCCGGCAGACGGATAGCAGAAACAAGACTTGAATTATTCATCAAATACTCCCTAACAGGTTTGTTGGACGGTGAATCCAACAAACCCTGTGAAGTAATAAAGGCAAGTATTCCTCCTTCCCGAAGAGTATCAAGACCTTTTACAAAGAAATAGTTATGAATGGCACGAGTTGACAAAACCTTTGCTTCCTCCTTTGATTTGGAATATGCACGGTCATATACCACATAATTACCAAAAGGAATATTACTGGAAATACAGTCGAAACGATTCATCAACTCAGGTGATATTTCCTCAAAACCACGATTATGCAGAAAGACCTTTCCGGTACTGTTCAATGCTTTCATTATCATTCCCGTAAGCAAATCCTTTTCAAAACAGAACCTTTCCTCTGCATTTTTCCCGAATGAGTTGATAAAAGAACCCATACCGACCGAAGGATCCAAAAAAGTTTCAAACATGATACCGTTATCGGCAAAGCTTGATGCTATGGTATCAGTTACCCTTGTATCAGTATAAAAAGAAGTAAGCACACTTGATTTGATACTATCCATGAGCAGTTTAGCCTGTACCGGATTTGCAGCACCTTCCTTGATAACCTGTTGTAACTCCTGAACCATAGGAAAAAGTTCAAGTTCCGATTTAGCCCATCTGGAACGGTCAGCCAACGTACTTGCCGGATTCAGGACACACTTCAATCCACCAAACCCATTATATCTGCCAAGAATCTCCCTTTCCTCCTTACTCGGTATTCTTTTTTCTGCTTCAAGAAGCAATACGGTACGTATAGCTTCAATGTTGTTACGAAGAACAATCTTTTTGTTATATGACATAGGCTATACATTTTATTTATTGTTCTTGAATTCAAATGATGTAGAACCGTCCTCCTTTAATATCAGTACGGCATTGAACTTCTTGCCGGCTTTGCTAACAAGTCCTTTCAGAGTAGGAGTATGACCTTGGGTAATAAGGCTTCTCACTTCCTTATCAGTGAGCATTTTACCGCACACCTCCCTGAAAAATCGGAACTCGCAACCCTCTGAAGTACATTTGGCTATCTTAGGATAAATCTTTACAGAATTATTCTTGCAAACCGGACAAATGAACAGTTCGGTATTATCCTTAGAGACTATAGACGATTCCAGAAGTTCAGTACATATCTGTCCGGTATAATCCTTAATTTCCTGATTGAATCTTGCTGCATCATTCTCCCCATTCTCAATCTTAGCCAAAGCAAGTTCCCATATACCCGTCATTTCAGCATTGGCGATTCGCTTATCCTTAACAATATCGTAGACAGCCATACCTTTATCAGTAGGAACAAGTGTTTTTTTCTCACGTCTGATATACTCTCTCAGAAGCAGAGTTTCTATAATATTGGCTCTTGTAGCCGGAGTTCCGATACCACAACCGTCCATAGCCTTTCTTACCTCACCATCCTCAATTTCTCTTCCTGCATTTTCCATTGCAGAAAGAAGAGTCGCTTCAGTAAACAGAGGTTTAGGCTTTGTCTTATGTTCTGTTTCCTTCAATGAAGATATTCTAATGTTGTCACCCTCTTTAAAATCAGGCAAAAAATCAACTTCCTTATCTTCATCCTCTTCTTTTTCATTAAGCACAGCTTTCCATCCCGGATAAGTTACCTTTTCCGCTTTCAAAACAAAATCTACATCAGCACCTTGTAATGTAACTGTCAATACATCCTTTTGTGAAGTTTCAGAAAATGCTTCAAGCATTCTCGCCATTATCATACGGTAAATCTTATCCTCATTGGCACTCGACTGTTCAGGCTTATTGCCTGTAATCAGTAGCGCATGATGGTCAGTTACTTTTGAAGCATCTACAGAACGTCTGTTCAGTTCATGTCTTAGAATCTCGGGAACAACATTTTCAAAACCGAAACCATCCTTGGAGAACTCTATCAGTCCACTGATTTCATCAAACACATCATCACCTATATATCTGCTACCCGTTCTCGGGTAAGTTATAAGTTTCTTCTCATACAGACTTTGAGCAAGTGACAGCGTTGTATCCGCTGAAAAGCTGTATTTTCTGTTTGCTTCTTTCTGCAAGGTGGTAAGGTCGTATAAGAGAGGTGGTTCGGTACGGACTGCCTTTCTTTCGACCTTCAACACGGAAAGACAGCCGCGTCCGTCAGTGGTGATGTTATCCGCAAGGATAGCTTTCACTGCGGACTGGGCTGTTTCCCTTCTCTCGAAAGTAGTCTCAGATACAGCTTTCCATAGAATACCATCTTTATCCAGCATCGCTTCAAGTTTCCAATAAGGAACACTCTTAAACTCTTTGTTCTCTATATACCTTCTGCATATAATAGAAAGTGTAGGAGTCTGAACCCTTCCAAGTGAGAATCCGTTTTTACCTGCAGAGATAGACAAGGCACGGCTGGCATTTATGCCAACCAACCAATCAGCTTCACTGCGTGCCTTGCCTGCACTATAAAGATTGTCAAATTCATTACCCGGGCGAAGCTTTGAAAGCCCCTCCCTGATAGCCTTATCTGTAAGACTGCTTATCCATAATCTTACATAAGGCTTGTCAGAATTAAGATAGGAATAAATATATCTGAAAATAAGTTCCCCCTCACGACCGGCATCAGTAGCCACAATAATCTTTTCAGAACGATTGAAACAATTCTTGATAATACCAAGCTGCTTTACTGCTGCCGGATCATTGATATACTCTCCGTCCTTTCTTATTTGACGGACAATTAGACGGAACGGTTCCGGAAGCAACGGAAGATCTTCTTTTCTGAATCCCTCCACACCATACTGTTGTGGCATAGCAAGAGTAACAAGGTGACCTATAGCCCAGGTAACAATATAATTGTTTCCTTCCATATACCCATTCTCACGGCTATCTGCACCGACAATAGCCGCCAGTTCTCTGGCAACTGACGGCTTTTCTGCAATAATACAAGTCATACCCATAGTACTGCAGATTAGATTTTACGACCTTTTTTCTTCTGAACCTCTTTCTTCTGTTTTTCAGTCGGCTCTGTCTGTTCCTTTTTCAGAGGTTCCTTTACATGTTTAGTTGCCTCATTGGTCTTGCCTTCATTATTCACGGCAACCTGAGTCTTGTTTTCTTCAGCTACAGCAACAACCTTTGCTTCACCCTGTTCCTGTTTCCTGTCCGGATTCCATCTGTAAAACCTCGGTCGGTTTTCTTCCTTGTCAAACTTAACGTATGCATTGAAAGGCTGTCCGGCTCTATCAACCATATTCTTGATGTAGAGGGTACGTCCTTCATTAAGTGCAGCCTGCTGTTTTTCTGTAAGTTCCACTCCGCAAATTTTCCTTGAAACACCTTTCTGCTGTTCCTGATTTACATGCTGAGTCACACTCTGCCTTGGAGTATTGTCAAACTTGAATTCGATACCCTTCTTATCGGCATTAATCTGAATCTGAGCATTGAAAGGCTTACCGGCTTTGGAAATCATATTCTCCACGGCAACAGCCTTACCCATAGCAAGATCTGTCTTCTGTTGTTCGGAAAGCTTAACACCCTTAATTTCATCAGGGACACGCACACGGTCAGCCCTCAAAGCAATAAGTTCATTTGTTTGCGGGTCAACGGATATGAAAGCCTTGAACGGTTCTCCGTTTTTAGGAGTAACGTCAGCCAGCCTTCCAAGATTACCTGTTTCACGGAGCATCTTCTTGTCTTCCTCTGAAAACTCAACACCCATGAAAGGAAAGTCCAACCGTGGCTCTTTTCTGATTGTATGAATAGCCAGTGCAAGATTACCGTCAGTATCTTCACGGAAAGCAAGTCTGGCTTCCGTATAGATAGTCTTATCGCCAAAAGGAACTGCAATAGGCATCAAATTACTCTTTCCCCATCCAAGCATCTTTTCAAGATTACCCGAAGCCTTCAACTGTTCACGGGTGATACCGATTGCCGTAAGCTCATTCCAATCAATACGATCTTCATTTACCCGGCCAAGCTGTTCTTTTGGAGCATAATCCTCCCAATTCACACGCATCAGTTTCAGCTGTTCTTCATTCTCTTGCGGTTGCTGAAGCATTTCCTGGAGAATCATTACAGAACTTTCCACTTTGTCTGCAACCAGTCTGTACAGTCCGGTTCTTGAAGGATCATTAAACTGTCTGGTAAAATTCTCCATGAAATTCTTGAAAATACTGTCATTTTCACTGAATTTCATGAATTGTCCAGAATGTACATCAAGTGGCTCAACGGTCTGTACCTTACCTTCTGCATCAACTGATGAAACTACTGATAACTTTTTCGATTCCTTATCCTCCAGTACAAGGATGTAGTCATTGGTGTTCGTATCCATAATTCTAAATTTAATGGGTTTGAACACCAAATATATAGCTTACTTATGCGGATGATGCAAATGAGGGAAAAGTGGGGAAAATAGCGTAAAATTAAAGACTTTAGCTATAATACATAATAAATCTAATATAAGGTATAAAACATATAATAGCTAAATAAGTTTTACATTAAAAAGGTAGTTCATAATCTTCTTTTATGAACTTTACAACATTATTATCTCCTAATCCTTCTGTTTTTATATACTTGGGTAATATCGCTTAATAAATACTTAAACTATCTATGAGATTGTTAAAATTTGAGAAGTTATATCCCAAATCTGAAATAAAAGTATTACTTATATCAATATCATTACATTTTACATTCTTGGTTTTACCATTGTTATCTATTTCAAAAACAAAATTATATTTTGTAACAACATCTACTTTTGGAATAAAACGTTCTGTTTTTACCTTTTCAATTCTTTCATTAATAAAATCCGAATACTTAGGTACAACAGAATGTGCATTTTTACACAAATCGTTATAAAATGTAGCTTTAAATCCCCTGGGGCGTATTTTACCCTTGGAGTCAAAAAATACCTCAAACAACATTCCATCAATAAGAGCCTTTTTAAATACACTCTTCATCTTTCAATAACCTATTAATTTCTTGAAGATATAGTTCAATATCTAACTTTTGTATAGGTAGCCTCATTATTATTTTCTATTTATAACTAACATTTTACTTATGAGGGTGTGTCAAAACTAAAATGACTACTTCTCAAAGTTACAGATTATAACTATAATATTAAAAATGGTCGTATCAAACGCTGCATTGAGTAATGATACGACCTTTTCTTTAGTCTTTTAGGATGCTCAAATTTCAAATTATAAGTTCATCTTTTCAAAAATTGAGTTTTGACACACCCTCATAAGATTCTTCACTATTTTAAATTGTTTATATAATCTATAATTTCTATTGGTTTTTTAGCTATACTACATAATGGACATTTCCAAAAGTCTTTTTTAGCGTATGGGAATGTCCATGTTTTTATATATTGTGAATTAATGTAATTTATCAAAGTAGGTTTGTCAATCCATGCAACAAAATATGTATTATTTATATAATCATCTAACTTCATATTTTTGTATATCTTATTAATATCAGTTTCATTTTGATTTAATGATTTTAATTCACTATCTCTTACTTTTCGTAGGAAATCAAAATAGATTTGAATATGAATATCACCACTAACTGTTTCTATTGAACTTGTTCTCTTTATTATTTTAATATCTGCTTTCTGGACTATACCTGATTTATCTTTATAAGAATCTGGAATCAAAGAAGTTTTAACTTCAAAATTATATGATTTCCCATTCTTATTGTAAACCATATCTATATCCATATTTAAATCATCATCAAAAAAATCTATTTGATTAAATGTTATACCATATTTTGAGAACCAATTTCTAAGAGAAATTTCTCCTAAATATCCTCTAATTTTACAATCTAATCTTACCATTTTAAATCGTTGTCTTAGATTGTCAATTCCAACATTATCGTTCTGTATAGCTTTTGATAAAGCTAACTCCACATCCTTTTTAGACATTTCTAGTCTTATAAAATCTGATATATTCACCATAACTTGTTATATGTATTTAAAAAATTATAATATTTTAAATGCAATATAAAAGAAAAATATTTTTTTTACCAAGTAAATACCTGGAAATCTGGCATTTACAACACTAGAAATATTTAAAATCAAGGATTATCTTAAATAAAATATCAAAGAGCACTATTTTTATAGCGAATTTTACTATATATTTGTTGAGTAACTTTTTATAATATGAAACTTAATAGGATTAAAGAAATATTAGAAGAAAAAGGAATATCTCAAACTTGGTTAGCAAAAAAAATAGGCAAAAGTTTTAGTACGATAAATGCATATGCATGTCAACGAAAACAACCAAGTTTAGAGACATTATTAGAAATTTCAAAGGTTTTATCTGTAGATTTAAAAGAACTTATTACTGATGATAATGAAAGGGAAAGAATAGAGTAAAATGCGAACAGCTAAGCAATTTAATAATATAACAGGACGTATCATAGATGATTTGAAACAGGTATTGTCTTCGGGTAATAGCCAAATCTCTATAGCGGCAGCCAGTTTTTCTATTTATGCATATGAAGCATTGAAAGAAGAACTGGAAAAGGTGGACTGTGTAAACTTTATTTTTACCTCACCGACGTTCTATACGGATAAGTCAGAAAAGCAAAAAAGAGAGTTCTATATTCCTAAATTAAATCGTGAAAGGAGTCTTTTCGGCTCTGATTTTGAAATAAGGCTTCGAAACCAGCTTACACAACGAGCTATTGCAAGAGAATGTGCAGACTGGATTCGTAGAAAAGCACGGTTCAAGACAAATATAACTCATGGTTCTATGAATACCTTCCTCAATATAAAGGAAGGTGAAGAAACATATACATATATGCCTTTTAATGAGTTTACCACTACTGAACTTGGGCTTGATAGAGGAAATAATATATGTCCGATGGTTGTAGGTATGCCTGGACATAGTTCTACAGATATGTTTCTGAAGAATTTTGCAGAATTATGGAAAGATAAAGAGAAATTTCAGGATGTAACAGATAATGTCATAGAAAATATCGAAACCGTTTATAAGGAGAATGCCCCGGCTTTTATCTATTTTATTACGTTATACAATATTTTCAATGAGTTTTTAGAAGATATCAGTGAGGATGTATTGCCTAATGAAGCTACAGGATTCAAAAGTAGTGTTATATGGAATAAACTGTATAATTTCCAACGTGATGCTTCATTGGCAATCATAAACAAACTGGAAAAATACAATGGGTGTATTCTTGCTGACAGTGTGGGATTGGGAAAAACATTTACGGCTCTTTCGGTTATCAAGTATTACGAAAACCGAAACAGAAATGTATTAGTTCTTTGTCCCAAAAAGTTAAACGACAACTGGCAGACATTCCGTTCCAACTATAAGAACAATCCGGTGTTGGCAGACCGTTTGCGTTATGACATTCTGTTTCATTCTGACCTTTCAAGGGATAAAGGTTTAAGTAATGGACTGGACTTGGAACGGGTAAATTGGGGAAATTATGATTTGATTGTAATAGATGAAAGCCATAATTTCCGCAATGGCGGCCGGTTTGATAATGAGGATGAAGATGATGATTTTAAGGAAAATCGTTATGCCCGGCTAATGAATAAAGTTATACGAAGTGGTGTGAAGACAAAGGTTCTTATGCTTTCCGCTACACCAGTAAACAACCGTTTCAGTGATTTGAAAAATCAGCTGCAACTTGCGTATGAAGGAAAGGCCGAGAATATAAATGATTTGCTTGATACCGGAAAGAACATAGATAGCATTTTCAGAGATGCGCAGACTGTTTATTCTAAATGGGCTAAATTGCCTCTGGAAAAGAGAACAACAGAGAAGCTGGTAGATTCATTAAGTTATGATTTCTTCCAGTTGCTTGATGCAGTTACCATAGCCAGAAGCCGAAGCCATATCATCAAGTATTACAACACGAATGATGTGGGTAAATTTCCTGAACGTTTGTCACCTGTATCACGCAGACCTATGCTTACGGATTTGAATGATGCTATTACTTTTGCGGATATAGCAGAAATGCTTAACAGATTAAATCTTTCAATATATACACCTTCTCTGTTTATTTTTGAGAGTGAAAAAGGCAATTACGGAATAGATTATGAAGGTGAGGGCCTTACCGTAGATGGACGTGAAAAAGGCATTCGGAAATTGATGGCTATTAACCTACTGAAGCGTCTGGAAAGTAGCGTGAACTCTTTCCGTCTGACTTTGATCAGAATACATGATTTTATAAATGATTCTATTACGGCCATTGATAAATTTCAGGAAAGCGGTGCGGATACAATAGATGTTACTGATTTCTCGGAAGATTTTGATACTGAAGATAGTGAGAATGATCCTTTTGTAGGTCGTAAATCAAAAATCAATCTCCGGGATATGGACTATGTAAGTTGGCGGCGTGATTTGAAAACTGATTTGGAAGTACTCGAACTACTAATTCTTTTGCTAAAGGATATTACGCCGGAACATGATGCGAAACTGCAACAACTGGTAGCAGATTTGAAAAACAAGTTTGAACATCCAATTAATGGTAGCAATAAGAAAGTGCTGATATTTACAGCTTTTGCTGATACGGCCAATTATTTATACGAGCAGCTTTCCGGTAGGATTCTGAATGATTGCGGACTGCATACAGGCCTGATAACCGGTAGTACTGATGGTAAATGTACTTTGCCGAAGTTGAAATGTACGTTTAATGATATATTGACATATTTTTCACCTATGTCGAAAGACCGGGATGCCATTCATTCGAATGATACAAGGGAAATAGATGTACTGATTGCAACTGACTGTATCAGTGAAGGACAGAACTTACAGGACTGTGATTATCTGATTAACTACGATATACACTGGAATCCTGTGCGCATTATTCAGCGTTTTGGCCGAATAGATCGTATCGGAAGCAAAAACGATGTGATTCAGTTGGTGAATTATTGGCCAGACATGGAACTGGATGATTACATCAAACTGAAAGGCCGTGTAGAAAGCCGAATGAAGGCAACGGTTATAACCAGTACAGGCGATGATAATCTATTGTCTGCTAATGAAAAAGGCGATTTGGATTACCGCCGCAATCAGCTGAAGAAGCTTCAGAATGAAGTGGTAGATATTGAGGATATGGATACAGGTGTCAATATCATGGATTTAGGACTGAATGAATTTCGTCTGGATTTATTGGCTAATCTGAATGAGCATCCCAATATGGATTTGACACCGTTTGGGATGAGTGCTGTGGTCAATGCTTCCGAACTGGTAGAACCAGGCGTGATGTATGTGTTGAAGAACAAGAACAACGGTGTGAACATCGACCGTTCAAATCTGTTGCATCCGTTCTATATGGTTTATCTTTCGCATACAGGAACCGTTATCTGCGACCATCTGTCACCTAAAAAACTGCTTGATAAATTGCGTTATGCCTGCAAGGACAGGACTGAACCTAATAAGGAACTTTGTAAACAATTTAACAAGGAAACACGTGATGGAAAGAATATGCGTCATTACAGCAACTTGTTGCAATCGGCCATAGATAGTATTGTCACAGTGAAAGAAGATAGTGATATAGACAGTCTTTTCTCTGTAGGTGAAACAAGTGCTTTGACCTATAAAATTAAAGGACTGGATGATTTTGAATTGATTTGTTTTTTAGTAATAAAGTAGCAAGTCATGGATAATATACTGAATTTTCCATATACAACAATAGTCAACAAGCCAGTGCCTAAGAATGCGTTTTATGGAAGGAGTAGTGACTCTTCTTTACGTGAATTTTTGACACACGAGTTTGAAGGTATTGTTTGGCTGTATAAGCTTGCACCTTCTACACTCAATGTAGAGGACGGGGAGCATGTTCATGAGATTGACGTGTTCTTTTGCAAAATGAAAGAAGATAAGTATAGCATTAAGCCTTTCTATACAATGGATGGCTTATTGCCTAGACATACAATTTTTATAATTGAATACGGAGAAAAGATTGATTTACTGATGCATCATAAAGAGATGTCGTTAGTTCATGGTGAGCAGAAATGGAAGTGTGGAGTTGGTGAACTGAAACGTGATGTACATATTGCCCCCAATACACTGAATATACAAGGACAGTCAATGGATGTGGTTTACAATGGTTTGCTAAGTCAAATATCTGGACTATCTGCATCTACAAATGAAGAATACAAGGAACAGGTTGCTTTGCGTAAGCAAATCGAAAATCTTCAAAAACAGGTTACTGCTCTTCAAAAGAGAATAAAGGCTGAAAAGCAGTTTAACAGACAAATGGAATTCAATACTGAAGTACGCCAACTTAGGAAAGAAATAACATTATTAACTGACAAATTAAACAAGAACAACATATAATATGAAACCAAATAAATTAGAATTGAATTCAGTAGACGGAGCACAACTGAATTTAGAAGCTCTTTACCAGATAGCTCCATCTTGTTTTACAGAAGTAAAAGATGATAAAACAGGAGAGTTACGCCATGTGGTGAATTTCAACATTTTGCGTCAACTGCTTGGAGATAACACAGTGGATGATGCAGATGAAATGTATCAGTTTACTTGGCCGGGGAAACAAGAGGCACGTAGGGAGGCTGCAAAACAAACATCAAAAACATTAAGACCAATAATAGAAGACAGCAAGAACTGGAATAATACAGAAAATCTTTATATAGAAGGAGATAACCTTTCTGTACTCAAGTTGTTGCAACAAAGTTATATGAATAAGGTAAAAATGATTTATATAGATCCACCTTATAATACAGGTGTTGATTTCATTTATAATGATACCTTTTCGAGAACCAATTTTGAAGAAGATTTAGCATCAGGAAATGTTGATGAAATGGGGCTAAGATTTAGAAGGAATTTGGACAGCAATGGCAAATATCATTCAAATTGGTGTTCTATGATGTATTCTAGACTTTTGGTTGCACGTAATTTATTAAGTAATGATGGAATTATATTTATTTCTATAGACGATAATGAAATAAGAAATATAAAATGTATATGCGATGAAATATTCGGTGAAAAGAATTTTATTTGTTCTTTCGTACGAAAAAACAAATCAGGAAGTGGACATGATAGCAAAAAAATTGCAGTAGAATTTGATTACATTTTATGTTATGCAAAAGAATATGATTCATTAAATGTAAATTTTGAGCCTGCAAATCTTGATAATGGTCAATATAAATTAGAAGATGAATATGTATCTGAAAGAGGTAAATACTATTTACGAGATTTAGACTATAAAGGAACATATAATGTAAAAGGAGATTATCCTATAGAAACACCAGATAAAACTATAATATACCCAGGAGGTTTTTTTGGAAAACCAAATACTTGGAGATGGAGTAAAGAAAAATTCGAGTGGGGTAAAGATAATGGTTATATTGTATTTAAGAAAAACAATAATAATCAATGGAAAGTTTATATAAAACAGTACCAATATGTAGATAACACAGGAAATAAATATGAAAGAACAAATCCTTATACAGCTTTAATTGATTTTTCAAATGGACAAGGAACATTAGAATGTTCAAAAATATTAGGTGATAAGGTCTTTTCTTTTCCAAAGTCTTCAACACTTATATCTCATCTTTTAAAGATTGGTAGCTTTAAAGATTCATTAGTTATGGATTTCTTTTCAGGATCAGCTTCAACAGCTCATGCTATAATGCAACTAAATTTAGAAGATAAAGGAAAAAGAAAGTTTATATTAGTTCAATTACCAGAGGAAACTTCAATTGACAGTGAAGCATACAAAGCAGGTTTTAAGAATATATGTGAAATAGGAAAAGAGAGAATACGAAGAATTGGTGAAATTATAAAAAAAGAAAATGCTAATAATCCTGACATTGATAAATTAGATATTGGTTTTAGGGTATTTAGATTGTCTGATGGGAATTTTGAGGAAATTAAAAAGGCTCCAAATGAAATAGAGCAATCACAACTAGATTTATTTGTCGATAATGTAAAAAGTGATCGTAATGATTTGGATTTACTTTTCGGTGCAATGCTTAGTTGGGGTGTACAACTTTCTTTACCTATGACCAATGAAGAAGTTGATGGAAAGATGATATATGCGGTTAATGATGGTGGCCTTGTAGCTTGCTTTGCAGATGATATTACGGAAAATATCGTAAAAGCCATGGCTGCCAAACAACCACTTCGTGTATTGTTCCGTGACAGTTGCTTTGGCCGTGACGATACAAAAATCAATGTTTTTGAAACCCTGAAACAGTTGCTTGACTGGAGCGAGGAAGAAGCGATGAAGAATATCAAGGTTATCTAAAAATAGGTTTACACAAAGTTGTTAAGAGGAATTATTTATGAAACTTAAATATAAACATCAACGCTTTCAGGCTGATGCAGCTAAAAGTGTGACAGATATATTTACCGGTCAGCAATATTGTGATAGTGCAGATTTTCTGATAGACCAAGGTAAGAATAAAGGAGTGTTTGATTTGACAGGGTTTGGTAATCAGAAGTTGATGCTTGACCGGGAGTCAATCACAGAGAATCTGAGACAAATTCAGATGAATTGGGGACTTAAACCTGTTGAATATTTGCAAGGTGATATTTCAAACCCGATGTTCACCATTGAAATGGAAACCGGTACAGGTAAGACTTATACATACATCAAGACGATGTATGAATTGAACAAATTGTATGGATGGAGTAAGTTTATCATCATAGTGCCCAGTATAGCTATTCGTGAAGGTGTACAGAAAAGTTTTGAGACCATGCAGGAACACTTTGCCACAGAATACGGCAAGCGTATCCAGTTCTTTGTCTATAACTCCAAGCAGCTTTCCAAAATAGATAGTTTCGCCAGCGATAGCGGATTGCACGTGATGATTATCAACACACAGGCTTTCAACAGTTCCATGAATGAGGATAAGAATCAGAACGGACGTAGTGGCGATGCTGCCGCACGCATTATATTCTCCAGACGTGATGAGTTTGGCAGTCGCAGACCTATTGATATATTGGCTCAAACTAATCCTATTATGATTATTGATGAGCCACAAAGTGTTCTTGGTGCAAATAAGGCAAACGCCACTAGAAAAGGGATTGCGAAGTTTCACCCTTTATTCACTTTGCTTTATAGCGCAACACATAGGAAAGATGATGTGTACAATATGGTTTACCGGCTGGATGCTATGGATGCCTATAACCGTAAGTTAGTAAAGAAGATTGAAGTCAAAGGTATTTCACAGTTAGGCTCAACAGCTACAAATGGTTTTGTCTACCTGGATGAAATAGTAATAGGGAAAGGTAATCCGCAAGCCCGTATTTCGTTTGATGTAAAAACGTCCAATGGCTTCAAGCAAACGACTCGATTGGTTGGAGAAGGTTTTAATCTTTTTGAGCAAAGTGGTGAACTGGCTGAATACGATAATCATTTTATCGTTGAACGCATTGACGGTATAGATGGTTCTATCCGTTTCCTGAATGGTATAATTCTTAATGAGGGTGATACTATTGGAAAAGTAAATGAGGATGTGCTTCGCAGGATTCAGATACGTGAAACGATTCGTACTCATATTGAGAGAGAAAGGGAATTGTTTTTAAAAGGAATTAAAGTGCTTTCACTCTTCTTTATTGATCATGTAAATAGTTACCGCATTTATGACAAAGACGGTACTAGTAACGGTAAATTTGCAGATATATTCGAGGAAGAATACAGGAATGTAATTCAGGAAATGCAGCCACGTTTCTCGGATGAAGAATATGTACGATATCTGAATAAATTTTCAGCAGAAAAAGTACATCAGGGATATTTCTCTCAAGATAAGAAGGGTGTAGCCGTTGATTCAAAAGAAAAAGAGGGAGATAATGAAATACGTGCATACGATTTGATTATGAAAAATAAGGAGCGACTATTGAGTTTTGAAGAACCGGTACGCTTTATATTCTCTCACTCTGCTCTGAAAGAAGGTTGGGATAATCCAAATGTATTTCAGATTTGCACATTGAAAGATACTGGTAGTGAGATAAAGAAACGCCAGGAAGTAGGTCGTGGTATGCGTCTTTGTGTAAACAAGAATGGTGAACGACAGGATCAGGATGTATTGGGTGATGGTGTATTCGATGTTAATATCCTAACGGTGATAGCCAGCGAAAGCTACGAGCAATTCAGTAAGCAGCTCCAAACAGAACTCGCTGAGGATGTTGTGGACAGACCTGTTCAAGTCACGGCTAATTTGTTTGAAGACATTGTAATGGTATCTTCAGATGGTAATGAGATAAAGGTAAATCGTGAATTGGCATGTGAAATTCATGAGGAACTTATTAGTAATGGCTATGTGAAAAAGGGCAAACTTACTGAGAAATATTTCAATGACAAGAAAGCCGGAACTATAGATTTGGGAGAAGAACTGAATCCAATTAAAGCCGGAATACTTGGCAGACTTGATACCATCTTTAACCCGGATAATATGAAACCGGACAATGCACGTAAGCCCAAAGTTGCCACATTTAGAGAAGATTTGTTCAAAGAAAAATTTACAGAAGTCTGGAAACGTATTAATGTGAAGACTTTCTATAAAGTAGACTTTAGTACAGATGAATTGATAAAGAAGGCGATAGAAAGTATTGACAAACATCTGAGTGTTACAGAAATACGAATTGTAATAGAGGGTGGTAGCTTAGAAAATATACGTGACAAGGAGTCTTTACAGGCTGGAGTAGCCATGACAACGGGAAAGACACGTACAATCCGTGTTTCGGAGGCTGTTGGTAATAGTGTCCGCTATGATTTGGTAGGTGATTTGGTAAATGCAACTGGATTAACACGAAAAACCATAGTGGAAATATTAAAGGGCATAAAACCAACAACTTTTGCTCAGTTTAAGATGAATCCGGAAGAATTCATTATAAAGACAGGAAATATCATTAATGATGCCAAAGCTATAGCTGTTATCCAGAAAATAGCATACGAGCGTAGTACGAACACATACGATATGGATATTTTTACTGAAAGTACCATTAGAGGTAAATTAGGAGTAAATGCAATGGAAAGCGCTAAATCTTTATATGATATTGTAGTTGTTGATAGTCAGGGCATTGAAAAAAACTTTGCAGAAGCATTGGAAAAGGAGGATGCGGTGGAAGTATATACCAAACTGCCTCGTGGATTCTATATCAATACCCCTATGGGACATTATAATCCAGACTGGGCCGTAGCATTTAAGGAAGGCAGTGTAAAGCATATATATTTCATTGCAGAAACTAAAGGCAATGACTGGCAAGAATCACAACTTAGAGGTTCTGAGGATGCAAAGATAGAATGTGCACGCCGCCATTTTGCAGCTATTAGTGACAGTAAAATATCTTACGGTGTAGTTAAAGACTATCAAACATTATATGATTTAGTAACAAAATAGTTTAATTTTAAGTTCATAATTAAACTATATGAGGTTATTTAAATAAGTTGCTAAAAACAGGGTCATTCTTAATTCGCTCTGTCTCAGACTCAACCAAAGCAATAATCTCCTGCTTAACTCTGCGGTAGTTGCTTTCAATAGTCTCACGAAGAATATCGTTCCCGTCACTGTCAGTAAACTCGGCAATGACGGGAATCTTCTTATATGCCTTCATTTCAGCAGAAACTTTGGCAGAATCTACCACAATTTCAGCATGGAAGATTTTCTGCTCAATTCTTTCATCAAAGTTATCACTGACTGCACCAACAAACATACCCTGAGTAAGATTAGAAATCTTGCTTGCCGGGATAAGCGAATCCATTTGTGTTGATATGGAGGTGGATTTATCATTTCGGTTAATGGTCATTGATTGGCGTTTCTGCAATACCTTACCGAAGCGTTCAGAAAGATTTTTGGCTGTTTCACCGACAACCTGACCACTGAAGATATTGCCAACTGTATTCTGAATAACCTTGCTTTCCTTATCTCCATAGTCACGGGTAAGCTGACTGAAATCCTGAAAGCCCAAGCACACAGCAACCTTGTTGCTTCGTGCAGTAGCAATAAGATTATCAAGACCTCTGAAATAAATTGTAGGTAACTCGTCAATGATAACAGACGATTTTAATTGCTTCTTCTTGTTTATCAATTTTACTATTCTACTATTATATAGACCAAGTGCTGCAGAATAGATATTCTGTCGGTCAGGATTGTTTCCCACTACAAGAATCTTTGGTTCTTTCGGATTGTTTATGTCAAGTGAAAAATCATCTCCTGTCATTACCCAATAAAGTGCCGGAGAAATCATTCTTGATAATGGTATTTTAGCTGATGCTATCTGCCCCTGGAGCTGATCTTGTGCATTTGACTCCCATGCATCCATAAACGGACTGAGGTAGTTCTCCAGTTCAGGATATGATGTCAGTATCGGAAATATCTGAGAGTATGGGCGGTTCAGAAATTCTATGGCATGAGGAAAAGTACAAAACCTGCCATTATCATAAATCTTCAAATACCAGATAATGGCAGCAAGCAGAATTATTGGTGACTCAACAAAGAAATCTCCCTGCTTCTGAATCCAGCTTCGGTTAAGGTTCAACATAATGGTATAGGCAGATTCATATGCATCGGATATGTCAGTCATGAAGTTGGGATTGATAGGGTTACACCGATGGCTTCTTCTTGGATCATCAAAGTTGATTACATAGAATGTTGGTTTTACCTCGTAACGGTCAGCATATTTAAGAAGATGATTATAAGCTATTTCCGACAAATCCGGGAACTTATAATCGTATATATACATAGCAAAAGACTTCTCAATCTGCTGTTTGATGAAATTGTTTACCACTGCATACGACTTTCCTGAACCGGGTGTACCCAATACTATGGTTGCTCGAAAAGGATTCACGACATTTATCCAACCATTGTTCCATTTCTTCTGATAGTAGAAACGTGTCGGAAGATTTACTGAATATTCGTTTTCCATCAGTCTTGTTTCCTGCATGAAACTTTCATTCTCGACATTGAAAACATCATCCATAAGATTATTTTTCAGCAGTCTGCTCATCCATGTTCCACCCATAAGCAAACATATATAACCGATAGCAAGAGAACTCATATAAAGTATTGCCCCTACTTTTGGAATAGCTAAAAGCATCCAGTTAAGAAAGAAAGTAATGAAACCTACAACAAGAAGTATTATAATGTTTCTCCATGTAATTTTCTCGTCCTTCACACCACGTGTACCCAGACATGACAAGCCTAAGAACAAAACAGCAAACAGTTTGGTCCATAGCAATGAAGAGAACAATCCAGTATTCTTCTGAAAGTTCATCAGTATTCTGTCCACAACACCTATAGTAATATTCCATTCACGGAATGATTCATAGCAGAACCAATAACAGTGTATCAATACAAACAATATGGATATGGCACGCATAAAGTCAATGACCTTTGCCAATCCTCTCAAATCATCTTCCTGTGACATAACTTTATTTTTTTCGTTTTAATTTACCTGAATATAATCTTCTCATTTTGCGCTGGAACGCAAGTTCCCTGTAATCAATACCATGCGATGCGCCATCAAGCAGTGAACCTGTCATTTCTGCAATCATATCATCACCTGGTGTATCTGATTCTATAATCAGATCAACCTGTGCATCCTGAGGTAAAGCAGAAAGGAACGGATTATCTCCATTTCCATTGAAATATTCGTTGAATACTGATGCTGCATATCCCTTTCCAAGTCGTGAACCATTAGCTACAATACCGTTTTCATGGTCAATAAAGGTAATACCATAGATCCTTCCGGCATTGTTTTCACGAAACACTACATCTATACCTTCAGCTTTAAGTGTTTCAACAAACTCCTTTCTGTCAGGATTCATCATCATAACCTTACGTACCTTGTTTCTTAAATCAGGCTGTACCTTCTTAAATTCTTTCTTTGAACGTATTATATGATTATGGATAGCATTATATCCATACTTGCGGCCAAGCTTTGCTGCATCTATAGGAACAGAGAGTTTTCTGCCTTCTGAATTTGTAACAGAATACACCATACCATTATATTGTTTCCCGTTATGCTCCTTCTTTACTTCCTCTGCCATTATATTATAGGCAGAAAGCACAGCATTCAATTCTCCAACAGACTGGAAACTGTACTTCTTCAATATAGCAGAAACAGTTCCGGCAATCTGCCTCCTAATATCTCCCTTGTCTATATCTGCCTTTTGCAGCTGCTCCCTATCTGGAATATTCTGTTTTTTACAAGTATTCAAATTCCATTTTCTTTCAATCTCCTTACGAACTTTGTCGCTTCGTCTGAACTCGTGACTGTCATTTATTTTCCGTCCATTGGAATCAACGCGAAGAGAAACTATGTGTATATGTTCCCGTTCAATATCACTATGCTTGAAAACGATAAAAGGCTGACTGCCGTATCCCATCTTCTCCATATAATATGCGGCAATATCACGTAATTCTTCATCACTCAGTTTGTCGTCCGGATGCGGATTAAGAGAAGCATGAAATACGGTTTTCTTTGTCCTCATGGATGAAGGAAGTAACCTTTGCATATCCTCAAGGGCACGGTTCATATCGGTGTTGCCATTATTGTCAACACTCATACCTGAGACGAGCAAAACTTTTGCCTCTCCAGCTTCCACTTTATGGAAGTTATAACCAAGTGCCCCTCCAAGGTTTGATGTGGAACTTATTTTTGCAACCATTTGCTTCTAATCTCTTCTGCAAGACTTATCGAAGTTTCAAGAAGCCCTTGCAACTCTGCTGTATTATCATTCAGTTTCTCCAATAATGTATGTGCCACTTTAGCAGAATGATAGCTGTTTATGGCTCGTACAGTCTGATTATATAACAGTCCGATTTTTCGGATCTGTGCGTTCACTTCTGTCAATCTGTTGTAAAAATCCACAGTGGATTTATCGGTAGTAATCACCTTGAATGTATGAGAAAACAGGCGAGCACGAATAAAATCTGACTTGGTTCTGGCACCGGAACGTTCATACAGACTGATAAAATCGGCATTCTCATTTTCATTCAACCTTACATAATATCTGTAAGACGGTGTAGCGGATTCCTTATGCATAATCATTGTTTTTAGTATTCAACTTGCGACTTTGGAGCTAGTATCTTCCCCTTTTCAGGGGCAAGAGTTTTTGGCGGACAAATTTCGGTTTGTCGGACAAAAACACATCTTGCCAAAGGTTATTTGAAAACAGAGATAGTATTCCTTACAGTCATACTCTGCTTCGCCACAAAGTTAGTCAGTTTATTATCAATAGCTTCCATTGAAGCTGTACGCAATTTTCTACAATATTACCCGGTATTCTCCGGGGTATGCCAGCCTGTGTTTTTTAGATGTTTATTTGCAGTTGTAAGTATCTGCACGCACTGAACAAGTGCATAAAATTACGCACATACACACATTTGCAGATGTGTGGAAACATACATACTTACACACTTATGCAGATATACACAAATATATAAATGTGGATATGCAGATATACATACAAATGGAAATACAGATATGAATATGTTACCAACCATATAAATATTTACAGATATGAAAAAAGAAACAAATGCAACTACACACATACGTGTAGGATTCGGCTCCCAGAAAGGGGGCATCGGGAAAAGTACCATTGCCGAAGTGCTTGCAAGCTATCTCTACTATGAGAAGAATATCAAACTGCTGATAATGGACTGTGACTATGCACAACACAGTTTCTACAGACTTAGGGAAAGGGATAAGAAAGCTGTAGAGGAAAGTACGGCTCTGCAGGAGAAACTGAAGGCATATATCAGGAAAACAGGAAAGCGTTCATACCGTGTACTGAAAGCCAAACCTCAGGAAGCCATAAAGGTAGCAGAAGAATATATAGTAGAACATCCGGAAGAGGAAATTTCTGTTGTAATCTATGATTTGCCGGGACGTTCAGACAGTTCCGACCTTCTTTCACTTGCCCTTGAAATGGACTATATCATTTCACCTATAGAAGCAGACCTTCAGTCTATTGCTTCGTGCATGGCATACGCCATTACAATCCGTGATATGGGTGTAATGTTGAGCGGAAGCAGGATAAAGCAGATATTCATGATGTGGAATAAGGTGGACCGGAGAGTCAATACGAGGATAATGGAAAGCTATGACAAGGAAATTGAGGAATACGGACTTGGACTGCTCAAAACCCGCTTGCCAAGATCTGTAAAGTTCAGCCGTGAACTGTCAATGAATAACGGAGGTATATTCCGTTCCACCTATATGGCTCCCGAAAAAGACCAGCTTGCCGGAAGTAATATTGAAGAACTTGCCAATGAACTAATAGAAATCTTATCACTGAAAGCGTATGAACAATAACAAAGGTATTTTAGAAGCCAGAATAAAGCAGATGGCTGAAGGAAATTATAAGGAAATGGACAAGGAGTTTTCCCTTGATGAATTTGATCCGAAACCTGCCGGGAAAACATCAACACAGGAGGAAACTGAACCAACTGAAAACAAGAAACCGGAGAAGCCGACAGCCAACAAGAAAAAGCCGGTAGAAAGGAATGATCCGTCTGACATGGAAGAATACAGGAACAGATTCCTGATAAGCCGTCCTTTCGACAAAAGAACCTCTTTTCCGCTAAACCGTGTAACACTGGATATACTGAAAGACATATTACATGACACAAACAGTCGTGTAAGCCTTTCATCCTTCGTAGAGAATATTCTGCTTGACCATCTGAACAACTACCGTTCACTAATCAATGATGCCACAGCCAAGAATATAAGGAAACATACCATACCAAATATGTAAAGAATTATGGATAGATTTTTAACATTGATACTTTCCGTTGTGCTGATGGGAACTGCTGCTGTTTTTCTGTGGCTGTTCCTTCATACAGGCAGAAAGGAGAAAGAGAAGACGGATTCGGTTGGGGAAAAGAAATTACCGGAGGATAAGAAGGATACATCTTCTGTAATAGGCAGGACAAAAACAGACATTACCCAATATTCTACAGTTTTACCCAATAATCCTGCTCCCGTAAAAGATGTAGATAATAGCGATAATTTTACGGGCGAGGAAAACGAGTTCTATCCTGATGTTGATGAGGTTGACGAGGAAGAAGTAGAACTGGAAGAACTCTTCGAAGTTACAAAAGACGATATCAGACTTAACGGAACAGAACTGGTTAGCAGAGAAATATCCTTGCTTAAAAAAGCCGGTAACAGTGATTCCATAGATGAGAATGAAAAGACTGTCATTTCAGAAACCATATCAAAACTGAATGGCAGTGATTTTCTGAAACTGTTGAAAGAGAATGAAGCGAAAGCCGAGAAGAGAAACCTTGAGCTGATGCGGATGATAGAAGAGGAAGAACTGAAAGTAAAGAAACCGGCACGAAAAAAACAAAGCAAGCCGGAAGAGATTTCACTGGAAGATTTTTTATAAACCTTTTAAACGGTATTTGTATGAAGAATAAAATGATTATTACACTGCTCATTGCATGTATGCTTGTCCAACAGACAAGAGCCCAGGGTAACGGACTTGCCGGAATACAGGAGGCAACACAGATGATTACATCTTATTTTGATCCGGCTACAAAGCTGATCTACTCTATTGGGGCTGTTGTTGGTCTTATAGGAGGTGTAAAGGTGTACAACAAGTTCAGTTCCGGGGATCCGGATACTTCAAAGACTGCGGCATCATGGTTCGGTGCGTGTATCTTCCTGATTGTGGCTGCAACCATATTACGTTCATTCTTCCTGTAATTATGGCCGGATGGGAAATAAACAAGGGAATCGGGAGGTCTGTGGAGTTCAAAGCTGCGCACGTAATGGTTCTTTGGCAAATGCGTCAATAGCAAGACGTTAGGCGAGTGTTCGATAGCCTATCATCAATCGGCTTATCCGAAAGGAAAACCAGACGGGGAGTGTAGCATGCCGATATAATTGATAAGTCATACAGTTACCAAGTATGCGACTGAATCAAGAGATGAAAGATAGATATGAGGATAAAATCTGGATTGATTAAACGATAGTCCAAGTGGTACAACTCGAAACGATGGCGGAAGGTAACTATAAACGCCATACTGTAACACGCTTGATTCGACCTTTGAGGGTTGAGTGCAGAACAGGTTACAGCACAACTGCCATAAGCAGTAACGGACGAAAGTCGTATCCGACAATCTATCAAAGCTATGTTGCCATAGAATTAAACGTGGATTACCTAACCCGGAACGCCGAAAGGCTATTAGGTTTAAGACCTATGAAAATCCGGTATGGTAACGGAGCCACCGTAGTAGTCCGAGCGAGGGAAAGCCTCGTACATGGCGAAGGGTGGCAGCTAACATTTATTAATACAATTAACGGAAAATGTGAGAGACATTATGAGAAATCCAGAAAGAGTATTAAACAGTCTGTCAGAGCACAGCAAAGTTTCGGACTACAAGTTTGAACGGCTCTACAGGGTTCTATTCAATTCGGATATGTTTTTGTTAGCTTACCATAACATACAAGGTAGGCAGGGAAACATGACAAAGGGTTCAGACAGTCAGACTATTGACGGTATGAGTCTCAAACGAATTGAAAATTTGATTGATGCGCTTAAAAACGAAACGTATCAACCAAAACCGGCGAGAAGGACGTATATACCCAAGAAAAATGGAAAAATGCGACCGCTCGGCATTCCGTCATTCAACGACAAATTAGTGCAAGAGGTACTACGAATGATGTTGGGAGCAATTTATGAGGGGAGTTTTGAAAACACCTCGCACGGCTTTCGACCCAAACGCAGTTGTCACACCGCATTAATACAGGTACAGAAAAATTTCACTGCTGCCAAGTGGTTTATCGAGGGCGACATCGAGGGATTTTTCGATAACATCAGCCATGATGTTTTAATCGGAATCTTAAGAGAACGCATTGCAGATGACCGCTTTATCAGGCTAATGTGGAAGTTTCTCAAAGCTGGTTATATCGAAGATTGGACTTTTCACAAAACGTACAGCGGAACACCTCAAGGTGGAATTATTAGCCCGATACTGGCTAATATCTACCTTGACAAGTTAGACAAGTACATGAAAGAGTATGCCGAAAAATTCGATAAAGGTGAAAAACGGGCAATGAACCTTGAGTACAAACGACATTCCGGAAAGATGTGGTGGCTCGGCACAAAGTTGAAGCAAACCGAGGACAAAGAAACTCGGAGGGAACTGATTGATGCTATAAAGCAACATCAGAGAAACAGAATGCACTTACCCTCTGTCGATGAAATGGACGAGGGATATAGACGAATTAAGTACGTAAGGTATGCTGATGATTTTATTATCGGAGTGATAGGTTGTAAAACGGACTGCGAAGCCATTAAGGAGGATATTAAGAATTTCCTCTACGAAAGGCTAAAATTATCGCTTTCTGAAGAAAAGACTTTAATCACACACGGCAATAAAAAGGCTAAATTCCTTGGCTATGAAATCTATGTCCGACCATTTTCGGATAAGGCGTTAAGGGGTCAGAAGTCGGGTGTTCTTATTAAGGCTTACGGTAAAAAGGTTGTTTTAGAAGTTCCTATGTCCACAATGCGGGATAAACTTCTTTACTACGAAGCAATGATGATTCAACAATTCGAGGGCAAAGCAAGATGGAAATCTACAAGCCGGACGAAATTGATTCATTTGGATGACCTTGAAATACTGGATGCCTACAACAGAGAAATCCGAGGTTTTGCAAACTATTTCTCAATAGCTAATAACAGTTCACATCTCAATTCTTTCAAGTACATCATGCAATATAGTATGTATAAGACTTTTGCACGAAAGTACAGCACGACAGCCCGCAAAATCATTGCGAAGTACCGCATAAACAAGGACTTTGCTGTGACCTATGAGGACAAGAAAGGCAGGAAGAAAACGAGAGTCTTTTTCAACGGTAGCTTCAAACGCAAAATAACCGCAATGGATGCGAGTTGTGATGTTGTAGCCAACACAATTTTCAACACCACGGTTTCAAGCCTTATTCAAAGGCTACAAGCCGGAAAATGTGAATTGTGTGGCGCAGAGGGTAATATCGAAGTACATCATGTCAAACGTCTCAAAGACCTACAAGGTAAGAAGCCTTGGGAAATCCAAATGATTGGACGTCAGAGAAAAACATTGGCAGTATGTATTCCTTGTCACAATAAAATCCATGATGGAAAATTAGACTGAATATGTTAGTGGAGAGCCGGATACAGGGAGACCTGTAAGTCCGGTTCGGAGGCGAGTTCTTGGAAACCTACCGTAGAAATACGGCAAGGCGCCGGGTGCTTAGCCTGCGGCTGAAAGCACAATACCTTTTCATCTTTGCCGGGGGACTGCTGGCTGTATTTCTAGTAACAGTCATACTTTACCTCTGTAATGTGGACCAGGTTCTCTGTCTTGCCATGGGAGTATCGGGTGCCACGGTAGTGGTGTGGCAAACTTTCTCCATGAACAGCAAGTACGGTGAGCATGGGCTTATGAAAAGAGGAGCTCTCCGCACTCATCCCGGATACCTTATCAACCGTAAGACCGTCTATCACATATTTCTAAACAACAGACGATATGAGAAACATTAGCAAGATGTCCACACTTGAACAGAAGTTTCCGCTTCTAGCCATAGAGAACGGATGTATCATTTCAAAGGATGCCGATATTACGGTAGCCTTTGAAATGGAACTTCCCGAACTCTTTACAATAACCTCTGACGAATATGAGGCAATGCACTCCACATGGTACAAGTCTATCAAAGTGCTGCCTAATTATACTATTGTACACAAACAGGACTGGTTTATCATGGAAAGGTATGAGTCGGAACTGCAAAAGGAGGATATTTCATTTCTTGGCAGAGCCTATGAAAAGCATTTTAATGAAAGACCTTTTCTTAATCACTCCGTATATCTTTATATCACAAAGACTAACCGACAGAAGATGATGCAGCAGAGTAATTTCTCCACCCTGTGCAGAGGGAATATTCTGCCAAAAGAAATTACAGACAAAGAAGGAGTCTGTGCTTTTCTTGAAGCGGTAGACCAATTTGAAAGGATAATGAACTCATCCGGATTCTTCACGCTCAAACGGCTCAATGCGGATGATATAGCCGGAACTTGTGAAAAGTCAGGACTCCTGGACAGATACTTTTCACTTTCAGAAAGCGACCATGCTTCTTTGGAAGATATACGTTTGGGAGCAGATGAAGTACGTATAGGTGACAATATACTTTGTCTGCATACTCTGTCGGATACAGATGACCTTCCGGCTCATGTAGTAACTGACTACAGACATGAAAGGCTTTCTACTGACAGAAGTGACTGCAGACTGTCGTTTGCTGCTCCCGTTGGATTATTGCTTTCATGCGACCATATATACAACCAGTATATTTTCATTGATGACAGTGCAGAAAATCTGAAGAAGTTTGAACGTCAGGCCAGGAATATGCACTCCCTTTCAAGATACAGCCGTGCAAATCAGATAAACAAGGAGTGGCTGGAAGAGTATATGAATACGGCACACTCAAAAGGACTGACTTCCATACGTGCACATTTCAATGTACTGGCATGGAGTGACGACCGTGAACAGCTGAAGCATATCAAGAATGATGTCGGTTCAGCATTGGCAATGATGGAATGCAAGCCGCGTCATAATACCATTGATACGGCAACTCTATATTGGGCTGCCATACCGGGTAATGCTGCGGATTTCCCATCGGAGGAAAGTTTCTATACTTTCATTGAGCCTGCACTCTGTTTCTTTACTGCTGAAACGAACTACAAGGATTCACTTTCTCCGTTTGGTATAAAGATGGCTGACCGTATGTCAGGAAAGCCTTTGCATCTTGATATTTCAGACCTTCCAATGAAGAAAGGGATTACAACCAACAGAAACAAGTTTATCCTTGGTCCGTCCGGTAGTGGAAAGAGTTTCTTTACCAATCACATGATAAGGCAATACTATGAACAGGGAGCACATGTACTGTTGGTTGATACAGGAAATTCATATCAGGGACTTTGTTCGCTTATACAGAACAATACCAAAGGTAAGGATGGTATCTACTTCACCTACACGGAAGAGAATCCAATCTCCTTCAATCCCTTCTATACAGATGATAAGTTTTTTGATATTGAAAAGGAAGAAAGTATATGTGCACTGATTCTGACATTGTGGAAGGGTGAAGACAAGTATATTGAAAAGACTGAATCCAATGAGCTAGGAACAGCCATACACAATTATATAAGGATGATACAGAAAGACAAGAAACTTATTCCTTGTTTCAATACTTTCTATGAATATCTGCGTGACGTATATCGGTTAGAATTGCAGAACAGGGATATAAAGGTATCAAAAGATGATTTCAATATAGACAATCTGCTGACTACACTCACTCCATATTATCGTGGCGGAAGATATGACTTCCTGTTGAACTCACAACAGAATATTGACCTTCTTAGCAAGAGATTCATTGTCTTTGAAATTGATGCCATAAAAGATAATAAAGACCTTTTCCCGGTAGTGACCATCATTATCATGGAAAGCTTCATCAACAAGATGCGCCGGTTAAAAGGTATCAGAAAGATGATTCTCATAGAAGAAGCATGGAAGGCTATAGCTTCAGCGAATATGGCCTATTATATAAAATATCTCTATAAAACAGTCAGAAAGTTCTTTGGTGAAGCCATTGTTGTCACTCAGGAGGTAGATGACATCATCCAAAGTCCTATCGTCAAGGAAAGTATCATCAACAACTCCGACTGCAAGATTCTGCTTGACCAACGAAAATACATGAACAAATTCGACATCATACAGAATATTCTCGGACTTACGGAAAAGGAGCGTTCACAGATTCTTTCCATCAATCAGGACCTGGATCCGAAAAGAAAATACAAGGAAGTATGGATAGGACTTGGCGGAACACAGTCCGCCGTATATGCCACAGAGGTCAGCATGGAAGAGAACCTGACCTATACTACAGAGGAAAGGGAAAAGATGGAGGTAATGGAAAAGGTGGAACAGCTGGATGGTGATATAGAAACGGCTATCCGTCTGCTTGCCGAAGAGAAACGTGAGATAATGAGAAAAGAGGAATCAGGTCAAACTTAATACAATGTAATTATGAAATCAAGACTTATCATCATGTCTCTGATAATATTATTGTCGGAACATGTAGCTTATGCACAATGGGTAGTGACTGATCCTACCAATTTTGCCGGTAACATAGCCAACACTGTCAAGGAGATTGCCACAGCATCGAAGACGGTGAATAACACACTGAACAACTTCCGTGAGGTGGAGAAGGTTTATCAGCAGGGCAAAAAATATTATGATGCACTGCAGAATGTAAAGACTCTGGTTGCGGATGCCTATAAGGTAAAGGAAACCATTCTTATGGTATCGGATATATCGGGAATATACGTCAACTCCTACAAGAAGATGCTCAGTGACAAGAACTTTACACCCAAGGAACTGGATGCCATAGCCTTCGGTTATGCCCGATTGCTTGAAGAAAGCAGCGAGTGTCTGAAAGAGCTTAAAGATGTGGTGAATGTAACTTCCCTGTCCATGACTGACAAGGAAAGAATGGACGTGATAGACCGTGTGTATCGTGATGTCAGGGAATACAAGGGACTTGTAAACTATTATACCAACAAGAATATATCCGTAAGCTATCTGAGGTCATTGAAAGCCGGAGATACGGAAAGGGTACTGTCACTGTATGGTACTGCATCGGAAAGATATTGGTAAAACTAAACGGACTTTACTATGGATGTAAGTAATCTTCACGAGATTCTGAGAGATCTCTATAATGAAATGATGCCGCTTTGCGCTGATATGGCAGGAGTGGCAAAAGGGCTTGCCGGACTGGGTGCTCTTTTCTATATAGCCATGCGGATATGGTCAAGCCTTGCACGTGCGGAACCTATAGACGTATTCCCTTTGCTAAGACCGTTTGCACTGGGACTCTGTATCCTTTTCTTTCCGACTATTGTACTTGGAACAATCAACGGACTGTTATCACCTATAGCACAGGGATGCCATTCCATTGTTGAATCACAGACTTTCGACCTTCAGAAATATAAGGAACAGCGTGACAAGCTGGAATATGAGGCACTGATGCGTAATCCTGAAACTGCATATCTGGTTTCCAATGAGGTTTTTGACAGGAAACTGGAAGAACTGGGATGGTCTCCTTCCGATTTGGCTACCATGACAGGAATGTATTACGACAGGGCTATGTACAATACAAAACGGTCCATATCAGACGGATTCCGCTCACTGCTTGAAATGATATTTGAAGCTGCCGGACTTATCATAGATACGATTCGTACATTCTTCCTTGTAGTATTGTCAATACTTGGACCGATAGTGTTTGCATTTGCCACATGGGACGGATTGCAAGGCTCGCTGGCTATATGGTTCAGCAGATTCATTTCGGTATATCTGTGGCTCCCGGTTTCAGATATATTTTCGGCAATGCTTACCAAGATACAGATTCTTATGATGCAGCAGGATATTGAAGCTCTGAGTGATCCGACATTTGTACCCGACCTGAACAATACGGTATATATCGTATTTCTGCTTATCGGAATAATCGGATTCTTTACAGTTCCAACCGTATCAGGATGGATTGTAGAAGCCGGTGGAGGTGTGGGCAACTACGGAAAGAACATCAACGATACATCAAAAGGTGCCGGAAAGGGTGCTATTTCAGGTGGCAAGGGTGTAGCAGCGGCATCCGGTGCAGCAGCCGGAAATATAGCCGGAAGAATCAAGGGAACACTTATAAAGTAATGATACAATATAAATATTTCTGATTATGGAATTCAAGTCATTGAAAAATATCGAGACTTCATTCAAGCATATAAGACTCTATGTAATGGTATTTGCCGGACTTTGTCTGCTGGTTTCCGCCATTGCCATATTTGCCTCCTTCTCATTTGCAAGGGAACAGAGGGAAAAGATATATGTACTTGATAATGGAAAATCTTTAATATTGGCTTTGGCACAGGATGCGGAAGCCAACCGTCCGGTTGAAGCAAGAGAACACGTAAGGAGGTTTCATGAACTGTTCTTTACACTGGCTCCCGACAAGGATGCCATAGAAAACAATATGAAACGTGCCTTCATGCTAACAGACAAGACTTCTTATGATTATTACAAGGATTTGGCTGAGAAAGGATATTACAACAGAATCATTTCCGGGAGTATCAATCAGCGCATTGAGATAGACTCTATAAGCTGCAATTTTGACTCACATCCTTACAGGGTGGTGACATTCGCCAAACAGTACATCGTCAGAAGCAGCAACACTACCATAAGATCATTGGTAACGGAATGTAATCTTGTCAACTCCGTGCGTTCAGACAACAATCCCCAGGGATTTACCATTGAGAAGTTCGTTGTATTGGAAAACCGGGATTTACAAACCATAAACAAATAAAAGTATGGGAAATATAATGAAAGGCATTAAGGAAACCATAAAAGAAAGATGTGAAGCTCTTTCTCCCAAACAGAGAAAACGGGTACTTATAATCATGTGTCTGCTTTATTTTCTTGCATCACTATGGATGATAATGGTTTTTTTTATAAAGGACAGACAAAATGAACAACAAGACTTTATGGAAATGTTTGACAGTTCCATATCTGCAGATACACTTGATATACCTGAACTGATGAATAACAATAACCAACCATTAAACAATCAAGATTATGAGCAGTGACAAAAACAAGGGAACTGACCTTATGAAAAATGAGAAGGTAAAGAAAGCTCTTGTCTTCGGTGGTCTTGGCGTTCTGTTTCTTGCTTCCATATATCTGATATTCGCACCATCGGATACAGACAAGGAAAAAGAAACATTACAGTCCGGACTGAATGTAAATATACCTCAGGCTACTGACAACAAGCTTACAGAGGACAAGCAAAAGGCATACGAGTTCAGTTCAAATGAAAAGAAGGACAAGGACAGGGAAAGAGCCATAGGTACATTGGCTGAGATGTATAACTCTGATAATACGAATGAGCCAAAGAAAGAAAACAGTGAAGAGGATAACTCTGAAGCAGACAATAGAAATAAAAGCAGCAGCCATATTGACCGTTCTGTACGTGAATACCAGGCGGCTTCACAAGCTGTTTCCAATTTCTATGAAAATGATTATGACTACGAAAAGGAACAGATGCGCGAGGAACTGGAGTATCTCCGTCAGGAACTGAAGGATATGGAGGAAAGCCAATCAGAGGAAGAAAAGCAGTTGGAACTACTTGAAAAATCATATCAGATGGCTTCAAAGTATCTGCCTTCAGGTATGAATGCACAGGTCTCAACCAAAGATACAACCAATAACAGCCATAAAAGTTCGACATTCAATGGCTTATCAATGGAGGTGCTTCCGGCTTCAAAACCGGTTGTGTCTTCATTGATTCAACCAATGACAGACGAAGAGTTTACAGAGGAATACTCCAAGGAAAGGAATATGTCATTTATCGCACCTACAGCTAATACAGATAATTCGCAGAAAAATACAATTGCCTGTAAAGTGGATAGAACGACCACAATCAGAGACAATGAAACTCTGCAGCTCAGACTGCTTGAATCGGTACGTATCGGTGAAAACATCATCCCAAGAAATGCACTCCTTACAGCAAAAAGCAAACTGTCCGGTAACAGAATGATGCTTTATGTTACAACCATAGAACTAGGAGAAAATATCTATCCGGTGAAACTGACTGCATACGACATGGACGGTCTGGAAGGGGTATTCATTCCCGGATCTGACGAAATGGATGCACTGAAGGAAGTTGGTGCAAACGTAGGCGGTTCAGTAGGAACAAGCTTTACATTCTCATCATCGGCAAAAGACCAGATAATATCTGATGCGGCAAGAGGACTGATGCAGGGAACTTCCAACTACCTGGTCAAGAAAATCAGAACAATCAAAGTAACATTCAAAAGTGGGCACAGACTTATGCTGATGCCTACCAAGTAAAACAATAAAATCAGAAAATATGAAAAAAGGATTCTTAATTGCGGCTATATGTGTCGCATTCGGTTTGCAGACAATATCAGCACAGGATACAGAAGTAAAATCACACGGTGACTTGTTCCAGGGGATGAGCAGAACCATACCTCAGGGACGTGTGGTACTCCCATACGGACTTGAAGTAACTTTTGAAAAGACTGTTCATCTGATATTTCCGGCTCCCATAAGATATGTGGATTTAGGCTCGTCAAACATTATTGCCGGACAAGCTGATGATGCAGAAAATGTACTTCGAGTAAAAGCTGCAGTACGTGACTTTGAAACAGAATGCAATCTTTCCGTTATCTGTGATGATGGCAGTTTCTACTCATACAATGTAAGATATGCGGAAGAACCTGAAAAACTGAGTATAGAAATGAAGGATTTTCTTTATCCGGGAAACAACAATCTGCCGGTTAATAAAGCTGATATCTATTTCAAGGAATTAGGCAATGAATCTCCCGTACTTGTGAAACTTATAATGAAAACCATATACCAGAACGACAAGAGGGAATTCAAACATATTGGCGCAAAACAGTTTGGTATGCAATTCTTACTGAACGGACTTTACACCCATAATGGACTTCTATACTTCCATACCGAAATAAAGAATAGAACCGATATGCCTTATAACGTGGACTTCATTACGTTTAAGGTAGTGGATAAGAAGGTTGCCAAACGTACAGCTATTCAGGAAAGAATTCTCCAACCATTAAGGGCATACAATCAGATTACCTGGATAAAAGGTCATAGGGAAGAAAGAAGCATTTTTGCACTCGAACAATTCACACTACCTGAGGACAAGCGTCTGGAAGTTACTCTATACGAAAGGAACGGTGGTCGCACAATGACGTTCTATATGGAAAACGAAGATTTGATAAGAGCAAAAAACATTGACAACCTTAAACTGAAATTCTGATGAAAAGGATACTTGTTATTATAATTGCTATTGTCGGTTTAAGCATACCGACAATGGCACAACGGTTATTACCTCACCAAAAGGGAATTGAGTTTTATGGTGGTGTACCTTTACAGAAGCATAATACATTTGGAGACGGTAATTTCAATGCCGGACTTAACTTTACAAGGTATATCCGTAGTTATCACTATTATCATTTCGGACTAAGCTACCTTCAGCAGAACTACCACTATAATGAACTGAAAGTACCGGTACATGATTATATGGGTGAAGGTGGATTCATGTTTCACCTGGTTTCAAGTCCGGGAAAAAGTTTTCTCGTTTATGGTGGTCCATGTATTTCACTCGGTTACGAAGAAGTAAATGACGGCAACAAGTGGTTGCCTGATGGTGCATACCTTGAAGCAAGAAACAGATTTGTTTATGGTGCCGGTGCCCAATTATCTATGGAAGGATTCATTACGGACAATGTGGTAATTCTTGCAAAAGCCAAAGGAACATTCCTTTTCGGAACAGACTTGGATTTATTCAGACCTTCAGTATTGATAGGAATCCGTATTATCATGTAGTATCAGTCAAACAAAATAAAAATCAATCTATAATAGCACATTATGAAAACTATAAAACATATACAGTCACTTCTTGTGATAATAATTGCCTGCATGACATTTAGTTCATGCAACAATGAACTTGACGTCACAAAATCATTTCCATTTACAGTTGAAACGATGCCTGTCCCAAAGGAACTCAGCCAAGGAGAAACCATTGAAATCCGCTGCACATTAACCTGTCCGGCTGACTATTCCGGAACTCAATATACTATCAGATATTTTCAGTATGATGGCAACGGCATACTTCGTATGGGAAAAGATAGTGAACCGTTCATCCCCAATGACAGGTATCCGGTAGAAAAGGGTGACTTCCGTTTATATTATACCTCTCAATCTACAGAGCAGCAAAGCCTTGAGATTGTTTTTGAGGATAATATGGGGCATTCTCAGGTTGTGGAGTTTGATTTTAATGATGTAGGTGAATGAAAATCAGCCGAAATGACTTAACATTTCGGCTGATTAATTACTCATTCTATTATTACATTTAAATATCCTTCAACAGGATATTGTATTTTTGAATCAACAATTGTCCATTTTATTTTAAAACTACTACAATTCCCTGTATCTATATAAATTGAATCTTTTATATATAAGGGAAGTTTTATTTTATGATTTAATTGTGACTCTTTAAAATTAAATCTATTACATTTAATTGTATCATTTATATCCCAACAATATATTTGTGGTACTGAACCTCCACCTAGTGGATTAAAAAATTTTTGTTTTTCAAGAGAACGTAATAAATTTCTATCAATAACAGAATCTTTAGGTTTTATTGGAGGTATATTATCTATTGATTCTTGGGATTTATTGTCATAGAGATTGATCTCATCTGGAAATTCAATAAATATATTCATATCACCTGTTTGTGCATTACCCTCATTTATTAGGTAAAGTTTAATTTCTTGAAATCGTTCATCAAGAATATTCTTTTGTATTAAAAAACGGTTATATTCTTCCTCCTCTTTAAAATAATCTTTTAATTCATTATTGTATTTATCTATTTGCTCTTGCGAGTTTCTAAAAATAATATTAAATGATTCATATTTATACTCTTCATCTTGTAAATATGGATTTTTCCCCTTTATATTATCCATAAAAACACTAAGTTCTTCTTCTAAATTTCTCTTTGCCGGCTTTTTAAATACAATTCTTGTTTCACCATTACTAAATCTAATAGCAGGTTTAGGCTGTCTATTTTTATATTGCTCCAATTCCTGCTTCAATGCTTTGATTTCTTTCTCTTCTTCTGATAGTTCTTCTTTAATAAGATATGTTTCTGGCATCTTTTTATATACCAGACCATTCTCTTTTGCTTTTAATAACAAGTTATTATCAGAACTAATCACTACAATGTTTTGAATATCATAACCTGATTTAAGTGCTGATAATATAAACCAATCATCATTTATGTCTTTATTAAAATCTCCACCTTCAAAACACTCTTTTGACGGATCTTTACATGTTACAATTATATACCTTGATTTTATTCCATCTAGAAGTATTTTTGAAAATTTAGAGGATATTGATTTTGCTCTTTTCTGTATTTTTCCTCTACTTTGATCTTTATGACGGTCAATCTCTCTAATTACAATTTTAGGAACAACAATTATAAAATCATCATCTTCAATAATATCACTCCATACAATATTATCTATATCAATATAGTGAAGATATATATTAGTGTCTAAAAAAACATATTTCATAAGTATAACGTATATTTTAATACAAATGTACGAAATATCACATAAAAAACGAATTGTTTTAATAGACAAGTGGCATATATTTTATACCTAGTTTGTTTTACGGATTTTTGCTACTTTTTGTGCCGCCTGAAGCTCACTGTAAAAAGTAGTGGGCGGAATTTCCGCCCACCTTCATTCTATTAACTTGAGATATTTAAGAGGTCCGAACTCATCGGATTTTCTTCCCCATGTCCAATCGTATTCATACATATCATCTCCCCACTGCTGTGGAGAGTCAAATACAACTTTTACGTTCACTGAATACTTACACTCTTCTATTTCTGTGATAGTACCTTTAACCATCATACCGGTGAACATACATTCACACCTTTTTCCTATTATACTCTGATTTATTTCTGTAGTTTTCATATCTTATATATCCGTTAAGCGACCAGACATTTCTGTATCATTCCCATATTTTGATTTACCAAGTTGATGATTTGCTCATGGTATTCGGTATTCTTATTACATACACCTCGACTTTGTACTACCTTTAAAGTTTTCAATGAAACTTCAATAGTTTCAATGCGTTTACCTTCAATGGTAGCCGATAGTATCAAGGAGTTTTCTTTCAGATAGTAGGAATTTGAAAATACGCAATGGTGCATTATTTCGGCTTCCTCAATAAAATCATGTACACTGCTCAAAACATGTACTTGAATAATGCCGTCTGTAAATGAAATACCGAAGAACTTACCCTTTTGCTCCTTATATATCCTTTCATTTTCAATAGCTTGAGCCTTTTTGCGTTCATTATCTTCCCGTCTGATTTCATCATTCCTTCTTTTAACCAACTTGTCATGTTCGGAAACAATATCTTTTGGACAAACGTATTTGGAATTGTGAATGTCCATTCCAAAGTGTTTCAGAAGTCTGATATAATCACACCATTCAGAAGGATTGGTGATTTCATAACCATTACGGATGCATATTTTTAGGGCTGTCCAATATTCATTTATACCTACACTTGAACGAATGAAATGACGGAACATTTCTATCTGACTGACTTTAAGTAATGTTTCCATCTTGTTATCAGATAGGATTGCTTTGAAAAAAGCATTAGGTGATATATCATAAAATTCTCCATTAAAGCCGTTTCGTCTGATTTTCGGTATAATTCTGATATGCGGATAGGTACAGAGTGGAGTAATATCGTATGCAAAGTGATTACTGTTTGACCTTAATTCCATACAACTATGTTCATTCCACAAATCATAATACATGGAGGACATACACCGCAAACGTGCTATAATTTCACCTCTACCATTAGGAGCAATCCACTGCTGCACTATTTCATTGATTTCATATTTCGCTGGATAGCCAACCTTTCTATAGGCTCTGACTATAAAGAAACGGATTATCTGATAACCTTTACAGGTTGTAATAATAGAGAAATATTCCGTACTCTTAAATACTCTCTGACGGGTTTTCATAACCTCTAACTTGCTTCCACAATGAGGACAAGTACATTCTGCATGGTCTGAGGAAGGGATATTTTCACCCTTCCAAGAATGACCACAATCGGTACAAGTTACAATTCCCTTACTCGTCATATGTGCAATATGGCTGAAACAATGCTTGTATGCGTATGCTCTTTGCTTCTCTGATATGCTTTTCAGTCTTTTTGATAATGTAACAATTTCAGACTGGATACGTGTTTTCGGTTTCATAATCAAAAATCAAATAATGAGGGTTGAACATTGGTTGTCTGAGGTGCAGATGATTTCTGCTTTGCTCTGCTCTGTAACTTGTTGAGTTCCATTTGCTGATATTGTTCAATAGCCTTTCTACGTGCGTTCTGCTTTTCCTCTTCAGTAAGTTCAACATGGTGGTTTACCATTACATTACAACTGATAGGCTTTCCGATTTCAATATCATCTTCATCATAGTAGTGCATAGCCATAGAATAGATTTCATCATCATCAAATCCGTTCATTCCGCTTTTCTGAACTTCATTAAGTATATAGATTATGCAATCGTCAATGTTCTTTGCCGGATTTGCGTATCGTGGTGCAAACAAATAGTCTGTCATTGCTCTATACTCCAAGTAGTTTTGGATAGCAGCCTTGAATAATTCTGTACCTTTCATATCTCACAAGTTTAATAGTTAAAAATTTTATGCGGATTCTAGAGCAGAGAGAGTTGAGTTTCAACCTTTGGTATCTGCCTCTCGTATATCCGACATTTTTTTTATGCGTCTTTCTTTCACTTCGGTCGTTTTCGTTTCAGGTGCTATAAAAGGTAGGTATTAGCAGATACAAGGTTTTTGTATAAAATACTACCCGAAGGGATGGAGATTTTCTACAAAACCACCGGCTTGACCTTGTATTTGCGTAAAATACCGTAATTACCTTTGCACCGGAACGTAAATGGCCGTCAGAAGTGTGGAAAGAGAAATGAATGGAGGTACTGCGATAAAAGAGGCAGACAAATTGAACTTGAAAGGACTTTCTGATTTTGTCACAAAATCAAAGATGTGTGTTTTTCATATTTCAGATTATTAAATCATAGAAGATTTTTCATTATTAGAAATATACTCTTTTTCATACTCAGTCACATAATGCAGGAATTCAATCGTCTTCAGACGTTGTTCAACACTAGTCTTAGATGCAAGTACAGGTTCTTCATCACTGGCACACCAATGGGCGTACATATCTATAAGTGCCTGTATATCCTTGCGTATATATTGTGGTACACGCATAGTAACGGAAGGTGAGTTCCCGGCAAGGTTTTTCCTACCGGTTCCCTTTCTCTTTCCACCTTTCTTTTGTGCAATAATCTTCTCTATATCGGTTGTTGTTAGTATTTGTGGTTTATAATATTCAGGCATACCACCTTTGGCTTTATAATAATAGCAGTTGTATGAATCCTGCCATACACGTTCCAGTTTGCCCAACAAGAAGAGACGTATTACTTCTTTACACAATTCATGGTCATAAATATTCCTGATTGAATTTGTCACATTTTCAGATGTGTAGAATGGTATAATAATATTATATTTCACGACAAGAGTATCTGTAGGTTTCATAATAATATGTCTGTTTGATTTTGTAACTTTTTCAAAAGGTATAACTGATACTTAAATGAAGCATATCAGCAATAACAGGATAGCTGCAATCACAATCCATTTGATAATTGTGAGTATTACAGAAAATGCAAACCTCATTATGCTTGAAATGAGGATAAAGCCAATAAGCAATCCAATGGCTATAACAACTTCTTTGGTGATGATGCGACTGAGCAGACAACAGAATCCGGTCAGTATAGTAATGTAAACTGTAAGTTTGATTACTGATGTAATCCGTGAATGTGAAACAGACTGATTTACAGTTTGCTTTTTCGATGATTCATTTGATATAAAAGTAGATTCCGTTTTCATAAACATTCTTTTTAGTAAGTTAATATTAAGTCGGGATAGAGCGACCTTTGTTTCAAGGGCTTTATAAAGGTCGGCTTTTGAAAAAGGCAAGGACTATGGGATAAATACAACCTTCAGGTGGAGATTTCTCCCATAGCCTGTGTAAATCCTTGCCGTTTAAAAGCCGGTTATTACCTTTGCACTTGAACAAAGGTTGTCCTGACTTTAACTGATGAAACTGAATCAGAAAACAGGAAGCTCATTTCTTTCAATAATGATCTGTATGCAACCTGTGAGTTCAGTGTAAAGTTCATCATACCCCGGTTTACCGTCAAAATCATCATCAAGTTTATATTTGGCAAATGTTTTCTGAATGGCTGTATTGCCCAAAAGGATAGCCGCCAATCTTTCAGCAAGGCTCTGAGGAATATTTTCTGCAAACTCATTCCATAATACTTCTACAATTGTATCATACTTGGAAAAGTGGAGTCCATTGTATAGAACCTCATTTGCTGCTTCTTCAGCTTCAAGATCTGAAAGACCAATGCTTATGGCATTGGCATATACATTCAATGCTTCATCTGCACGGCTACTCAGGAAAGCCTTGTCATTTGACAATTCCGGATGATGTTCACTAATATACTTCCCCAATAAAGACTGGAAGTAAGAGAGTTCTTTCTTTTCGTTTGTTTTCATGTTACCTACTTTTTTATTTGGTTAATGGAATCATTGAAATTATCTAATTTACCTGCAAGTGCCAGCATGTCTTCTTCTATCTTCTTGTTTGTTATGCGGGCATAAATCTGCGTTGTTTTTATATTGGTATGACCTAACATCTTTGAAACAGATTCAATGGGAACACCTTTGCTTAATGTCATGGTTGCAAATGTATGACGTGCCAGGTGAAATGTCAAGTTCTTTTTTATTCCACACAGATCGGCTATCTCTTTAAGATAACTGTTCATTTTCTGATTGGATAGGATAGGCAGAAGTTTACCTTTAGTAGTTTTTCCCTTATACTTATCTATTATCATTAAAGGTATATCAAGCAGCAGTATATTACTTGGAATATTTGTTTTCTGTCGCTTGGTCATAATCCACATCTTTCCATCAAGGCTGACAATATTGTCCTGTGTAAGATTTGCTACATCTATATATGCCAGACCACAGAAACAGGAAAATATAAAGATATCCCTTACCGCTTCAAGTCGTGGAGTGGCAAACTCTTTCTGCATTATGCGCTGGATTTCCTCGTCCGTTAAAAATCCTCTATCAACCTGTTCAAGGTGAAAGTGATGATGGATAAACGGATCATGTGTCATTATACCCGATTTCTGTGCGAATATTACCACAGTCTTAAAGAATTTCAGTGTCTTTGTTGCACTATTAGGCTTCAGTGAAGCTGTTGTTCTCAGATAAACTTCAAAGTCATGTATTATAATATGTGTAAGTTCACCGGGCATCAAATCCTTTCTTCCGTATTTAAGATGAAGAAAGTTTTCAAAATGTTTTCCGGCAGCCGAATACTTATGGTATGTGGCAATTGTTTTTCCATTGCCGACCTGACTCTTTATGTCTTCCAGGTATTTACCGTAAAGTTCCATAAAGGTTGTCTTGACTTTGTTTTTGCCCAAATAGATACTCTTAATCTTGTCCAAAGTGAGATCTTCATCAAGTTCATGTCTTCTGAATATACCTTGTAGGGAAGAAGATATATCATCCAATCTGGCGTTTAAACTTAAAGCTTCTGAAGTACGACCTTTTAATCTGCTCGTGGAGTTATTCCACATCTTTTTGTCTACACTGATTCCGGAAGAACCTACATTCAGCATTTCTCCATTAAGGAAAATACGGACCATAACAGGTGATTTCCCTTGTTTGTTTTCGTAATTGGAACGCACATAGTACGACACCTTAAAAATCATTCTCATAACAATTCATTTAAGTGTAGCATTACAGCTACAAAGTTCGACATAATTTGTTATGAATAAGCAATTTACAAAGCGTCTATTTAGGTATCATCTGACATTCATTGCTACATTTTTTTGACGTGACTTCATCATGTAGCACTAAATGTAGCAAAAATTGACCAAACTATGACTGCTAACCTATGCTAAACGGTATTCACTCTAAAAAGTGCATATACGAAAAAAGCACCGTAATCAATTGATTTACGGTGCTTTAACTCCTAATCTGAATGCTGCTTTGACAGCTTTATTTTCAGTCTCAGCGGAGAGACAGGGATTCGAACCCCGGGTACCTCGCAGTACAACGGTTTTCAAGACCGCCGCAATCGACCACTCTGCCACCTCTCCAA